>Ga0209059_1000551_pt1 | contig 17095 bp, 18 predicted proteins | sample GraSoiAngelo_151_FD_186165 | JGI IMG/M metagenome (GOLD analysis project Ga0209059, IMG submission 186165) | Grasslands soil microbial communities from the Angelo Coastal Reserve, California, USA - 14_1009_12_20cm (SPAdes) (version 2) | ecosystem: Environmental > Terrestrial > Soil > Grasslands ...
CCGCCGAGAACGACGAGGGGAGCATCCAGGGGCAGGGGAAAGGCCGGTGCGCGCCGCCCGGTCACCCGCCCGAGGCGACAGCTCCCGATCCTGCCGCTCGTCACGGCCGGCGTCTTCCTGGTGGTCCTGGTGGCGCTAATCCTCCGGGCGGTTGTCATCATCGGTTACCCGCCGATCATGTGGTTCAACGATTCGTTCAACTACTTCAGCGACGCGGTGACCCATGTCCCGGCTCCCTCGAATGCGCGCGTCAGCGGATGTTCGCCGCGCCCGTCCAGCAGGCCAACCGCCTGAATCCCGCGCCGAACCGCCTGGGCGGCGGCCAGCAGCTTGACCCGGGCCCGGCCTTTCCCGTATTCGGCGACTCGCTCGACCTCATCGAGATGGATTAGCGGGATGACGCTGTGTTCGTCGCTGATGTCACGCAGGAATCCGGGCGTGTCGGCAAAGATCAGCAGTCGTTCCGCATCGAGCGCCGACGCGATCTCCATGGCGAGCCGGTCGCCGTCGACGTTGATCGCGACGCCATCCCGGCTGATCGCCGGGGGTGTGATGACTGGCAGGTAGCCATCTTCGAGCAGCAGACGCAGCAGCTTCGGGTCAATCTGCTCGATGCTGCCGCTGTGGTCGCCGTGCAGGAGCTTGACCTTATCGCCCTCCTTGATGCGAATGTCGGGCTTGCGGCGTCCGATGGCGATCCCGCCGTCCATCGCGGTTAGCCCGACGGCGTTGGCGCCGTGCGCCCGCAGTCGTTCCACAATCCGCTTGTTTTGCTTGCCCGCATAGGCCATCAGGAAATGATCCATCGTGACCGTGTCGGTGAAGCGGCTGACCTCGCCGCGCTCGGAGGTCACCATGCGCGGCGGATGGCCGAGCCGGGTCGAGAGCTCGTTCAGCTCTTTGTTCGCGCCGTGAACCAGGACCAGCCGCTCTTTGCAGGCGGCGACGTCCTCTAGCAACGGGTCGAGATCGGTGAGGCTGCCGCCGATCTTGATGACGAGCACCGATCAGATGGGATAAAGGCCGGGGAAGTCCAGGCCGGTGCGCTCGTCCCAACCGAAGCGCACGTTGAGCGCCTGTACGGCCTGGCCGGCGGCCCCTTTCATCAAGTTGTCGAGCGCGCTCATCACCACCACGCGTCGTGAGTGCGGGTCGCGCTCGAAGCCGACGTCGGTGTAGTTCGTCCCCGACAGAATCTTTGGGTTGGGATAGCGATGAATCCCCTGCGACTCCTTGACGATCCGCATGAACGGTTCGTCGGCGTAGGCGGCGCGGTAGATCTTCCACAGATCTTTCTCGGCGAGCTCCTCCTTGAGGAACACGTGGGCGGTGACCAGGATGCCGCGGACTGCCTCGACCGCCGTCGCCGAAAACGCGACGCTGGGCCCGTGTCCGTTGGGTGCCGTCAGGCAAAGCTCCTGGATGATCTCGGCGGTGTGGCGATGCGAGGTTGGCGCGAACGATCGCATCTCGCCGCTGCGGTGCGGATGATGCGATGCCGGCCCGGCTTCCGCGCCCCCGGCCGACGACCCCGTCTTGCCCTCGATCACGATTGGCATCGAGCCGTCGATCACGCCGGCTCTCGTCAGCGGGTAGAGGCCGAGGATGGCCGCCGTGGCCAGACAGCCGCCGGTGGCCAGCCGATCCGAGGTGCGGATCTGGTCCCGGTGCAGCTCGGGCAGGGCGTAGACGAACGTCTTCAGCAACTCGGGCTGCGGGTGTTCCCATCCGTACCAGGTCGGGTACTCACCCCGATCGCGCAACCGGAAGTCGGCCGAGAGGTCGATGATCGTTGGCGCTAGAGACTGGAGCCGATCGATCTCGCGGCTGGTTTCCCCATGCGGCAGCGCCAGGAACAGGACGTCCACCGGCTCCAGGGAGGCACGCGACTTGAACTTCAGTTCGGTGCGCCGCCGCAGATGGGGATGCACGCTGTGGACGAACTTGCCGCCCAACCGCTCGGAGGTGACCTGGGTCACCTCGACCTCGGGATGCGCGAGAAGCAAACGAAGCAACTCGCCGCCGGCGTAGCCGGCAGCGCCCGCGATCGCGGCGTTCATCGAGCCAGCTGGCGGAGTGCGGTGGTCAGCACCTCGACCCCGCGTTGAAATTCGCCGAGGTCGATGGCTTCGTTCGGTGTGTGGTCGAGCTTCGAGTCGCCTGGCCCGTAGGCCAGCACCGGGCAGCTCCAGATCGGTGCCAGGATGTTCATATCCGAGGTTCCGGTCTTCATTTTGAAGCGTGGCGTGCCACCCGCGTCGCGGATGCCCTTGAGGAAGGCGCGAACGACCGGCGTGTTCTTCTCGGCCCGTACAGCCGGATCGGCGTAGTCGAAGCGCAGCTCGGCGCCGTCGCTCCACTGATCTAACTGCTGCTTGAGGGTCTCCACGTCGAAGTCGGGCGGCAGCCGAAAGCCCAGCGACATGGCCGCCGTATCGCGAAATCCATCGTGATCGGCGTGGAACCGGAGGACCCGGACGTCGAGCCGGGCGAAGCTTCCCTGGTCCTTGCTTTGCTCCCCCGCGTGGTCCTGGACGCGCCGAATGAAGGCGATCGCCCGATCACCGGCGCTCTCGTTCGGCCCGGCGCCGTGGCCCATCGGTAGCGAAAGACGGTACCGCAGCCGGAGGCTGCCTTTGTAGCCGAGTGTGACGGCATCCCAGCCGCTCGGCTCGAGGATCACGAGCTGATTGGGTGCGCGGCGGTTCACGAGATGCCGCGCGCCGCGCGAGCTGCCCTCCTCCTCGACGGCGGCGATGACCGTGAAACGCCAGCCGGTGCCGACCGGCTGGCGGGCAACCGCCGTGATGGCGGCGGCGAGCGGCCCCTTGGCGTCGACGGCGCCGCGGCCAAACAGGCGGTCGCCCTCGCGTCGGACGGGGATGAAGCCGGGGACGGTGTCCACGTGGCCGAGCAGGACGACTTCCCTCGGACCGCTGCCCCAGAAGGCGACGATGTTGCCCACTTCGTCCCGCCTGGCGGCAAACCCCATGCCACGCATCCGCGAGACGAGCCACTGGCCGAGCGCCCGTTCCTGGGTCGAGGGACTGGGGATGGCAAGCATCTCCTCGAGCAGCTCGACCCCGCTATCGGTCACCGGCTCAACTTCGTTGCGGAGGGCGGTGATCACGCCGGCACGGCCTCCAGCTCGCCGACGCGCAGGGCGTAGTCGACAATCCGGCCCGGGATGTCGACACCCGTGGTGTCGATGCTGTTGCGGAATTCCATTGTGTAGTTGACCTCGCTGACGAGTAGCCCGTCTGGATGCTCGAGCAGGTCGATTGCCAACACCCCGCCGCCAACGGCACGGGCGGCGGCCCGGGAGAGCCGATCGATTTCCGTGGTCACGGCGCAGTTGCGGGCGCGACCGCCACGAGCGGTATTCGTGATCCAGTGTTCCGACTCGCGGTAAATGGCGCAGATCGTTTCATCGCCGACGACAAAGCTGCGGATGTCGCGCGACGGCTTGTCGACGAATTCCTGGATGTAGAAAATCGCGTGCTGGTAGGAGCCCAACGTGTCCTTGTGCTCCAGCAGGGCCTCGGCGGCGTCGCGGTCAGAGATCTTCGCCAGCAGGCGTCCCCATGACCCAACGGCGGGCTTGAGCACCACCGGGTATCCAAGGGTTTCGATGGCCCGCAGCGCCGACTCGGGCGTGAAGGCGATCAACGTCCGCGGGCTCGGGACGCCGGCTGCGGCAAGCGCCGTCGTCGTGTTGATCTTGTCGCCGCACGTCAGCGCAACTTCGTAGGTGTTGACGGTGGGCACGCCCCACTGATTCAGAATCCTCAGCGCATAGAGCGCGCGCGAGTGGTGCAGGCAGCGCTCGAGCACGACATCATAGCGCGGCGGCTCCGCGCCGATCTCGAAGACGATCTCGCGATCGTCGACCTTGTCGAATTCGAGGCGGCGTCGAGCAAGTGCCTCGAACAACAGCTTCTCTTCGGCACGGATCCGCGAGCAGAGAACCCCGATCTTCACCCTACTCGCCCCAGTCTTCCTCTTCCTCGGGTGCCAGTCGCAGCTCGGCAGGGTCACGCTCCACGACCTCGAGCTCCGCGCCGCAGTCGCTGCAGGGCACGATCTCGCCCCGCTCGACGTCCGCCGCGAGCTTGACGTCGGCGCCGCATTCCGGACATTGCGCGCTCAGTGCGGTTGCCATCACGACACCTCCTCGATTGCGGCCCAGCCGCGAGTTTTGATCAGGTCGATCAGCGTTCCGGCGTCCATGATGGCCATCGCCACCGGACCCGGTGTCTCCCCCCTGAACATCTTGCCATTGGCCTCGATGTCGCCGGATTGGATGTCGACGTTGATGGCATCACCGTCCGCGACGGCGTCGTAGACCGCGTCGCACTGGATCACCGGCAGCCCAATGTTGATGGCGTTGCGGTAGAAGATCCGGGCGAAGCTTTGGGCGATGACCGCCTGAATTCCGGCCGCCTTGATCGCCATCGGGGCATGCTCGCGGGAGCTTCCGCAACCGAAGTTGCGGCCGCCCACGATCACGTCCCCCGGCTCGACGGAGGTGACGAAGTCGGGCCGCGCTTCGATGAAGCAGGCCTTGCCCAGTGCCGTCGGATCCGTGGTGACGTTGTACCGGCCCGGGATGATAGCGTCGGTCGAGATCGCGTCGCCGAACTTGAAGATGCGTGCCATCAGTTGAGGCCTCGGGGATCGGCGATCGCGCCCGCCAGAGCCGACGCGGCGGCGACCGCCGGGTTCGCCAGGTAAATGTCGGCCTTCGGACTACCCATCCGCCCCGAGTAGTTCCGGTTGCTGGTCGAGAGCGCCCGCTCGCCCGGACCGAGCACGCCGTGCTGGCGGCCGAGGCAGGGGCCACAGCCCGCGTTCATCACCAGCGCGCCTGCTTCCATGAACGTCTGGATGTAACCCCGGGCCAGCGCCTCCATGTAGACCTTTTTGGAGGCCGGCACCACGATCGTCCGCGTCCGCGGATGCACCTGCCGTCCGCGGAAATAGCCGGCGACGATCGCCAGGTCCTCGATCCGACCGTTGGCGCAACTCCCGACAAAGACTTCGTCGAGCGGCATGCCTTCGACCGCGCTCAGGTCCTGAACATTGTCGATCGCCGGCGGGCAGGCAATCTGCGGCTCCAACGTCTCGGCATCGACCTCCAGCACCTGCCGGTACGCGGGCCGGACGGGATGAAGGTCGACCACCTCGGCATCACCGAGGTAAAGGCGCGTCTGTTCGTCCGGCTCGCACAACCCGGCTTTGCCACCAAAGTCCACCGTCAGGTTGGCGAGCGTGAGGCGCTCGTCCACGCTCATGGCTGCGACCGCCTCCCCGCCCCACTCCACCGCCAGGTAGTTGGCGCCCTCGGCTCCTAGCATCCGGATCACCTTCAGGGCGAGGTCTTTGGGAAAGATGCCGGGCGGCAGCGCCCCGCGCAAATTGATACGGATGCTTTCCGGAACGCGAAACCAGGTGCGCCCGGTCGCGAACGTGACCGCGATGTCGGTCGAGCCGAAGCCTGCCGAGAAGCAGCCGAGCGCGCCGTAAGTGGTGCTATGAGAGTCGGCGCCGACCACGATGCCGCCTGGCCGGATGAAACCCTTCTCCACCATCAGCTGGTGGCAGATGCCTTCCTGGAAGACGTGGGTGACCCCGAAGTCGTCGGCGAAGTCGCGAACGATCTTATGGAGGCCGGCCGCGGCTACGGTGTTCGCCGGAAGGATGTGATCGAAGACCATGATCACCCGCTCGGCATCCCAGAGTGGCACGTCGAGCTTGCGAAAGGCCTCGATCGCCAGCGGCCCCGTCACGTCGTGGGCCATGGCATAGTCGACCGGGGCGACCACGATCTCGCCCGCATGAACTGGGCGGCCGAGCCGTCGGGAGAAGATCTCTTCAGTCAATGTTCCCATCTCATCTCTCCTAAGCGGGGACCGATCCCCGGAGCAAGTCGTCGAGTTCGTCGTTGGTCAACGGGCCCGAATCCGCGCGCCGTTTGACTTCAGCGGTCAGCGTACGGACCTCGTGATCGGTCAGTGTCAGGCCAAGACTGCTGGCGCGATGCGCGATGGCGTGGCGGCCGGTCAGCCGGTGTCCGGTCATCACGGTGCGTTCCCGGCCGAACCGTGCCGGGTCGAAGATCTCGTAGGTCGATGGGTCGTTGAGCACGGCGTTGGTGTGCATCCCAGCCTTGTGGTGGAAGGCAGTTTCGCTGGTCAACGCTGCATTGAATGGCACCTCGATGCCGACCATCGCGGCCACCATCCGGTCCAGTCCGGGCAGGGTCTCGAGCCGGTACTGATCGACCAGCTCCGGCTGCACGCTGAGCAGGCGGGCGATCATGCCGCTCAGCGGCACGATGCCGTTGCGCTCCCCGATGCCAAGGACAGTCGTGTCAATATGCGTGGCCCCCGCCTCGAGGGCGGCGAAGGCGTTGGCGATGGCGCACCCGGTGTCGTTGTGAGCATGAAACTCGATGTCGCAGTCGACGGCCTTGCGGACCATCGAGACCAGCTCGAAAACCTGGCTGGGGGTCGCGATGCCCACGGTATCGGCCAGGCCCACCCGTTGCGGATGCAGGCGGTCGATCGCCTGGTAGACGCGCAGCAGGTCGCGGGGTTCTGAGCGGAAGGAGTCTTCGCTGCTGAAGCGGACCTCCAGTCCCTGCGACTGGATGAAGCGGACTACTTCGCTGCCGGCCTCGATGATCTCGTCGACGGTCTTGCCGTGCGAGAAGGAGCGCATTGCCGATGACGTGCCGAAGAGCACGTCGATCCCATCCGCGCCGGTCGTGACGGCCAGTCGGGCATCGTCGAGATGACAGCGCACGTGCGTGAGGACCTTGGCGCGCAGCGGCAGGGCGGCAACCGTACGCAGGTCCGCCTCCGACTGGGGCGACGCGCAGGGCGACGTCAACTCGAGGTATTCGACGCCGAACTCATCGAGCATCTGGGCGATCGCGGCTTTCTGCGACGGCGTGAAGTGGGCCCGGGCGAACTGCTCGCCCTCGCGGAGTGTCGACTCGATGATCTTGAACGCTCTGATGGTCATGGCACCTCCGAAAAATAAAAAGCCTTCGTCCACCGGGACGAGAGGCTCTCTCTCGTGGTACCACCCGACTTTGCCGGCCTCTCGCGAGGCCGACCTCTCCGAGTCCGCGGCCGAAAGACCTGAAGACTCCAGCCCGATCACGGGGGCCGGCCGGCTCAGCCTACTGGGGATCGTTCCTTTTCGACCTGCGGCTCCGAGGCCTTTTTCGGCGGTGCCCTGGATTCTCCTTCTCAGCTCCCGGAGACTCTCTGTAATCCCAGCGTCCGCGTACTCGCCCTCATCGACGCCTTTCCGTATGAACTTGTTGGCGCGAACAATAACGGGATACACACGCCGCTGTCAAGCGACGGCTTCGGTTTCGTGGACGCGCAACAGGTAGTCGATCAGCAGATCGGGCACCGAAATCCCGGTGGCGCTCATGAAGCCATGGAACTCGGGCGTGTAATTGATCTCGTTGACCAGCAGGCCATCGTCGTCTTCCAGAAGGTCGATCGCCAGGAATCCTCCACCCACGGCAGCCGACGCCTCCTGGCAGAGCGCGTGGATCTCCGGCGTGACCGGACAGGGGGATGCCTGTCCCGTTCGGGCGGTGTTCGTAATCCAGTGGTCGGCCGTTCGATAGATGGCGCCAATCGTTTGATCACCCATGACGATGGCTCGGATGTCGCGATCCGGCTTGCGCACGTACTCCTGGATATAGAAGATGCCGTGCTGGTACGAGCCCAGCGTTTCCTTGTGCTCCAGCACCGCTTCCGCCGCGTCGCGGTCATTGATCTTGGCCAGCAACCGGCCCCATGACCCGACCATCGGCTTGAGGACGACCGGATAGCCCATTTTTTCGATCGCATCGAGGGCGGCCTCGCGGGTGAAGGCGATCACCGTTTTCGGGACCGGCACCCCCGCGGCGGCCAGGGTCGAGGAGGTCAGGATCTTGTCACCGCAGATGTGCGCGACCTGCGCACTGTTGACCGTCGGGACGCCGGCCGCGTTCAGCAGAGTCAGCGCGTAGAGCGAGCGGCCATGGTGGATCGACCGGTCCAGCACGACCGTAACGCCGGGAACGTCACCGCCGATGGCGAACTGGAGGCGGTCTTCGTCCAGCCGTTCGAACGCGATGCCGCGCCGGCGAAGCGCCTCGAAGAGCGCCTTTTCTTCGAACCGGATCCGGCTGCAAAGAATGCCGATCATCGGAGGTTGCGTAATTATACACTCTCCCGTATACTTATGCGACCGAACATCGAAGCAGGAGGCTGCGCATGCTGGCAGTAAAGAGCAAGCTACTAGAGAAGATCGAGGCGACGCCGGTCAAGACGGCGAAGAAGGTCGCGCTCGCGTATTCCGGCGGATTGGACTCATCCCTCTGCGCCGTCCTGGCGAAAGAGAAATATCAGGTCGAGGACCTCTTTCCCATCACCGTCGATGTCGGGCAGGGTCAGGACGAGATGGACGCGGCCATCCAGAAGGCGAAGGTGCTTGGCCTCACGCCGATCGTGGTGGATGCGAAAGAGGAGTTCGCCAATCTCTGGCTCGCGAAAGCCATCCAGGCCAACTCCAACTACGGGGGTTATCCGGTCTCGACGTCCATGACGCGCCAGCTGATCGCCTCCAAGATCGCATCGCTGGCCCTCAAGCTTGGTTGCGACGCCATCATGGAAGGCAGTAGCGGCAAAGGCAACGACCAGTACCGGATGCACAACGTCTTCAAGCTGTTCGCTCCCCGGCTGGACGTGCTCGTCCCGGTTCGCGACTTCGACCTCACGCGAGGTGAGGAGGAAGAGCTCTCCAAGGAGCTGGGCATCCCGATCACCGAGGTGATGCAGGGTGGCGATGACAAGACGATGTGGTGTCGCAGTCTCGCCTCCGGCGCCGTCGGTTTGAATCAACCGATTCCCGAAAAAGCCTGGCTCTGGTGGAAGCCGCCGGCGAAGGCGAAGTCCACCCCAACGCAGGTGTCGATCACCTTCGAGCACGGCATCCCGGTCGCGCTGGACGGCGTCGAGCAATCCTTGCCGGAGATCGTGTCGAAGCTCAACGTAATGGCGGGCAGCCATGGCATCGGCAAGATCGACATCTTCGAGGACGGGATCATGGGACTCAAGTCTCGGGAGCTCTACGAGGCACCGGCGGCCGCGGTGTTGCTCAAGCTGCATCATGACCTCGAGCAGTTCTGCCTCACCAAGGAAGAGCTCGACTTCAAGGCCGGCGTCGACCAGAAATGGGGGTATCTGGTCTATCACGGCGCCTGGTTCAGCCCGCTGAAGGCTGCCCTCGACGCCTTCATCCAGACGACCCAGTCGCAGGTCAGCGGCACCGAAACGGCCACCCTGTTCCATGGAACGATCGACCTGGAGTCCCGTGAAAGCGCGCATTCGCTCTTCTTCCCCGAGATCCGTGGACTGCAGAGCCGGAGCTTCAATCAGCAACTCTGCGGTCCCGCGGCGCAGATTGGGGGCTTGCCCTGGGAGGTTCTGGCCAGGCGGATGTCGAAGGTCGCGCACTGAGCGGGCAACCCTGGGGCGGCCGATTTGCCGAGGAGCCGGATCCGCTGATCGACCGCTTCACGCGATCGCTGGACGTAGATCGCCGGCTGGTCGGCCAAGATATCGCCGGCAGTCGCGCCTACGCGAAGGCGCTGGTGGGCGCCGGCGTACTGACCGGGGACGAACAGGCGCGCATCGACCAGGGCCTCCAGGAAATCGACCTGGAAATGTCCGCTCCCCCGCTCGCCGGGGAGGACAGGGAGGCGGCCTCAATTCCCGAAGACATCCACATGGCGGTTGAGCAACAGCTGATCCGCAAAATCGGCCCGCTCGGCGGGAAGCTCCACACGGGCCGTAGCCGCAACGACCAGGTCGCCCTCGATCTACGGCTGTTTGTAAAGACGGCGGGCACCCAGCTGCGCGACGCCCTCGCCGCACTCGAGTCGGCGCTCGTCGCCCGCGCCGGCGAGCAGATCGAGACGGTGATGCCGGGGTATACCCACACGCAGCGAGCGCAGCCGGTGCTCCTCGCGCACCATCTGATGGCCTACGTCGAAATGCTCCATCGTGACCGCGGCCGGGTGCAGGATGCCATCGGGCGCGCCGACGTGTCGCCACTGGGTGCCGGTGCGCTCGCCGGTAGCGGCTTTCCCATCGACCGAGAGGCGCTCGCGCGCGAGCTGGGGTTTGCCGCCGCCTCCGCAAACTCCCTCGATGCCGTGGCTGACCGCGATTTCGTTCTCGAGCTGATTTCGGCGTGCAGCATCACGATGATCCACCTCTCCCGGCTTTGCGGCGAGATCGTTCTCTGGACCAGCGCCGAGTTTTCCTTCGCGTCGCTCCCGGACTCGCTGGCAAGCGGGAGCTCGATGATGCCCAACAAGAAAAACCCCTGCGCCGCCGAGCTCGTCAGGGCCAAGACCGGAAGGGTCGCCGGCGACCTGATCAACATGCTGATGGTGCTCAAGGGTCTGCCGCTTGCCTATAACCGCGATCTGCAAGAAGACAAAGAAGCGCTCTTCGACGCGGTCGACACGACGCTCGACTGCCTGCAGGTTACCGCCAGGCTGGTGCAGGGCCTTCGTTTCGCGATCGATGCCATGCGATCGGCAGCGCTCCAGGGCTACACCATCGCGACCGAACTGGCCGACTACCTGTCGAGGAAAGGGATGCCGTTTCGCGACGCGCACCGGCTGGTCGGCCAGATGGTTGCCGCGGCGATCGCCGCCAATCGTGGCCTGGAGTCGTACAGCGTTGGCGAGTTGCGCCAGTTCTCCCCCTTGTTTACCCCGGACGTTGAAGATCACCTCACATTAGAGGGGGCGCTGCGGTCGCGAGACGTTTTCGGTGGAACGGCACCCGCGCGTGTCAGGGAGGCGCTGGCCAGTGTCAAAGCGTAAGCGTGAGGAGGCGATCCTCTCGCTGATCGCCAAGCATCAGATCGCCACCCAGGAAGAGCTGGTCGATCGCCTCGCGCGGGTCGGCATCCATACCACTCAGGCCACAGTGTCGCGCGACATCGCGGGGCTGGGCCTGGTGCGGGTCGGTGGCGCCGACAGCCACTATGTCAAACCCGACGAGGGGCTGGGCGCGGCATCGCCGGCCGGTCGCGAAGACCGGCTTCGCCGGTTGCTTCGCGATTTACCGCTCACCGTCAGGAGGGGGCAGGGGATGGCCGTCCTGACGACGACGCCTGGCTCAGCTAATTCGCTCGCCTCGGCGATCGATGCCGCTGGGTGGCCGGAGGTGATCGGCACGCTGGCCGGTGACGACACCATCTTTGCGGCGCTGGCACTGCAGCCGCGCGCCTACGGTGGGCTGGCGCAGCGGCTGGCCCGGTTGGGCGCCTATGTCCAACCAGAGGACTGACCCGTGCCAGAGAAGATCGTCCTGGCCTACTCGGGCGGGCTCGACACCACGGTCGCCGTCAGCTGGCTGACCGAGACGCGGGGCTTCGAGGTGATCGCGCTGACGGTCGATCTTGGTAGCCAGCCGAATCTTCCGGCCATTCGCGAGCGCGCCCTGCGGGCCGGCGCCAGCCGGGCGTACGTGCTGGATGCCCGCCAGCCCTTCGTAGAACGCTTCTGCTGGCCCGCCTTGCAGGCCGGGGCCCTGTACCAGGGCCAGTACCCCCTGGCGACAGCCCTGGGCCGGCCGCTGATCGCCCAGCTGCTGGTCGAGGTGGCTGCTCGAGAGGGCGCCAGCTGGGTGGCCCACGGGTCGACCGGCAAGGGTAACGACCAGGTCCGCTTCGACATCGCCGTGGCCGCGCTGGCCCCCCACCTCAGGGTGCTCGCGCCGCTTCGGGATGGGATGTCGATGACGCGGGAGGAGGAGATCGTCTACGGACGCGTCCGCGGTCTGCCACTTGAGATCAAGCCCGAGTCGCCGTACAGTGTGGATGAGAATCTGTGGGGGCGCTCCATCGAAGCCGGGGTGCTGGAAGATGCTCGCCTCAAACCCCCCGAGGACGCATTTCTCTGGACCTCACCGGTGGACAGCGCCCCCGCCAGCGCCGATGAGCTCGAGCTGGCTTTTGAGCAAGGGATTCCGACCGCTATTGGCGGTCGTGAGCTCGCCGGGGTCGACCTGGTCGCCGAGCTGAACCGGGTCGCCGGTCGGCACGGCGTGGGCCGGATCGACATGATCGAGGACCGCTACGTAGGCATCAAGTCACGCGAGATCTACGAGGCGCCTGCCGCGGTTGTCCTTCACGCGGCGCATCGCGCGCTGGAAGAGCTGGTCCTCGATGCAGAGGCCGCCCACTTCAAGGCCGCGGTGGCCCAGGAGTACGCGCGACTTGTCTACCAGGGAAAGTGGTTCACGAGCCATCGTCGCAACCTCGATGCCTACGTCACCAGCACCCAGCGCTTTGCGACCGGGCAGGTTCGAGTACAGCTCCACAAAGGCAGTGCCCAGGTGGTGGGGCGCTCGTCACCCGCCTCGCTCTACCAGCCGCGACTGGCGACGTACTCGGCGGGAGACCAGTTCGATCACCAGGCAGCCGTCGGCTTCATCAAGCTGGTCGGGTTGCCGGTGCGAACCCAGGCCGAGGTCCAGGGGACCGCGACAAGTGAGCCCCTACTGAAGGATGACGGCCATGTTGTTGAAGTCGGCCCAGGAGGCCTCGAAGGCGGCCTTGCTGAACCAGTACTGGCTGCCACTCTTCCAGGGATCGTTGACCCGGACCTGGGTCGGTGATACGCCGCTCAACGTCACCACGTGCTCGATGAGCGAATAGCGGATCGATTTGCTACCGGTATCCGGCCAGGACGTCCAGACACCGGTGTATCCGGCGGCGCGCGCATTCTCCCACCCGGTTTCCACCCAGACCAGGACTGGATGACCGTTCGCCAGCGCCGTGTAGACCTGCGCCGCCGTCAAACCCTCGCCGCCTGTGGATGAGGGCGCCCCGTGCGACTTCGCGAGCGCGAGGATGAGTGGGTAGTACACGCCGTAGCCGGTCGGGCCCAAATCGCTGCCGTTGACGTTCCCCACGAAATTCGTGTAGGGGTTCCCCCACTGGATCACCTTCTTGTTGGCGCCCATTACCGGTTGCCGCGTATCGGGATTCTCGCCCGCAAACAACGCCGGCTGCGAGTAGAAATGGCCCAGAGCCGCCAATCCCATCTGCAGCGCCGCGGTCTCGCAGTCCAGGGCCATCGTTTGCTTGTAGACCTCCATGGCAATCGTCACGACGCCACTGGGGGTTGCGGCCGGCGTTGGCGTTGGCGTCGGCGTCGCTGTCGGGGTTGGAGTGGGCGTTGGGGTGGTCTCGATCACGAAGAGCGGACTGGGGCTGGGGCGCACAGCCGTTTCTGATTGCAGCTTTGGCGACGCCACGACCGTCATGGCGCCGGCGATCAGCACCACGATCATGACTAGAAAGAGGATGGTGGTTCGCATCAGGATGGGGGATTCACGGGAACGTAGTCCCGAGCTCCAGTCTGGGGATTGTATCGGACTTTCATCAGCTGGCCGGTACTGGGATCGACGAAGCGCTCCTCCGTTTCTTCCCATTTACCACCGGGGGTAATCGGCGGATGATAGCGTCCCCGTTCGAAGAGTAGCGCCGCGATCACGACCGCCCCGTTGACGAAGAGATAGAAGACCAGCCCGGTAATGATTCCGGCCAGCGCGAGCACGATGGCGCCGATGACCGCCAGCACGCCGTACGCCAGGATGGCTTTGCGCAGCATGGGCTCAGGTCTTGATCGGTTCCACGATGGCCGCCGTGCCATAGGCCACGATCTCGCTCATTGTGTTCCCAATCTCCGACGAGTCGTATTGCATCCGGATGACGGCGTTCGCCCCCATGGCCGTGGCGTTCTGGACCATGCGGTCGACCGCGTGCCGGCGCGCATCCTCCAGCAATTCGGTGTATTCGGTGATCTCGCCGCCGCCGAGCGAGCGCAACCCGGCCATGATGTTGCCTCCCAGGCCTCGGCTCCTCACCACCAGCCCGAACACCTGGCCCTTCATCTCCACAATGCGATGTCCCGAGACCTCTTCGGTCGTGACCACGATCATCCTCGCCCTCCTTTGCTTAGAGCCAACCCTGTTCCTCCGCAACGCGCGCGGCTTCTGTCCGGTTGCTGACCTCGAGCTTTTGGATCGCCGACGACAGGTAATTCCGAACCGTTCCCTCGGAGAGGAACAGCACTTTGGCAATCTCAGCGATACTGGCGCCGCCTTGACCGGCCACCAGGACCTCGCGCTCCCGCTCGGAGAGCGGGCTGGCGCCGGCGCTCAGCGCCGCGGCGGCCAATCCGGGATCCACGACGCGCTCGCCGGCCATTGTTCGTCGAATCGCCAGCGCCAGCTCGTGAGCCGGCGCATCCTTGAGCATGAAGCCCGACGCTCCGCTCTCCATGGCACGGCGGAGGAATCCGGGCCGCCCGAACGTGGTCAGGATGAGGGTTTTGCAAGAAGGCAGCTGTGCTCGAAGTTGCCCGGCCGCGGTGATTCCGTCGCCGCCAGGCATCTCGATATCGAGCAGCGCCACCTCCGGGTTGTTCTCCAGCGCCAAAGGCACCACGCGGTCGGCTCGATCGGTTTCGGCCACGATTTCGATATCCCCCTCCATGGCGAGCAGGGCCTTGAGCGCCCCGCGCACCATGCCTTGATCTTCTGCGATCAACACCCGGATCACGCGGTCACCCGGTCGACCGGCGCGCTCACCTCCGGCAGGGGAACCATCACCCGCAGCCGAAAGCCCTCATGTGGCAGTGGCTCAGCGGTCAGTGTGCCGCCACGTTCGAGCACTCGCTCCCGCAATCCGCGCAGGCCGCTTCCTGGCGCTAGCGTACCGCCCCGGCCGTCGTCGACGACTTCGACGGTAGCGTGGCCGGCCTTCTTGAAGACCCGGACGGTGCAGCGTTTGGCCTCGCTATGGCGCATCACATTGGTCACCCCTTCGCGCACCGCCCAGGCCAGGACGGCCTCGACCGCCGGCGGAAGGGACGCGTGCTCGTCTTCAGCCCGGAGCTCGATCCCGGCGGCGGCCAGGGCTTCGCGGGCGCCGACCAGCTCGGCGCTGATGGTCGGCTGGCGATAGCCCGCCACGGCTTCGCGAACTTCGCGTAGCGCGTCACGAGCAACCTGTTCGATGTCTTCAACTTCGTGGGCGGCCAATCCGGGAGTGGCCTTGATCAGCCGTCCGGCTAGCTCGCTCTTCAGGGCAATCACCGAGAGGCTGTGGCCGAGCAGATCGTGCAGGTCGCGGGCAAAACGCAGGCGCTCTTCCCCAACGGCCAGCCGGGCGATTTGCTCGCGGGCGGCTGACAACTGCGAGTTGGCTTCCACCATCAGCCGTCCGGCGACGGCGGCCACCCCGACCAGTACCTCGTTGAGGAATTGCCCGCTGGCGTTGGCGATGGTTTCTCCGCGGGCCAGCTCGACGACGCCGGCGAGGACAGACAGCGCCAGGACCGTGGGAACGCCGCGGCGCCAGTTGAAGGCCGCTCCGGCCATGAGCACTGCGTACAGAAACAGACTGCCGTACTGAGGTGGCGTGCGCAGAGTGAACACGACCAGCAGGCCTGTCGCCACCAGCATGGCCGGTACCGCGAATGCCCGATCGGGTCCGGCGACGACGCGAAGCCAGAACCATGCCCAGACCAAGGCGAGTAGCAGGAGAATCGATAGGCCGGTCACCTGGCTCCTGCGGTCGAAGCCCGCCGTCAGCAGGGCGGCGACCGGGTAGATGAAAAAGGAAAGCCAGGCCACCATGAAGAGGCGGCCCAGCTTGATCCACCGTCGGGTGAGCGCCATGCGTCTACCCTACGCTGCGCCCTCGCCTCGCTCGAGCTTGGCCAGGTAGGTCTGATCGGCGTTCGCGCGGACGTCCGAGACAACCTTGCCATCTTTCAGACGAATGACCCGATCGGTCTGCGCGGCGACGTCCATGTCGTGAGTGACGATGACGAATGTCACCCCGTGCTCGCGATTCATCCGCCGCATCAGGCTGACGATCTGCTGGCTGGTTTCGCTGTCGACCTCGCCCGTTGGTTCGTCGCCGAGCACCAACGAAGGCCGGTTGATCAGAGCCCGCGCGATCGCGGTGCGCTGCTGCTCGCCGCCTGACAGCTGATCCGGCCGGTGATGCATCCGATCTTGCAACCCCACCTCTTCGAGGAGAGTTGCCGCGCGCGCCTTGCCGTCCTTGCCATTCTTGTGATAGCGAAGCGGGAGCATCACATTCTGGATCGCGTTCAGGCCTGGCAGGAGATTGAACTCCTGGAAGACGAAGCCGAGCTTCTTGCCGCGCAGGTCCGCTCGGGCTCCATCGCGGAGCTTGCCGGTATCGACGCCGTCGAGCCGGAGCTGTCCACTGGTTGGCCGAAGGAGCAGGCCAAGCAGGTCCAGGGTCGTGGTCTTGCCGCTGCCGGACCGGCCGACGATCGAGACGAACTCGCCCGACTCAATGTTCAGGCTGACCCCGTCGAGAGCCTTGACGATGGTCGAGCCTTGCTTGTAGTGCTTGGTCAGGTCGTTCAGTTCGATGGTTGCCATGCTGATTCCTCCTAGGCTGCCGACCGCAACGCCCGCACCGGATCCATCCGGGAGGCGCGCAAGGCGGGAATGATGCCGGCCGCGGCGCCGAGCCCGACCGAGAACAGGATCGCGATGATCACGAGGCGCCACGAGACCAGGAAGAGGGTGAGGTTCGATGACGCGGTTGCCGCATTGACGAGGCTGGTGATCCCCCACCCGAGCAACAGGCCGATCGTTCCGCCGATCGTGCCGATCAACACGGCTTCGAGGACGTATTCACGCAGGATGTGGCGGGTCTTGGCGCCGACGGCTTTCTTCAGCCCGATCTCCCGCACGCGTTCGGTGACGGCCATCAGCATCGTATTGATGACCGAGAGGCCTCCCACGATCAGCGCCAGCAACGCGGCGCCCGTGGTGATGGCGGTGAAGAGCGCGCCGCCCGCCTTGAAGCTGTTGACGATAGTGCTCGGTTTGGTCGCCTTGACGGCGCTGATGTTGTTCGTGATCGTGTCGGCCAGGTTGTCGAGGTTGACGCCAGGCTTGCCGTAGACCGTCATGCCGGTGATCAAGGTGCTCGTGTCGATCTTGTC
>Ga0209059_1000552_pt1 | contig 17080 bp, 15 predicted proteins | sample GraSoiAngelo_151_FD_186165 | JGI IMG/M metagenome (GOLD analysis project Ga0209059, IMG submission 186165) | Grasslands soil microbial communities from the Angelo Coastal Reserve, California, USA - 14_1009_12_20cm (SPAdes) (version 2) | ecosystem: Environmental > Terrestrial > Soil > Grasslands ...
TCGGCCATCGCGAGCGCTCGCTCACCGGGGGTCACGTCCGCAAGCCGCACGACGCGACCTTCGCTCTTGGAGACGACCTTCTGCGCGACGACGAGAACGTCGCCGTCCTGAAGCCGCTCGTTCGCGCGCGCGAGCGCGTCGAGGAGCAGGCCCACGAGATCGTCGCGCGGACGGATCTCCGGCAGACCGTGGACCGGGATGATCGCTAACGTCACGTCGCCAGGCTTCGCAGGAGCTTGCGCAAGCGCGGCGCGTTCGCGAGCGAGCGGCCCAGCCCGCGGAGGAGCTTGGCGTCGACCATCATCGGGCTCCGTCGGAACCGGCCGCGGTGGTCGTACTGGCAGAAGCGGACCGCGGTGCTCCCATCGTCGTACCGGAGTAACTGGATGGAGGGCTCGCTCCATTCCCCGACCGCCGTCGCCTCCTCGACGATCTCGCCACTCCCCCATGGCATGGTGAACGGGCGGGGCAGCTGACGCGACGTAGTCTTCATTCCCTAAGTGTTAGCGCTCGGCTGGAAAGCGTCGGCGGAACAGTTCGACCCCAAGACGCTCCTCGATTACGCCGTGCTCGCCGAGCAGCTCGGCTTCGACAGCGTCGCGGTGAGCGATCACTTCCACCCCTGGCGCGACTCCGGGGGGCACGCGCCGTTCGCGTTCGCGTGGCTCGGCGCGGTGACCGCGCGCACCTCGCGGGTGCGGCTTGGCACGAGCGTGGTGACGCCGTCGTTCCGCTACCACCCCGCGATCGTCGCGCAGGCCATGGCCACGATCGCGCTTCTCGCCCCGGGGCGCGTGTTCCTGGGCGTGGGCAGCGGCGAGTCCATGAACGAAACGCCGCTCACCACGACCGAGTGGCCCGAGCCCGGGGAGCGGCTGCGACGACTCCGCGAGGCCGTCAGCCTCATCAAGAAGCTCTGGTCGGAGAACTACGTGACCTTCGAGGGGAAGTACTTCCGCACGAAGGAGGCGAAGCTTTTCGACAAGCCGCGCGACCCGATCCCGCTGCTCATCGCGGCCGGCGGCCCACAGGCCGCCGCCTTCGCCGGCCGCGACGGCGACGGGATCATCGTCACCAGCGGAAAAGGCGCCGAGCTCTACCGCGACACGCTCGTTCCGGCGATGGAGAAGGGTGCGCGCGACAAAGGGAGGGATCCCGCGAAGCTCGAGCGGATGATCGAGATGAAGGTGAGCTTCGATCACGACCGTTCGCGCGCGATGGAGGACACCAAGGAATGGGCCGCCCTTGCCCTGCCCGCCGAGGACAAGGCCGGCGTCGAGGATCCGCGCGAAATGGAACGACGCGCGAAGGCGGCCGCCGATCGCGCGCACACCCGCTTCATCGTCTCGAGCGACCCGGACGAGCACGTGAGCAAGATCCGGCCATACCTAGAGTGGGGCTTCACGCATCTTGTCTTTCACTTTCCCGGACAGGATCAGGAGCGCGCGATGCGGCTTTACGCCGGCGAAGTGCTGCCACGCCTGCGCGGGTGAGCGAACGGATCAGCGCGCGTTCGCAGGAGCTGCTCGCGACCTCGCGCGTCGCGCACCTCGCCACTGCCGATCAGTACGCGCGACCGCACCTCGTGCCGATCGTCTTCGCGTACGAGCATCCGTATCTCTACACGCCGATCGACGCCAAGCGGAAGTCGGTCGACGACTGGCGTGAGCTGCGGCGCGTACGCAATGTCGAGGCAAACGGCCGCGCCGCCGTGCTCGTCGACCACTACGAGGAGGTCTGGACCCGCTGCGCCTGGGTCCGGCTCGACGGGGTCGCAGACATGCTCACCAAAGGTGACGACCACCGGCACGCGCTCGCGCTCCTCGTCGCCAAATACCCACAGTACGAACGCATGCCACTGCGCGATGCGCCGGTGATCCGCATCCGCATCGAGCACGTTTCGCAGTGGCACGGCTGACCTAGACTTTCGCGCTCTATGGAGTTCGGGTTCACCCTAAAGCCCGACCATTCGCTCGCTCGGATCGCGTCGCTCACGCGGCTCGCCGAGTCGGCCGGCTTCGGTTACGGCTGGCTCTTCGACAGCCACGTGCTGTGGAAGGAGCCGTACGTGCTCCTCGCCCTCATGGCGCAGAACAGCAAACGGATGCGCCTCGGCACCTGCGTGACGAACCCGGCCACCCGCGAGCCATCGGTCACAGCGAGCGTGCTGGCGGTGCTGCAGGAGCTTTCCGGCGGGCGGATGGACCTCGGCATCGGTCGCGGCGATTCGGCGCGGCGCGTCCTCGGGAAGCCGCCGACGAACCTCGCGCTCCTCGAGGAGGCGACCAACGTCATCCGCGACCTCTGCGAAGGCCGCGAGGTCACCTACGAGGACACCAAGCTGCGCTTCGACTGGGCGCCGAAAACCCGTCTCCCCGTCTGGATCGCGGGGTACGGACCGAAAGCCCTCGAGCTCACCGGCCGCGTCGCTGACGGGGCGATCATCCAGCTCGCCGATCCGAGTCTCGTCGGCTGGTGCATCGGCCTCCTACGCGACGGGGCGCGCCGCTCGGGTCGCGATCCGAGCGCAGTGGCGGTCATGGTCGCCGCGCCGGCGCACGTCGGGCCACGCGCGCAGGTGCGCGACCGCGTCCGCTGGTTCCCGGCGCTGGTCTCGAACCACGTCGTGGACCTCGTCAAGCGCTACGGAGAGCACGGCCTTCCCGGCGACCTCACCGCGTACGTGCGTAACCGGCCCGGCTACGATTACAAGCACCACGCCGAGTCGGGCTCGACGAATGCCGCCTTCGTCGACGACGAGTCGGTCGATCGTTTTTGCGTGATCGGCGAAGTGGACGAGCACATCGCGAAGCTCCGCGAGCTCGCCGCGATCGGCGTACGCCAGTTCAACATCTATCTCATGAGCGGTGAAGAGGAGCGGATCCTCGAGGTCTATGGCGACAGGATCATCCCGGCGCTGACGCGAGTCGAGGCGGCGTCGGCCTAGCTGGCGAGCTTCCCCGTCGTGGCGAATCGGTCCGCGATCTCGAGGGCCTCATCGATCGCGCGCACACCGGTGCCGAGCTCGTCCTCGGTGACCGAAAGCGGCGGCGCGACGAACAGCATGTTCCAGCGGCAGAAGACGTAGACGTCGCGCTGGAGGAGCGCGGCCTTCAGTGCGTTCGCGAGCGCGCTCGTGGGTCCGTTCCAGCGCTCGAGCATCTCTTTGCTGCGCCGATCCTTCACCAGCTCGATCGCCGCGAACAGACCCCGGCCGCGGACGTCGCCGACGGAAGGGTGGCGCGCTACAAGACCGCGGAGGTCTTCGAGGAGTCTCTCGCCCATGCGCGCGGAGCGCTCGATGAGGCCGTCCTCGCGGTACGCCTCGATCGATGCGACCCCCGCGGCGCAGGCCAGCGGGTGCCCGCTGTACGTCGAACCGACCCAGAGAACGTGGTCATCGAAGTGGCGTGCGATCTTCGCGCTGACGATCGCGCCCCCGAGCGGCAGGTATCCAGACGTCACGCCCTTCGCGAAGGTCATGATGTCCGGGACGACGGCTTCGTGATCCGCGCCGAACCACCGACCGGTACGGCCGAAGCCGGTCATGACCTCGTCGAACACGAGCAGGATCCCGTACTTGTCGCAGAGCGCTCGGAGCCCGCGGAGATAGCCGTCCGGCGGCACGAGGACGCCCGAGGTTCCTGGGATCGGCTCGACCATGATCGCCGCGACGTACTCGGGACCCTCGTACCAGATGACCTCCTCGACGTGCGCGAGCGCCTTCTGCACATCGGAGCCGAAGACCGAGCGGTACGGATCGGGATTGAGGAAGTGGATGACTCCGGTGATGCCAGGCTCCGCCGGCCAGCGGCGGTTGTCGCCGCCGAGTGTCATCGAGCCCTGCGACTGTCCGTGAAAGGACCGCCACTGCGTGAGGATCTTGTGGCGCCGGGTGAAGAGGCGCGCGATCTTGATCGCGTGCTCGTTGGCCTCGCTTCCGCCTGTGGTGAAGATCGTCTTCGCCAGGTCGCCCGGCGTGACCTCCGCGAGGAGCCGGGCCAGGGTGGCGCGGCTCTCCTCGCCGAACGACGGCGTGACGTAGCAGACGCGTTCGGCCTGCTCCTGGATGGCACGCACGACGCGCGGGTGGCCGTGCCCGAGGTTCACGTTGATGAGACCGGAGCTGAAATCGAGGATGCGCCGGTCGCCCGCGTGCAGCCACGACCCCTGCGCGCCGGTGATGACCACGTGCTTGAGGCCGGCCTGCGCCGACCACGAGATGAGGACGTGATCGGCGGTGTCCTGCGCGACCGTCGATGGATCGGCGGGGCGCTTCGTCGCGACGGTCATGGCGCCGAGTCTAGTCGCGCGAACGCGTGACCGCCGGAGAGCCCGGCGGTCGACGCGATCGCGAATTTCGTTAGTTGCCTCCGGGGGTCACCTGCACGGTCGCTTTCTTGAAGCCGGTGCCGTTGACGTCCTGGCCCTGCGACTTGAGGGCGTCGGCGGCCTTCTTCGCGAGGTCGGTGCGGAACGCTGCATCGGTGGGTTTGCTCTTGAGCACCTGATAGGTCGTCGAGATGTTGACCGTCTGGTCCCACGCGGCCTTGTCCAGCACGCCGATCCCGTTCGGGGACGGCCAGATCAGCGCGTTGATCTCGTTGAGCTGCCAGGTCATGTGACCCTTGCCCAAGGTCGTGCCGGCCTTCAGCACGATGTCGACGCACTGGCTCTGGTTATCGCGGCAGAAGATCCAGCCCTTGAACGAGGCCTGGAGGAACCGCGCCGCGACGTCCTCGTTTCCTGACTTCGAGAGCCACGATTGCCGCACGAAGACGTGATCCTGGAGCATCGCCGTACCGACCTGGTTGAAGTCGATGACGTTGAGCTCGCTCGGCTGGTAGAGCTGACCGGTCTTTGGGTTCTTCTGCTCGAGGACCTGCGCGTACTCGTTGTAGATCATGGCCTGAGCGGCATCGACCTGTCCGTTGAGCAAGAGCGACATGTCGAACGGCTGGCTGACGATGGTGACGTCGCTCGCCTTGTTCGGATCGATCCCGACCTTCCGCATCGCGGCGTAGAGCTCGGGCTCGTTGCCGAAGCCCCAGGTCCCGACCTTCTTGCCCTTCCAGTCCTCTGGCTTGGTGATGCTCCGGTCCTTGAACGAGACCTCGAGCGTTCCGGAGCGCTGGAAGACCTGGGCGATGTTCACCAGGTCCGCACCAGCCTCGCGCGACGCGAGCATCTTCGGGACCCAGGCGATGCCGAACTCGGCGGCGTCCGACGCCACGACCTGCTGCGGGACGATGTCGGGTCCACCCAGCTTGATCTCGACGTCGAGCCCGACGTCGCGGAAGTAACCCTTGTCGAGCGCCGCGTAGTAGCCGGCGAACTGCGACTGGGCGACCCACTGCAGCTGCAATCGGACCTTGGTGAGAGGGCCACCGCTTCCACCACCGCCCGTGGTGCCGCCGCCACATGCGGCGAGCAGGATGACGACGATCGTGATCGCGAAAGCACGACGAGAACCGCGCATATCAACCTCCCCATTCCGGGCGCGACGCGAGTGCGCTACAAAGCGTCGGTGGCCCGCGCCGAGGCGTGCCAGGGAAGCGCGACGCGCTCGAGCGCGAGGATGATAAGGAAGAACGCAATGCTTGCGGCCGAGGCCACGATGATCGCGGCCCAGGCATTGGCGAAACGGAAGAACGCGGCCTCCGTGATGATGAACTGCCCGAGCACGGACCTGGCCCCGCCGAAGTATTCCGCGACGATCGCCCCGATCAGCGAAAGCGTCGCGCTCACCCTGAGCGCGGTGAAGATATACGGGAGCGCATTCGGGATCCGAACCTTGAGGAAGACCGCGAGCTCGTCGGCAGCGTACGACCGCATCAGCTCGAGCGAGCCCGGTTCGACGAGCGTCAGGCCGCGAACGGTGTTGATCATGACCGGAAAGAAGACCAGGACCGCGACGACCATCATCTTGGAGAGCGGATTCAGCACGCCGAACCAGTTGTTCATGATCGGCGCGAAGGCGATGATCGGGACCGAGTTCGCGGCGATCGCGAATGGGAGGAGCGTTCGGCTGGCTGTCGTCCAGCGCGCGGTGGCGCCGGCGACGGCGAGCGCAGCCACGCCGCCGATCGCAAGCCCCCCGACCGCTTCGATCAACGTATTGCGGCCGGCGGTCGCGAGCTCGTCGAGGTGGTCCACGAACGCCGCGGCGATCGCGCTGGGGCGCGGCAGCAGGAACTGCTGGATCCCGAGCACGCTCACGAGAAGCTCCCAGGTCACGAGAACGGCGACGAAGAGCGTGGCCGCGGGAGCGTAGTAACGGATGCGGCTCATCAGCTCGCAGCGACCTCCACCGCTCGCGGCCGCGCAGCGTCGCCGCCGCGAAGGCGCTCGCGGACGCGTGTGATGAAGCCGAAGTACCGCTCGTCCTCTCGAGTGAGATCGTTGCGCGGCTGCGGCAGATCGACCGCGATGACGTCGAGGATCCGGCCAGGCCGGGCTGACATGACCGCGACGTGAGTCGAAAGGAACACCGCCTCGGGGATGCTGTGGGTGACGAAGACGATGGTCGTCCCGGTCTGCTGCCAGATCCGAAGGAGCTCGAGGTTGAGCCGCTCCCGGGTCATCTCGTCGAGCGCGCCGAACGGCTCGTCCATCAGGAGGATCGCGGGCTCGAACGAGAGCGCGCGCGCGATGGCGACCCGTTGCTGCATGCCTCCTGACAGCTGCCAGGGATATCGGCGCTCGAAGCCGGTCAGCTCGACGAGCGCGAGCATCTCCTGCGCTCGCGTCGCCCGCGCTCGTTTGGGGATCGCGCTCATCTCGAGCGGGAGCTCCACGTTCCGCATGACCGTGCGCCAATCGAAGAGAACCGGGGATTGGAAGACCATCCCGTAGTCGCGGTCCAGCCTCGCGCGATGCGCTGACTTGCCGTTGACCTCGATCGTGCCCGCGCTGGGTCGAGTCAGGTCGCCGATGAGCCGCAGCAGGGTCGACTTGCCGCACCCCGATGGCCCGATGAGCGAGACGAATGCGCGCTTGGGGATCTCGAGATCGATCCGGTCAAGCGCCTTGGTGGCGTCGGCCCCCGATCCGAAGACCTTGTCGACGGCGCGGAAACGAACGACCGCCTCGCTCATGACTCGGCCACGGCCACGCGGCCCCGGAGCATTACGACCTCCGCGACGCGCACCGCGGCGAAGAACGAGATCCCCACGAGCGCCGCGACGATGATGGCCGCCCACAGCTTCGGCGGTCCCGAGACATAGAACTGGTTGAAGTTCAGGATCGCACCGCCCAGGCCCTCGCGGATGCCCGACGGCAGCTCGCCGATGATCGCCCCGACGACGCTCGCCGTCGCCGCGATCTTGAACGCCGCAAAGAGATATGGGGCCGCCGCCGGCAGCCGTACTTTCAGGAGAACGTCGCGCGTCGGAGCGGCATAGGACCGCATGAGCTCCATCGCGCGAGGATCCGGCGAGCGCAGACCGCGGACGCCGGCGATGGTCACCGGAAAGAAGGTGAGATACGCCGAGATGACCGCGACCGAGAGCCATCCGGCCTGGAGCCATATCACGACCATCGGCGCGATCGCGATGATCGGCACCGTTTGTGACGCGACGACGTACGGGACGAGCGCGCGCTCGAGCAGAGGCGAGTGCACGAAGACGATCGCCAGCGCCAGCCCGAGCCCGGCGCCGAAGACGAAGCCGCCGAACGCCTCGCGGAAGGTGAAGACGGCCGCGTTGGCGAGAACGAAGCCGAGCGGTGGTCCGTTGCGCTGGGCGGGCTCGACGAACGCGGCCGCGATGTCCCAGACGTGCGGCATGTTGAGGTCACTCGCGATCTGCCACTGAAATGGCGGCGTCCATCCCGGGAATCCGTCGCCCCCGAGCAGCTTGACGAGCTCCCACCCCGCCGCGAGAGCGATCACCACGACGACGAACGTCACCACGCTTCTCGCGGCGCGGAACACGGCGAAAGTGTAGATACTGGTCGACGAGCAAGATGCATCTCGGCATCAACCTGTGGCCCCAGAACTCGAGCTGGCAGAACCTCCGCGAGCACGCCTTGCTCGTTGACCAGCTCGGATTCGATTCGCTCTGGGTCTGGGACCACTTTTATTCGATCAACGGCGATCTGCACCGTCCGAACCTCGAGGGTTGGCAATTACAGGCCGCATATGCCGCGCTCACCGAGCACGTGCGGATCGGCTGCCTCGTATCGGGGGTCACTCATCGTCATCCCGCGGTACTGGCGAACATGGCTACGACGCTCGACAACATCTCGAACGGCCGCGCCATCCTCGGCATCGGCGCGGCGTGGAATGCGCTCGAGCACAACGCGTACGGGATCGATCTCGGCACTCCGGGCGAGCGCTCGCGGCGCTTCGCCGAGGCCGCGAAGATCATCCGTCAGCTCGTAGACGGCAAGCGAGTCACGCACTCGGGCACGTATTACGACCTCGTGAATGCCGAGGTGCTCGTCCGTCCGGTGCAGGAGCGGCTCCCGATCATGATCGGCGGCGGCGGCGAGCAGAAGACACTCCGCACGACCGCGCGGTATGCCGACATGTGGCACGGCTACGGGACCATGGACCAGATGGCGCACAAGCTCGACGTGCTGCGCAAGCACTGCGCCGACGTCGGGCGCGATTTTTCCGAGATCGCGCCGTTCGGCGGCAAGTGGGTCGTCATCCGCGACGATCCCGCCGATGCGAAGCGAGTGCTCGAGCGGATCGCGAAGCACCATGGGATGACGTCGCCGCCCGAGCCGTTTATTGGCCGGCCCGACGAGATCGCCGAGAAGATCGGCGCGTACGCGAAGGTCGGCGTGAAGGGATTCATCGTCGCTTTTGCCGAACCGTTCGATACGGAGACGATCGAGCGACTTGGCAAAGAAGTCCGCCCGCGCCTCAAAGAGATCGTCACCGAGACAACCGCGGCCGTTTCCCGTTAGGCTCATCGTCGTTCCATGAGGATCGGCGTCGTGCGCGAGACCGCGCCCGGAGAACGGCGCGTCGCCCTCGTTCCGGAGACGGTGGGTCGGCTCGCGAAAGCCGGGAACGAGCTCATCGTCGAGCGCGGGTCCGGCGAAGCGGCGAGCTTTCCCGACCGCATGTACACCGAGGCGGGCGCCTCGATCGGTGACGTCTGGTCGGCGGAGATGGTCCTCAAGGTGGCGCGCCCGTCGGACGAGGAGATTGGCAAGCTGCGCACCGGGACCGTTCTCATCGCGTTCCTCTCGCCGCTCACCAATCACAGCCTGGTGCGCGATCTGGCGCGGCGCGGCGTGACCGCGCTGTCCATGGACGCGATCCCGCGGATCACTCGCGCCCAGCCGATGGACGCGCTCTCGTCGCAGGCGACGGTCGCCGGCTACAAGGCCGTTCTCCTCGCGGCTGCCGCGCTGCCAAAGTTCTTCCCCATGCTCACCACCGCGGCCGGCACCATCGCCCCGGCCAAGGCGTTCGTGATCGGGGCCGGTGTCGCCGGCCTGCAGGCGATCGCGACCGCGCGGCGGCTGGGCGCGGTCGTCGAGGCGTTCGACACCCGCCCGGTGGTGAAGGAGCAGGTCCAGTCGCTGGGCGCGAAGTTCCTCGAGGTCGACCTCGGCGAGACGGGCGAAGGCGCGGGCGGGTACGCCAAAGAGCTCTCTGAAGAGGCGCACCGCAAGGAGGTCGAGCTCCTCGCGAAGGCGGTCAAGGAGAACGACATCATCATCACGACGGCGGCCATACCGGGACGGCCGGCTCCGAAGCTCATCACCGCCGACATGGTCCGTTCGATGAAGCCCGGCTCGGTGATCGTCGACCTCGCCGCAGAGACCGGTGGCAACACCGAGCTTACCGAGGCCGGCAGGGTCATCGACGTGGACGGGGTCCGCATAGACGGGACCACCAACCTCCCATCGACCATGCCGTACCACGCGAGCCAGATGTACTCGCGGAACGTCGCGAGCCTGCTCGGCCTGATGATCACCAAAGAGGGCAAGCTGAACCTCGACATGACGGACGAGGTCATCAAGGGCACGGTGATCACCAAGGACGGCGAGGTCGTGCACGAGCAGACCAAGAAGCTCGTCGCGGAGAAGGCCGCGTGAACGACCTCATCGTCGCGGCCTACGTCTTCATCCTGGCGATCTTCGTCGGGTTCGAGGTCATCTCGAAGGTCCCGTCGACCCTGCACACCCCTCTGATGAGCGGCGCGAACGCGATCCACGGGATCGTGATCGTCGGCGCGATGCTCGTGGCGGCCGCTCTCGGCGGGCCGCTGGGGACGCTGCTGGGGTTTCTCGCGGTAGTTCTCGGCACGGCAAACGTCGTCGGCGGGTTCGTGGTGACCGATCGGATGCTCGCCATGTTCAAGCAACGTCCCACGCGGAAGACCGAATGACCCTCGAGTCGCTCATCCCGCTCGCGTATCTCGTCGCGGCGGTCACCTTCATCCTCGGGTTGAAGGGCCTCTCCTCGCCCACGACGGCGGTGATGGGCAACCGCATCGCGGCGGCGGGGATGCTCGTTGCGGTCATCGCCACGTTCTTCACGCAAGACGTGCAAGGCGGGGTGCCGGTGATCGTCGCGGGGATGCTCGTCGGCGGCGTCGCCGGTTTCGCCGGCGCGCGGATGGTCAAGATGACCGCGATGCCGCAGATGGTCGCGCTGTTCAACGGCGCGGGCGGCGGTGCTGCGGCGCTCGTGTCGATCCTCGAGTTCTCGCGCGAGCTCGGCGCCGGGCGCGGCACGCCGCCGTTTGGGGTGACCCTGCCGACGCTTCTCGCGCTCGTGATCGGCGCGGTGTCGTTCTCGGGGAGCGCGATCGCCTTCGGCAAGCTTCAGGGGATCGTGACCCCGCGGGCGTTCCGCTACGCGGGCCAGCAGATCGTCACCGGCGCGCTCGTCGCCGCGATCGGGGCCCTCGCGCTCGGTCTGCTCGTCTCGTCGCTCGGCACGGCGACCATCGACCCGATGTTGCTTATCGTCGCGACCACAATCCTCGCGCTCGTGTTCGGCGTCGCGCTGGTGCTGCCGATCGGCGGCGCCGATATGCCGGTCGTGATCTCGCTGCTCAACGCGTACACCGGCCTGGCGGTCGCGATGGCCGGCTTCACCCTCGCGAATCAGCTTCTCGTCGTCGCCGGCACGCTCGTCGGAGCGTCCGGAACGATCCTCACCCGCCTCATGTCGAAGGCCATGAACCGCTCTCTCGGGAACGTGCTCTTCGGGGCCTTCGGCGCGGCCACGGCGGCGGGCGCCGCGGGTCCGACGGGCGGCGACGATGGCCGGACCATCCGCTCGATCGGCCCGGAGGACGCGGCGATCCTGCTGTCGTACGCCCAGAACGTGATCGTCGTCCCCGGCTATGGACTCGCCGTCGCGCAGGCGCAGCACAGCGTGCGCGAGCTCGCCGACCTGCTCGAATCGAAGGGCATCAACGTGAAGTACGCGATCCACCCGGTCGCGGGTCGGATGCCAGGCCACATGAACGTGCTCCTCGCCGAGGCCAACGTCCCGTACGACAAGCTCTACGACATGGACCAGATCAATCCGGAGTTCCAGCGGGCCGATGTCGCGCTCGTCATCGGAGCGAACGACGTCACCAATCCCGCGGCGCGCTCGAACCCCAGCTCACCGATCTACGGCATGCCGATCCTCGATGTCGACAAGGCGCAGAACGTCATCGTGATCAAGCGATCGATGAAGCCCGGCTTCGCCGGGATCGACAACGACCTGTATCTCGATCCGAAGACGGCAATGCTCTTTGGCGACGCCAAGGACGCCGTCGGCAAGGTCGTTCAGGAGCTCAAGAGAGCGGCCTAACCGCTAGTCGTCGTCCTCGTCGCCCTGCCCGTCGTCGTCACCACCGCCGTTTTCGTGCTGCCGCGCGAAGTGGCTAACGCACTGGCCCTGGTTCTTGAACGGACCCGGCGCCGAGGTGAAAGTCTTCCAGCCGCCGTTCTTGCACTGGCTGAACCTCCCGCCCTCGCTGCCACCGCCGCCACCGGTGGTCGACTCGAAGGTGTACGTCGTGCCGTTGATCATCACGTTGTCGACGAGCACCGTCTGCGTCGCGGTCGCGCCGAAGAACCAGCCTGAGTCGGTCACGAGCTGGATCCCGGTGACGAAGTCGTTGCCATACTTCGTGAGCGCCGAAGACCAGGTGTCGTAAAAGGTGCCGCCTGGGAGCTGGCTCGTGTCGACGAAGCTGCCCGCGGTCACGAGGTTGCCGCTCGAGGTCCAGATGTTCTGCGCGCAGCCGGTGTAGTTCGGATAGGGGCCCAGGTAGACGAAGATGTTGCGGGCGTCGATGTTGATCTGGAAGCGCGGCGCTCCGCCGCCGCAGCTCGCCATGGTGAACTCGTAGTCGGTCGCCAGGTTGGTGAGCTGAGAGAGCGTCATGCCTGCGGGCGTCGCAAAGTCGACCCCGCCCGAGGTTGCGGCGCTGCTGGTGGTGGCGATTGAGCGCAGCTGCACGGCGGTCGCGGAGTTGTGGCCAGGGGATACGAGCGTCGCGTCGCCGAAAAGCGTGAACGAGGCCGCCAGGACGGCCGACCCCGTTTGGAAGAGCGACAGAGCGGCGAAGAGCGCAACAACGAAAGAGAGCCTCAAGGCCTTCATCGCGCACCTCCCTAGCGTCAAGAGGGTACGCATCTCAGCCGAGAGGGCTCAGGACCGAGCGCTCGACTTGCCTCTGGCAGCCCGGGCAGTAGTAGCTGCGACGGAATTCGCCCGGATGGTTGCCCCAGGCGATCGGCGCGCCGCACTCGTAGCACGGCTTTCCGGTGCGCTCCTGGACCCAGACGAGCTGCCTTCGATCGAGCGCGAAGCGCGTCCGCCGCGGTCCACCCTCGCGATTGCGCCGCAAGAGGTCTCGGGCGACGTCGAGCACGTGACGCAGCGAATCGTCGTCGAGATCCGCGACGCGAGTCCACGGCCACACACGCGAGAGAAAGAGCGTCTCGTTCTTGATCTCATTCCCGATCCCCGAGACGGTGCGCTGGTCGAGGAGAGCGGTGGCGATGTCGCGTTCCGGAGCTGCCTGCAGCCGGCGGAGGGCCTCGACCACGTCGAAGCCGTCCGCGATCACGTCGGGGCCGAGCTCAGGCACCACGGGATGGAGCGCGAGCTCGCGCGCGGTCATGAGCTCGACCACTGGCGGCGTCTGGCACGGCGCGACGTATTCATCGGTGGTGATGACGACGCGCGCATCAGACGGTTTGAACCACCAGCGCTCGCCGGGCCGGTACACGTGCCACATGCCCGTCATGCGCATGTGGGTGTGGAGCACGACGTCCTCACCGTCGGTCTTGAAGGTGATCATGAGGTGCTTCCCGTTCGACTCCACGGACTTGACCGTGCCCCCGACGATCCGGCGCTGAGAAGCGGCGAGCGTGATCTTCGGTGCGACGACGTCGAATCCGGTGACGACGCGACCCGCGAGCGCGCGGCGGAGCACCGTCGCGGCGCGGTAGATCGTGTCGCCCTCAGGCATGCAGCACGCGTTTCAGGTAGCCGCGGGGCGTCCGCGCGAAACCGGCCTCGCGCAGCGGTCCAGCGAGGGGCGTCTCGTCGACCGGTGCGCCGTCGACGGTCTCGATGAAAAGGGTGCGCCTGCCGTCGGGGTTAACCTCATCCGCGAGCGCCCGCGCGATCTCCGCCCGCGTGGCCTCGCCGTCCGCCTCGTCTGCGATGAACGTGAGGAGCTGCTCTTCGCCACGTCCGAGCCAACCGGCAAGGCGCCCGTCGACGAGGATCGCGACCGCACCGGCGGTGCGCATGGGCTTGCGCCCCTCGGGCCGCTCCGGCCACGGGAGCGCCGCGCCGTACGGATTGGCCGGGTCGGTGGCGGCGATGATCACGGCCTCCGGCTCGGTCGGTCGATCGCGTACGGCACGCAGCCGATCGACCGCGCCGGGCAGGGCGAACTGCGCGGCGCCACATCCGGCGACGAAGTAGCCGCGCCGCACGCGGCCGGCGTCCTCCATCGCTTTCAAGATCCCGTATGCCGACGCGAACCCGCCGGCGAGCCCCTCGGCGCGAACGGTCTCCCGCGTCAACACGCCATGCCGCTCGAGCAGCTCGCGCACCTGTGCGGTGGCGCGCTCGGTCGGAGTGAACGCCGCATCGGCAGCGGCGGCGGTGAGCGACCAGCGCCCGGCGACATCGTCACGGATGGCGAAGCGCTCCAGACTCCGAAAGTGCGCCGCACGCCCGACCGAATTCGCGCTACGCCGCGAGCGCCGGAGCGGCGCGATAAGCGCTCGCACCGCGTGGAACGTGTCGTTCGTGACTTCGCCCGCCCAGACCAGATCCCACAGGGCATCGCCGAGCTCCGGCGCGAAGCCACCGCGCGCCGCCGCGAGGAGCTGTGGAAAGAACGAAGCACCGCGCGACGCGAGCACCTCGCGAAGCCGATCATGGATCGGCCGGTCGGGTCGCGTTTGCGGGTCGGGCCGGAGCAGCGGGAAGTGTTCGGCGAGGAAGAGCGCGATCTTCCCGTCCTTCGGACCGAGGGCGCCGCCGCCCATCCACATGACCTCCCCCGAACCGAGCAGCGCATCGAGGTCGCGTGGGTCGTACTTCGCGACCCGTGCCGGGAGGATGCGCGACTCGAGATCCGACGCGGGAACGAACGCTCCCTCGAGCTTCGCGACGGCATCGAGGAGCGCGGCGGTACCCCGTTCGGGCGCGTCGATGCCGTGCCAGGCGACCGCAAAGCGGCCGAGCGCGTCCTGCTCCACGGGCTCGACCTCGCGGCGTAGCCGCGCCAGCGAACGTCCGCGGAGGGTCCGTAGCACGCTCGCATCGCACCAGTCGCTTCCGCTTGCGCCCGGACGGAACTGCCCTTCGACGACCGTTCCCGCCTCGAGAAGGCGGCGCAGCCCATCGACGACCGGTGGTTGGGTCAGACCGAAACGGCGCGCGGCGTCCTCGGCCGCGAAGGGTCCGTGCGTGCGCGCGAACCGTCTCAGAAGCGACGCCAGCGGATCGGGATCGCTCTCGAGGAACGCATCGGGAAGTCCGAGCGGCAGCGCGACGCCAAGCGCGTCGCGATAGCGGCCCGCGTCTTCGGCGGCGATGAAGCGCTGACCGTTCGCGATCCGCACCTCGAGCACGCGCCGCTCGCGGGCAAGCGTCGCGATCCAATCGGACGCCGCCGCGGGATCGGCGGCGCGAGATGAGATCTCTTCGGGCGTGAGATCGCCGAGGCGAAGCAGCATCTCGTGCACGCCGTCTGGATGACGGGCGGCGCGCTCGCGGGTCAGCTGCTGCAGCTGCAGCTCGAGCTCCGACACCGCGTCCGGGTCGAGCAGCTCGCGGAGCTCCACCTCTCCCAGAAGCGCGCGAAGCTGCGCGGGGTCGACGGTCAGCGCCTGGGCTCTTCGCTCCGCGAGTGGGGCATCGCCCTCGTAGATGAAGTTCGCGACGTAGTTGAAGAGGAGCGACGCCGCGAACGGCGATGGCGTCCGCGTATCCACGGTAATGAGGCGAATCGCGCGCGAACGGATCCCGGCGAGGAGCTCGATGAGCGCGGGCATGTCGAAGACGTCCTGAAGGCATTCGCGGTACGTCTCGAGCACGATCGGGAATGCCTCGTAGCGTGCCGCCACCGAGAGCAGGTCGCCCGCGCGCTTGCGCTGCTGCCACAGCGGGGCGCGCTGGCCCGGGCGGCGTCGCGGCAGGAGCAGTGCGCGCGCCGCGTTCTCGCGGAAGTGCGACGCGAAGAGTGCCGTCGTTGGCGCGCCGAGATTCGCCTGACGCGCCCCGCCACCGCCCATGCCGAGCTGGCGCTGCACGAGGTCGGAGACACGGTCGGGATCGGGAAGCAGGAGCTCGACCGCCGGCGGTTGATCGGTGCCAGGGAAGCGGATCACGATCCCGTCGTCGGTCCAGAGGATGTCGGGCTCGTCGTCGGTGCGCTCGCGCACTATCGCGCCGATCGCCATCGCCCAGGGCGCGTGCACCTTCGCGCCGAAATGACTGAGGACGCACACGCGCCAGTCGCCCATGTCGTCGAGATAGCGCTCGACAACGATCGTCTTGTCGTCGGGCACCGCGCCCGTCGCGGCTTCCTGATCTCGGAGGTACTGAAGAAGATTTCGGGCAGCGCCCTCGGCCAGCGCGTGCTTGGTCTGCAGCTCGGCCATCGCGTCGTCGGGCGGCAACGTACGCATGCGCCGCGCGAGCGCGCCGATCGCGCGCCCGAACTCGAGTGGTCGACCGGGGTTCTCGCCGTGCCAGAACGGCATTCGCCCCGGCACGCCGGGTGCGGGCGAGACGAGGACGCGGTCGGTCGTGATCTCTTCGACGCGCCAGCTCGATGCGCCGAGGAGGAATACGTCACCCTCTTTCGTCTCGAACACCATCTCCTCGTCGAGCTCGCCAACTCGCCCCTTTCCTTTTTCGGCGCCGGCGAGGAAGACGCCATAGAGGCCGCGGTCGGGAATCGTGCCGCCGTTGCTGATCGCGACGACCTTCGCCCCTTCGCGAGAGCGCACCACACCGGCGGTCCGGTCCCACACCACGCGCGGGCGCAGCTCCGCGAACTCATCCGATGGGTAGCGGCCCGACAGCATGTCGAGGACGCCCTCGAATGCGCTCCGCGGCAGCTCCGCGAACGGCGCCGCGCGGCGGACCACGCGCTCGACGTCGTCGACCTTCCAGTCGTCCATCGCCGCCATCGCGACCACCTGCTGCGCCACGATGTCGAGCGGGTTGCGCGGGTAGCGAAGCGGCTCGACCGACCCGGTCTGCATGCCCTCGACGATCGCGGCGCACGCGAGGAGGTCGCCGCGGTACTTCGGGACGATCACGCCGGTCGAGGGCTCGTCGATGCGGTGGCCGGCGCGGCCGATGCGCTGCATCCCGCTCGCGACCGACGGCGGCGACTCGACCTGGATCACAAGGTCGATCGCGCCCATGTCGATCCCGAGCTCGAGGGAGCTCGTGGCCACGAGCGCGGGCAGCCGCCCCGACTTGAGGTCGTCCTCGATCCGTAGGCGCTGCTCGCGCGCGATCGAGCCGTGATGCGCGTGCACCAGCTCTTCGCCGGCAAGCTCGTTCAACGCGGCCGCGAGCCGCTCGGCGAGGCGACGCGAGTTCACGAAGATGAGCGTCGAGCGA
>Ga0209059_1000565_pt1 | contig 16946 bp, 19 predicted proteins | sample GraSoiAngelo_151_FD_186165 | JGI IMG/M metagenome (GOLD analysis project Ga0209059, IMG submission 186165) | Grasslands soil microbial communities from the Angelo Coastal Reserve, California, USA - 14_1009_12_20cm (SPAdes) (version 2) | ecosystem: Environmental > Terrestrial > Soil > Grasslands ...
ATTGTAAATTGCTTGGGTGCCGCTGGAAGAACCGTTCGGGACGTGGACCTCCTGGCCGTCTGTACCTGTACAGGCTACGTATGTCCGGACCTGGGCAGCCGGCTGATTGCACATATGGGCTTCAGAAATGATGTTCAGAGAACCTCTATAGTAGGTTTAGGTTGTGCAGGCGCAGTGCCCACGTTGCAACGCGCAGTTGACTTTGTTCGTGCGAACCCAAGCCGCGCGGCATTAATGTTAGCGGTCGAGATCTGCTCGGCCTGCTATTACGTCGATAACAGTATTGAAACAGTTGTAGGAAACGCCATTTGCGCCGACGGTGCTGCCGCTTTCCTGTTGGATGCAGGCGATACAGCTGTGGTTCGCTATCCGGAAGTTGTCGATTTCCAGACGTTCCTTGAGCCTGAGCAGATCGAAGAGGTTGGGCTGCGGCATCAGGACGGCAAACTGCGCATCATACTCGGAGCTTCGATTCATAAAATTGCCGGCCCCATGATTGAAAAGGCGCTCGAGCGCCTGCTGCATCGGCATGGGCTGTCGCGGTCTGATATCCGGTTCTGGGTATTGCATCCAGGCGGACGGAAGGTGATCGACGATCTACAGCAGTATCTGGATCTCACAGAAGCGCAGATGCGATTCTCACGGCACGTCTTGCGGAATTACGGAAATATGTCATCTCCCACTGTGATGTTCGTGTTGGATGAAGTGGTCCGTAAAGGTGATCCTCAACCAGGTGACATGGGGATCATGGTTGGGCTCGGGCCAGGCATGGCGGCAGAACTGGCATTACTGAGATGGTAGCCCGTTTGCTACTGTGGTGGCGGGTGCTCCGATCTCTGGTGCGAGCCAGAGGGATCGTCTCGTGGGATGAAGCAAGGCCACTTCTGAATCTTTGCCTATCCAGGCTCTGGCTACGCGATCGGTCCAGGGTTGGCGGGACGCAAGAAGCAGGAAGCCGCAACGGCAACTTGCCGCCTGCGCTCTTTCAGATGGCAACTGGTTATTGGCTGTCGCAGGCAGTGTACGTTGCCGCGAAACTGGGACTGGCGGATTGGTTGAGGGATGGTCCAAGGTCCTGCCAGGAACTCGCCGCTGTAACGGGCACTGATCCCCGTTGTCTCTTCCGACTCATGAGGGCACTTTCAGCGGCACGCATTTTCGTGCACACGCAAGGCGATCATTTTGCGCTAGCGACCGCGGGCAAGAGTCTCCAAAGAGATGCTCCTGGATCGCAGAGAGCCATCATAATGACGCTCGGTGAAGTCCATTACCAGGCTTGGGGAAACCTTCTTCATAGCGTTCGAACTGGGTCCACGGGTTTTGCAAGCACATTTGGAACCTCTTTGTTTGCGTACCTGCAGAGCAGCCCAGAGGCCGCCGATACATTTAACAGAGGAATGAGCGATGTCGCATCCATGTTGGCTTACGCGGTTCTTCTGGCCTACGACTTTTCACGGATATCATTCCTCGTAGACGTCGGGGGCGGCCAGGGACAATTTCTCCGCACCATCCTTCAGCTGCATCCAGAGATGAGGGGTACGATCTTCGACCTACCTTCCACCATTGAGCAGGCAAGGCAGTACTTCAGCGGGGATCCATGTAGCAGCAGAATCGCCGCTATCGGCGGAGACTTCTTCCATTCCGTTCCGGAGGGGGCGGATGCCTACGTTCTCTGTGGCGTGATTCACGATTGGGACGACGATCCCGCTGTCCAAATTCTTAGGAATTGCCGTCTCGCTATGAACCGGAAAGGAAAGCTATTACTTGTGGAAGTGGTCGTGCCCGACGATGACGCCCACTGTTTCAGCAAGCTTCTTGACCTGAACATGATGGTAATGACGGGAGGACGCGAACGTACCAGAGCTGAATTTACCGCCTTGCTCAACACGGCAGGATACCGCCTTAGCAGGATCATTCCGACGCTGGCTCCTCAGAGCGTGCTGGAAGCCATTCCAAGTTGACCTAGAAGACGGCATTGCAGATCGGTAGACCCCACTATTCGATCCAGGAGGAATAAAGGGACCTTGGCCAAGTTTACATTCTCAGTACGACAAAGTGACGACTTGGGAGACGCGTATGGCTTCAACGGAGATAGCTGTTAGCGAAGGAATGCAGATCCGGCTTGTTCGCGGCGGGGACGAAGGGGCCTTTTGTGAACTGATTCGGCCGTACCAGCGCAAGCTCTATCTCAAGACCTTGTCTATTGTGCGTAACGACGCGGATGCGGAGGAAGTTGTTCAAAATGCCTTCCTCAAAGCGTTCAACAAAATTTCTCAGTTCCGCCAGGAAGCATCTTTTTACACTTGGCTCTTCAGAGTAACGGTCAACGAGGCCCGGATGTGGTTACGGAGTAGCCGAAGGCATATTCACGAATCGCTTGACAACAGTAGGGGAGATGGAGAAGGCCAGCTCGTAAGTGAGATTGCAGACTCGCGAGAAGGCCCATTCGAGGCGTTGGAACGAAAGCAAGTTCGACTAGCGATTCTCAGGGCCCTCAGACGTTTGTCTGCTGGTCATCGCGAAGTTGTCGTTCTCCGCGATCTGCGTCTTTGCAGCATCTCGGAGACGGCAAGAATTCTTGCCATCTCAGAAATTAACGTGAGATCTCGTCTACGGCGGGGTCGTGCACAGCTTCGACGGGTACTCGCGGACGTCCGAACCAGCCAAGCTTCCGGACACAAGCCCCGGACCAGCCACACCGGAATGCAATTCGAGTTGCCTAAGCCGACCAACGTGCATTTGGTGAAGATGACTCCCCAGAATCTGACGGAATGCGTCTGGTGAAGCTCCCCTCGTCAGGGATGGCGGTCCGTGGTCACGACATGCGATGTATCCATGAATAACACCGACACGGACGGAGATGTGAAAACGTAGTCGATACGGAATACTTTGCTTTCATCGAGTTCTGGAAGGCATGCGTGCCACCGAGGGCCCACTGTGAGGAGCGCGCTCGCACCCGAAGGCCGGGAGAGGCATCTCTCTTTCCGCCAGGCTGGACCCAAATCCGAACCATCCGCCGACCTCCAATCCCCCGTGGCGATTGTCTGAAGATAACTACCTCCGTCCTGAGCGCCATTTGAAAGAGTAACCCGCGACAGGGAATAAGAATGACTTGCGCCAGTTATCAACTCGTGAAGGTCAAAATCCGACACATCGCTAGCTCAGAATGATTCAGGTGACTTGTGAAACTTTCACTTGGTGCGGTAATGCTCTTCGGATTGACCGCTGTCTTGTTTCAAGACTCGACGGCGCAGGAACGAACGACGACAAGTCCGACGTTTCAAGTAGTCCCAACTCCAAACGAGAACTTGAACAGCGAACTGTTTGCGGCGTCGGCGTCTTCTCCCAACGATATTTGGGCAGTGGGGCAGTCGACGATCCACTTTGATGGCAAGACGTGGGCGGCGTTTCCCGCTCCGATGATCAAAGGCGACAACAAGAGCTTTCTGCAGGGGGTGGTCGCTATTTCTCCGACATTGGCCTGGGCGGCGGGAAACGTCACCGACGGGGCACATCGGGGGCAGGTGATCGAACAGTGGAACGGGACCAAGTGGCGCCTATTCCCGGGCCCCAAGTTCGCGAGGAAAGACCAGGCGAACGTTTTCGCCATGACCTCTAGTTCTGTGAACGACGTTTGGGCGATCGGCAGCCTTGTGAACCTCGGCACCGGGCTGGTCTCGCCGCTTTTCGAACACTGGAACGGCACGACATGGACGGCGACAACCGTGGAATCAACCAATGAGTTTCTGTTTGGCGCGTCCGCCGACGCCACGAATGATGCCTGGGCGGTGGGATTCAGTGGTTCAGACAAGATCGAAACCTCAGCGATGCACTGGGACGGAGCGAACTGGAAACGTGTGGGAACTCCCAACGTAGGCGAGGGCACAAACAAGTTGAACGCCGTGCTGGCACTGGCGCCGAACGATGTGTGGGCCGTGGGCTTTCCCACGCCGGTTGCGCCTCCCAAACAGGCTGCCACGCTGACGTTGATCCAGCACTTTGACGGCACGAAATGGGCGGTGGTGCCGAGCCCGAATATCGGACCGAATAGCGCGAATCAGTCGAACCGTTTGCTCGGACTGACGGCGAATTCGGCAAATGACATCTGGGCGTTTGGCTCCTACTTTTCTGCCGACGGATCGGGGCACCAGATGACACTGCTATTGCATTGGGACGGAACCAGTTGGAAAGTCGCATCCAGTCCCAGCCCAACCAAGGGCGGATTTCCTTGTGATCTGTTGTGGGCTGGAGTTGTCCCATCATCGGGAAACTTATGGATTCTCGGGTCCGTGCACGACGGGACCTTGGCTATTCATATGACCGCCGGGGCAGATGCTCGTTTAGTTTCTCGTTTCTAGTTTCGGTCCGACGGGTGCTACAAGATCGACGGATCCGCTCATACCCCGGTGGGGCCCCAACCCGGGGAGACGTAAACCGAGAGCAGATCTCATGTAAAAGAAAATCCAGAGACGGACAGCTTGGATTTAACCAGGCCGTTCTGGTGCGTGATCGCATGGCCAGATCGAAGGGAAGTAGCCAGGAGATACCAATGGACGGTGGCATTATTCGCAAGAGAAACGGAGATGAAGGCGATTTAGTATTCCCCGGAACAAAAGGCCGCATCGCCAGCGCGGGCAACTTAGACCATAGAAGCGTGCCCACACGGCACATTTCCACACGCACCACCATGGTCGCCTGCCTTTCGTAGTGCTGAGATCTGATTACCACGTAATCTTTCGCCGTACCAGCGCATCTAACGGGCATCCCCTTCAGCACGCATTGGGACTAACGCCCGTGTTCGCTTCCCAAACCACCGGTTTCAAGAACTCTGGAGCCTGTCTTGTAGTGAATCTGCTCTGCGCTGACGACACGGGAGAGATCTCCTCCTGCTTACTCGCTTCCAACAAGGCAATCCCAACGATGAATAACAGTTGTATAGGTTGAAGCAGTCCTTCGAGCATCGGTACTTCGTTACTGAAGCGCCAAACTCGCAAGCTACGGAGATCATTTGGTTCACCCTCTCACGATTATTTTTTGTCGGATCACAGGTTAACCGGGAATATTTGTCTAACATTCCCAGGGCTGAGGGACCAAATGCCATTGATGGCCAGCGGCTTTCCGCTTGCGGCTGCAGAGATCTACTTCACCGCCGGACCGAATCATGGCTCCGGAGGGTTGTTTGGTTATTTGACGGCGGTCTCTGCCGATTTAACCGAAGGAAATGCACAGTAAGAAACATCGCTCGTTCTTTTGCTTACGTTGGAAGGCACCGTTTAGATCGATGCCTTTCAAGTGGCCAAGCCAACGCGAGTCGGGGAATTGAAATGTGTAATTCGAGGAAGCTTATGCGAGCAGTACGAGGAATCTCTCAGTCCCTCTGCATCGTTTTCTTGCTGTTTACGTGCGGCGCGCTGTCAGCGCAGAACCAAGCGCAGCACGTTCGGAATATTGTCCTCGTTCACGGCGCCTGGGCAGACGGTTCTGGCTGGAAAGGCGTCTACGACATTCTTGTCAAGAATGGCTACAAGGTCAGCATCGTCCAAGAGCCAGAGACGTCCTTCCAGGACGATGTAACTGCCGTGAAACGTATCCTCGCAGTGCAAGACGGACCGAGCATCCTTGTCGGGCACAGCTATGGGGGAGCCGTAATTACGGAAGCGGGCATGGATCCATCGGTTGTTGGCTTGGTCTATATCGCGGCCCACATGCCGGATCTCGGCGAGAAAAAGTCAGACGACGGAAAGCGCTTTCCGAGCGAACTCGCCAAATCGGGCGCCATAAAGAAAACGCCCGACGGTTTCACATATATCGACCCGGCGCAATTTCATGAATTGTTCGCAGCTGACCTTCCCGGCGACCAGGCCGAATTCATGGCGAGGTCGCAGGTGCTGAACTTTGCTGACAATTTCTCAGCGACGATCACCACGGCTGCCTGGAGAACCAAACCGAACTGGATGGTGGTGGCGGGAAGCGATCGAACCATCAACCCGGACCTGGAACGTTGGTACGCCAAGCGGGCAAAGAGCCACGGGGTCGAAGTCGCAGGCGCCAGCCACTCAGTCTACGTCTCACATCCCAAGGAGGTTGCAGATGTAATTGAGAGTGCAGCACGTGCGGTCTGGAAGTAGCTCGGACTCGCAAGGAGTCCCTACACCGGGAGGACCAAGTGAAACTTCTCGAAATCCAGTCGTCACCAAGAGGCGAGTCTTCCGATTCGATCACGCTCACCAAATCGTTCGTCGAGGCGTGCAAGTCCGACAATACCTCGATCGTCGTGGATACGTTGAACGTCTGGCATGAACGGCTACCGGAGTTCGACTACGAGGCAATTGGAGCGAAGTACAAAGCAGTGAAGCACGAAACCATGACTGAGGCGGAGTCCAACTGTGGGAGCGTATTCAATTGTTGATCCGACGATTTCAGAATGCCGATCGAATCGTCTTAGGAACTCCAATGTGGAACTTCGGCCTGCCTTACAAGCTCAAACAATTGATTGATCTCGTAGCGCAGCGAAACTATCTGTTTACTTACGACGGCAAACAGTACGGCCCTCTCTTGCACGTGGAAAAGGCAATCGTCGTCTATACACGCGGTTCACGTTTCCTGGAGGGTACTCCAATACCGCCCTCGCGATTCGATCACCAAGCAACTTATTTGGACGTTTGGTTGCAGCTTGTGGGTGTTCGAGATCTTCGGACCGTGATTGTGGACAATGCGTGGAATCGAGATCGTCAGGAATCAGAAGTGAGCCTAGCGAAGGGCAAAGCGACTCTGGGACGACTGGTTGAGTGGTTCTTGACGAGTAGCAGAGCTGCAGCAATGGAGTCCTAATCCAGCGGAGGCCTCGATGGAATACACCCATCAACAACAAGCAAGAAGAGTGCAAAAAAGGAGAATTCAATGCAACGGGGAAACGGTTTGCAAGACAAGCGGGTGGTTGTGCTGGGCGGTTCGTCGGGGATTGGTTTGGCAGTGGCCGAGCAGGCAGCGTCGCAGGGAGCGAGCGTCATTATCGCCTCCAGTAGTGCGGAACGAGTTCAGAAAGCCGTTGAATCAATCGGCGGAGAAGCGCAGGGCCAAGCGGTTGACGTCTCGGACGAACGAGCCGTTGCAACCTTCTTTTCCAAGCTTGGCACTTTCGATCATTTGGTATTCACCGCGGGCGACAACCTGCATTTGCACGACCTTGCCGCTACGGATCTCCAACAGGCCAGACGCGCCTTTGAGCTGCGTTATTGGGCAGCACTCGCTTCGGTCAAATACGGAAGCTCCCATATTCGCAAGGAAGGCTCTATCGTACTCACAACCGGATTTTTGCACCGACTGCGTGCGTCCGGCGCTTACTGCGAGCTACTGGCCGCTTCTTGGCGGGTCAATGGAAGTAATTGAGGCGAAAGGTAAAAGCTGCAGGATCAGAAGTTTGTAAAGAATAGCCAAAGTGCTGGCATCAGATGGTGTGTCTGCCCACCACTTCCGCACGCTAGCAACTACTTTATTTCCAGTTGCTTTACTGCGAAAAACTTCGATCCGCGACACCCACTGTCTCGGGTTCTCTTCAGATTATCCGTCTGTACGCCCGACTCCCAGACTCTGCCCGAGGGCGAAAGTCCGGTATCCCGAATCGACTTTAATCTTACCATGGGGCCAGCTTTCCCAGAGACCTGGCGGCCCCGATCCGAGAACCCTGTGCTCAAGTTCTCCGGTCCAGATGGCTGGCTGAATAGTCGCGGATCCGCGTGCGCAGCCGTGAAGGGGCCTGAGTTCACAATCCAACTGCATCGCACGTCACAGCGTCGCATCCAGATTCTCCGAGTGAGTGGCCTGTAGGAGCGCTGCCTGTACAACCGCGGCCATCTTCGGTTCGCTGTTTGCGGCAAAGTGTGAGGAGGAATTCAGAAAGCTTAGAGGCGCCCGGTCAAGCAGCGGCAGCCGTAGAGCGGCTGCATCGTGTGCCTTCGAAAACGGGAATGAGTTTGATGCAGGTGTGCCAGCGTTCCCGTGGCTTGAGCCGGACTTCAAAATGCAATTTAGATTGACGATGAACGGCCGGGGAGTCCGAGTTTTCAATCCGCACAATCAGTCCACGATGAATCCTCGCGACGCCACGATTTCCTTGATGCGCGTATCGATGCGTTGCTCGGTAGTCGAATTCGAGTTCTGCGCGGCGCGCAGAGAGACGCCGCCACCGCCGCCTTAGTTTCCCCCGTTGTTTCCGTTTGAAGGTTTCGGCCTGGTCAGCGAAGTCGCCATCCAACTCGATCTCGAAGATGAAGCGGGTCGGGTGCTGGGTGAAGTTTGTGAAATCGACATCTTCGTGTACTCCCAGGCCCACTGTGCGCGATATCTTTAACTCGATGGTTTCCTCGGAAGCTGGCTCCATCTCGCCCGAACCCGTATCTTCTTTCCACCGAAGATCAGGGGGAGGAAGGATGTAATAGCCGAGCCAGGAATGCTGTTCCACGTTTGAGACCGCCACTGTCTACGGTGCTTTGTCTTCCACCCAGGCCTGTGTTGCCTCCTCCGCTCGCCTCGACCAGCACCAGGGTAGTGCTGTCCCACTGGAGCGTGCCATCCGATTCCGGAAAATCGGTCGGGACCTTATAGGTCGATACCTTGATTCGATCGATCTGCGCCTTGTCTCTTAACGTGTGATGGCAGTCCTTTCCTAATGACTTCTCCTCTAATGACTTCTCCTAATGACTTCCGCGATGCAGTGAATACGGTATTGATTTCACGACATCGCATGCCCGAAGCTAACAAAGTAGAGATGAGTTTCGTGCTGAAAGGGGTGGCTTCGTAATCATCAACATCCGAAATGGTCTCTCTTCCCGACCGCTTGACACGCGGCAGCACACCAAGGGTCTCTCTGCATTTGGTACCAAAATATTTTCCCGCTCTCATGCACGACCCGCTTGGGAATCGCATCTCTAAACAGCAACCATTGCGCGAGGAGGAATGACGTGACTGCGGCAGATGTGCTCATCGAAACGCTGATCGATTGGGGAGTTGAGGTTATCTTTGGTTTGCCGGGCGACGGCATCAATGGTGTGATGGAGTCCCTCCGCAGCCACCAGGACAAGATTCGATTCGTGCAGGTGCGTCACGAGGAAGCGGCAGCTTTCATGGCCTGTGGCTATGCGAAATTCACGGGCAGGCTGGGTGTGTGCCTGGCTACCTCAGGTCCCGGTGGCATTCATCTTTTAAACGGACTTTATGACGCGAAGCTTGATAGCCAGCCGGTGCTGGCCATCACCGGCTTGCAGTTTCACGACCTCATCGGAACCTACACCCAGCAAGATGTTGCCCTGGACAAGCTGTTCATGGACGTTGCCGTTTTCAATGAACGCATCATGGGACCGACACACGTCGAAAACATTACCGACCTGGCTTGTCGAATTGCCATTGCCTATCGCGGGGTCTCCCACATTACATTTCCCGTGGATCTCCAGGAAAAGGAGCTGAAACAGCGCCAACGCTCGAAGCGCAATATTCCCCATCACACCTCGGATGTGTACGCGCGCAGCGCGAGGCTGCCAGATCGAGTTGAACTGGAGAAAGCGGCGGAAATCCTGAACCAGGGCAAGAAGGTCGCAATTCTGGCTGGTCGAGGCGCATTGGACGCAACTGATGAATTGGAACAAACCGCGGAGTTGCTGGGAGCGCCCATCGTGAAAGCGCTGCTTGGCAAAGCCGCTGTTCCAGACGACAGTCCCTACACCACGGGCGGCATCGGGCTGCTGGGCACAAAACCCTCACAGGAAGCAATGGAAGACTGCGACACGTTGTTCATGGTAGGCAGCTCTTTTCCCTACATCGAGTTCATGCCGAAGCCGGACCAGGCCCGAGGAGTCCAGATCGAACTCGATCCCAAACGTATTGGACTGCGGTTTCCAATTGAGGTTGGGCTGGTCGGCGACAGCCGCAATACTCTACGGGAGCTGATTCCGCTACTGAAACACAAGGAGGACCGAAGCTTCCTTCAGGCGGCACAAGCGGGAATGAAAGATTGGTGGAAGGTGATGGAGAAGCGCGCAACGCGTTCCGACAAGCCCATGAAGCCACAAGTGGTGGCATGGGAACTCGGCAAGCGTTTGCATGATGATGCGATCGTGAGCTGTGATAGCGGAACCATAGCGACGTGGTGGGCGCGACACATCCAGGCTCGTCGCGGCCAGATGCACACACTGTCCGGTAATCTCGCCACCATGGCACCTGGATTGCCCTATACGATTGCCGCCCAGGTCGCCTTTCCGAACCGCCAGTGTGTCGCATTCGTCGGGGATGGCGGCTTTTCGATGCTGATGGCGGAGTTCGCCACGGCTGTAAAGTATAAGCTTCCTATAAAGGTGGTCATCATCAAGAACAACACGCTCGGGCAGATCAAGTGGGAGCAAATGGTTTTTCTCGGCAATCCCGAATACGGTGTTGACCTGCATCCCATCGACTTCGCCGCGTACGCACAGGCCTGCGGAGGAGTTGGCTTCACTGTGGAAGATCCTGGAGAGTGCCCCCGCGCCGTAGACGAATTCTTAAATGCTCCCGGCCCGGCTGTGTTGCAAGCCGTGGTCGATCCATTCGAGCCTCCGATGCCGCCCAAGGTGAAAGCGGAGCAAGCGCTGCACTTTGCGGAGTCACTGGCTCGCGGCGAGCCAAATCGCAAGAAAATCGCTCTCACCACGATATCTGATGAGGTGCGGGAGCTGATTTAGAGATTGGATCTGTGAGATCGGAGCCCGCACTCGAGAGGAGATGTTGTCAGGCCGGAAACTGTCATGATCACTGGCGCATCCGCGGGTTTAGGGCGGGCTGCGGCACGTGAGTTCGGACGGCGAGGCGCCAAAGTTGGCTTGCTCGCTCGTGGTGTCGAAGGTCCGGAGGCCGCAAAACGCGAAATCGAATCCATGGGTGGAAGGGCGCTGGTCCTTACCGCCGACGTTGCGGATTCCGCCGCCGTTGAGCAAGCAGCTGCGATCCTCGAAGAGAAACTGGGGCCAATTGACATTTGGGTGAATAATGCGATGGCTTCCGTTTTTTCACCCGTCATGGAGATGACAGCGGAAGAATATAAGCGAGTCACGGAAGTTACCTATCTAGGTGTCGTATATGGGACGCTCGCGGCCCTGAAGCGAATGCTGCCGCGGAATCGGGGCACGATTGTTCAGGTGGGCTCAGCGCTGGCTTATCGAAGCATTCCGCTCCAATCCGCGTATTGCGCGGCCAAACATGCGATAGCGGGATTCACAGACTCGTTGCGTTGTGAGCTGATTCACGATCGAAGGAAGATTCACCTGACCATGGTGCGGGCGCTGAACACGCCACAGTTTGGTTGGGTGAAGAGCCGATTGAAGCACAAGGCGAAGCCTGTGCCTCCAATCTTTCAACCTGAGGTCGGTGCACGCGCGATCTACTGGGCAGCGCATCACGAGCGTCGGGAACTTTATGTTGGTTGGCCCACTGTGGAAGCGATCGTGGCCAATAAAGTCGCACCCGGAGCGCTCGATCACTACCTCGGACGAACTGGCTTTCGGTCCCAACAAACCTCCGAACCCGAAGATCCTCATCGGCCCGACAACCTGTAGAAACCAGTAGAGGGAGATCACGGCGCCCATGGACGCTTTGACGACTGCGCCCACGAAACAAGCTGGGAACAGCAAATAACTCACGAGAGTCTCTGGATCGGCGCTGGCTTCGCGGTAGTCGCCGCCGCAGGCTTACTTCTCGCCTTCAATCGGCATTCTGAAATACCAGGTTCGAAGCGCAGGGAATTCGAGCGATTTATTCGCCATGCAGCTTAGGTTACGAAGCGCAAAAACAAATAGGCCGATGCTTCCCATAGCGACCGATTCTTACGTCGCCGCAAATCACCAGGGTCCACCATTGCGGTGTCCAGCGAGTTCGAAGCCAGGAGCCTCGAGACTCGAGTGGCGATGCCCACAGATCAATAATCGAAGATCGGATTCTGGAAAGCGAAATCAAGTCAAATGGATTGTGGGCAATTCTTCCCAAAGTCGTCGTGCTCTTTCCTGTTCTCAGAGAAGCTGTTAGGATATTTCTGTGCCAAAAGCTCGTTCAAATGTTGTCGGTGGTTAGGTCCAAGGTGGTGACAACCTGGATCGTGTGGAACAGACCGCGCAAGCTATTTTGCATATCGCAAAAGTGCAGGGTGGACCCAAATTTGTAGCCGGTTCCGCCAGAAATCGCGCTCTTTTAGGCAACCAACGTAACCCTGCGTAATTTATGCAAAAGGTGCAAAGCCGCATAAACAGAGGCGACTGCGTATCTGGTTGATTTGGCGAGTGGGGACGTAGTTCAGTTGGTTAGAACGCTGCCCTGTCACGGCAGAGGCCGCGGGTTCGAGTCCCGTCGTCCCCGCCATTCAAAATCACAGACTCACCGGAAGCCCTCTATTGTTCCCGTGGGCACCAAATAGGACAACGGCCTTCTGCGCACAACGCTTCTTTGTCGAGACCGCCTGCGACGGGTATCGAGTGTCACTCCGATTGTCGAGTAACGCAGCAATTCCTGCATGATCCGAGACAAAACGCTGAAGGGTCCCCAGAATATTTCGTGCCCACCCCGCATCCCGAGCGTCGCAAACCGTGGACCCGAAGGGTCGGAGTCCTCGCGAAATTCGAATTTGGCATCGATTGCTTCCAATTGCCGACCATCCGTTCGTGAAGCCGCACCCACGCATACGCGAATTGCGATCTTTTAGCGACCACTGCTACCGTCCGGTCTCGCCACCTGATCCAGCGAGATTCCATTTGCTTCCGCAAGGCCATTAGTAGGAGAATATCGAGCGCTTCGGCCCTTCGTCGGAAGCGGCTACCTCTTTGACACAGCCGCTTGAGGGGACAACATGGACGTCTCGTCTCACGATGTCCTTCTCGTAGGTGGTGGGGGCGCAGGACTGCGTGCCGCCATCGCTGCTGCCGAGGTCAATCCCCAGCTCAGTATTGCCGTAGTTTCCAAGGTTTATCCCATGCGCAGCCATACGGTTTCTGCCGAAGGCGGCGCCGCCGGCGTAATCAAGGAGGACGACAGCCTCGACGAGCACGCCTACGACTCCATCTCGGGAGGCGACTGGCTATGCGATCAGGATGCGGTTGAAACATTCGTTAAGGAAGCCCCGCAGGAGTTATTGCAGCTGGAACGGTGGGGTTGCCCGTGGAGCCGCGAACCAAACGGCCATATTGCGGTCCGCGCCTTTGGCGGAATGAAGAAGCGGCGAACCTGGTTTGCCGCTGACAAAACCGGCTTCCACATGCTGCACACCCTGTTTCAGACCAGCTTGCGATTCGATCCCATCACCCGCTATGACGAATGGTTTGTCACCAAGTTGTTGGTGGACGAGGGCCGGGTTCAGGGCGTCGTAGCCATCGAGTTGATGTCTGGAAGAATCCAGGCGATTACCGCGAAGTCGGTTATCCTTTGCACGGGCGGATGTGGCCGGATCTTTCCCTTTACCACCAACGCGAACATTAAGAATGGCGACGGAATGGCTTTGGCATACCGAGCTGGGGCGCCACTGAAGGACATGGAGTTCGTGCAGTACCATCCCACCGGACTTCCGTTCACCGGGATCCTGATCACAGAGGCAGCACGGTCCGAGGGCGGCTACATGCTGAATAAGGACGGCTACCGCTATCTGCAGGACTACAACCTCGGAAAGCCACAGCCCAAGCCGGTATTGCGTTCCATGGAACTGGGACCACGGGATCGTCTGTCCCAGGCTTTTGTAAGCGAAGACCAAAAGGGGCGAACCATACAGACACCCTACGGTTCGATCGTCCACCTCGATCTGCGCCACCTCGGCGAGAAGGTCATCAACACCAAGCTTCCCTTCGTCCGCGAACTCTGCATGAAGTACCAGAACATTGATCCGGTCAAAGAGCTGATTCCGGTGCGGCCGGTAGTGCACTACATGATGGGTGGCGTAAGCACAGACATTGACGGGGCCACGCCTCTAGCCGGTTTGTATGCCGCGGGCGAAGTGGCATGCGTGAGCATCAACGGGGCGAATCGCCTGGGCTCCAATTCGTTGCCTGAATGTCTCGTCTTTGGAGCACGCGCCGGAAAAGCTGCAGCCCTTTTTGCGGCCCAGCAGAAGGTGCCCAATGGTAGCGTTTTGGCGCAAGCCACAGACGAACGGAAGAGATTGGAGTCACAATTCCTTTTCAAAACCGGTGGGAGGGAACGTATCTCAACCATCCGCGAGGGAATGCAGACAACAGTCGAGAAGTGTGCGGGAATCTATCGGGACGGAGCATCACTGGCGGAGGGAGCTGACACACTTCGGCAACTACAGGAGCGATTCGCAGACATCAATCTGGATGACCACAATCGCACCTTCAACACCGAGTTGGAGGCAGCTTTGGAACTCGGCTTCATGCTGGACGTGGCGGAATCCATAGTGCAGTGTGCCCTGCATCGGACTGAATCACGCGGCGCACATCAACGCACCGACTTCCCCGCACGGGACGACAAGAGATTCTTGGCCCACTCGATTGTGCATCGTAATCCGGATGGTTCGTCGCGAGTCGAACTTTTGCCGGTGAAGATTACGCGCTGGGCGCCAGGAGAGCGGGTCTACGGCGAGTTATCGCAAACGAATGAGCCACCGCAGGCAGTATTGACAAGGAAAGCCGGGTGATCATGGCTGACAAGATCATTCTCGAGGTGGCACGTTACTCCCCGGAGCAGGACACCAAGCCATGCTTCGCGACGTACGAGGTCCCCGTTCACAAGGAATGGGTCGTGCTCGATGCTCTCAATTACATTAAGGATAAGGTAGACGGTTCGCTCACCTACCGATGGTCCTGCCGCATGGGCATCTGCGGCAGTTGCGGCATGATGGTCAATGGCGAACCAAAGTTGACCTGCGCTACGTTCTTATCGTCGTACGCCCACAACGGAAACAAGATTCGAGTCGAACCATTGCGCTATTTCCCCGTGGTACGTGACCTGGTCACGGAGTTGAGCGATTTCCTCGTCAAATTGAAAAAAGTGAAGCCGTGGCTCATTCGCAAAGACACAGTACCGCTCTCGCAAGGTGAATTCCTGCAGACTCCTGAGCAACTGGACTACTACAAGCAATTCAGCATGTGCATCAATTGCACACTATGCTACTCGGCCTGCCCTGTAGTCGGGCTGGACCCCAAATTTGTCGGCCCGGCTGCGATCGCTCTGGCCCAACGCTACAACCTGGACTCGCGCGATCAGGGTGCCGTGGAGCGGATTGCGGTGCTGGCACACCCCGAAGGGATCTGGGGCTGCACCTTTGTAGGAGAATGCACGAAAGTCTGTCCCAAGCATGTCGACCCTGCAGGAGCAATTCAGCAGTACAAGCTAAACGCGGTACTCGACTGGCTAACTTCTTTTCTCATGCCGAGAGGTCACAACAGTCAGGATGTAAAGCCATGAGGCAGGAAATAGTTAAGGCAGCGCCGGCATATACGGAATTTCATCCCCGATGGTATCGGGCGCCTGTGTCCGTCTATTGGTGGCTGGGACAATGGCGCTATCTGAAGTTTATTCTTCGCGAGCTGAGCAGCTTATTTGTAGCAAGCTTTGTAGTGATCACACTGTTACAAGTGCGAGCATTGCGGAACGGACCCGAGGCGTATTCCCGATTCCAGCATTGGCTGCAGTCGCCATGGATGATTGCACTCAACCTGGTCAGTTTCTTGTTTGTCGTCTTCCATACCATCACCTGGTTCAATCTGGCGCCGCGAGCCATGCCCATATGGGTGCGTGGGAAGCGGCTTCCCGAGTTTCTTGTCGCCGCGCCCAATTACGCTATCTGGCTGGTGGCGTCGGTTGTGATCGCGTGGTTCGTGTTGAGGTAAGCATGGCAAGACAGTCCGATGAGGCTTTCTTCTGGATGTTATTCAGCGCTGGCGGAGTGATCGCGGCGATTCTGATCCCTGTGCATCTTTTTCTGTTCGGGCTGGCATTTCCACTGGGCTGGCTACCGGCACCCGACTACGAACGCCTGATGTCATTGGTTCATATGCCGCTGGTCCGGGTCTATTTGTTCGTGTTTTGCTCGTTGCCACTTTTCCATTGGGCACATCGTTTTCGCTACACACTCTATGACGGACTCAAGGTGAAACACTTGAATGAAGTAATCTTTGCGCTCTGCTATGGCGGCGCCGTGGCCGGAACAGTGCTGGCAGCATATCTGACATGGACAATTGCGTGATGAACGGAAGAACAAAGAAAAAACGCATCTCTTCGTTTGTTTAGGACTAGCGACTTGCAGATTTGGAGGCAACCCATGGAACTCAAACTGAAGATGATTTCGAAGGATGGTGTTGAGGAGGCGCTTTCCAAGGTGACACTCTATCGTTACCTGAACGAACCGGAAGAGGCGGAGTCGATCTGTCACGACATCCTGGCAGCGGATCCTGAAAACCAGATGGCCCTGCGCATGCTTGGCCTGACGATTACCGACCAGTTTAGTGGCCAGTCGTCGGACCGCTACGCCGATGCAGGGACCGCATTTCAACGCCTGAACGATCCATACGAGCGGCTCTACTACGCGGGCCTCCTTTGTGAGCGACGTGCCAAGGCCCAGATGCGGGCAGGCCGTCCCCCACAGATGCTGGTGAGTCTTTTCAAAGAAGCGATGCAGTATTTCGAAGAGGCGGAAACTCTTCATCCGACTGGGAACGACGACGCAGTACTCCGCTGGAATCGATGCATACGCCTGCTCGAAAAACTTCCTCAGTTCGAGTCAGAGGAACACCACACGACCCTAGAAGATGCCGATACTGCTCCGGTCGGGATCAGTCGTGGCACCGTCCGGAAGGCTGGATGATCAGAAGCACAATCTTTTCTTTTGTCAACGATTGATCCAAGAATATCGGCTTCTGGCGGACTGAAAAACCTCAGGCCTGAATCGCGAACTTACCGGACCGGATGCTGTATGGTTCCTGGCGGGG
>Ga0209059_1000568_pt1 | contig 16921 bp, 20 predicted proteins | sample GraSoiAngelo_151_FD_186165 | JGI IMG/M metagenome (GOLD analysis project Ga0209059, IMG submission 186165) | Grasslands soil microbial communities from the Angelo Coastal Reserve, California, USA - 14_1009_12_20cm (SPAdes) (version 2) | ecosystem: Environmental > Terrestrial > Soil > Grasslands ...
ATCCGCGGGACGGTCGCGAACGTCGTCGCGAAGCGAGCGACGGACTGCTTCCGGAAGAGATCGCCGAAGATCGGCAGCCGGAGCGGCACGTCGACCACCGGGTTGAGGATCAGCGCCATCGCGGCGGCGAGCGCCACTTTGTTGCGTTGCGGGACGCGCGGATCTCGATAGAGACAGTAGGTGAGCTTTCCATATCGAGGCAGCTCTCGAGCGATCCGCCGGAGCAGCCGAAGACTGAGCAGCATGCTTCCTCTATATCCCCGCGAGTCCAGCGCATCGAGTCGGTTCCGCTGCGCTTAGGCGTCGCAGATTTTACCAGAGCACAAGCCTACGCAACCGTTGTGACAGCTGTCTGTCGCAAGTCGTCCACCACTTGCACCGAGGGCCTGTGGATAGGCACTGGAAAACCTCCCTGACAGGCCTCAACGGAGGATGACGACGACGAAAATCAGGTAGCCGGCGATCAGCACGAGGCCGCTCCAGCGATTCAGTCCTCGCCCCGCGTAGCCGAGTCCGATCGCGACCGCGGTTAGCGCCGTGAGCCAGGCGATATCGGCCATCGCGCCTGGCGCCGACGCCAGCCCACCGATCAACACGGCTGGCAGACTGACGCCGGCCAGCAGGTTGAGCGTGTTGCTGTTGAAGGCGAGACTCACCACGGCCGTCCCGTTCCCCGACAGCGCCATGCGGGTGGCGGCGTAGGCATTCGGCAGGCTCGTGATCGCCGCCAGCGCCACTGCCCCGAGAAACACTCGCGAGAGATGCCAGTGATCGCCCAGCACCAGCGCGCCGTTCACCATGGCGATGCTCCCCGCCACGATCGCCGCGATCGACGGGACGATCCACCAGACCGGGCCCCACAAGTCCTGCAAGCGCTCGCTGCGTTTGAGCTCACCGTGAATGACGCGGGCCGCGGCCGCCAGCCGGTGTCGCATCGTCCGCGGCAGGAAAAGGTGCTCGACTCGATGCGGTTCGGCCGCGAGCAGGAACACATAGAAAAGGAAGACGCCGAGGAGCAAAACCAGCGCAGCCAGGGGCGCCAGCCGCACTAGCAGAAGCAGGCCAATCACCAGGGTCGCCCAGAACGCGACGCTTCCGTCCAACACCAACAGAATCCGGCGAAAAGAAACGCGGCCAGCGACGACCGCACTGAGTCCGAGCAGGGCCGCGAGATTGAACAGATTCGAGCCCAGAATCACGCCGAGGCCGACGTCTTTCGCACCCGAGGCCAGGGCGGTGATCGCCGAGGAGATCTCCGGCGCGTCGGCACCCAGCGCCGTCAGGAGGCCGACGAGACCGGCGGCCAAACCCACATTGGTCCCCAGCCGGCCGAAGCCACGGACCAGCAGCTCGCTGGCGCCCAGGCTGAGGGCCAGCCCGATCGCGAAGACGACCAATGCCAGGCCGGTCGACACTAGCCTTCGAGCAGCTCCGGATGCGCCTCAAGGTAACGCCAGGCGGCTTCGGCATCGGGTTGGAGGACTCCGTCGACGATCGCGTCTTCGAGTGCCGATTTGACCCGTCTGATCCATGGTCCGGGGGGACGCCCGGTACGGGCCATGAGGTCCTCGCCAGTGAGTGGTGAGCGGATAGCCGCAATCGCCAGCGCATCCAGCCGGCGGATGCGCGATTCCAGGTCGTCGATCTTCTTGACGTCCGGGTAGTGGCTCGCGCGCATGTCGGCGCGCGCCAGGTCGAGCAGCCGGTTCAGCTGGTCGCCCGCATCGCGCACCAGCCGGCGGACCGCCTTGTCCTCCCAGGTTTCGGGGTCGTACTGGATCGGGCGCATATGCAGCCGAACCAGCTTGGTGACCGCATCGATGCGCTCGCCTGGATAGCGGAGCTGCCGCAGCGCCGTGCCCGCCATCGTGGCCCCCTTTTCCTGGTGGCCGATGAAGGTCGGCTTTCCATCACGCAGCTCGTGCACCGCTGGTTTGCCCACGTCGTGGAACAGCCCGGCCAGCCGGGTGGTCAATTCCGGCGGCGTCAGCGAGGCGGTACGCAGCGAGTGGCCGAAGACATCGTGGCTATGCCATCCTCCCTGCTGCATTCCCTTACCGGATTCGAGCTGGGGCACGATGCGGACCAGCAGCCCGGTCGCATCCAGCAGCTCGAGGCCACGCTGAACCTGCGAGGCGACCAGCAGCTTCGAAAATTCGTCGCGGATCCGCTCCATCGAGACGACAGGCGGCTGCAGCCGCGACGACTGGGCGCGAATCGCCTCTTCGACCGCGGGATCGAGCGAGAACTCCAGCGTGGTGGCAAAGCGCACGGCGCGTAGCATCCGCAAGGGATCTTCATCGAAAGTTGTCTGCGGGTCGAGCGGCGTCATGATTCGGCGCGCCTTGAGGTCTTCGAGACCGCGGTCGGTGAGATCCAGCACCGTTCCGTCCCAGTCCATCAGCAAGGTATTAACCGTGAAATCGCGGCGAAGGACGTCATCCTTCAAGCTGCCTGGGCTTACCTGTGGCTTCCTGCTGGTTGGTCCGTATTTCTCAGCCCGGCTTGAGACGAATTCGAGGGCATGGTCAGGATCAATGGCCAGATGAGCAGTTCCAAAGCGTTCGAAGATCACGGGTGGATTAGCCACGTGCAATGCTTGGCCCACCGCGGTGGCCAATTGCGCCGCGCCAGTGCCCTTCGACCAACGAGGAGGCAAGTCGACAACCACGAAGTCGACTTCGGGGATCCGCTTCGCGCGTTCGCCACCCAACAGCCGATCCCGCACATAGCCCCCGACCGCCACGGTTGGCAGGTTCAGCTTTTGGGCTTCCTCCCTAACAGCGGTGAAGGCGCTCTCCCATTCGGGAAGCGCCGGCGGATCAAGCCGAACGGGCATGCCGGGCGCGCAGCTGCGCAAATTCGACCGCCCCAATCAAGCCGGCGTCCCCGCCGAGCGCCGGGCGGACGATCCGCAGCCCTCGCCGCGCCGCCTTCCAGGAGGACGCCGCCATGGAACGCCGCATGGGCGCCAGCAGCTGGCGGCCGGCCTTCAGGACGCTTCCGCCCAGCACGATCAACTCCGGATTGAAGAGGTTGACGAGCGTCCCCATCGCAATTCCGAGGTAGCTGCCGGCGGACTCCAGGATGGTGGTCGCGAGCTCGTCTCCGGCGCGCGCGGCCCGCACCACATCCTCGGGACTCGGGTCCGAGAGACGGTGCAGGGCGCTACCCGCGGAGTGCGGCGCGGCGATCCGGGCGGCATGGGCGATCCCCGTGCCACTGGCCACCGCTTCAACACACCCATGATTGCCGCAGCGGCACAACGGTCCGCCCGGCTGCACGACGATATGACCGATCTCCCCGGCAATCCCGTGCGCGCCAGCATAGAGCTCGCCCCGCAAGATGAGACCGGCGCCAATGCCGGTGGAAACCGTCACATAGATGAGCTCGCTGGCACCGCGGGCCGCGCCGCGACGGTGCTCGCCGAGCGCTGCCAGATGCGCATCGTGGTGAAGGAAGCTGGGAATTCCGGTCGCTCGGGAGAGGATCCGGTTGAGCGGGACGTTGTGGAACCCCGGCAGGTTGGCCGGGCTGATGACGAGGCCGGCCGCCGGGTCGACCGGGCCGGGGAGACCGATACCGAGCGCGCGCACACCTCGAGCCGGAGTCCCGTCCAGGTCCAGCGCTTCAGCGACCGTCTCGGTGATCCGCTTGATGACGTGCCGGCGCCCGCGGGCGGCCTCGGTCGGATGTCGCACCACCGTCCGCAGCTTGCCGCGTGCGTCAGCGACCGCCACTCGCAACTGCGTCCCGCCGAGATCGATCCCGACGAAGGCCATCAGCGCCAGCGGGGGCGCGGCAACGGCCGTAACGTGGCGGCGGCCAGCAGCGCCCCGATGAAGAGGGCGATCGCCGTGGCCCGGAAGATCAAGTGATACTCATCGAAAATCGCCTGCTTCACCTTGAGCAGATAGACGGCGTACTGGCTGGCGAAGTTCGGGTTCAGGCCAGGTAGCGGAGGCAGCAAGTGCGCGGTCGCCTGGTGAAATTCCCAGAGGCTGAACCCCGCGACCAGAGAAAAGCCGACCAGCATGCCGATCAGCCGCATGACGATCAGGAAGGAGGCCCCGGCGCCGCGCTCGGCCTCGCCCACCGCATCCAGCAAGGCGGCGCTGACCGGAGCGATTTCGATCCCAAGTCCCAATCCCGTCAGAAAGAGCTCGCCATCGGCCCGCGTGAACGGTCCGAGCAGCTGCGGCCCGAGCGACCCCTCGTTCCATCCTGAGAGCAGCAGGAAACCGATCGCTGCCAGGACGAGACCCAGGGCCGCCACGAGCCGATAGCTGCGCAGCCGTTGCGCCAAAAAACCGCCGGCCAGAGCACCGATCGGAATACCGAGCATCAGACGGAACAGCAACCACGCCGAGCCACTGGCATTCATCGAGAAGACCGCGTTCGCCAGCACGGGGATATAAACAAGTGCCACCATCAGGCCCGCGCCCGCGACGGCATTGGTCAGGGCCGACCCGGTAAATGACGTGTCGCGGAAGCGGCGTACGTTGATCAGCGGATTCGCGGTCCGGCGCTCGTGCCAGATGAAGGCGGCGAAGCAAATCAGCGCCAACGGCGCCTGCCAGACGAAACCTTCGCCGACTGGACTCTGCTCCGGATTGGCGGCGTAGAGCGCCAGCGTCAGGAAGACCAACCCGGCGGTGGCGAGAGCAGCCCCCAGCCAGTCGAGCCGCGCCGGTCTTCGCTCCTCGCCGCCGGCGCGGATCTCGGGCCATAGCGCCCAGAAGATCACGGCGGCGACCGGGATGTTGATCCAGAAGATCCAGGTCCAGCCGAAGGAGGAGGCGGTGATCAATCCGCCCCACAAGGGACCAAGGACGCTGCCGATCTCTTGCAGCGCGCTGATGGCGCCCAGCACCGGGCTACGATCACCCGCCGGATACAGGTCGGCGGCGAGCGCCAGCACGGCCGGCACGAGCGCCCCGCCGCCGGCGCCCTGCAGCACTCGGCCGGTGACCAGCTGGGACAGCGACGGCGCGGTCGCCGTGAGAAAGGAACCAAACGCGAACAGCGCCAGGCAGGCCGCGAAGAGACGAAGGCGCCCGATGCGATCGCTGAGTCCGCCCGCGATTGGCATCACGGCCAGGTAGCCGAGCAGGAAACCGGTGATGATTGGCGTCGCCTGCTCCAGCCGGTTGACGGCGATGTTGACCGACTTCAGCATCGGCAGCAGAGCGGTCACCACCACGTAGGCATCCAGGGAGGCGAGGAAGAGCCCGACGCCCGTCAGCGCGAGAAGGGCGGGCCGGTTAACCGAGCGGGGGCGGAGTGACCGAAACGGGGTGATCATGATTCGAGAAGTCGAACGTGATGGTGGCCGACTGCGACGCGTCGAAGAGGTTTCCGGCGAGCCGCGCCCGCCAGAGATCGTTTGTCGAGCTGTCGATCCAGTAAGTCGCCTGGTAAGCGCCCTGCTCGCGGATCAGGGTGAGAAGTTGGTGGACACGGGCACCACTCAGCTGGCCGCTGACCCGGTAGGTGTCGTTCCCGTTGATTTTTTCTGAGTTGCCGCGGGAGACCGACGTCGTATCAGTCATGGCCGCGAACAGCCCGGAGTGCGGATCGAACAGCGTGCGAGCGTCGAAGAATTGGGCGACCTGGTCCGCGGTGAGCTGTTGCCAGCCTCCAGTGAACGACTTCAAATAGATGTTGTTTGAGGCGAAGATCACCTCGACTTCCAGCAGGATGCCGCCCTCCTTCAAGTTCACCCGGGCCTGGAGGTCCGGTGGATGGGCATCGCCCTGGGCGCTCTGCACCGGCTCGCCGGCGCCGGTGAAGCCGCTGACCTGCATCGCGAAATGAAAGCCTTTGAGGTCGAGCATCCGATGGCTCGATTGTTTCAGCAAGGTGGCAGCGTCCGGCGGCGGCGTTCCACAGGCGCTCAGACCGACGACGATGAGCAGGCCGGCCGTAAGGGCGCGGGACGGCGCAGCGCCGGCGTGCATCAAGCCCTCAGGATACGGTCATCTCCGACCCGTCGCGTGACTTTTTGCGCATCGAGCCATTCGAGCAAGGGAAGAACGTAGCGACGGCTCGATCCGAGCAGATCCCGTGCCGCCGCTACCGTCAGGGTTCGATGCTCGATGAGGTGGCTTCGCAGGCGGCCAACCGCGTCATCGTAGGCCGAGCGGGCGAACAGGGTGTCGTCGTTGACCCGTACGACGCGTTCCTCGGCGACCAGGTACTCGAGCAGCGCTGGGCTCAGCGGATGCCGGTGCAGCAGGTCGGACAGGGGCGGCGGATTGAAGGGCTGGCGCTCGAGCTCGACGATAAAAGCGGCCACCGCGGCCTCCTGCTCCGGGCTCAGCCCCTGGCGGTGCCCGGCCGCCGCCACCTCGCCACCACGCTCGGTCACCATTCCGGCGTCTATCAGTGCCACCAGGGCACCACCGTAGAGCTCGGCGGGGATGCCACTGCGGCTGCGCAGCTCCTCGCGCGGCATGCCGCGACGAAGTGGGTGAGCCAGGTGGTAGGCACGCAGCGCGCTGTCGACTCGCGTCACCAGTCCCTCCCAGCGGTCACGGGTCAGCCAGGTGTTCGCCAGCCGGCGGACGGCGCCTCGCTCGGCGAGTGCCTGCATCACCTGATCGACCCTCGCGACGGGGAGAGCCAGGCGGTCCGCGAGCCCGGCGTCCGGTAAACCCCATGGATGCTTGGCGAGCTCCAGGACGGCTGCGGTCGCCGGGTCGGCATGCTCCCGCAAAGCGAGATCTTTGAGCACGGCCAGGTCGCGACGACGGTGCCGACGCGGTGCGCGGTCGAGGATGACGCCACCCGCAACGGTCGCCGGGGGCGACGGCACCCGAAGGATGAAGCGATCGCCATCCATGGCCACCACCGGAGCGGCCGCGAACAGCTGCGCCAGAGCGTTCTGGCCGGGCTGGACCTCCTCTGTTTCGAGCAGACTGAGCTCCACCATGACCTCCGCGGTCTCGTGGTACATCATCAGTTGCTGCCGGTGGTGCAGCGATTGTCCGGCGTCGGGCAACACGACGAGACGGGCGTCCAGCCGCCGGCTGACAGCCAGCGTCCCCGGCACGGTCAGGACATGACCCCGGTGGACCTCCGCGTGCGTAAGCCCGCTGAGGTTGACCGCGGTACGGCTGCCCGGGCGCGCCTCCTCGACGGCATGATTGTGCTGCTGCAGCCCGCGGATCCGCACCCGCCGCCCGGCGGGGAGCACCGCGACCTCGGCACCCAGGCGCAGCGCCCCTCCGACCAGCGTCCCGGTGACCACGGTGCCAAACCCGGACATGGCGAACGACCGGTCGACAGGGAGGCGCGGCCGACCGATGTCGGGCCGGAGCGTTGCACTGGCCAATTCGGCGTCGAGCGCAGCTCGAAGCTCGTCGAGCCCTTGTCCGGTGGAGCTCGACACCGAGACGATCGGCGCCCGCTCCAAGGACGTGCCGCGGAGTAGTCCGCTGACCTCCTGCCGGACAAGCGCGAGCCAATCGTCCCCGACGAGGTCGACCTTGGTCAGCACCGCCAGCCCGTGATCGATTTTGAGGAGGTCCAGGATGGCGAGGTGCTCGCGGGTTTGCGGCATCGGTCCCTCATCCGCGGCGATCACCAGCAGGACCGCATCCATGCCGTGCACGCCGGCGAGCATGTTTTTGAGAAATCGCTGGTGGCCGGGAACATCAACGATGCCGACTCGTCGACCACTGGCCAGCTGCAAGTAGGCAAAGCCAAGGTCGATCGTCATCCCGCGGCGCTTCTCCTCCTCGAGCCGGTCCGGATCGATCTGGGTGAGCGCCTTCACCAGGGTCGACTTCCCGTGATCGATGTGTCCCGCGGTGCCCACCACGAAGGAGCCACCGGCAAGGTCGGTCACGAGAGCGCCCTGGCGATGGCGTCGAGCACGGGGTCGTCTTCACCGGAAAGCACCGTGCGGGGGTCCAGAAGAACGCGCTCCTGCTCGATCCGGCCGATCACGGGAGGATCATGCTCGCGCAGTCGCCGAAGCAGCTCCGCCGCGGTCCCGCGCCGAGGCGTGATCACGACCAGGCTGGTGGCCAGCCGCTCGCCCGGCAACGATCCACCGCCGACCGCCGACTCGCCGGGCGTAATGTCGACCGCCAGGCCAAGCTCGGACAGGCGTTTCTGCCAGGCCCGTGCCCGGCTGGCCACGGAGTCGCTCGAGGCGCCGATCATTTCCCAGACCGGCAATTCGCCAAAGGACTGGGTGAGGTAGAGGTCGAGGGTAGCCGTGAGGGCCGCGATCGTCAGCTTGTCGACCCGCACCGCACGCGCCAGTGGGTGCTTCATCAGCCGGTCGACGAGCTCGGTCCGACCGAGCAAGAGACCAGCTTGCGGGCCGCCCAGCATCTTGTCTGCGCTGGCCGCCACCAGGTCGACGCCTGACTGCAGGCTGTCCTGAATGCGCGGCTCCGCCGCAAGCCCAAAGCCTGTCGTCTCGATCAATGAGCCGCTTCCCAGGTCATGCAGCAGAAGGACGCCGTGCCGCCGGGCGAGGGCGGCCAGCGGTTTGAGCTCGACGCTCTCCGTGAAGCCGACGACCTGAAAGTTGCTGGCGTGCACTTTCATGATGGCCGCCGTCTTCGGGGTGATCGCGGAAGCGTAATCCTCGGCGCGGGTCCGGTTGGTGGTTCCCACCTCGACCATCCGGGCGCCTGACAGCCGCATGATCTCAGGCATGCGAAAGCCGCCACCAATCTCGACCAGCTCACCGCGAGCGACGATGACCTCTTTGCCGCGAGCGAGCGCGGTCAACATCAGCAGCACCGCGGCAGCACAATTGTTGACCACAGCGGCCGCCTCGGCGCCGGTCAGGTAGCGGAGCGGCTCGGCCACCAGGTCATGCCGCTTGCCGCGGCGCCCGGTCTGCGGATCGAACTCGAGCGTCGAATAGCGCCCTGCGATGCGAGCCGTCGCCTCGCCCGCCGCCGCCGCCATGGGCGCCCGCCCAAGGTTGGTATGCAGGATCACGCCGGTCGCGTTGATCACCGGCCGAAGACGCGGCTGGCGCAGTCCCTGGACGGTCGCTTCGACCCGGGCCCAGCGAGCCTGCGGCGCGTCGGTCACCGCCCGCCGGCGTTCATCCTCCAGGACGCGCTGCACGGCAAAGCGAACCAGCGGCCGCCCGTGAGCGGCGATCAATGTGGTTGCCGGCTCCTCTTCGAGGAGCTGGTGCACGCTGGGCAGCGCGCGGAGGGCATCCATGCTCAACCTCCGATCGGGAATGGCGGCAGAGCCAGGATGAACCGCGCGACCGGGGCGTAAATGAATCGAAGAACGCTGTATCCGAGGAAGCTGCTCACGAGCAAGACGAGCACGAGCACCAGCATGATGGCCTGCCGGTTGCTGTCGATCCGGAAGAAGAATTCCGGAAATCGCCGCCGGAAGACCGACGACAGGAAGCTGTAGCCATCGAGCGGCGGGACGGGAATCAGGTTAAAGACCGCCAGGACGACATTCAGAGTGAACCCCACCTGGAGCACGCGCCACAGCGGTGAGGAGGGGTCGAAGCTGCCCGCGAGAACCCCCAGCTTGATCGGTATAGCTAGGAGAAACGCGATCACGAGGTTGGCCACGGGGCCCGCCAGGGCCACCAGGGCAGCGTCGAGGGGGCGACGCATGCGGGCCGGATTGATCCGTACTGGTTTCGCCCAGCCAAAGCCGATCAGGAAGATCGCGATGGTGCCAAGCGGGTCGAGGTGATGGCTGGGGTTCAGCGACAGCCGGCCATCGAGGCGCGGCGTCTGGTCGCCACGGCCGACAGCGACCGCAGCGTGGGCGAACTCGTGCCCGATGAGTCCGACCAGCAGCGCCGGAATCAAGTAGAGGGCGTTGATGACGAATTGCGTGGGATCGCCGCCGATCAGCACCAGAGTAAGTATCGGCCAAAACAAAAAGGGCCCGGACGCCTCCAGGCCCTATTGACGGATAAAACCCGACGGTTAAGCGGCGGCGGCAGCGATCTCGGTGCGGACGCCGACTGAAACGACCGAGGCGTTCGCCTCTTCGCCATGGACGGCGCTCTTGCCCCGAAGGATGCCGCCCTCGTCGATGATCAGCGAACCGACCACGATATCGCCGAACACCTTGCCGGTCGCCAGGATTTCCAGGCGACCCGAGGTGCTGACGTTGCCCTGGATCGAGCCGCCGACCACGACATTGCGGCCGCTGACATTGCCCTTGACCCGACCATGCTCGCCGACCGACAGGTCGCCTTCAGTGGTCAGATCGCCATTCATTTCGCCGTCGAAGCGGATGTTCGAGGTCGACTGCAGCCGGCCCTCGAGCTTGATCTGGTTGCTCAACACCGTCTCGGCGACGATGGGAGCGGCTTCACGCGGGGATCTCTTGTCGAACACGCATACCTCCTGGCAGGTTGTTATCGCCTTGTGCCAGAACGGTTACGCGATCGGGTTTCTTGCTTTCCCGGAAAATGTCACGCCTGGAGCAGGCCGCGGAGCGCGATCGAGCCCACGATCAGCAGGACGAACATCAGGGCCGCCGTGATCGCGATCCGTCGCAGATCGGATCGGAAGTAAGGGACCCGCTCGAGGGGAATTGCCGCGTCCTGCGACGGCAGGGGACCGGCGGGCTGACGCCGGGGCAACGGCCGCTGTACCGGCAGACTGCTCGCGGCAGCCTGCGCCGGTTGCCCGAGCTGAGCGGTCTGGCCCGGCTGGGCAGGGGCGACGGGAGGCAGGCCGGCAGGCCGCGCGGCGCGGCTCGCTCCGGAGGATCCGCGCTGGGGCTTTTTGAGCTGCGAGCGTTTGTGCTTTCGGGCCATCCCTATCTTTGCGGATGGCAGTTTAGCGCGAACGTGGATAAGCGCTTGACACATCCAATGGGCTGTGGTACAAACGGCCTCGGGTACAACATATAGCGTACCCGTAGCCGCGAGCCAACAAGGGCCAGATCCTGCAGCCGTCCTGCCATCGTCGCTGCAATGCCCCTCCTCATCTGGTCCTTGTTGTTTTTCCGGCGACTTCGGACCACGGCTGCTTTGTCCATGCGGCCGACTCGTACCTGGAGCGGCGCAGGTCGCCCGCCGCGGCGAGCTCATCCGGTCTCAGCCGCCCCGCCGTCACGCTGACGCCAAACTGTCGGCCGAAGGCCGCGGCGAGCGAACCGGCGAGGCGGGCCGGGTCCAGATCATCCACCTCGGCGAGCCCGGCCACGGCGGTCTCGAGTCGCCGTCGCCCGGCCTCCCCCCGAGCCTCCTGGTTGAGCCGCAGGCATCCCAGAATGGTGTCGATCTGGGGCTCGATGACGATGCTCCCGTGCTGCAGCAGGGCGCCGGCGCGGCGTACCTGGGCGCTGCCAACCAGCTTCCGGCCGCCCAAAAGGATCTCATGGGCCGAGGGACGGTCGAAACAGATCGGACCGCGATCGTCGACGGCCGGCCCCGCGGCGACCGGCGCCAGGGTCGCGGGGACGCCGAGAAACACGAGGCCGGCCTGCAACGCCAGACTCAATCGGTGGTAAGAGGGGACGATGCCAGCCTCGTGGCCCAGCACTGATGCCGGCAGCGCCACACTGTAGGTCAACTCGCGATCGTGAAGGATGGCCCGTCCTCCGGTCGGGCGGCGCACGATGTCAACGCCGCGAGCCCGACAACCCTCGACGTCGACGATCTCGAAGGATTGAAAATAGCCGAGGGATAGGCAGGCTGGCGTCCAACCGTAACAGCGGAGGGTTGGTTGCGAACGGCCTGCCGCAACCGCATCGAGCAATACTTCATCGACGGCCATGTTCCAAGCGCCGCTCGCCGGCTCATCGACGAGTAGGCGCCAGGTCTCAGTCGTCTTCGTCACTCGCCGACGAAGGAACCATCCGGCGCCACGATGAAGCTTTCGGCCATTGGAGAAAGCGCACGCCAGCCACCGTCGTCGATCAACACCATGATGCGAAGGTCATGCCCCTTCCTATCGTCCCAGACGGCCTCCTTTTCGATTTGATATGTCACACCGGACCTCCCCTGGACAGTGGATACCTCGGGTGCGTCCAGCAGCTGTTCCAGCTCAGACCGACTCCTGGCGCGCAGCTCGCGTACCGTGGTCTCGAGCAGTTGCCGAGCCTCCTCCTTGTTCATGCTTCAGACGTTGAAGCGAAAGAGACAAACATCGCCGTCCTTGATCACATAATCGCGGCCTTCGAGCCGCACCTTTCCGCGCTCCCGGGCCGCGGCATAGGAACCGGCCGCGATCAGGTCATCGTAAGCGACGATCTCGGCTTTGATGAAGCCCCGCTCGATGTCGCTGTGGATCACGCCGGCCGCCTCGGGCGCCTTGGCCCCCTGACGAACCGTCCAGGCCCGGACCTCAGGATCGCCGGCTGTCAGGAAGGTGACGAGGTTGAGCAAACGGTATGCGGCGTGGATGAAGGTCGGGAGCGCCGCCTCTGTCAGACCCGCGTCTTCGAGGAACACGGCAGCCTCCTCGTCCGGCAGTTCACGGATCTCCGCCTCCAGTCGTGCGGACAACGGGATGACCTCGGCATGCTCGGCGGCGGCTTCGCCGCGGAGGGCTTGCAGCTCGGGGGACTCTTTGCCAATCTGATCCTCACCGATGTTGGCGACGTACAGGACGGGCTTGGCGGTGAGAAAGGAGAAGCTCTTGAGGAGTTTGGCCTGCTCGGCGTCGAAGCTCAAGGTGCGAATTGGTTTGCCTTCATCGAGGTGAGCGGCCAGCCGGTCGAGCAGGTCGAGCTCCTCCTTCTCCTTGGCCCCTGGCTTGAGGCGGGCGGTGCCGGAAATCTTCTCCCGCCGCTTGTTGACTACGTCGAGGTCGGCCAGCGCGAGCTCGAGGTTGACCATCGCCATGTCACGACGCGGGTCTAGCTTGGCATCCACGTGCTGAACATTCGGATCGCTGAAGGCGCGCACCACCATGGCGAGGGCATCGAGCTCGCGGATGTTCGAGAGAAACTGATTTCCCATGCCCTCGCCGCGGCTGGCTCCGGCGACCAGGCCGGCCACGTCCACGAACTTCATGACCGTGGGCGTGACCTTTTTCGGGTGATACATGTTGGCCAGCACGTCGAGTCGCTTGTCCGGGACCTCCACCATCGCGGTGTTCGGTTCGACCGTGCTGAAGGCGTACGAGGCTACGCCCGCACCAGCGCGGGTTAGCGCATTGAACAATGTGGTCTTCCCGACATTGGGAAGACCAACGATTCCGACGCCGAGGCTAATCGGCCAATGCTACACACGCGGGAATCCCGCGGCCCTGACCACGCGGGAAATCCCACGACCCAGAGTGCGTCAGTACTCGAGCGGATCTATCGGATCGATCAGGTCGCCGCGATAGCTGCGGTTTGGCAGCAGGTACCCGAGGTCATCAGTCGCCTCGTCATACGTGGGGTCGTCCGGATCATCAGGATGCGGCTCGGGGATCATGCTCCCTGCTCCTCAGGCGCCCACCGGCTCGGCGACCGGCTGGACGGATTCGGTGACGGATTCGGTGACGGATTCGCTCTTCGGGCTCAGCATCTTCATCTGGTCCATCACGACCTCGGTGGTGTAGCGGCGCAGGCCGTCTTTGCCGTCCCACTCGTGGCTCCGCAGCCGGCCCTCGGCGTAAATGAGTTTGCCGCGGGTCAGGAATTCCTGGCAGATGGTGGCCAACCGGTCAAACGCGACCAGCGAGTGGTACTGGACGTCCTCCTGCCGGTTTCCGTCGTCACCCTTCGAGTAGCTGTTAGTTGCCAGGCGGAGTTTCGCGATGGTGAGGCCCTTTGGGCTGGTCACCATTTCCGGATCGCGGGTCAGTCGGCCGACCAAAATCACACGGTTGACCATCTCGTTCTCCCTTCCAATTTGATCCTGGAGTGAGCAGCGATTAGTGGTGTTGGCTGGTAGGGACCACCTCCCTTGCATCGAGCAGCGGGAGTGGATCGACCGGCACGCCTGCGATGCGCACCTCGAAATGGAGGTGCGGTCCGGTACTGTTGCCGGTCGATCCCATGAGGGCGATCGCCTGTCCCGCGGCAACGACGTCGCCCGACTGCACGAGCGGCCAGTCGAGGTGCCCGTACAGCGTGCTGAGCTGGGGATCGCGCATGACCAGCAGGTACAGACCGTAGCCGCCACGCTCTCGGTGAAGACTGACGACGCCGCCCGTCGCTGCGTAGACGGGCGTGCGGAGTGGCGCGGCCAGATCGACGCCGCTGTGGAAATGGTGACTGGGGCATGCCGAGGACCACGGCTCGATCTCCAGCGAGGTGCAGCCGAAGGCCTGGGTCAAGGTGGCACCCCGCACCGGGGTGGTCAGCGAGCCGGGTCGCGACTGCTGCGCCTGCACCACCATCCCGGCGAGCAGGAGGGGCACCGCCGCGAAGGCGGCACCGATCGCGAGCAACGGGCGCCGCCACGACCAGGCGAGCAGCGCGAGCCGAGCGCCGGTGAATAGCGTCATGCGTGCGACCCCCGGGTGGTGCCCATCGCGCTCTTGATTCCCTTCTTGACCATGCTCTCGGCGAAGTGCTCGGTCTTGCCCTCAAGGTGGGCGGAGGCGTTCATCAGGCCCGGGACTTTGATCAGGAGATAGAGCACGGCCACGCCGTAAAGCGCCTCAACCGGTCGCCCGCCAACCTGGTCGGCGAACAGACTGGCGAAGCGCAACACCAGCACCTGGCCGAACTGCATGAAAACGGTCAGCAGAAAGAGACGCAGCCAGGACTGCGCATAGCGTTTGGTTTCCGGAAGGATCATGCAGATGGCGGCCAGTGGGACGACCCCCAGCAGCACCGCGAGCAGGGCGAAACGCACGACGTAGGTCAGGGCAACGATCACGAGCATCACGGCGATCGCGAGACGGATGACGATCTGAAAGAGCGGCTGGCCGAACGCACTGTTCATGGCGAACGTCCAGGGGAAGCGCGGCGAGCCACCCGGGAACGGCTGGGTCCACACGGTGTGGACCATGGCGTTGTTGAGGTCGATCGCCATCTGGCCGAACATCAGGCCGAAGTGCGCCATCACGATGGCTGCCATGGCCCGGGGCAGCATCACTTTCAACGTGTAGTGCGGTCGAAACGAGGTGTGCTCCCACTGGCTCCGAAAGAATGCCCAGGTGAACACCAGGACCAGCAACAGGTCCGCCATGGCCAGCGTGAGATGAAACATCGCTTGCAGGGCGGGCTCCTCGGTCAACGGCCGGGGCGTCAGCGTCGACAGGTCGTGCGTACTCAGCAGATAGGTCTCGACCGTTCCCGCCACCGAGTCGCGGACGTCGTTGATCAGGTTGTTGAAGAACCCGGTGACCAGGCCGGAGAAGATCTCTAACACGTTGGCGACCGGCTAAGCGAGATTGCAACAGGACGGCGGTCCTTAATGATTAACCGAGTCAACGAGCACGCGGACCAGGAGGCCAGCCATCTCGACACCAATGGTGCCGAAGACGATGCGACCGATCCAGCGTTTGGCCTCCATCACACTCCGGGGCTCGATCGCCACCATCTTCCAGATGAAAGCGCAGACGAAGGCGAGCGCCCCGATGCTTCCGGTCAACCCCTGCGCATAGCTGGTCCAGAGCTCGATCAGATGTTTGAGTTGGTCCATCAGCGCTTTTTTTCCAGCTGCTCGGTGACGCGAGCTTCGACGTACCGCTCGATGGCGCCGGTCAGCCGCTGCAGAATGTCCCACTGATCGATCAGCAGGTTGCGATCCTGCTGACCGAATTTCTGGAAGAGCTCAGGGCCGAGCGCTGGACGGGCCGGGGGGGCCGCCGGCGCGGGCCGCGCGGGGAGCAGCGGGGTCACGACGGTCGGAATCACCGCGGGGCGACCGATGGGCAGCGTGAGCGGCGGCGGCCGAAAGGCGACCCGATGCGGTTGCATGGCGAGATGCAGGCCGACCCCCGTAAAGGCGGCCAGCAGCGTGACCTCGCCACCGATCAGGGCGAGCTTCCAGGGTGGGCGCATGGAGGACTCCTCGAACGGCTTGGCGGGCGGCAACGCTTGCCATCCTTACACAGATCTGTATATTTGTCAAGACGAACAACTAGTGAGCCAGCGCGGCCTCCAGGGCTTGGCGGAGCCCGCCCAGGCGAAATTGGAAGGCTAGGGCCTCGGCAGCCGCCGGCCGGGCATGCCGGCCATCCAGCAGCAGGTGCGCCTGCTGACCGAGAGCCAGGCGCAGCACCGGCGCCGGGGCGGGAATCATCGACGGACGATGCAACACCTGTCCGATTTCCCGGGCGAGCTCGCGCTCGGGGCGGACGTCGGGTGCGACGGCGTTGACCGGTCCGTTCAGCCGACCATCGTCCAGCGCGAGCCGATAGAGCCCGACCAAATCGTCGATGTGGATCCAGGTGAACCACTGACGCCCATCGCCCAGCGGGCCACCGGCGAACAGCCGGAACGGCAGGATCAACAGTTGGAATGCCGGCGCCCCAGGTCCGAAGACCATCGCCGTCCGCACACGGACGACCCGCATCCCAAGCGGCTCCGCCTTCGAGGCGGCGGTTTCCCACTGCTCGCAGACGCGGGCCAGGAATGAATCACCCGCAGAGCTCTCCTCGGTCATCACCTCGTCGCCGCGGTCTCCGTAGTAATCGATTCCTGACGCACTGACGAGCACCTTGGGACGGCGATCCGGCGGAGTGCGCTCGACACCCTGCACGATCGCCATGGTTGCGGCGAGCCGGCTGGACAGGATCTCCGCCATGTAGCGGCGGGTCCAGCGAAGGCCGCCAATGCTCGTGCCGGCCAGATTGACGATGCCTTGGGCACCGTTGAGCTCGCTGACCCACCCACTGTCCGCACTACGCGCGTCCCAGCTGACCATCCGCGGGCCCGCAGCGCCATCCACGTGCGCCGAGCGGCGGGTCACCCACTACGAGAACCTGAACAACCTCAAGGACGTCGTCGGGCGGCGGTTCATGTTCGTCGGCCTGCCGCTCCGCCTCGTCCCAGCGTACGGCTCGCC
>Ga0209059_1000570_pt1 | contig 16900 bp, 14 predicted proteins | sample GraSoiAngelo_151_FD_186165 | JGI IMG/M metagenome (GOLD analysis project Ga0209059, IMG submission 186165) | Grasslands soil microbial communities from the Angelo Coastal Reserve, California, USA - 14_1009_12_20cm (SPAdes) (version 2) | ecosystem: Environmental > Terrestrial > Soil > Grasslands ...
CTGATTGCCGAGGAGGCCACGGCTCTGGCGGATCCAAGCCTGCGACCGGCGCTTCAGGACGCCATTCAGAAGGGAACCTTCAACGTCGAGGTGTGGATCGGTAGCGATGACCATCTCATACGCCGGATCAGCACCGTTGAGGCGCGAAGAGACACGATTGCACTGCATAACGCGGAGACCAACAGCGCCGCGCCGCCGGGAGCCTCCGATCAGGGCATCGTCGCAATCAGCGACCGGATCGTTCTCAACTTCCACGACTTCAACAGCCTGGTCACCATCAAGCCGCCGAACCTTCGACAAACCCCCTAGCCTCGGTGCCCCTTGAGGGCCGATGCATAATCGCGTTTACGAAGGGCGGCGTCTAAGTTACCGTGGACGGGCGGGCGCCTTCTTCGATTCCGCGGGCTCGCCCTCGAAGGCCCGCCGCAACTCGGCGAGGTCGAGCTTCTTCATCCCGAGCATCGCCTTCATGGCCCGTTGCGCCTTGTGCTGATCGGGGTCATTCAGCATTTTCTCCATCTCGGTCGGAACGACCTGCCATGACAGACCGAACCGGTCCTTGAGCCAGCCGCACGGTCCTTCCTCGCCACCCTGCGTGAGCGCGCTCCAGAAGTAATCCACTTCCTCCTGGGTTTCACAGTTGATGACGAACGAGATGGCCTCCGAGAAGGCGAACTGCTGGGGCCCGCCGTTCAGCGCCGTGAACTCCTCACCTTCAAGCTGGAACCGAACGACCATGACGCTGCCCGCCGGCCCGGGTCCGGCCTCTCCGTATCGGGAAACGTCAAGAACTTTGGACTCGCCTCGGTTCGAGCCGGGGCGCTTCGAGAAGACTGAGACGTAGTGGTCCGCCGCGCCGTCCGCCTGATCGTCGAACCAAAGCATCGGGGTGATCTTCTGCACTGGTTTTCCTCCTTCCTACTTCACTACTGTCCACTATGACTGGTCGGGGCCATCAGACTCATCGGTCTGCTGAAACTTAAAGCGCTGATCACCGTCCTATTGGCAGTGGGCGTTTACGGACAGCGAGCCGCGCGGCATGGAATCATGGTGCTCTGTTGCGTCGCCGTGCTGGCCGCCGGTTGCGGCAACGCGACCGCGCAATTCCCGCCCAACAGCGGGCAAGCCTGTCCGGTGGCCAGCCCTCAACAGCTCATCGACGACCACCTGTGCCTATGACCTCACCGGCGTGCTCGTCTGCTCCGCGGCACAATACGTGACGGTCGTAACGCGGAGCAACGGCAAGAGCGTCTTTAGCAACGCCACTAGCAGGCTGCTCTTTGTCAGCCAGTGCGTCAACGGCAAGCTCCCCCGGACGCCGCTCTTCGACTCGACACTCCAAAATTACTTCTGGAGCTACGACAACAACGGCCTCAAGCTGCTTCAGCTGCGGTTCTACCAGCTACCGACAACGGTAGTGGCAAGCGGCAGCGCCTGCTAGGCAAGGCAAGGGGGGACGGTACACCCGAAAGGGCGTGCCGTCTTCTTCTTTGGCTCGATACATTGTCTGAGTGGAGACCCCTCGTACCGTCGTCCTTGTGGAAGGGCGTAGCGACCAACTCGCGCTCGAGGCGCTGGCCAAACGCCGTTTTAGAAATCTCGACTCTGAGGGCGTTGCCATCGTGCCAATGGGGGGTGCGTCGAACCTCGGAAGCTTCTTGAATGTCTACGGGCCACAGGGTCTGAATGTCAGACTCGCGGGCCTCTGCGACGCAGGCGAGGAGCGTGACTTCCAGCGCGGCCTCGAGCGCGCCGGTCTCGGCTCCAACCTCACTCGCGACGACACGGAACGACTCGGTTTCTACGTCTGCGTCGCAGACCTCGAGGATGAGTTGATCCGCGCTCTCGGCCCGGCCGCCGTGGAACACGTTATCGATGCGCAGGGCGACCTCGCGTCGTTCCGCTCGTTCCAGAACCAGCCCGAATGGCGCGGACGAACCATCGAGGCGCAGCTCCGGCGATTCTTCGGCACTCGCGGCGGCCGCAAGATCCAATCCGCGGCCTCGCTCGTCGACGCGCTCGATCTCAACCGAGTGCCTCCGCCGCTGGACGGTCTACTGGCCTACGTCTGACGGCTCAGCGCAGCTCTAGATATTGGCCAAACCACTGGCTGGCAAGCGCGGCCACCTGTTCGAGCGCGCCGGGCTCCTCGAAAAGGTGAGTGGCGCCGGGCACGATCACGAGGCGCTTGATGCCGCCAAGCTCGGCGAGTGCCCGGCGATTGAGGTCGATGACGACCTCGTCCGCCCCACCAACGATCAGCAATGTCGGCTGCCGAATTCTGGCGAGGACCGGCAGGGCGAGGTCCGGGCGTCCTCCGCGGGAGACGATCGCACGCACCGTTTCCGGCCGATCGACCGCGGCGATCAAGGCAGCGGCGGCCCCGGTCGACGCGCCGAAGTACCCGATCGGCAGCGCAGCCGTGGTGCCCTGGGCAGCCAGCCAGTCGGTCACGCCGCCGACCCGCTCCGCCAGCAGGTCGATGTCGAAGCGAAGCTCGGCGGTCGCCTGGTCGATGACATCCTCGTCCTGCGTAAGCAGGTCGACGAGAAGAGTGGCCAGGCCGGCCGTGCGCAGAACGTCTGCCACGTACCGGTTACGAGGGCTATGCCGCCCGCTGCCGCTGCCGTGGGCGAAGACGACGATCGCGCGGGCGCCGTTGGGAATTCGGAGGGTGCCGTCCAGCTGGACGCTCCCGACCGGGATGCGGACCTGTCGGTCCACCGCGTGGGCGGGCATCGGCCCTGATCATAGGCAGCGCCTCTGTCATCCTTACCGGCGTAAGTTCCATGCGGGGAATGAAGCGGCGCTACAACGACCTGGCGGGAACGAACCTCGATCGGCTCGCCGGGATCTCCGATGGCATCTTCGCGGTCGCCATGACGCTACTGGTGCTGGGGCTCAGCGTCCCCACGATTAGTTCGCGGAGCACCGACGCCGACTTATGGCAAGCCTTGCTCAGGCTCGGCCCGAGTGTCCTGATTTACATCATGAGTTTCATGACGCTTGGGATTTTCTGGGTCGGTCAGGGGACGCAGCTGAGTCGGCTGGTGCGTAGCAATCGCAATTACGCCTGGCTGCAGCTCGGGTTTCTATTTGCCGTGACCCTGACGCCATTCTCGACAGCAGTGCTGGCCCGCTTTCCCACGTTGCGGGTCGCCCTCGTCGAGTACTGGCTCAACATCGTCCTGGCGGGTGGGATGCTGCTGGCCAGCGCGGAGTACGGCCTTCGCGCCCAGCTCTTCCACGAGGGGGAAAGCCCCGAGCTCGCCAGACTGTTTCGGGGTCGGATTCTGATCGCCCAGAGCCTCTACGCATTCGCGACCGCCCTCTGCCTGGTCTTTCCCACCTGGGTCAGCATCACCCTCATCGTGCTGGTCCAGCTGAATTACGTGCTCGCGCCCCGCATCCCGTTTCTGCATCGCTTCTGACGGGTCACGACAGCGAATCAGCCATAGTTTTCGAACATGCGCCGAAAGGTTCGGATGGAGCACGCCAGGCAGCTGGCCATCGCTCGTCAAAGGCTGAGCGGACCACGACCGATACCCGTGACGGCTGACGACATCCATGCGCTGGTGCGAGCGATCGGCTGCCTGCAGCTCGACCCGACCTCGATCGTGGCCCGCAACCACCTGCTCGTTCTGTTCAGCCGCCTCGGTCCATACGACCCCAAGCTGGTCGACGCCCTGCTGTGGGACGAGCGGCGCCTGTACGAGTACTGGGCGCACAGAGCCTCGATCGTTCCGACCGAGGACCGGGCGCTTCATGCCGCACTGCCGCCGCCGTGGGCCAACCGAAACCGAACGACCGAGTCGTGGATGACGGTGCGTGCCCAGTCCGGCAGGCTGGTTCTCAAAAGGCTCGCCGCCAACGACACGATACGTGCCTCGGACTTCGTCGAACACGCCGAGAAGTACGAATCGGGTTGGGGACTGCGCAGCCCCGTCTCCGACAGCATCGCGCTGCTGTGGTTCCAGGGCAAGATCGTGCCCGCCGGCCGGGTTGGAGGAGGGCGGCGGTGGGCGCTGGCGGACCGGTGGTTCGGAGCGCCTCCTGGGAAGAGTCCGAAGCCGGAGGTAGCCGTGCGCGAGGCCGCGGTCCGCTCCTTGCGAATGCTCGGGGTCGCCACCCAGCAGCAGGTCAAGGACCATTTCGTTCGCGGCCGGTACTACGGACTGCCGAGCACGTGGAAGCAGCTCGAAGCCGACGGAGTCATCATTCCGGTAGACCTCGGACTCAAAGGCGATTGGTACATCCATGTCGAGGATCTCGCCCTGCTGGAACAACTCGAAGCCGGCGGGTTCGAACCGAGGACGACGCTGCTGTCGCCATTTGACAACCTGATCTGCGATCGCAACCGCACGCTCGCCCTGTGGGGTTTCGACTTCAAGCTCGAAATCTACGTGCCCAAGACCAAGCGCTGGGGGTACTTCGTGATGCCGCTCCTGCACGGCGACCGGATCGTCTCCAGGGTCGACCTGGCCGCCGACCGAAAGGCCGGAGTCCTTAATGTGATAGGCGAGCGTTGGGAGCCGGCTTGGGATGGCAGCCGCCGACCGGTCGGGCCGCTGAACCGGGCGCTGGACGAACTGGCGTCGTTCCTCGGCGTGACCGTCAGGCGCAAGCGTATGAGGTTGACGTGATGCGATGAGCCGCGCGGTCGAGGACCTCAACCGGCGGATGCTACGCGCCCGCGACGCGATGGATCGCGCCTATGCGCAACCGCTCGACATTCCCCAACTGGCCCGGGTCGCGAACGTCTCCGAGGCGCACTTCATCCGGACCTTCCGTGGCACCTTTGACGAGACGCCGCACCGCTATCTGCAGCGCCGGCGAGTGGAGCGCGCCATGTACCTGCTGCGCGCGACCGAGCGCAGCGTGACGGACGTCTGCCTCGATGTCGGCTTCACCAGCCTCGGCACCTTCAGCCGCAGCTTTCGCCATATCGTCGGCGAGGCGCCCGCCACCTATCGCCGGCGCGGGCCGATCAAGGCTGTCCCGAACTGCTTCGCGATGGCGTGGACACGACCCAGCAGTTTTGGAGAAGCCGTGGCGCGGAAGATCGTCTAGCGTGGAGCGCGATCGTCAACCGCACATTTCATGGAGGTGTATCCAATGTTCAACGCGCTGCTGATCTCGTCGCTCTACGTTCTCGACCAGGACAAGGCGCTCGATTTCTACGTAGGAAAGCTCGGTCTCGAGGTCAACACCGACCAGGACCTGGGCTTCATGCGCTGGCTGACCGTCAATGTTCCGGGCGATACACGCCAGGTCCTGCTGGAAACGCCGGGTGCGCCGGGGCTCGATCCGAAGACGGCCGAGCAGGCCCGCCAGCTGGTGACCAAGGGCGCGACCGGTGGCCACCTGTTCTTCACCACGACGGACTGCCGGAAGACCTACGACGAACTTCGGGCGAAGGGCGTCGAGTTCACCGAGGAGCCGACCGAACGACCCTATGGCATCGACTGCGGTCTCCGCGACCCATTTGGCAACCACATCCGCTTCTCTCAGCCGCTGCACATGGCCGTCTCGGCGCAGGGCGATGAGAAACCACGGTCGCGGGAGTCCAAATAGGCGTGGGTTAACCTAGCCTTTTTAAGGAGGACGGGATGAGCGGAGTTCGGGTGCTGGTTGGGACGAAAAAAGGCGCGTTCGTGCTGACATCAGATGGCAAGCGCCAGGGTTGGGAGGTCAACGGGCCCCACTTTGGCGGCTGGGAGATGTACCACATCAAGGGGTCGCCAGTCGACCCGAACCGGCTGTATGCATCGCAGTCGACCGGCTGGTTCGGACAGTTGATCCAGCGTTCGAACGACGGCGGCAAGACCTGGGAGCCGGTTGGGAACAAGTTCGTCTACGAGGGCGAGGCGGGCACCCACAAGTGGTATGACGGCACGTCGCGGCCGTTCGAGTTCAAGCGGGTTTGGCACCTCGAACCGTCCCTCGATGATCCGGACACGGTCTACGCCGGCGTCGAGGATGCCGCCTTCTTCCGCACAACCGATGGCGGCCAGAGCTGGCAGGAGCTCCCCGGCCTGCGCCAGCACCAGACGGCGCCCGACTGGGCGCCGGGCGCCGGTGGCATGTGCCTGCACACGATCATCCAGGATCCGAAGAATCCACAGCGGCTCTTCGCCGCCATCTCGGCGGCCGGCGCTTTTCGGAGCGACGACGCCGGCGAGACGTGGCAGCCGATCAACCGCGGCCTCCATTCCGACGGCATCCCCGATCCGGATGCGCCGGTCGGCCACTGTGTCCATCGGATCGCCCTCCATCCGTCACGTCCGAACGTCCTGTTCATGCAGAAGCACTGGGATGTGATGCGCACCGACGATGCGGGCGGGTCCTGGCGCGAGGTCAGCGGCAATCTGCCGACCGACTTCGGGTTTCCAATCGATGTGCACGCGCACGAGCCCGAAACGATCTACGTCGTTCCGATCAAGAGTGACTCCGAGCACTATCCGCCGGACGGAAAACTGCGTGTTTACCGCAGCCGGAGCGGGGGAGACGAATGGGAGCCGCTCACCAAGGGTCTGCCGCAGCGGGACGTGTACCTCAACGTGCTGCGCGACGCCATGTCGGTCGATTCGCTCGATCCATGTGGCATCTACTTCGGAACCAGCGGCGGACAGGTCTACGGATCGGCCGACGCGGGGGATAGCTGGACGCCCATTGTTCGAGACCTGCCGGCGGTGCTTTCGGTCGAGGTTCAAACGCTGCCGTGATTCGAGTCGTCCTGCCCACGCACCTGCGGCGACTTGCGCAGGTCGGTGGCGAGGTTCAGCTCGAGGTGCATGGTCCGGCGACCCAACAGTCGGTCCTGGACGCCCTGGAGGCAGGCTATCCAATGCTCCGGGGCACGATCCGGGACCAGGTCTCGCATCAGCGCCGGGCGTTCATCCGGTTTTTCGCCTGCGAGGAGGACCTGTCCCTCGAACCGCCGGATAAACCGCTACCGGATGCCGTGGCGACTGGGGCCGAGCCCCTGCTGGTCATCGGGGCGATGGCAGGCGGCTGAAAGTCGGAGTTGCTTTAGGATCGTCGCGGCTAAACCTCAATAAGATGGGGGTTCTATGGATCGCGCCCTTTGCCCGGTGCTGATCGGTCGCGAACGTGAACTAAGCCGGCTCGAGGATGCGTTGCTCGACGCGCATCGCGGGAACGGGCAGGTGGTCGTGCTCGCCGGCGACGCGGGCGTCGGGAAGACCCGGCTCGCGATGGAGCTGCAGGAGCGGGCCCGCCGCGCCGGCACGGCCGTGATGGTTGGCACGACCAGCGAAGCAGACGTCGCCCTGCCCTACCTGCCGTTCATCGAGGCGATCGGTAACTATCTGGCCGGCGCGGATCTGGAGCGGATCAAGCTCGACCTCGGGCCGGCCACCTGCCGCCAACTCGGCCAGCTGCTGCCGCAGTTCGAGCTCCAGACCAGCTTGATCGATCCCGGCGAGCCGGCCCAGGCCAAGCTTCGTCTCTACGAGGCGATTCTTGTCCTGTTCCGCTATGCGGCCGAGCGCAGAGGCCTGCTCCTGGTGCTCGAAGACTTCCACTGGGCGGATGCTTCGAGCCGGGAGCTCCTCGAGTACATCGCCCGCCGGCTGCGCCGTCGAACCCGGATGCTGCTACTCGTCACCTACCGCAGCGATGAGCTCAATCGGCGGCACCCATTCCTTCCGCTGATTCAGGGCTGGCAGCGCACCGGCGTCGCCGAGCTGATCCAGCTGGAGCCGCTGCCGGCCAGCGGCATCGCGAGCATGGTCAGCGCCATCTTCGAGAACGCCCCGGTCGAGGCAGATCTCCGCGACTTTCTCCACGAGCGGACCGAGGGGAATCCCTTCGTGCTCGAGGAGTTGCTCAAGGCGGCGCTGGACCGTGGCGATATCTTCCCGACCGCGGGTGGTTGGGACCGCAAGGCCATTCACGAGTTGCGCCTGCCGCCGACCGTCAAACAGGCGATCCTGCTCCGGGTCGAGCGCATGACGGACGCGCAGACCGAGATCCTGCGGGCCGCCGCGGTGCTGGGGCGATCCTTCGACTACCGGATGCTCGTCGGTGTCTCGCGGCAAGCCAACGAGGCGGTGCTCGAGGCGCTCACGGGTTTCGTTCAGGACCAACTGATGGACGAAGAGGCTTCTGGGCGCTATCGCTTCCGTCACGCCCTGACCCGAGAAGCCATCCACGATGACTTGATCGCGCCCGAGCGGGAACGGCTGCACGCCTGTGCCGCCGACTGGCTTCGCCAGCAGCCCGATTTCGACAAGCACGACCTGGCCTACCACCTGATGGCTGCCGGCCATTGGGAGGAGGCCGTTCCGGTGGCGATCCACGCCGCCAAGGAGGCGGAGGCGAACAAGGCCTACGCCGACAGCGCCCACCTGTACGAGCGGATCGTCGACCACGTCGAGGATCGCTGCAAACGCGCCGCCGTCCTCAGCGAACTGGGCAAAGCCCATTTCTTCGACGGCGAAACCCGGCGGGGACAGCGCTACCTGGAGCAAGGCATCGAAGGGTTGGAGCAATGCGGCCGAACCTCTGAGGCGGCCGGCTTCCGGTTGTGGCTCGGCCGGACCTTCTGGCTACAGGGCCGCCCCGATCTCGCCCGCCGCGAGTACGAGTCGGCGAGGGCGACCCTCGAACCGATCGGGCCGAGCCCGGATCTGGCGATCGCCTATGTCCGTTTGGCGGGTTTGGCCGGCTTCAACAAGGAACACGAACAGGGTGCCCAGCTGGCGACCAGAGCCGTCGAGATCGCCGAGGCGGCGGGGGCCGACGCCGATGCCGCCCGCATTTTTGCCTACGGCTACGTAGGCGACAACCTCGAGGCCATGGGAAAGGTCGAAGAAGGCCTCAAGTGGCTTGATCGAAGTTACCTGGAGGCCGCCGAGCGAGGCTACGACTGGATCGCCGGCGTCGCGCTCTACAACTCGGTGATGGACAATCTCCACCACTCCCGGGTGCGCGAGGCGAAGGAGCGAATGCGCCACTACCAGGAGCGGTTCGAGCCCAGCGGCGCCCGCGATCCCTCGTACCTCCAGATGCAAGCCTTCCTCGCCATCCGGGCGGACGGCGAACCAGAGCGGGCGCGGCCGCTGCTCGAGGCGGCCATCCCACAGGCAGACGAGTCGGGAGACGCCTTGTTCGCCGCGCGGATGCGGCTCGATCTGGCCTACGTCTATACCGCCCTCGACCGCCTCGACGATGCGCGTCGAACCATCCTTCGTGAACCGGCGAGTCCGGAGCGGTCCGAGGTGATGTACCTCCTCTATTCGAGGCTCGCGATGAATCTCGCCGCCGGCGACCTGGATGCGGCTCGCGCCGACGCTCAGAAGTTTTTCGACTTCGTCAGGGAGTCGCCTCGCCTCTGGTCCGAGATCTACCTGATCGGCCGCACCGTCGAAGCCTTCATCCGGGCGGGAGATCCCGCGTCCGCGCGAGGGGTCCTGAACAGCGCGGCGACCGAGGGGTTTGAGGCCAATCCGCTGCTGTGGAGGGCGCAGGGGCGCATCCTTCTCGCCGAAGGTCACGCGGCGGACGCTCGCCCACCACTCGAGCGCGCCGCACGGGTACTGCAAGTGGCCGGGTATCTCGACGAGGCATGGCCGGCGCGCCGCTCGTTTGCCCAGGCGATGGCGGAAACCGGTGACCGGACGGGCGCCGAAGCCGAGCTGCAGGCCGTCCTGACGGAGGCGGCCGCGCGGGGTCACCGACTGGAAGCCCGCTATGCCCGCGAGCAGCTGCGCGCGCTGGGCGTTGAGGCGCCGGAGCCGCGCCCGGCCGCGGAGGCCGCGCCACTGTCGGCGAGCATCCGGGAGCCGACCGAGCGGCTGGTGACGGTGGTCTTCATCGACGTCCGCGGCTACACGGCCCTCGCGGCGCGGGAGACGCCCTACCAGCTGGCCGACCAGATCGCCACCTTCTATCGGTGGGCCGAGGACGAGATTCGTCGCCACCAGGGGCTGGTCGATCGGTATGCCGGTGACGCGGTGATGGCGACCTTCAACGTAACCGGGGCCCGGCTCGACCATCCGGTTCAGGCGCTGCAGGCCGCGCTCGCGATCCGCGACAAGGCGGCCTTCGCCGGCCTGCCGGTCGGGATTGGGATCGCGGTCGGACCGGCGGTGGTCGGTCAGTTCAGCCAGGGCTCGTCGGTGACGGCGGTGGGCGAGACCATCAATCTCGCCGCGCGGCTGCAGACAGCTGTCCGCGAAGGGGAGCTGTTGCTGAGCGAAGAGGCGTATCGTCGCACCCGCGAGTGGCTGGCGGACCAGGAGTTGCCGGCGGCGGAGGAATCGCTGACGCTGAAGGGGTTCGCGCAGCCGGTTCGCGCCTACCGGCTGACGGCGCACTCGCCAGCTGGAACGATGGGATGACGGCGCTGCGGGTGGTGCCGCATCAACGGCTGGCGGTGCCGTTTGCCGGCGACGAGAAAACGATGCTCAGCGCCTTCCTCGATCGCTACCGCGAAACGATGATCTGGAAGCTCGAGGGCTTGTCGGATGCGCAGGCATCGCAACGACTCGTTCCCTCCGCGACAACCATGCTGGGTGTCGTCAAGCATCTGGCCTACGTCGAGCGGGGTTGGTTCCAGCACAGCTTCGCCGGTGAGCCGGTGAACTATCCCTGGCCCGAGGACGAGCCGGACCAGGACATCGATTTCCGGGTTGGACCGTCCGACACGATCGCAAGTGTCACGGCCCTCTACCAGCAGGAGATCGAGGAGTCGAGGCGAATCGTCGCAGCCGGCTCACTGGACGAGATGTCCAAAGACAAAGATCGACCGCGCAGCCTCCGCTGGATCATGGTGCACATGATCGAGGAGACGGCCCGTCACGCCGGCCATGCGGATATCCTGCGCGAGCTGACGGACGGCGCTATCGGCCAGTAGACAGCTTGGCGGCCCGCGCGTCGAGGTGCCGGCCGAGGTCGCTCGCGAAGCTATGCAAATTCTTGGCCATGCCGGCCACCGGGGTAAGCCCGGGCTCGCGGTCGAGCTGCTCGGCGACGTCGCCAACGGTCATCAGCCGCTCGCGCAGGATCTTCCAGGCGGCTTCGCGGTGCGGAAGCACGAAAAACGCCGGGCGGACGATCTCGAAGGCGGGGCCGGCGGTCCGCCCCGGATACTCGGGGCCAACCGGATGCGCGGTCAGCACCGGGCCGAGATAGCGCATCACCCAATTCATCAGGTGCTTGACGGTCCTGGCCAGGGTCTCGAGCTCGTCGGCGGTCTCCCCGTGGTGGACAAAGTAGCGGCTCTGTAGCTGCAGGACGATTTCGTACACCGCATTGAAAAGATCCGCCACCCGGCGGGTGAGTGGATCGGCGATCAGGACGGGCTCGTCGACGTCCGGTGGCGGTCGTAGAAAAACCGGCAGCACGGGACGCGCCGGTTCGAAGCTCGGATCCGCGGCCCGGACCGCGAGATAGTCCTCCAGGATCCCGACGAACTTGCCGAAGTGCGAATTGACCCAATCGCCGCGGGCGCCTTCACCCTGTTCCACGATCACCTCGATCGCACGGCTCGCCGAGGCGAGGTCGGTCACGGCAGTCAGCTGAGGCCACTCGAAGACCTCGGTGGTGGCCTGGGCCTTCGGCGGCCCGATAAAGACGGCGGCATCGCCGTAGCGATCGACCAGGTGGGCCAGGCCCGCTTCGATCCCACGGTAGAGGTGTCCCACCGTGTGCCACTCCTCGGGGCCGGCCGTCAGCTGCGGATCGTCGGCGGTGAGCGGCTGCATCTGGCCGAGCGCGGCAAAGCCCTCCGCGTCCTCGAGCGGCATGCCCTCGGGTCGCTCCAGGTACATGAAGTGACGGAGGGCCCGCTCGCCGAACGGCTCCAGCGCGATCTGCACATCCGGCGGGTACCAGCGGCTACGGATCGGGAAATTCGGGCGCTCGAAGTGCGGGGCGGCGCCGACGGAGGTCAGGATGTTGGTGGCCAGCGCGAGGTGCAGCATCTCCTGCTTGATCACGTCGATCAGGGTTAACTCCCAGGCCTGGATCCGCGCCAGCTGGTCCGGTGTCACGCCTTCCGCGACGCTGCGCTTCAGCGAGAACTGGGCGTAGAGGTACTCGCAGAGCAGCCCGTGTTCGAGCTCGCACGCCTCACCCAGGAGGTAGACGAGCTCCTCTCGGCTCTGCACCCGAAGCGGCGGTTCCACGGCCTGCCCATTCGGGCCCGGCCCCCTGGCCATCGCCGTCATTGTCGGCCTGTAGCGGCTGCCGTCGCAACGGCCTGACCCGGGGACGGCCGCCGCCCCGGCTCGCTGGAAGCCGGCGGAATACCCGTTGTATTTGGGCGCGTCATGGCTAAAACCGAGCGGATTCCGGTCGCCTTCCACCAGGCCATGTTTCGGGTGGCCGCGGTCGCCTTCGTCACGGCGGCGACGGTCAACGTCGGCAGCAGTTTCATCGGTGCGCCCCATTTCGACTTCACCGGCATCCTGACGATCGGCATCCTTTCTTATGTGGGGGCGGTGGTGAGCTGGTTCTTTCCCTGGCATCGGCTGCCGGTCGAACGATTCCTGGTCGTGATCGTCCTCCCCGGGCTGGCGCTGCTCGGTTTCATGCTGATGTACACCGGCGGCGTTCATTCCCATATCCTGCCGATCTTCGTGGCCCCGGCCGTGTTCATGGCGGCCGCCTACGGCTTTCGCGCGGGGGTGGCGATCGCGCTCTTCACCGCCGCCACCGCCTCCCTCCCGCTGTTCATCAACGGCTGGGACAGCTATTACGGGCGCATGCTGGTGGTGCTGACGGCGGCCACCCTCCTGTGCGCCTACATTCCGGCGCAGGTGCGGCGGGCGCTGCTCACCGAATCGGAGACCCGACGTCGCCAGCAGGAAGAGAGCTACGTGGCGACCATCGGCGCCCTGGCCGCGGTGCTCGATGCCAAGGATCGCTACACGGAGGCCCACTCGCGGGAGACGGCCGAGCTGGCGGTGAACGTCGGCAGGCGCCTCGGTTTGCAGGGCGAGCAGCTGCGCGTTCTCGAGTACGGCGCCCTGCTGCACGACATCGGCAAGATCGGGATCCCGGGCTACATCCTGCAGAAGCCGGGACCGCTGACGCCGGAGGAGTTCGCGGTCATGCGTGAGCACCCGGTGATCGGCGAGCGCATCCTCGCGTCGGTCCCGTTCCTTGCCCCGCTGGGACCGATCGTCCGAGCCGAGCACGAACGCTGGAATGGCACCGGCTACCCGGACGGTCTCAAAGGGGAAGAGATTCCGATCGAAGCCCGCATCATCCATGCCTGCGATGCCTTTCACGCCATGGCTTCGGACCGCGCCTATCGAAAGTCCCTGCCGATGCCCGAGATCATCGCCGAATTTCGCAAGGAAACGGCACAGCAGTTCGACCCGCAGGTGGTCGAGGTCCTGCTGCAGCTGATCGCCGAGGAGCCACCCGAGATCACCGCTGAGGCTCAATCGTCCGGGCAGCCGGCCCCGGACCCGACGGCCGTCCCCCGCTCCTGGGCGCAGCACATGCAGTCGATCGAGGCCCTCGGGCAGCAGTTGGCCCGGGCGACCAGCACCCAGGACATCTGCAATCGCATCGGCGAAACCATCACGGCACTCCTGCCGCACGACCAGTGCCGGGTCCTGCTCATGACTGAGGACCGCAGCCGACTCGACATCGCGTACCTGCAGGGAACCGACCGTCCCGAATATCGCGGAGTCACCGCGGACAACGCCGCGGTCGCGGTGGGCGAGGGCATCGCCGGCTGGGTGGCCGAATCCCGGCGGGGCGTGGTCCTCGGTGATACGGAGCATCATCCAAAGGCGGCACACGTTTCGGGGACCGACGTCATCGACGAGTCCATGCTGGCGGTGCCGGTCGTGTTCGAGGACGAGATCCTGGCGGTGATCGTGGTCCTCAAGCTCGGTCTGAATCAGTATTCGCTCGACCAGTTGCGCCTGCTCACCATCCTCGCCAACCAGGCGGCCGTCTCGATGGCGAACGCCCGCCTCATCGACCGGCTCGCCGCGGCGGCAACGATCGATACGCTGACCGGCCTGATGAACCGCGCCGCCTTCGAGGAGGCGGTCAACAAGCACCTCCTGCGGCCGCCCTCGTGGGGCACCGTGTTGGTGCTCGATGTCGAGAACCTGCGGGAGACGAACGATGCCTATGGCCACCGGGCCGGCGACGCCGTATTGAAGCGCATCGCCCGCGCCGTCCGAAGCTCCGTTCGCGGCGACGATCTGGCGTCCCGCTGGATCGGCGACAACTTCGCCATCCTGGCGCCGGGCATCGACCCCACTCAGGCCGGAACGCTCGCCAGGCGGATCGAAGGGGCGCTCCAATCCGACCGGATCTCCATTCGCTGGGGAACCGCCGAATACCACGGTGACGCCCTGTCCGGGCAGGACCTCGTGGCCGCGGCCCTCAAGTCGATCGTGCGCAAGTCCGACGGCCTCGCCGCGTAGGGGGTCCCGGGGGCAAACCGCCGCGCCCGAATGGGCAGGATGCCCGGAGTTTCGCGCAATTTGCTTGACGGTCCAAAACCGGTCGCCTAACGTCAAAACTCGCCGCTGAATCCACTGGAACCGCCTACGGGCGTGACGACCCGTGCCGAGGGAGGGGAGTGAGGCTAGTCGACGTTCGCCAGCCGCGACCGCCATCGCCGACAGGCTCGTGGTTCGGAAAAGCCTGGAAGCTTGGCCTCGCGACCGCTTTCGTCGTCCTGCTCCTGAGCTCCCGCGGCGCCAGCCAGCCGCAGACGCACTCCCAGGTGGCCGTCCGTAACCTGGCGGCCACCAGCATCCCCTGCGCCCCGCTCCCGCCCGGCGTCACCACCTGGGATGCGTCGATGGGTTCGATCATCCTGCCGACCAACGACACGCTGCTCGACCCGAATGCCTGTGTCGGCGGGATCGTCGTCCCCTACAACGCGATGCTGGTCATCGATGGCAGCAAGGGCTCTGTCCTGATCTCCTCCCATGGCACGGGTATCAGCGTTCAGGGTGGCGAGCTTGAAACCATCAACACCAGCGCGACCAGCACCGTGACCTTCGACGCCGAGGCGGACGTCGCGTCATGGGACGGCATCAGCATCTCGGCCGATCCGCACCGCAGCGGTGATGCCTCGCTGTCCTACGTCAGCATCCAGCACGCCCTGACCGCAATCAGTATCACGAGCGGGGCCCTGTCGTCGCCGGCCAGCGGTAGCTATGGGCTGACCGTCAGCAACAGCGGCATCGGCCCCTCCTACTTCGACGGCATCGACGCCACCAACACGCCCATCTCGGTCACCGGCCGCATCGATCCGGGCACCGGACAATCGGACGGCCTGTTCGGAACGCTCAACAACATCGGCTCACAGGGCATCAAAGTGATGTTTGACCCGACGCTGCCCAACTATCCGGCCACGATCCTGGCCAGGAGCCTCGACGTCGAGAACATGACCTTCGGCAGCTCCGTGCCGTTCGGTGAAACCAACTGTCCCCCGCTCACCTCCTGTGCCGCCGGGACGATTGGGAACGACGCCATTCAAGCGACCTTCGCGCGCAACGCGCAAGAACCCGTGCTGATCAACAACAACCAGTTCTTCCGCGCCGGCTCCTATGGGCTGGAATTGAACAACCCGAACAACCCCGTCCTGACGAGCAACAGCTTCAGTCACAACGGGGTCGGCTCGACCGAACCCAGCGGCACCTGTCCGAAAAACGCGGTCAACAACTTCCCGCCGATCTATCTCAACAACGCCGTCGTCGACCTGGAGTACCAGGTGACGGGCAACTTCGGCCAGCACGACGGACTGGAAGCCATCGTGTTCAACGGCACCGTCACCTCCTCGACGCTCACCTGGCGCACGGCCAGCACCGACGCGTCGAAGCCGCTCGGCTACTTGCTCGACGGCGACCTCAACAAGGTGGGGGGCAACTTCAAGGTTCCCGCCGGCAGCGTGGTGAAGGCGAAACGTGGCACCCTCAACCTCAACGGCGTCCGTCTGGATGCCAATGACGCCGGCGCCAGGACATTCTTCACCAGCCTGCGCGACAGCAGCGTCGGGATCGACGCCGTGTGCTCTGTTTTCGTGCAGTCGAGTCCACCCAACCCGTTACCGCCTGGGGATTGGGGCGGGATCGACCTGCTGGCCGGCGCCAGCGCCAGCATCAACAACGCCACCATCCTCTATGCCACCAACGGCGTGCAGATCAGCGACGGCCTGACCAGCACGCTCGACCCCACGTATGGACCCAACTTTGGATTGGTCATCCGCAGTAGCGAGATCGGGGCCAGCTTCTTCGACGCCGTGTCGGCCACCCGAACCCCGGTCGCCGTCGTTGGGACGCAACTGGCCTGTCCAGTGGGCGCCTGCAACGGGCCCGGCTCGGGTCACGACGGCGTCTACGCTGATTTTACCGGCAGCAGCGGCGGCCTGGGCAACGGTCTCCTCCTCGACAACGACACCATCGACGGCACGGTGGGCGAGGGCGTACGGGGTGTGTCGCTCGGCAAACAGGCCGTGGTCCTCACCAACAACGCGATCCGTGGGGCGGGGACATTCGGGGTCAAGCTCGAAGGCGCGACGAATCCGACGCTCAGGGGTAACGACGTCCGGAATAGCGGGACCGGAAGTCCGAGCTATTCGGCCATCGACCTCCCCGACGTCGCGCAGGCCGACTTCGGCGGCTCGATCGCCGGCAATACCGGCGGTGGTAACGGCCTGGACGCGATCGTCTTCCACGGCTCGACCGCCACCAGCAGGCCGCTCAACTGGAAGACGGTGGGCGCCGGCAGCGCGCTGGGCTACGTCGTGGACGGCGACCTGATGGTCAACGGCGACCTGACCCTGGTCAGCGGTGACTACGCCCCCGTCCTGGGGGGCACGATCACGGTCAAGAGCGGAAGGCTCAGCGCGACCGGCGCGACCTTTACCAGCCTCAAGCTGCAGGTCGCC
>Ga0209059_1000571_pt1 | contig 16874 bp, 13 predicted proteins | sample GraSoiAngelo_151_FD_186165 | JGI IMG/M metagenome (GOLD analysis project Ga0209059, IMG submission 186165) | Grasslands soil microbial communities from the Angelo Coastal Reserve, California, USA - 14_1009_12_20cm (SPAdes) (version 2) | ecosystem: Environmental > Terrestrial > Soil > Grasslands ...
AGACATTTGGAGATAAGGCGTGTCATCCTGAGCACAGCCTACGGGTCTGGCGAGCCTGCCGCGGAGATCCTGAGCGCAGCGAAGGATCTCTGGCGGACTTCTGGGGAATCACCAGAAGAAACCCTTGACAATTACCGATATATCGTTATAATTAGTGGCAAGAATACGATATATCGCATTTTATGAAGAGAAAGGTAAAAATGAACATGTTTGGAAAACGATTTGCTTATGAATATCAAGGGGCTGGTGATGGAGGTTGGACTCCTCCCTGGTTACGTAGAGAAAGAGAGAGATTTGGGCCTCACTTCCATCAGGAGCGGCATGGACATGGTCCGAGTGGACCTCGACCTCGCTTCTTTGAGATGCACCGCGGACGTGGCCCTTTTCCCTTTGGCCCAGGAGGCCCTGGTAGTGAGGGGTCCCGTTTCTTTGGACGAGGTGATGTGAAATTTGCCCTCCTTGAGTTGCTGCAAGAGCGGCCGATGCATGGGTATGAAATGATGAAAGCGTTGGAAGAGAAGTCGGGTGGCTTCTATTCTCCAAGTGCCGGTTCGATCTATCCCACTCTGCAAATGCTGGAAGATCGCGGTTTCGTCACTTCTCATAATGTTGAAGGAAAGAAGATCTATACGATCACAGATAGCGGTCGCGCCCTGCTTGCCGAGCGACAGAAAAATGATGAAGGATTTACAGGGCCTCCCTGGATGCGCCATCGTGGCGGTAGACATGGCTTTTCCCGCGGTGGTAAACATGACTTTTCACCGGAATTGCAGGCGCTGAGCAGCGAGGCTATGGAAGTTGTGCGGTTACTGACCATTGCAGGGAGAATGTCTTTCCAGGATCCGGAGAAGATGGCTCAGTTGCGTTCAGTCATTGAGCGTACCCGCAAAGATCTGGCTGATATGATCTATAGCGCTGGTTCACAGCAGGAACAGTCTTCTGCCACAGGTTCTACAACTCAAACGGATGGCTCTTCAATTGAAGAGGCCTAGTGCATTTCCTGTGAGGTTTGTTTCATTTGTTTCACTTGTTTCACTTGTTTCATTTGTATCGCTATGTGAGCTCGTGCATCAAATGGGAGATGTTCCAGGGGCGCCTCCTCTTCCCGAGATGGTCTGGTGATTCCCCAGAAGTCCGCCAGGCCACATAAAGTACTGTCTTGTCTTGTGTAAGAATATCGATTGCGGTATACTTGATGCAACGGGTATCTCCTCGCCACTCTGTGGGCGCGGTGGGGGGGAAGAAAGATATCCCGTTCTATTTTGAGATGGTATTTTATTCCCCCGCTTGTCGATTGAAGTTAGAAAACTTCTTAACATGCTATCTCCTTTTGATTAAATATGCTATACTTGAGTAAATTTTCAAAGGAGGTGCTGCGCTTATGGCTCAGAATCAGGATATTCGGAATCAGGATCTTCGGATGTTGTTATTTCGTGCGCGCTTGTTGCTTGAAGAAGGACAGGCTGATAAAGCTTTGCCAATACTTGAAGCCATACAAAATGACAATGAAGGAGAGCAGCAGGAGATTGCCTATTTTCTCGGTTGGTGCTATGTATCAAGTAAACGTTGGGATGATGCTGCGAGAGTTCTCTCACCTCTTCCTCAATTTGTGGAAGGTGATGGAGGCGAAGAGAGCCGCATTGATCGTGTACATCTAGCGCATTCTCTCCTGCGCCTTGGTCAAGCTGCCGTCAATCTCGGTCAGTTTGAAGACGCTTCACGCCACTATTCAAAATGCCTCAAAGTCTTGCAAAACAAAAAAATTCAACTTCCCGAGGCCAAACTCAAGGCACGTTATGGTCTGGCCATGACCTATCTCATGCGTGGGCTGCACGCCGCCGCCATCCAACATTATGAGCTCGCACTTGGTCTCTGTCCCATTGACAATGATGAAGAGATGGGCAATATATATTATGGGTTGTGTCAAGCCTATGTTGGGTCAGGAAATCTGATCAATGCAAAACTCGCAGGTGAAAAAGCTTTGGGATTGCATGAACGAGGCGCCGATCGCCATTTGGAAGGCCTCGATCATAATATGCTTGGTCACATCTATCTAAATTTAGGAGATTATAGAGCAGCATCTGATCACTATACCGAAGCCCTTTCCCTCGCAGCAAGTCTTAATAGCCACAAAATGATTATGATCAATTGTGCGTCGTTAGCTGAGGTACGCCTTGCTGAAGGTCGCCTGGAGGAAGCCAAGCGCTATTGTCAGCGCGCTCTGGAGAACATCGATCTTATCGAGAGGAAGGACAGCTACCTTGAGAGCTTGACCTACCTGGAGTGCGGGAAAGTTGCGCAGGCAGAGGCACAACAAGTTGAAGGGGAGCAACGACAGCGACTCTTAGAGGAAGCCATCTCATGGTTTAAGAAGACTCAGGCTGGTCTTTCTCCATTACAAGCTTATAATCAAGTGACCGAATTGTATGGCCGGTGGGCAGAGGTGTTGGAACAATTGGGGCGCTATGAAGAGGCACTCGCCTGTTGGAAGTCCGGGTACGAGGCTTTATCAGCTGCAAATGGCCCAGAGTTGTGAGGAGTTCAGCAACATCAGCAAAGCTTGCAGTATTGTAACTAAGCGAAAGTCAAGGTTCTGGCTTTAAGCGTAGCAGCATTACGCCAAACCAGAGCACCCAGAGTGCGAAAAGTAGGAAGGCTGGCGTTGTGAACGCTACCTTGCCTGCTATAGGCGCGCTCACCACCGCAACCGCACTGACGCTCAGGAGTGCGGCCACGGCCAGCACCGTGTAGCCGAATGCGACCCACACTCCCGGCCAGAGTTTCAAGCCACTCCTGACGATCATGGCGCCAAAGAAGAGGCTGGCAATGGCTAGCAATCCTCCTCCGACAGTATAGGTGATAATGGTCGTTGCTCCAGAGATTGCCTGGAAGTTGCCTGGGATTGCGGCATGGCTTGTGAAGCCATTACCCACTCCGGCGCTATAAATCGCGCTGGCTATTGACCCGAGCATGTAGAGTATAATGCCCAGCAGCCCTGTCCAGGCAGCCAGTACCGCGAATCCTTTTCCTCGCCAGGAGAGGGTAGATGTACTGCCGCTTTCGCTTGTACCCTGCTCTCGGACTTCTCCCGTAGTACCTGCCAGTTCAAATGAGTCTTCCTGTTGAGAATCCAGGTGCGGTCGATCATCTTCGTCTGTTTCGCCTGCTTCCAGTTCAGCATGCTCTGTTTCTTCACTACCCAAGAGTTCCTGCGCCACAATGATGCGAAAGAGCGTGAACGGTAGACTGATCAGGGCAGCAAGCGCAATAATTGACAGTGCACGATACCCTAGAAATGCTATGGTATGGTTGCCAATCCAGGAAAGATAAGGAGGGAGCACTCCCCCTTCCGCAGATGTGATTGCGTCGCTATACCCTAGTGGAAGTAGTACCAGGTATTGGTATAAGGGCACACCAATTAATAAGAGCAATGCTCCAATGCTATAATAGATACCGTTGGTGTGCAGTTTAGATAAAAAGCTTTGTTTCATGGCGGCTCTGCCTTCAAATGACATTTGTATAAGCGTACCACATTCTAGTCGAATTTTCAGAATCATGAGATTGACATGTTTCTTGCCGTCCAGTACACTCTCGACAAGACGAACAAGAGAGGCCAACAAAGATGAGAACGCAATCGATGGATACCAGCCCGGAGGCGGAGCGCGTACAGATTGAATTGATTCGCAAAGCATCACCGGCAAAACGTTTTACAATTATGGAGGCCTGGAGTCAATTTCTTATAGAAGCTAACAAGCAAGGCATTCGCAAGAATCGTCCTGATCTTAGCGAGGAGGAGGTAGGACTGATCTTTGTTGCCAATAACTATGGTCGAGCACTCGCGGATCAACTGCGGGAAGACCTCTCCAGGAGAAAACGATGAGCGAACCAAATACGCGGTACATATTTGACGCGATAACGCCCATCGTAGAAGCATTGGAGCATCTCGGGGTAAATTACCACATTGGTGGGTCGGTCGCTAGCTCAATTTACGGGATCATTCGGGCAACTATTGATGCTGATCTTGTTGCGAACCTCGAATTAAAACATGTCCGTCCCTTAGTGAAACTCCTTGAAGCGGATTACTACATTGATGAAGATTCGGTGAGGGATGCAGTTAAACGTCGTGGATCGTTTAATGCTATTTATCTTGATACGATGCTGAAAGTCGATGTATTCATACCAAAGTCCCGTTTGTTCGATCAGGAAGAACTGCGTAGAATCCAGTTACAACCATTAATTGAAGGCTTTCGTCCATTCTACGTTGCCTCTCCGGAAGGTACGATACTGAACAAGCTGGAATGGTACAGGATGGGGGGAGAAGTGTCGGATCGGCAGTGGAACGATATCCTAGGCGTGCTCAAAGTGCAGGGCACCAATCTTGATATGGCCTATCTTCAGCGTTGGGCAGTCGCTCTGAAGGTTAGCGATCTCCTGGAGCGAGCACTGGTAGACGCGGGCCTCTCCGAGAGCAAGTAATCGATGAGGAGAAAAGCCCTGGTAGGATGCCAGCATCCTACCAGGGCTTTTCTCCTCATCTTATCTTCCTAGCAGAAATGCCAGCAGGCTATTTGCCGCGGGGCTTGTCGCGGCCAACACCAGTTGCGCAGCGAAGGTGATCACGATCAACGCGGCCGTCGTCAGAGTAATCGAGGTAGAGAGGCCAATTGGCGTCGACAGGTGATCTTCTTTGAGAGGGGCATCGAAGTACATCGCTTTGACGACGCGGCCGTAGTAAACCAGTGAAATGATGCTGTTGATCAAGGCAACCACCACAAGCACATTAAGAAGCTGTCCTGTCACTACTTGACCGCTGCTGATGAGAGCCTGTCCTTGACCCCAGACGGCCGTGAAGAGAAATACCTTACTCACAAACCCCGCCATTGGTGGGATACCGCCAAGGGAGAGCAAACACAGCGCCGTACCGAGGCTTAATAGAGGCGCACGCCTCCCCAGTCCGCGAAAATCTTCGATACGCTCTCCACCGGTCGCATTTGCCAGTGCAATAATGCCGGAGAATGCTCCCAGGTTCGTCAGCACATACACGAAGATGAAGAACAGGACCGCGGAATTGCCAGCTGAATTGTTGCTTGCCAGACTCGCGGTAACACCAATAAGAATGTAACCGGCCTGCGCGATGCTGGAATAAGCCATCATGCGCTTGACGTTGGTCTGTACTGCCGCCACAAAGTTCCCCAGTGTCATGGTCAGGATTGCCACGATAGAGAAAGCGGCAACTAACGACACGGTATTTGCCAGGCCAAGATTACCGTCGATAAAGACGCGTATCAGAGCAGCGAAGCCTGCCGCCTTGGAGCCAACCGAAAAGAAGGCTGTGGCCGGTGTCGGCGCCCCCTCGTAGATGTCTGGCGCCCACATGTGAAAGGGCACAGCGGAAATCTTAAAGCCAAACCCTGCCAGGATCAAAATGCTAGCAACTAGCTCCATCAAGTTGCCCTTTAACGAGACGATCACGTTGCCTGTATGGATGCCGTTCTTAATCACGGTGGCGATACTCATCAGGTCCGTTGTTCCCGTAAGACCATAAAGAAGGGCAAAACCGTAAAGCAGGATGGCCGAGGACATAGCTCCAAGCAGCACATATTTGACAGCGGCTTCTGCTGAGCGCTCATTTTCACGAATAAGGCCCGCCATCACATAGAGTGGGAAGCTCGTCAGTTCTAGAGAGATGTAGAGAGAGATCAACTCTCCCGTACTCGCAAGGAGCATCATGCCGGTCACCGAGAAGAGCATGAGCGTGTAGAATTCGCCATCGGCTTTGATATATTTGCCCACATAAGAGTAAGACGCCGGGATCATTACAGCAGCGATAATCAGAAAGAGAATCTGGAAAAAGATAGCGTACTGGTCAACCACCAGCATGTTAAAAAATGCATGGTGGGCAACTGAAAAGTTGAGTGTCAGCGCCTGGGTGATAGCAAAGGCTAGTGGAATGATAAGACCAACGAGGGCCACCGTCGCTGTAACAATGCGGCGTTTAATGAACAGGTCTACCACCATTACGACCAGCGCTAAAACGGTCAGGCTGAGCTCTGGCGCTAGCAGATAGAGGTCATTTGCACTTAAGGCTTGATTCATGGAAAAATACTCCTTACCCCTGGCAGCCGCAAGGCCGCCTCACTATTTATGGGCGTATGGCCGAGCTGACACCGTGCATAATCTGGGACAAGCTAGGGGTAATGACATCTATATAGAACTTTGGATAAATACCAACGAACACAATGACTGCCGCTAGCGCGAAAAGTGGTATTGTTTCACGCAGGTTGGCATCGGGCAGCCAGTTCCACTTTTGATTGAACGGGCCGTAAAAGACGCGCTTGAGCATCCACAGCAGATAGGAAGCTGTCAGGATCATCGTGAAAACGCTGATAGCTGTGATGGTTGTCCAGACCTGGAAGCTGCTGGTGAAGGTGATATATTCCGCGACGAAACCAGCCAGACCGGGCAGGCCAAGCGAAGCCAATCCCGCGAAGGTGAAGAGGGTCGCCAGCATTGGCATTCTCTTCGCAACGCCGCCGAAAGCAGCGATGTCGCGTGTATGAGCATGGTCGTAGATGACACCTACACAGAAAAACAGCATTCCAGTAATGATACCATGGCTAAACATCTGGATGGTTGCCCCTGTTAGCGCAGCCGTGCGGAAAGCTATATTGCCGATGCCAGCCGCAGCAGCCACACCCAGGAGGATAACGCCCATGTGACTTACGCTGGAATAGGCGATGAGTCTCTTCATATCCGTCTGCACCAGGCAGATACTGGCGCCATAAAGGATATTAATAGCGGCAAGCACCGCGAGCCAGCCTGCAAACTCATGCAAGCCTTGCGGCAAGAGCGTTAGACAGACGCGAATTAAGCCGTAGGCTCCCATCTTCAGCAGTATGCCCGCCAGGATCACGCTCACCTCGGTTGGAGCATCGGTATGGGCATCCGGCAGCCAGGTATGGAACGGGAACATGGGTATTTTGATGGCGAAAGCCAGGAAAATCAACAGGAAGGTCAGCAGCTGTAAGCTTATTGTCAAGCCTGTGAAAGGGATATTGACGGGCCCGTTGAACATATGCTGCGAGAAATACGGCATGCTGGCGGTCGCTTGACCACCGTTGTTGACATTGGTGAAGTAGAGCACTAGTATACCGATCAGCATGAATACGCTGCCAAAGAACGTATACAGCAAGAATTTCCACGCCGAGTAGATACGCCCGGGCATGCCATGCTTGATCGTCTCGATTCCCCAGATGCCAATGAGCAGGAACATAGGGCCAAGTTCAACTTCCCAGAAGAGGAAGAAGAGTAGCAGGTCAAATGCCATGAAAACGCCCATGACACCTGCTTCCAGGATGAGCAGCAAAGCCATGTATTCCTTGACACGTACCTTCTCCCAGCCTCCGATGATTGCGAGCGTGGTCAGCAAGGCATTGAGGATGACCATGGGTAGGCCAAGCCCATCAACGCCCAGGAAATAGTCAATCTTGACAGTTATGGTGCCAGCAGTAAAATTGATCCACGGGGTGTGGATATATACGGCCGGGTTGTTGAGATTACCAAAGTTATAGCCATTAGCGGCGATGCGGAAGAATATCGCCAGCGAAAGCACAAACGTTCCCGCGCTAAAAAGCAGCGCTAACCAGCGCGCAATCGACTTAGGCGCAGCCATTACTGCCAGTGAGCCGATCACCGGCAGCAGGATAATCCAGGTGAGAACACTCGTAAATATCACAGTTTTATCCTTACTTTACTACATTGACAAGCACAATAACGACCAGTGTCAGTAGCGCGAGGCCGCCAAAGAAACCAAACATATAGGTCTGGACTCTGCCAGTCTCAACGTGACGCAGGTCGCGACCCAGTGTAGTCACGAGACTAGCTGCTCCGTTAACCAGCCCATCAATGATGTATGTATCGAAGGCCTGGCAGACATGTGCGATACCAAGCACGACGTAGCGGACAAAAAGGTCGTAGAGATCGTCGATATAGTACTTGCGCAGCAGGATACGGTGTAGCACCCGCAGTACAGCATGGCTTTGTACGTAAGCATTGATCTTTGCCAGATCGATGCGAGCATAGAGTGTATATGCCCAGGCTAAGCCGAGTAATGATACACCTACACCCAGATAGGTCTTCCAGTCACTAAGAATCTCCCCGATGCTCAGGGCTGGTGACGCGGGATTGAGGTACGTGAAGAAATTGAACCAGTAGCCAGCGATCACTGACGGAATAGCCAGTAGTATCAATGGAATGGTGATCGTTAGAGGAGACTCGTGTGGCACACCTACGCCGCGATAGATTCCCTCGCCACCCCATAAGCCACCAAAACGACCGCCTTTCCCTCCAAATGCCAGGATATAGGCACGCAACATATAGAAGGCGGTCAAACCTGCGGTCACCCACAAAACTCCCCACAAGGCATAATAGCCATGGGCGTATGCAAGCGCGATGATGGTGTCCTTACTGAAGAAACCCGCGAAAAAGGGGAAACCAGATATCGAAAGCGTGGCAATCAACCAGGTAAAGGCGGTGATAGGCATATATTTGGCAAGTCCACCCATCAGGCGCATATCCTGTACCTCTTTATGCGTCGCGTGGTGTAGCGAGAGAATGACGCTCCCGGCGCCCAGGAAGAGCAGCGCTTTGAAGAACGCGTGAGTGAAGAGGTGGAACATGCCAGGTCCGTTGTTATATACAGGACCGGCTACGCCCAGGCCAGCGAACATGTAGCCAAGCTGGCTGATCGTGGAGAAGGCCAGCACCCGTTTAAAGTCAGTCTGTACAAGGGCGATTGTTGCCGCGAAGATAGCGGTGAAAGTGCCAGTCCAGGCTACCACCTGGAATGCTGCCGGGTTAGCTGCTGCAAAAAGTGGGAAGGTGCGAGCTACCATATAGACGCCGGCCGCGACCATAGTAGCAGCGTGGATCAAGGCGCTGACAGGTGTTGGGCCTTCCATCGCCGGAGGCAACCAGACGTGCAGTGGGAATTGGGCTGACTTTCCGATTGCACCGCAGAAGACCAGGATCATGGCGAGGGTCAGTAACCCTTTATCCATATGCTGGACCCTTGTCGCTAACTGGCTGAACTCGAATGTGCCCGTATTAACGAACAGGATCATGATGCCGATGATAAAACCTACGTCACCGATACGGTTCACGATAAAGGCCTCAATGGCTGCGCTGGCGGGTTGAAGGCGATCTTCAGTCGGTTTGGCCTGCTTGTTGATCCAGAAACCAATCAGCAGGTATGAGCTCAGACCTACCAGTTCCCATCCAACGAACATGACCAGGAAATTCTGCGCGAAAACGATGTCAAGCATCGAGAAAGTAAAGAGCGTGAGATAGGCGAAGAAACGTGCATATCCGGCCGAATTCTCCATGTATCCCTGCGAATAGAACTGGACAAGCAATGAGATGGTTGTCACTACCACCATCATTACGATGGCGAGTCTATCCAGTTGGAATGAGATCACATAATTGAGGGGTCCCTGCATGAACCATTCATAGGAAAACACGGTAATACTGCCTGGCTGCAATGGCGGCGCAATCGCGATAACGCCGGCCGTATTTAACAGCAGCAGCCACGAGTAGAGACATGCGAAGGCCGTAATGGCGATGCCGACATAGCCGCTTACCAGCGCCCCCATCGTGAGATGCGCCACCTTGGGGTCCTCATCGTCGTCGAGGCCATGCTCACCATGCTCATCACCCTCTGATCCCTTTGCTTCAACTTCATGGGCTTCAGCGTGAGCGTCACCGCTATGTGCTTCTGCAGCGGAAACGCGGGGACGACTGAGCATATCCCAGACGCGCGTCCCGAAAATAATAACTGCAAAGGAGAAAAGCGGTGCGAACAAGATCAGCCAGGACAATTGATAAAATACCATTTTGATCACCACTTCATGATATCAATTTCGCCAACATCCACTGTGTTGAGTTTGCGATAGATGGCAATGATCATTGCTAATGCCACCGCTGCCTCAGCTGCAGCTACTGTGATGATGAAGATGGCGAAAATTTGACCGGTCAAATAGGTTGCATACGGTAGAGCCCTGTTAAAAAACGAAAAGGCCACCATCGTAATATTCACGGCGTTCAGCATAATCTCAATGCCCATCAATACCGCGACGGCATTGCGTTTTGCGAGCGCGCCATAGAGCCCGATGCAGAACAGGATCGCACCTAGTACCAGGTAATGATTTAAAGTGAGCCCCATAGAATTAGTCCTCCCTACCGATGACAATCGCGCCTACAATCGCTACCAGCAACACCACGGACGCAATTTCAAACGGTAACACGTAGCTATAAGTAGTGGGACTGTAGAGCAACTGGCCGATACGCACAACATTGTTGATACCAGGTGGTAACTGGCTTGAACCATTACCTACGGTGGCAACTGCATGGGGACTGACCCCCGCGGCATACACAATAATGGCTCCTACTAACGCGCTGACGATGACTGCTAGCCACCACTGCCTGTTATTCGGATTGCTGTTCAGCTGGATATTACTTGTTCGTGTCAGCATGAGAGCGAACAGTATGAGGATAGTCACTGCACCTGCATAGATAAGAATTTGCACGATGGCGATAAATTCAGCGTTGAGCAAGAGATAAATACCGGCAGCCATCGCAAAGACTAGCACCAGGGCTAAAGCGCTGTGCACGATATTGCGTTGAGTGACCACCAGCAACGCAGACCCCACCAGTATTACGGCAATTATCCAGAATATGACGGTAACCAAATCCATAAAAATATGCCTCCGGACGTTATTCGGATAGTAGTTTCAGTCTCATGTGAGAAGAGGATGTCCAATTACTACATCTACTACAACCCTACAATCCTACAACCTCACACCTAATTTGATATTACCGCGATTTCACATGTGAATGCCACTTCCGGATAGTTCTTTCTTCTTATTGTATTGTATCATGTGTAGTGCTAAATACGGGGTCATCAGGAGCGCTAGCACCGCTCTAATTTTAACAAAACATATAGCTGGTGACAAGGTCACCCATTGCTGCATCAACTACGCATAACTCTGTTGTCTATGTTATAATTTGTCTATCATTAACTCTGATTTCCCATCTAATAATAAAGGCTATTTGACCAATGAGTATGACGCAAGTGACTACGGATACCAGTCCCTCTGGTGATCCGCATTGCCCCAATTGCCATACAGTCTTGCCTCCAAAGGCAATATTTTGCGCTACTTGTGGAGAGCGTGTTGTGAAGAAAAATGTAGTCTCCCTTTTGCAGGACAAAGTAGACATAACTACCCGTTATCGTATCTCTTCTCTTGTTCGTCGCCGTCCATATGTCAGCCTTTTTTTCGCGATCGATAACCAGCAATTACGTCCCGTGGGCATCCGTGATATCGATATTAGTGGCCTGGGCAAAGAGGGACGAGCAAATGCCTGTGACACCGTACAGCAAGAATATGATCTGCTTCGTCGCGAAAGTATCCCTTCTCTCATGCCGGTGATCGAAGTGCGACACTTTGAGGGGCATCTCTATGTCGTTTCCGCGTGGCCATCTCGTTCCAATAAAAGCGAGATGACCAATACCCATCTCCAGACACTACAAGATGTCCTGCAAAGCGGCATTGGCTTGCCTAAAATGCAAGTCTCATTGTACTGGGTTGAGCAACTCTGCTCTGCGCTGGTCAATTTACACCAGCAACACATTGTCCTCGGCGATCTTGACCCACAAGCTCTGATACTCGACAGTAACAATTATAACGGTGATCTGCTCTTGATGGTCTCCTGGCTGCCTTCTCTCGTACGAAACATGCTCCCGCCTACTTCTGTAGTCAACAACGCGACAAATTTCAGTGCGCCTGAGGTGCTTCTTGGGAAACCAGAGCCACGCTCCGATATCTATAGTCTTGGGGCTGTGCTCTACCTTTTGCTTACCGGTGTGCCTCCGGAAGAGCCTACGGCGCGTATACATCGCAGTTTACGTTCACCAGGTGAAGTCAATCCAAGGATCAATGGCCGCCTTGACGAATTTGTGATGAAGGCATTAGCGATTGAACCTACAGAACGTTTCCAGGACGCAAGTGAAATGTCTGAAGCGCTTGCACGATTGCGCGCAGGTGGCAAACGTACTTTTTCTAAAGTATCTACAGCATTACAGCCCACTGGGGATGGCAAAAGGGGGAAGGAGAACTTTCGGGCGGATCAGGCTCGAGCTAGAGAGCGCAAGATTGATGAGATAGCCAATTCAGAGGCAGTCCTGGTCGCACCGCTTTCTGAAACGGATCTCACACTCTGGGAAGCGGCGAAGAGACCCACGAACCAGACGCCTGCTGTGGAGCAGCTGTCTTCAGATGGTATGCGTGCAGAGATAGAGCAAGTTGATACAGTTGATGTACCGCAACGGGACGACCAGAGGGACGATCAGGTAGCAACCTCACAGGCTGTAGCGGTATCTACTGTCTCCGATACCGCAAATACGTCCCCGGCAGGTCAAACTGCAGGAGGAGGCGCTCCTAAATTCTTGCGACAATTGCAACGTTTTGTGCTGGGAGAGCAGAAGCATAGTACAACTGCAGCCGCTATTATTGAAACGCCATTGCGTGTGCAACCTGATCAGGCTTACGCTATCCGTATCCAGCTGATGGGGAGAAACGCACCGGCGGTGGGAAATCCGCAGGGGACATTCTCATGGCCTGAAAATAAGAAGAGTGTGCCTGCAGGGTTAAGCGGCCTTGTCGAAGGGGAACTCGTCTTTATCGAAATACGGTCGGCGCTCTATCAAAGCTTTGCCTATATTGTGCAGCGGGCCGCTGTTCATATACCGGCGCAAGGCTTTGCAGCTGAAGTAACGATACCTATGCAGCCACTTTCAAGTGGACCCAGTGGAAGACGCGATCGCCTGCACATTTTCTTCATGGATGAGAAGCGCCGCCCGCTCTACGAAAAGCCCTTTGTTGTCGAGCTGTTCATTTCTAGCCTGGTGCAACCTGGTCGCGAGGGGCACAATGTATTAACCATCCCAATTTGAGTTTCTTCTTTGTTGGCGGATGAAAGAAGGAGTGCAACTTTTTCCTCGTTTGTAGATTTAGTGGAGCATTCGGGAAATGCGTGGATGAGATTCAAGGCCGATAAATCGGCGATGTGCGCGATAAATCGGCACCTACGGTTTCCCCAGGAATAAGCGGATGCACCATTTAGCTGCACTGGCCGGACGGTTGTGCCGAATTGGATGTTACCTGATTGGGGCTGGTCGTCATTACCTCTCCAGCACCGGGATAGGTATGGTCGGCTGGAAGCTTTCCCGACCACGTGAATTTATATGTTTTCGTGGTCTGACCGGCAGCAAAGGTGAGGCTATCCGAGCCATTGGAGCTACCGTTGTTCGTCGTGTAATCAAACTGGACGGTGCCACCCGGGCTGTTGGAGGGGACAACGAACGTAGCAGTGTAGGTGACGGTCATAGACGTGCCGCAAGTTTGTCCGGCGATAGAGGTAGGCTTGACGGTCATTGTCACGCTCTTGACGCTGAAAGGGGTTTGCGTAGGAGTGGGCGTGCTAGCCGAGGCGGTAGCCGTCGCATTAGCCTGCGCGACCGCTGTTCCGGTCGCATTGGCATTGGCCTGGTTGGCATTAGCAGTGGCCGTAGCATTGGCCTGGGCAGTGGACGTCGCGTTGCCAGTCGTGTTTGTCGCCTGGGCATTGGCGGTAGCCGAAGTATTGGCCTGAGCTGTTCCCGTAGCATTGTTTTGGGCTGTGACAGTATTATTGTTGGCCTGAGACGTGGCGGTCGCATTCGCAGAATTGGTCCCGTTTGCGCTTGAGAATTGGTATAAGGCGAACGCCGCGCTACCCAAAATGAGCAGTAATACCAGCGCGACAATCAAGATTATGAGGCCAGTATTGCGCTTACGCTGGTTATAATAGTTGTTATCGTCCTGTTGAGGAAAATTGGGGCCATTGTTGTAAGCAGGATCAGAGTAGTAAGGTTGTAGGACAGGCGTTGGGCTACCGCCGCCAGGGATGATTGTAGGATTATTACTTATGGCTGTTCTCGTGCCATCGGGTAGTACTGTCTGATTGTTGCTGATGGCTGTTCTGTCGCTTCCGGCATACGTTGCCGCGCCGCCGGATGTAGCCATTTGATCATTGCCCATGAAAGCGGGGGGGTAATGCAATGTGCCTGGCGCGATGGCAATGGTGAGCAGTAATGGGATGGTCGCGCCTCCGGAACCAAAGGTACTGTCCTGTCCACTGACTCGGATAACCTGGCCATTCTGTATGCCTGGTGGAACATCAACTCTGACGTGGCGCCCTCCGGCCAGCGTCAGGGTTCTGCTGGTACCATACAAAGCCTCTGCAGAGCTTATCGCCAGGGTTGCGTGAATAGCATCAGTGAGCGGTTTGTCTTGCGGATTGAGAATGGTAGGACCATCCATGAGCAGGGCTTCCTGCAGAGCTTTGCCAAAAGTTGAGACAGAGGGAAAACGGTTCTCGGGCCTCTTTGCTAATGCGCGCAGCAGAATAGTATCGACATCATGGTTAAGTACTGGATTTAAGGTGCCTGGCGGCTGAGGTGCGACGCTTAAGTGTTTGTACATCATCTGTCCAGGCCCACCCTGAAAAGGAGGGCGGCCGGTAAGAAGCTGGTAGATCATGATGCCAAGAGCATACTGATCGGAGGCAGGAACGGGATTACCCTCCCACTGTTCAGGCGCCATATAGATGGGTGTCCCGCGAATAGCCTGGCTTGCGCCCGAAGTGCCGGCCGTCAATTTGGCAATACCGAAATCGGCGAGCAACAGATCGGGCAGGCGCTCATTACGATTACTGCGAATAAGGAAATTTTGAGGTTTGACGTCCTGGTGAATGAGGCCGTTGTCGTGTGCATGCTGGAGGGCGTCTGCTGCCTGGCGGAGAAAATGCGCGACATCCGTTGGTGAGAGCAGATTGTCCTCCCCTCTTTGCTGTAGCCAGGTAGCAAGTGAACCCTCGGCACAATAGGGCATAACCATGTACGTAAGGGGAGTGCCGTTAACGACCTCTTCACCAAAGTCATAGAGAGGTAGGATATTCGGATGATTGAGCCTGGCAATGGCTCTAGCTTCACGTTCAAAGAGACGGGCAGCGTCTGATGTAGAGTTGGGATCGGAATATACGTACGACTCGCTGCGAATGACCTTGATAGCTACCTGTCGATTGATGCGTGTATCTTCTACGAGATAGACCTCTCCCATGCTTCCACTTCCCAGTTGTCGCAGGATGCGATAACGGCCATTTTGTAGTATTTCCAGTGGCATTTTCCTACCTCGCTAAAGGATACAGCACAAAAAGAAAATATGCTCTGAATCAGAGTGATGAGTATGGAGCATAGTATAGCATACGAAGGGAATTGTGAAAATACGGCGTGTCAAGCGTGACCGTTAACAAGTTGGTAAAACTGGTGTAAACTGGGGGGGAGAGACAACAAGGAGGAAAGAAGAAATGCGTTTCCATCTGTTGCTCGCCAAAGTCGAGCCCAAGGCGATCCCCGTGCCCTCGAAGTGTGGATATGCGGATTGCACGAGCAAGCAGGTCCGCTTGCATCAGCCGGTGAACAAAGCCTTGCGCGACACCGTGCATGAGCAGGTGGAAGTGCATCGCTCTCGTTGCCTCAAATGCAGGCGCACCTTCCGCGTGTATCCGCCTGGCGTGACACATGCGCAGAGTTCGGAGCGGGTCAAAGGGCTGGCCGTGATGCTGTACCTGTTGGGACTCTCGTATGGAGCAGTCTCGTTGGCCTTAGAAAGCTTAGGCGTGCCGCTCTCCAAAACGCGCGTCTACGAGACGGTGCAAGCCGCAGCGGCACGCGTGCCTGGACTCAAGCGTGAGGAAGTCTTTGGGGGCATGAAGACCAAAGCCATGGGAGGGGATTTGACCAGTGTGAAATGTGCGGGGCAATGGCTGCATCTGGGTCTGAGCGTCGATAGTCTCTCGGGACTGACCTGAACCGTTGACGTGGTCACGGCCGAGGATGCGGCGACCCTCAAAGCCTGGATCGAACCCATTGCGGCGAGTGTGGGAGCCGAGGTGTTAGTGACCGATGATGCCGATGGCTTCAAGACCGCCGCCGATGAGTTGGGACTACTGCATCAGGTGTGCAAAAGCCATGTCAAGCGCAATACCGAGGACCTCATTGAGGAGCTGTGTCCGTTGACAGCCAAGGAGAGTGATGGCCGGCTTCGAGCCATTGGGGTGGAGCCTGCCCAAGCGGTGGCCGATTTAGTGCGCTTAGGAGAACTGATCAAGAGCCGATAACCGGAGCAAGGCCAGGAATTGGAGCACATGCATCGCCGCTATCTGAAGGCCGCTCCTCCCAAGAAGGGGGCAACGGCGAGCCTGGCCTATCGGCTGCGTCTGTTATATCTGGACCGCTGGAACCTGTGGAACCGGCTGACGCGCTCTCGCAAATGGCGTGGCTCCAATGATGAGCAGTTGGATGGCACCAATAACGCCTGCGAACGGGCGATTGGCTGGTGGATTAAGGAGCGCTCTCGTACGATGCGCGGAGACATCGGTCCCGGCCAATGCCTTGCGCATGAGTCGCCTGCTCGCTTGGTGCGGCAACTTTCTCAACAAGGGTGGAGCCGACTTGGCACTGCGACTTGGGTAAGCGGACCTACATAGACAGAACACACCTCTTTTCCTTCCTTTTCCCTCAGTACCATTCTCCGAACGATCACCGGAATTTTTGGTGACTGCTACAGCCCCCAACAGATCGAAAAGCCCTAGCCGCACCTTCAGATATTCTCCACTTGCTCAAATTATGCTATAGTTGGCGTGCTTTTAGTGCCTTTCCTAGGAAACGAGGGAGCTGGAGAAAAGAACGAGCATGCAAGGTGGCTCAGGGTTCAGCA
>Ga0209059_1000572_pt1 | contig 16867 bp, 15 predicted proteins | sample GraSoiAngelo_151_FD_186165 | JGI IMG/M metagenome (GOLD analysis project Ga0209059, IMG submission 186165) | Grasslands soil microbial communities from the Angelo Coastal Reserve, California, USA - 14_1009_12_20cm (SPAdes) (version 2) | ecosystem: Environmental > Terrestrial > Soil > Grasslands ...
TCGGGCGTCCCACCTGGGGCCCGGCCCCCGCTCGGGCATAGTTAGCTGAGAAGCCGCCACTGAGCAGGCACCTCGACGTCGAAAAGGAGCAGTCCGCGCCGCGCAAACGGAACGGCTGCATCGGGCTAGCACCAGCGGTTTCAACGCAACCGTGAGGCTGCTGGATCCGCCTGCGTTCCAGAACTCAACAGGAGCGGCCATCCTGATCGCGTGCTTCCGCGACCGAGATGTCGCGCTGCTCGGCGAGCCTCTTGATGCGTACGTAGGCCGGATAGTCGCGGTCGGCAAACAGCCGGACGCGTGTCACACGCGGAGACCGGGAAGGACTCCCGCGTCGCGCATCCGCCTGAGGCTCGACCGCTCGGCGCCGATCGTGGTGGGAGCGCCGTGGCCTGGATAGACCTTCGTGTTCGCAGGCAGACCGATCACGCGTTCGAGGCTGCGCTCCATCTGGTCGCGGTCACCGCCCGGAAGGTCCCAGCGGCCGGTAGCTCCCTTGAAGATGACGTCGCCGGAGAACAGCACGCCCTCGCGCTCGAAGTAGAAGCAGGTCGAGCCCTCGGTGTGCCCCGGCGTATGAAGCGCGGTCAGCGAGAGATCGGTGACATAGGACAACGCTCCTTCGTCGAAGAGGTCGTCGGCGTCGCACGGTGGGATCGACATCGAGATCGAGGCCGGCGGGCGCTTCGGCCCGAGTCGATATTCATCGAGCCGGTGAATCGCGAGCCGCGCCCTCGTCGCCTCCTTGACCGCGGCGTTGCCGTAGATGTGATCCGGATGGCCGTGCGTGTTGAGGATCTCCACGAGGCGGAGGCCGTGCTCTCTGGCTGCGTCGATGACGAGCCGCTCGCCCATGGCCGGATCGATCACGAGGGCATCGCGACGATCGTCGATCACGATGTAGGTCCCGTTGTCGTACGGCGGAACGCGCCAATCGAGGATCCGCATCGATCGAGCCTAGCCAGTAAAGTTGGTCCGTGCGCGAGATCCCGATCGAGAACACGGCACCGCCGATCGCCGTGACCCAGGGCCGGCCTGCGCTCCTCGCGTCGCGTCACATGGTGAGCACGTGTCACTACCTCGCGACATTCGCCGGTGCGCGGATGTTCGAGCGCGGCGGAAATGCGATCGACGCCGGTGTCGCGGCCGGCATCGCGCTCAACGTCCTCGAGCGCCATCTCACCGACTTCGGCGGCGTCGCTCCGATCATCGTGTTCCGGCCGGGAATGGCGGCCCCCGAGACGATCGACGGGCTCGGGCACTGGCCCGCGTCACTCGACCTCGAGACATATCGCGCCACGCATGGCGACGACATGCCGATCGGCGTCGCACGGTCCGTTACTCCGGCGGCGGCCGACGCGTGGCTCACGGCGCTCGCGCGCCATGGCCGGCTGTCGCTGGCGGAGATCCTCGCACCGTCGATCGAGCTGTGCGATGGCTTCCCGGTGTACCCGCGCCTGGCCATGGCGATCGAACGTCTCGCCGAGCGTCTGCGTGAGTGGCCCACGAGCGCGGCGGTATTCCTTCCGAACGGCCGGCCGCCGCGCGTGGGCGAGATCTTGGTGCAGCGCGACCTCGGCGCGCTCTTTCGGCGGCTTGTCACGATCGAGAGCGCCAATGCCGCCGCCGGTAGGGCGCGAGCGATCATGGCGGCCCGCGACACGATCTACCAGGGGGACATAGCCGATCAGATCGCCGCGTTCATGGAGGAGAACGGCGGCGCGATCACAAAAGAGGACCTACGCGGACAACGCGTGCGCATCGAACCGCCGGTGCACTCGTCATACCGCGGCGTCGAGGTGTACGCATGCGGTCCCTGGTCGCAGGGCCCGCTCGTGCCGATGACGCTCAACATCCTCGAGGGCTACGACATCGCGGCGCTCGGACCGGGGTCACTTGAGTTCCTGCATCGCTACGTCGAGGCGTTCAAGCTCGCCGCCGCAGACCGTGAAGGCTTCTTCGGCGATCCCGAGCAGATCGATGTCCCGATCGGAGGCCTGCTGAAGAAGGAGTACGCGGAGGAGCGTCGAGCGATGATCGCGGAGGACCGCGCGTTCCCGGAGCTGCCGCCGCCCGGAGACCCGTGGCGCCACGAAGGGCGGTCGGGCCACGCCGGCTATCGCCCGCGGATCGCGGAGGGCGTCGGAGCGCCGGACACCTCGTTCGCGTGCGCGATGGATGCCGAGGGGAACGCCTTCGCGGCGACGCCATCGGATCCGGGACTTGGGGCGCCGCTCGTCCGCGGTCTGGGCGTGATCGTCTCGACGCGCGGCGCGCAGCTCTGGACAACACCCGGGCATCCCTCGGCGATCGCGCCCGGCAAACGGCCGCGCCTCACGCCGAACCCGGCCGTCCTTATGAAGGCTGGGCGGGCGCTCATGCCCTTCGGGTGCCCTGGCGAGGACGCGCAGTGCCAGGCGATGGTCCAGGTCGTCTGCAACATCGTCGACTTCGGCATGAACACGCAGGCCGCGATCGAGGCGCCGCGCGTCATCTCGCGCTCGTTCCCGTGGACGTTCCACCCGCACGCGTACGAGCCCGGCGTGCTGACCGTGGAGGGCCGCGTCTCACCCGACGTGCGGGAGGGCCTCGCGCGTCGTGGGCATCTCATCCGCACTTTGCCAGACTTCTCGCCGGCCGCCGCCGCGGTGTGCGCCGTGCGTCGCCTCGACTTCGGGACGCTCGAGGGCGGGGCCGATCCGCGGCGCGAGAGCTACGCCGCGGGCTGGTAACGCGAAGCTCACGTACCACAAGAGCGCAAGAGACCCTCCGGTGTTGGAGGGTCTCTGCGATGATGGACCTACGCGGCTTACTGAAGGATCTCGTTGATCGATGTCGCCGGGATAAGGATGATCGACGACCAGCTCGCCTTCCAGGTGCTCGTACCCAGCCCGAGGTCGGCGGTGCCGTTAGCAGCTCGGCACTGGATCTGGACCGAACCGTTTGCAGCAACGTTTATCGGCCGCTGGAGGTTGACCGTCGAGTCGGTGTTCAGATTTCCGACTGTCGCAGCGAAGTTGTACTCGTCTTCCCAATTGTCGACGACGGTCGCACCGTTCAGCAGTTGGCATTCGAAGTCGATGGCCTGGGTGTTCTCAACCTGCTCGTCGAGCTTCGTCTTCGCGATGGCCACGTACGCCCCGGCCGGGATGTTCGTCAAAGTGGCGATCGTGACATAGACGTGGTTGGAGGTCTGGTTGGCGGGACCGTTTGGACGGAACACAGCCAGGACGTTGGTCACCCCGGCTGGGCCCTGTGGGCCGGTGGCGCCGGTAGGACCGGCGGGACCGGTGGGGCCTGCAGGGCCGGGAGTTCCCTGTAGGTTGATATCGACTGCAGACTCACCCGGGCCACAATCTTCTCCCGGGAGGAGCGCCCGGATCGAGTGAACGTCGCCGAAGTTCCCTTCGAAGATGCAGAGATGAAGTGTCCCGTCGTCGGTGAACCAGGCGAGTGCCGCCGACGCGGACAGAGCAAGGCTTGCCGCAACGCCTACGGCGATCAGCCTCTTCTTGAATCGGAATAGATGCCTCATGTGACGTCTCCTACTTTCCCGATCTTTTGGATCTTCTGGTGATGGACTCGTTCTTCAGTGGTTGGCGTTTTTCCCCGGGATCCATCCACTAGGCATCACGCTCCCGCCGGTCGCGTGCTGCGAACTGGGGGAGAGTGCGGGCACGACCGCGACGGCTAATCATGTCGGCGGGCAACGTAGGCGACTGTCATTGAAAGGCTGTGTGTCGGGCTATTGACTCGCTCGTAACAGAGGAGACGCACCCTCGATGCCGCGTCGGGTCAAAGGAGCGGTCGTATCGCCGCCCTCAATCAGCCGCACACTCGCGCTTAACTATTTCGCGCTGTGCGACTCGGCCGTCCTCCGACCAGATCAGCGGACCGGTGCGTTGGAGCTAGGCTGTTCCGCGGCGATGGACGAGCGCGAGCGTGCGTGGCGTAGCGAATTCCCGATTACGGATCGCTTCAATTACCTGAACAATTGCTCGCTGACGCCGCTCCACCGCCGCGGCCGCAAGGCGATCGAGCGCTTCGCCTCCGAATGGACCGAGCAGGGCGGGCGCGCCTGGTACGACCACTGGATCGGCGAGTACGAGGCGCTTCGCGAGGACCTTGCGGGCGTGCTCGGGGCCTCCGTCAACGAGATCGCGATCGAGCCGAACGTTTCGGCGGGCCTGGTGGGCATCGCCAGCACGTTCGACTACGCCAAGCGGTCGAAGGTCGTCGTGTCCGACCTCGATTTCCCCACCGACGGACACGCGTTCCTTGCTGTCGCCGACCGCGGCGCCCGCGTCGAATTCGTCCGTAGCCCCGACCGCGTGCGCGTACCGCTCGAGCTCTTCGAACGCGCGGTCGACGATCGCACCGCCGCGGTGTGCACCGGGCACGTGTACTTCACGACCGGCTGGATCCAGGACATCCGCGCGCTCGCGCAGATCTGTCACCGGAAGGGTGCGGTCCTGGTGGTCGACGCGTATCAGTCCATCGGCGCGATCCCGTTCGACGTCGCCTCGAGTGGCGTCGACTACCTCGTGGGCGGGACGCTGAAATGGCTCATGGGCGGCCCGGGGATCGCGTTCCTCTACGCCCGCGGCAGCGTCGCCGAGCGTGCGCGTCCGAGCGCGGTCGGTTGGTGGGGCGTGAAAGAGCCGTTCGCATTCGACGTGGAGCACCTGGATTACGGCACGGGTGCGCGGCGCTTCGAGTACGGGACGCCGGCGGTCGCCGCGATCTATGCGGCGCGCGCCGGCCTCGAGCTCGTCGCAGAGATCGGGATCGAAAAGGTGCGCGAACGGCACAAGCTCCTCTCACAGCGTCTGGTCGACGGCGCTCTCGATCAGGGCTGGACCATCCGGTGCCCGCGCGACGCGGAGGAGCGCACGCCGATCGTGACGCTCGAACACGCTGACCCCGCAGCCGCGGTGACCGCGCTGCGAGCCGCCGGAGTCATCTGCGACAACCGTCCCGGTCTGATACGTCTGTCGCCCCACTACTTCAATACGCTCGAGGAGATGGATCGCGCGCTCGCGCTGCTCGAACCGCTCCGCGTCGCGCACGCCGTGGCCTGAGCAGACCGCTCCACCCCGTCCGGATCGTCGTCTGGACGGCCCTCATCCTCTTCCTCGGCCTTCCGAGCTATGCGCTGCGGCTGAGCGGCTTCGGCGGTCTCGCGCCCGATTTCTTCTTCCTGTACTCGAGCGCGATCCTCGCGATCTCGTTCGACGCCGTCCTGCTGCTCGTCGTACTGCTGATCGCACGTGGGCTCCCATTCCGTGAGACTTTCGGGCTGCGCGCGCCCGCCTCGTGGGGCCGTGCTTTGCTCATCGGCGCCGCAACACTTGTCGCCGCGTACGCGGTTTCGTATCTCGAGGCGGGCCTGGTCTCCGGCACCGGCCGCGAGCAGGGCGTTCCGGAGTTCTGGGATCCCGCGCGCATCGGCGAGTGGGCTGCGAATCTGTTCGCGATCGCCGTCTTCGTGCCGATCTTCGAGGAGCTGCTCTGCCGCGGCCTCGGTTTCTACCTCTTCGAACCGTTCGGCGCGCTGATCGCGGTCCTCACCACGGCCGTCGCGTTCACGCTGGCGCATGGCGTGATCTTGGACATACCCGTGATCCTGGTGACCGGCATCGGTCTCGGCTACATGCGCGCAGCGACGCGGAGCATCTATCCGTGCATCGCGCTCCATGGCTTCTTCAATGGGTTCGGTCTCGTGGTCGCGGCGGTCGTCGCGCGGGGTTAGGCCCGCCGCAGGGCCGCAACAGCGGCGATGAGGTCTCCGCCTGGATCGACGAAGTCGCTCCTTCGCGCCGCCGCGCGTTCGCCGGCGAGGACGTGCGCACGCAATCGTTCTTCGGGCAGGAGTGGATCGGCGAGGTTGGCGGGGTCGTGGTCGATCCCGTACGCCTCTTTGATGCGCCTGCGCGTCTCCGCCCACCGCACGATCGCGTCGCGGTCGGGCTCGCTCAGAGCGGCGTACGCCTCGACGTCGTTGAGCGCGTCACGATAGGGGAGGAGTCGCCGGCGCTCCGTACCGCGCGGATGCTCGCGTGCGAGCGCGATCTCTTTCGTACCGATCATCGAAACCATCGTACGGACCGGGATCAGGACGGCGCGTAGCCCGGTTGGGTGACATGATGCGCCGCAATCGGCTGTTACCGTGGGTCTGTGACAGTCGCGGCGGCCGGCATCTACCTCGCGTTCGACGGAGGACCCGACGGGTCGAAGGCCGACGATGCCGGGATCGGTCCGTACGACGAGATTGTCCTCCGCGGCGCACGCGCCGTCGGAGAACGAGCGGGTCTCGGCAAGGTCATCGCGCTCCGGAGCTCGGCGGGAAGCTGGCGCGACGCCGAGTCCTCCTCGAGCGAGTCGGATCAAAAGGGGGCCATCGGGCGCGGCGACCTGCGTCTCAGTGCGGGAAGCGACAAAGTCCTCGTCCGCTTCTCCGACGACGAGGTCGCCGGTCAGGTGGCCGTTCCGGACCTCGGGCCGTTCGCTCGGGTCCTTGTCGGCACGCATGAGGTACGCGGGGATGAGCAGACCCTCGCCGTTCGCGTCTCGCGAATCTCGCCGTGGCAGCTCACGGACAGAGCCGGAGCCCCCTTCCAAGGCGCGATCAGAGAGGCCCTCGTTTTCGTGGCGACGGGCCATCCGGTGCCGGGCCATCCACGACAGGTTGCGATGACCAGCGAGCCTCTGCGCTCGCGGCCTGAACCGTCGGCGGCGGATGCCCCGAAAGTGCCAACAAGTTTTGCGCCCGATGATGACGCCCCGCCTTCCGTCTGGGTCGAGCGCGAGCGGCGGGCGCCGAATATCTACATCTCGCGTCCCGACCCGAAGCGCTAGGCGATCTCGGACGGGCTGACCGTTCGCGCGGCTGCGATGTAGAGGACGATCGCCGCAGCACCGATCGCGAACACCGGCGAAAAATAGGCCACGACCTCCAACGGGCCGATGAAGTTCGTGCCCCGCGCCTGGACCACCTGACTCACGAAAAGCGGCAGGGATAGGAGCGCGAACTCGGCGGCGATCACCAGCACGACGATCGCGAGCGTCCGCCACGTTCGCGTCGCGCGGCGAACGACCGTATATCCAACGGCGACACCCGCGGCGATTGCGAGCGCCAGAACAGAGACTGGCCACATGGGCGACCCAACGGTGGCGGGTCCAAGGGTCAGATTGAGGACCCCGCCGCCGAAGGTTTCAATGAGCGTGAAGATCCCGGCCGCCTCCAGGGTTGGATTCCGATCGCCCGGGCCAGTGCGCAGCCACCGCACCAGCGCGATCGCGACCGCCACCCCAAAGAGCTGCGGCCAGAGCGCGATCACGTAGCCCCCGACTGAACACAGCTGCCCCCCGAGGGCTGCAAAGCCGCCGAGCTCGCCACAGAAGCGGAGCTGACCCGTGAGACCGAGAAGCCTCTCGAGGACCAGGACTCCCACGTAACCAGCCACGGCGGTCCGCCCTCCGCCAACCCACGCGACTGCGAGCGCTGCGGCCGTCCCCGCGAGGCCCGCGAGCTCGAACGGGGTGGGAAGCGGCGTCTCACGGTTGGTCAAACGAATCAATAGCGAGACCAGGATCGTGACGACCGCCGACGCGAAGAACCCTGCGCCGAACGCCGCCGGCACCGACCAAAAGGGCGAGGCACGCGCGATATGTGGATGCGGTATGGCACGCGCGAGCGTGATGACTTCGGGGAATTCACGACTCAGTCCGTCGAGCATCGGCGCCCCTATTCTGGCTCCATGGCAATGGAGACCGGTAACGAGCGCGACGTCCTGGTCCTCGCCAAGACGATCTCGGCAAACGAGTTTCCCGTCGAGCGATCGGGCGTCATCGCGCAGGACCGGGCCAGTGGCGCGCTCCTGCGCCTCGCGCCGTTTCCCTGGAAGGGCGCCGACACCGACCCGCCGGTCCAGCGCTGGGCGTGGCTTCAGCTCGGCGCGTCGCGTGACGAGCGCGATCCGCGGCCGGAGACCTACATCGTGCAAGGAGAGATCCTTCCGACGGGCTACGTCGAGGCGAAGGACGGATGGCGTTTGCGATGGCCGTTCGTGCGGCCGCATCTGCTCGGGTCGGTAAAGGCACTCGTCGAGCTATCCCGGGCGCGCGCGACAACCATGGGGTTCGTTCGGCCCCAGCCCGACATCGACATCATTCAGCTTCCGCTCCGTCTGCGGTTCCGCTGCGCGAGCGACGAGTGCGACGCGACGCACGAGCTGCCGGTGCTGGACTGGGAGCTGCACTCCCTGGCGCAGGCGACACGTTCGAAGTACGGCCCCGCGTGGGCGACGAAGTTCCGCGAGACATGGGGCGCGGGTCTATCGGAGCGGTACGACGTGCATCTTTTGCTCTCGGCCTACGCGCAGGCCCCGACCAAGCTCTACGTCGCCGGGCTTTTCTATCCGCCGAGGGTTGCTGAGGACGCGCACGAGCACGTACATCACGTCGAGCATCGCCGCCACCAGAGCTGATCAGACCTTGCCGACGAGCTCCTTGGGTGTGTCGTGGCGGTCGAGGCCGAGCTCCCCGGGCTTGCCCGCGTACCCGTGCGGAAAGATCCGCAGCAGCAGATATGTCCCCGTCGTCGGATCGTCAGAGCGCTCGACGACGAGCGATGGTCCCCAGCGCGAGTCGAAGCGCTCGCCGACGTCGGGCTTCGTCTTCGCGAAGTCGAAGCCCTCCTTGTCCCACTGCAGCACGGCGTAGCTCCGAACGACGCGCTCCTCGTCGCCGCCCTCGTCGGGACGCCAGCGGTGCTCGGCCGGATGCTCGCGCTGGCAGACGGCCGGGGAGCCGGAGTGGAGCAGGACCCACTTGTAGACGTCAGCATCCTTCGACTGTGCGCCCTGGGGATACGCTTCCCGGTGCAGCTTCTCGCCGACGGTGCAGAGGTAGTAAAAAAGCATGTGGGGAGCAGGATAGCCAGAGATGGAGCCGCGCACGATCACGGTGGAGGGTCTCCGGACGCGCGTCCTTGTCGAGGACGGCGGTACGGATCGCGAGCCGATCGTTCTCGTACACGGAGTTGGCGGCTGGGCCGAGAACTGGCGACCCGTCATGCCTGCCCTCGCCTCGACGGGACGTCAGGTCATCGCGCTCGATCTTCCGGGCTTCGGACAGAGCGAGGCGCCCCGGCGTGTCCGCTACTTCGGACCAGAGGAGGCGTTCTATCCACGGTTCGTCATCGCCGCGATGGATGTTCTTGGGATCGAGCGCGCGCACATCGCGGGGAACTCGATGGGTGGCGCGATCGCCTACATGACTGCGGTGACCGCGCCGATGAGGACGCGCTCGATCGTCCTCGTAGCCCCGGGCGGTCTCGGACGCGATGTCGCCTTCTTCCTGCGAGCATGCTCGCTCCCCGGATTCGGTCTGGTCGCACGGCTTCCCCGACCGCGCCGCGCCGCGCGCGACGTTCTGCGCACGTGCTTCTACGACGCGGGGCGCATCACACCCGAGCTCTACGAAGAGGCTGAGCGCTACGGCAACAGCTCGTTCCCCGAATTCGTCCGAGCGCTCTCGGCGGGGGTCGGCATTCGCGGCGTGCGGCGCTCGCTGCGCGATGCGTGGGTGGCCCGTTCCGCGCTCTACACCGGTCCGGCTCTCGTGGTGTGGGGACGTGAGGATTTCGTGCTCCCGCTTCGGCACCTTGGCGACGTGCACGCCACGCTGCGTCAGGCGCAGATCGCATTGATCGATCGCTGCGGTCACATGCCCCAGGCAGAGCGCCCCGACGAGTTCCTCGCCGCGACGCTTCCATTCCTCGACCGCGCGGAGCAAGCCGCGGCGGCCTAGTGGCCCGGAACTGGCAACATTGAAGGTGGATGAAGACGGGCACTCGCCCCGATATCGCGGTAACCACTCCTAAAGCGAAGCTCCGCCTTAGCGCTCAGGACGTCCTTTCTGACTATCGGCTCGCGGTCCGCAGCCGGGCGGCCAGCGAGCTCTCGAGGCGCGAGGTCCTGGTGGGGAACGCGCCCTTTGGCATCTCCGGGGAGGGCAAAGAGGTCGCCCAGCTCGGCATGGCGCGCGCGTTCCGGCCGGGCGATTGGCGGTCGGGCTACTACCGGGACCAGACCTTCATGTTCGCCGTCGGCTTGGCGGATCTCTCTCAGTACTTCGCGCAGCTCTACGCGGACCCGGACGTCGTGCGCGACCCGAACTCGGCAGGGCGCCAGATGCTCAGCCACTTCGCGACGCGCACGCTCGACGAACGAGGGCGGTGGAAGGATCTGCTCACCGCCGGGCAGTCCGCGTCCGAGCTTTCCCCGGTCGGCGCGCAGATGCCTCGCTCGGTCGGGCTGGCCTGGGCGTCGCGGCTGTACCGCGAATCGCCGGCCGCACGTGCGGTCGCTCGCGGATTCTCGCGCGGCGGCGACGAGGTCTGCTTCGCCACGATCGGGAACGCCGGCACGAGCGAGGGGGTCTTCTGGGAGAGCCTGAACGCCGCGGGCGTCCTGCAGGTCCCGCTGGTCATCTCGGTCTGGGATGACGGCTACGGGATTTCGGTGCCGAACGAGTTCCAGACAACGAAGGGCTCGATCTCGGCGGTGCTCGAAGGGTTCCGCCGGGAGGACGGCGGGACGGGCGTCGATCTCTACACCGTGAAAGGCCACGATTACATCGCGTGCTGTGACGTTTACCAGCTCGCGGCCGATCGCGCCCGCCGCGAGCACATCCCAGCGGTCATCCATGTGACCGAGATGACCCAACCGCAGGGGCATTCGACGAGCGGCTCGCACGAGCGCTACAAGTCGAAGGAGCGTCTCCGCTTCGAGATCGAGTTCGATCCGATCCGGCGCATGCGCGAGTGGATCGTTCGCGAGGAGATCGCGGATGTGGCGACGCTCGACGAGCTGGAGCGCGAGCTGCGCACCGAGGTGGAGCGAACCCGCGAAGAAGCCTGGGACGCGTACCAAGCACCGATCCGCGCTGAGCGCGAAGAAGCGCTGGCGATCGTCGAGGCCGTCGCCGCGGACGGTCACGCCGACCTCGATGCCGTCCTTGAAGAGCTGCGGTCCGCCGAGCCGCCGAGCCGGCGTCTCATCGCGTCGACGGCGCGCCGCGCTCTCGTCGCACTTCGCGGGCGTGAGGGATCCGCTCGCGATGAGCTCGCCGCCTTCGTCGAGTCATACGCGAAACAGAACGACGAGCTCTTCAACTCGCACCTGTACAGCAGATCCGCGGAATCTCCGCTCCGGATCGGCGCGGTCGCGCCGGTCTACCCCGGTGATGCCGATGCGGTGGACGGCAGGATGGTCCTCTTGCGCTGCTTCGACGCGAATCTCGCGCGCGATCCGCGCATCCTCATCCTCGGCGAAGATGTCGGCAAGCTCGGCGACGTGAACCTCGTATTCGAAGGTCTGCAGGCGAAGCACGGCGAGCAGCGCGTCATCGACACCGGCATCCGCGAGGCGACCATCCTCGGGCAGGGGATCGGCGCGGCTCTGCGGGGCCTCCGGCCGGTCGTGGACATCCAATACGTCGACTACCTCCTCTACGCGCTCGAGCTCGCATCCGATGACCTCGCGACCCTGCATTGGCGCACCCGCGGCGGACAGAAGGCGCCCGTTCTCATCCGAACGAAAGGTCACCGCTTGCAGGGCATCTGGCACACGGGATCGCCGATGGCCACGATCATCTCGTCGCTGCGCGGGCTCCACGTCGCCGTCCCTCGCGATATGACCCGCGCGGCCGGCCTCTACAACACGCTCTTGCGAGGCGACGACCCGGCCCTCCTCATCGAAGTGCTCTCCGGTTACCGTCTCAAGGAACGCCTCCCGGACAACGTGGGCGAGTTCACGATCCCGCTCGGCGTCACCGAAACGATCCGCAGAGGCTCTGACGTGACGCTCGTGACGTACGGGGCGCTGTGCCGCATCGCGATGGAAGCCACCGCCGATCTCGCGAATGTCGGCATCGAGACGGAGGTCGTCGACGTACAGACGCTTCTGCCGTTCGATCGCGATCATTCGATCGCCGAGTCGGTCGAGAGGACGGGGGCCCTGCTCGTCGTCGACGAGGACGTGCCGGGCGGTGCCTCCGCGTACATCGTGCGTGAGGTCGTCGAGACACAGGGCGCGGTCGATCACCTGGACGTCGGACCGCGCACGCTCACGGCGGCCCCGAACCGTGTGGCCGTCGGGAATGACGGAGACTATTTCTCGAAGCCGAATCGCGAGGACATCTTCGAGGCCGTCTACGCGATCATGCGCGAGCGCCGACCCGACGATTTTCCGCCGATCAGGCCGGAGCGGCGCTCGTGATCAAGACGAACGTCCAGGCGGTGCACGACACGCTCCAGAGCGAGTTCCGGCGTGACGATCGGCTGATCCTGCTGGGCGAGGACGTCGGCGTCAGAGGTGGCGTGTTCCGGGTATCGGACGGTTTTATCGAGGAGTTCGGGGCCGATCGGATCATCGACACGCCGGTCGCGGAATCGAGCATCGTCGGCGTCGCCATCGGCGCCGCCCTCGGTGGCCTCGTACCGATCGCCGAGATGCAGTTCGCGGATTTCAGCGCGCCGGCCTTCGAGCAGATCGTCGACGAGGCCGCGCGGATGCGCTATCGGTCCAATGGCGCGTGGGGCGTTCCGATGGTGATCCGCATGCCCTGGGGCGGTGCGATCCACGGGGCGCTCTACCACTCGCAATCGGTCGAGGCCTTCTATGCACACGTGCCTGGACTCAAGGTCGTCGTCCCATCGACTCCCTACGACATCACGGGCATGCTCCGCAGCGCGATCCGCGATCCAGATCCGGTGATCTTCCTCGAGCACAAGGCGACGTACCGGTCAGTGAAGGGCGAGGTCCCCGACGGCGACTACACCGTGCCGCTGGGCCCGGCGCACGTGAAGCGCGAAGGTACCGACATCACGGTCTTTGCCTACGGCTTGATGCTCCATCACTCCCTCGCGGCGGCCGAAGCCCTCGCCGCCGACGGTGTATCGGTGAACGTCGTGGACCTCCGCAGTCTCCGGCCCCTCGATGTGGCGACGATCCTTCGGGAAGCGCGGAAGACCGGAAAATGTTTGGTCGTTTATGAGGACAACCGCTTGTTCGGCGCTGGGGCAGAGATCGCCGCTCTCATCGCCGAGGAGGCGTTCAGCGATCTGGACGCTCCAGTGATGCGCGTCGGCGGGCCAGAGGTGCCCGCGATGCCTTACAACAAACCACAGGAAGATTGGTTCATGCCCGATCCGGCGAAGATCGCGGCCAAGATGCGCGAGCTGGCCGCGTACTAGTAGGGGAATGTCATGGCTTTTGAGCTGAAGATGCCCAAGCTCGGCGAGTCCGTCACCGAAGGCACGATCGGGAAATGGCTGAAGCAGCCTGGGGACAAAGTGAACAAGTACGACCTGCTCGTCGAGGTCCAGACCGACAAGGTCAACACCGAGATCCCGTCGCCCGTCGCGGGGACGCTCAAGGAAGTCAAGGTCGAAGAAGGCCAGACTGTCCCGATCGGGACGCTCCTCGCCGTCTTCGAGACCGCCGATGGAGAGGCGGCGGCCCAGCCATCTGCAGCGTCAGCGGCGCAGCCGCAGGCCGCGACTCAGCCCCAGCCGTCAGCACCTCAACCGCAGCCGTCAGCGGCTCAACCGCCGAAACCCTCTCAACCCGGCGGAGCCCAGGCCCCGACGGGCCCGGGCGCCCCCGCCGGGCGGGGGCCCTCGGCGGTTGAGCCGCCTCGTCAGCCGCAAGCTCCGTCTGCCCAGCGCGCCGCGCCTCCGCCACCTCAAAGTGCGTCCCCCGCTTCCCAATCCTCGGGGGCCGCGACCGCAACGGCGGAGCGTCCCGATCTCTCCGATGTGAGAGCCACGCCCGCGGTGAGAAAGCTCGCGGGCGAGAACGGTATCGATATCTCGCAGATCGAAGGCACCGGTCTCGCCGGGCGGGTATCGCGCAAGGATGTCGAGGACTTCATCGCGCAACGCCAGTCGTCACAGCAGCAGGCCGCGGCGCGTGTCGTTCCGGCACAACCGCAAGCGCCGTCGCAAACGGCCCCCGCGCGCCAGGCACCGGTCCCCTCGCTCGCGGGAGACGAGCTTGTCCCGCTCTCGCAGATGCGTCGCGCGATCGCGAACAACATGGTCCAGGCCTGGAGCGCGCCGCATGCGCACGCCGTGATGGAAGTCGACATGACCGACCTGATGCGCTACCGCGATCGCGTCAAGCACGAGTTCCAGGAGCGCGAGGGCTTCGACCTCTCGCCCGCGGCGTTCATCGCGAAAGCGGTGGTCGAGGCGCTACGCACGGTGCCGTCGGTCAACTCGAGCTGGACGGACCAGGGACTCATTCGCCACCGCGAGCTGAATCTGGGCTACGCCGTCGCGCTCGGTGAGGACGGCCTCATCGTCCCGGTCATCAAGGACGCCGACGGCAAGAGCCTCGCGGGTCTGATGCGGTCCATCCGTGACGTCGTCGATCGCGCGAAGGCTCGGCGCCTCACGCTCGACGATCTGTCGGGTGGCACCTTCACCCTGAACAACACCGGTCCGCTGGGGACGACCGTCTCGAGCCCGATCGTGCCCCCCGGCCAGGCCGCGATCCTATCGTCGGAGTCGATCCGCAAGCGGCTTGTCGTGACCGACGATGACGCGATCGCCATTCGCCAGATGATGAATATCGTGATCGGGTTCGATCACCGCGTCGTCGACGGGTCGACCGCGGCGCGCTTCCTTGCCGCGGTGCGCGACTGGCTCCAGACCGTCGGCACGTCGGTGCCGGTCTATTGATGAGATGAGACGAGCGACGAGCGGCTTTGCCGGAAGGAGCGAGACCGTCAGCCCTGAGCGTGTCTCCCCGGTCGCTTCGCGCTCCGCTACGCGTCCAGGGGCCCCCGCCCCCTGGGCCCCTGCCCCTGAGCCGGGAGATTGAGCTGATGGCCGAGCTCGCGCCGATCAAATTCGAAATGCCCGGCGAGGTCGAGCGCCCGCGCTCGCGAGGGCGGAGCGCCGCGAACACTCTGGTTCCGATCGACCGGGCGCGGCCCGATTGGCTCAAGGTCCGCCTCCCGATGGGACCCGAGTACGAGAACCTGCGCCGGCTCATGCGATCGAAGTCGCTTCACACGGTGTGCGAGGAGGCTCACTGCCCGAACATGGCGGAGTGCTGGGGCGCGGGGACCGCGACGTTCATGATCCTTGGCGATACGTGTACTCGGTCGTGCGGCTTTTGCGCCGTCAAGACCGGGCGTCCAGGGATCGTCGACCTCGACGAGCCGGCGCGGGTGGGCGCGGCGGTCGCGCAGATGGCACTCGGTCACGCCGTGGTCACGAGCGTGAACCGCGACGAGCTGCCCGACGGCGGCGCATCGCTCTTCGTGGCGACCATCCGGGAGATCCGCGCTCAGTCTCCGGGGACGACGGTCGAGGTCCTCATCCCGGATTTCACGGGTGACCCCGCCGCCCTCGACGCGGTGCTCGCGGAACGGCCGGAGATCCTGAACCACAATGTCGAGACGGTCGAGCGCCTCTACTCGCGCGTGCGACCCCAGGCGCGCTATCCGCGTTCGCTCGCGGTGCTGCGCCGTACCAAGGAGCGCGCCCCGGAGCTGGTCTGCAAGAGCGGGATCATGGTGGGCCTCGGGGAAGCGCATGACGAGGTGGTCGCGACGATGCGCGACATCGCCGCGCAAGGGACCGACGTGTTGACCATCGGCCAGTACCTCCGTCCGTCACCGACGCATCTACCGATCGAGCGCTATTGGACTCCCGCGGAGTTCGCGGCCCTTCACGACGAGGGGATGACGATGGGCTTCCGTCATGTCGAGTCGGGACCGCTCGTCCGCTCGTCGTATCACGCGGAGCGACACGTCCGCCTTGGGTAGATCGCTGCACGTCAGCTGGCTTGGACGTGTCCCCTACGTGGACGCGTGGCGACTGCAGGAGGCGGTGGCGACGCGCGTGCGCAACGCCGGCGCGGAGCGACTTTTGCTCCTGGAGCATGATCCCGTGTACACGATCGGCCGGCGCGGGACGACCGATCACCTTCTTGTCGGGCCCGACGTCCTGCGCGCGGCGGGCGCGTCGGTCTACCGCGTCGATCGCGGCGGCGACATCACGTACCACGGCCCGGGTCAGCTCGTCGGTTATCCCATCACCACGCTCGTGGACGGGGCCGATCTGGTCGCGTACGTCCGCGCGATCGAAGACGCCTTGCGCGACGCGCTCCGAAGCTACGGCGTTGCCTCCCGCACCGAGCGAGGCAAGACCGGGGTGTGGGTCGATCTGCCAAACGGCCGGCCTGCGAAGATCGGTGCCATCGGCGTACGCGTGTCGCGCGGCGTGACCACGCACGGCTTCGCGCTCAACGTCTCGACCGACCTCGCCGCTTTCGAGCGGGTCCTCCCCTGCGGGTTCCAGCACGAGGTCGCCTCCCTCGAACGCCTCGGCGTGTCAGCGGACGTTTCGGAGGTGGGGGAGCGGTGCGGTCGTGCGCTCGCCGACCGGCTCGGATGTGCTCTCGTCATCGACACGTCGGTCGAACCGCCACGTGATGCGGAAATCCCCATCGACGCGCCGGTTCGCGCGGCGCTCGACCTTCTCGCGGAGCCGGTGCCTGCCTAATTCCGCGCGTTGCGGATGAGCGCTCATGCGTTTGCAGTAGTCGGCTGCCATGCGGCCGTATGGTCCTGGGACGGCACCCACCCGGACGGGTGACCGAACGCGCTATGGAGACACGCAGAACTCGACATAGCGTTAGGCGTACGGTGGGAATGAAATTTAGCAAACCGGCGATCACGAGGACCCTCGGTGACGAGCCGATGGTCACCCTCGACGCGTTGGCGCTCACGCAGCGCATCGGGAGCATCTCGCACGCCGAAAAGCCGGTGACCTCTCCGATCTACC
>Ga0209059_1000575_pt1 | contig 16785 bp, 14 predicted proteins | sample GraSoiAngelo_151_FD_186165 | JGI IMG/M metagenome (GOLD analysis project Ga0209059, IMG submission 186165) | Grasslands soil microbial communities from the Angelo Coastal Reserve, California, USA - 14_1009_12_20cm (SPAdes) (version 2) | ecosystem: Environmental > Terrestrial > Soil > Grasslands ...
GTCGGCCGGAGGCTCGCCCTCGGCGGGCGCGTCGCCCTCGGTCAGCTCCTCCGGCCCGGCGCCTTCGGCGCCGACTCCGACGGGCGTCTTCTGCTTCTTCGGGTTGACGATCGAGAGGCGCACGTCGCCCTCGTCCTCGCCCTCGGCCGGATCGACCACGACGGTCGCGCCGGGGGTGAGCTGCTCACGCAGCACGAAGTCGGCGAGCGGGTCCTCGATGTAGCGCTGAATCGCGCGGCGAAGCGGACGCGCGCCCATCGCAGGGTCCCAGCCCTTTTCGACCAGCAGGTCCTTGGCGGGCTCGGTCAGCTCGAGCTGCAGCTCGCGCTCGGCCATCGACTCGCGGATGCGCAGCAGCAGCAGCTCGACGATCTGCTTGATCTGCTCCTTCTGCAGCTTGTGGAAGACGATCACGTCGTCGATGCGGTTGAGGAACTCGGGGCGGAACACTTTCTTGAGCTCGCCCATGATGCGGTTCTTCATGTCGTCGTAGGTGATCCCCGTCTCGTCGTCGGACACGGCGAAGCCGAGCGGCGTGTTGCGCGCGATCTCCGCAGCGCCGATGTTCGAGGTCATGATCACGATTGCGTGACGGAAGTCCACCGTGCGTCCCTGCGCGTCGGTCAGACGCCCGTCCTCGAGGATCTGCAGCAGGATGTTGAAGACGTCCGGGTGCGCCTTCTCGATCTCGTCGAACAGAATGACGCTGTAGGGCCGGCGCCGCACCGCTTCGGTGAGCTGTCCCCCTTCCTCATAACCGACGTATCCGGGCGGTGCCCCCACCAGGCGCGCCACCGTGTGCTTCTCCATGTACTCGGACATGTCGATACGGACCATGGCCTGCTCGTCGTCGAACAAGAAGTTGGCCAGCGCTCGAGCGAGCTCGGTCTTCCCCACCCCGGTCGGGCCAAGAAAGATGAACGACCCGATCGGGCGGTTGGGATCGCTTAGCCCGGCGCGCCCGCGACGGACGGCGTTTGCCACCGCGGTGACGGCCTCATCCTGGCCGACCACGCGCTCGTGCAGGCGGTCTTCCATCTTCAGCAGTTTTTGCACCTCGCCCTCGAGCATCTTCTGCACCGGAATGCCGGTCCAGCGAGACACGATGCGGGCGATGTCCTCATCGTCCACCTCCTCTTTCAGCAGGCGATGGTCCTTCTGCAGGGCAACCAACTGGGCATTCTTGGCGTCCAGCTCCTTCTGTAGCGCCGGAACTTCACCGTATTTCAGCCGGGCCGCCTTCTCGAAGTCCGCCATCCGTTCCGCCCGCTCGGCCTCCAGGCGCAGCTGCTCCTGGCGAGCCTTGATCTCCCGGATCTGCTGGATCAGCCCTTTCTCCTGCTGCCATTGCGAACGCATGGCCCGGCTTTTTTCCTGGAGGTTCGCCAGCTCCTTCTCGATGGCGGCCAGCCGGTCTTTCGAGGCGCGGTCCTGCTCCTTCTTGAGCGCCTGGCGCTCGATCTCCAGCTGACGGATCTGGCGCTCGATTTCGTCGAGCTCGCTCGGGAGACTGTCGATCTCCATCCGCAGGCTCGACGCCGCCTCGTCGATCAGGTCGATGGCCTTGTCGGGCAGGAAGCGGTCGGTGATGTACCGCTGCGACAGCATCGCCGCCGCCACGATCGCGGAGTCGGTGATTCTCACCCCGTGGTGGACCTCATACTTCTCCTTGAGCCCGCGAAGGATCGAGATCGTGTCCTCGACCGAGGGCTCGCCAACGAAGATCGGTTGGAAGCGGCGCTCGAGCGCCGCATCCTTCTCTATGTATTTGCGGTACTCGTCGAGCGTGGTCGCGCCCACACAACGGAGCTGGCCTCGGGCCAGCGCCGGCTTGAGCAGGTTGGACGCATCCATGGCGCCCTCGGCCGCACCAGCGCCCACCAGGGTATGCAACTCGTCAATAAAGAGGATGATCTGGCCGTTCGACGACTCGATCTCCTTGAGGAGTGCCTTGAGCCGGTCTTCGAACTCGCCGCGATACTTGGTGCCCGCGATCAGCGAGCCAAGGTCGAGGGCGACCGTCTTCTTGTCCTTGAGGGACTCCGGCACATCACCCTGAGCAATCCGCTGGGCGAGGCCTTCGACGATCGCGGTCTTGCCGACGCCGGCCTCACCGATCAGCACCGGGTTGTTCTTGGTGCGTCGGGAAAGGACCTGGATGACACGGCGGATCTCTTGCTCGCGGCCGATAACCGGGTCGAGCTTTCCCTCCCGAGCCAGCGCGGTCAGGTCGCGCGTGTACTTTTCCAGCGCCTGGAATTTCGTTTCGGGGGTGGCGTCGGTTACGCGTGACGATCCGCGCACCTGGGTGAGCGCCTGCAGGATCTTTTCCCGCGTCACACCGGCGCGCTGCAGGATACGAGCCGCCTCACTGTTCGCCTCGTCGACGATCGCGAGCAGGACGTGCTCCGTCGACAGATACTCATCCTTGAGCCGCTCCATCTCGTTCCATGCCGCATCGAGCAGCCGTCGAAGTCGTGGGCTGAGGTAGCTCTCGGCGCCGTAGACCTTGGGCAACCGGTCGAGTTGCGACTTGAGCTCGGTCGTGACCCTGGCGGGGTCGACCCCGATTTGCTGCAGGATCGGCGGCACGGTCCCGTCGGCCTGCTGCAACAGCGCGAGCAGCAGGTGCTCCGGGGTGATCTCCTGCTGCTGAGCCTCCTGCGCAAGCGCCTGCGCTTGCTGGATGGCTTCCTGGGTTTTCTCGGTTAAGCGGTCAGGACGGAACGGCATGGTGTGGGTCTACCCGACCCAGAATAGTGGTTAAACCAGCTGTCCGGAAGACGCGGCCCTCCCCCGCAAGCGGGGGAGGGAAATGTCGGTGCTTTAGACCTCTTTGAAGTCGGCGTCGACCACGTCGCCGTCGTTCGACTTGCCGGATCCCGGCCCTTCGGTGCCGGTCGCCGACTGCGCACCAGCGCCGGCGCCCTGCGCCTGCCGGTAGACCGCTTCGCCGATCTTCTGCAACGAGGCGGCCAGCTCCTGGCTGGTCGAGCGCATCCGCTCGACGTCGTTGTCCTTGATCGCCTGCTTCACCGGCTCGATCTTGCTCTCGACCTCCGAGCGGATCGACGCATCGATCTTGTCGGCGTTGTCGCGCAATTCCTTCTCAGCGCTGTAGACGAGGCTATCCGCCTGGTTGCGGACCTCGATCTCTTCCTTGTGCTTCCGGTCTTCCTCGGCATGGGCCTCGGCGTCCTTGACCATCCGCTGCACCTCGTCCTTGTTGAGCGTGGTGGACGCGGTGATCGTGACCTTCTGCTCCTTGCCCGTGCCAAGGTCCTTGGCCCGCACATTGAGGATGCCGTTGGCATCGATGTCGAAGGTGACCTCGATCTGCGGGACGCCACGCGGTGCGGGTGGAATGCCGTCGAGATGGAACTTGCCAAGCGTCTTGTTGGCCGATGCCATATCGCGCTCGCCCTGGAGCACGTGGATCTCGACCGACGGCTGGCTGTCCGAGGCCGTCGAGAAGATCTGGCTCTTCGACGTCGGGATGGTCGTGTTGCGCTCGATCAACTTGGTCATTACGCCGCCCAGGGTTTCGATGCCCAGCGACAGCGGGGTGACGTCGAGCAAAAGGACGTCCTTGACCTCGCCCTTGAGCACGCCGGCCTGAATGGCGGCGCCGACTGCGACCACTTCATCGGGATTGACGCCTCGATGCGGCTCCTTACCGTTGGCCAGCTTCTTGACCAGCTCCTGGATGGCGGGCATCCGAGTGGCGCCCCCGACCAGGATCACCTCATTGAGCTCGGCGGGCGTCAGTTCCGCGTCCTTGAGGGCCGCGGTGAACGGCGCCACCGTCTTTTCCGTGAGATCCACGGTCAGCTGCTCGAACTTCGCGCGGGTGATCTTCATGTCGAGATGCTTGGGGCCGTTCTGATCGGCCGTGATGAAGGGCAGGTTGACGTCGGTCTCCATCCGGCTGGAAAGCTCGATCTTCGCCTTCTCGGCCGCCTCGGTCAGCCGCTGCAGCGCCTGGCGGTCGTTGCGCAGGTCGATGCCCTGCTCCTTCTTGAATTCATCGGCGATGTAGTCCACCAGCCGGCGGTCGTAGTCGTCGCCACCCAGGTGGGTATCGCCATTGGTGGCCTTGACCTCGAACACGCCCTCGCCAACTTCCAGCACCGAGACGTCATACGTGCCGCCGCCCAGGTCGAAGACCAGGATCTTCTCGTTCTCCTTCTTGTCCAGCCCGTAGGCGAGCGACGCCGCGGTCGGCTCATTGATGATGCGGACCACGTTCAGCCCGGCAATCTGGCCGGCGTTCTTGGTCGCCTGTCGCTGCGAGTCGTTGAAATAGGCCGGTACCGTGATGACGGCGTCGGTGACCTTCTCGCCCAGGTAGGCCTCGGCGTCGGTCTTGAGCTTCTGCAGGATCATCGCCGAGATCTGCTCGGGTGTGTATCGCTGACCCTGGATCTCGACCTCCACCCGGCCGTCCTTACCGGCGAGCGTCTTGTAGGGGACCATCTTCCGCTCGCGATCGACCTCTTCGTACTTGCGACCCATGAACCGCTTGATCGAAAAGACCGTGTTTTCCGGATTGACGGCGGCCTGGCGCCGGGCCAACTGGCCCACCAGGCGCTCACCGGATTTGGTGAAGGCGACGACGGACGGCGTGGTCCGCCCACCTTCGGCATTGGGAATGACGACCGGCTCGCCGGCCTCCATGACCGCGACCACCGAGTTCGTGGTGCCCAGGTCGATGCCTACTGTTTTTGCCATTGCTAATTACTCCTTCATTTCCGCGGGCCCGGGCACGCAGGGCGCCGGGACGACTGGGCCGTATATACCCTCGGGATTTGGACGCTAAACGATGCCTGACGAGCCCGATTGACGTGTTGCCACGCGGGTAGAGTTAGTCTAGGAGCGAAGATGCGGACGGTGATCGTGGGCTGCGGCCGGGTTGGTTCGAGCCTGGCCCGGCAGCTCAGCGCGGAGGGCGACGACGTCTCGGTCGTCGACTTCAGCGAATCGGCTTTCAACCGCCTGGGGGAGGACTTCGCCGGCGAGATGGTGTTCGGTTCAGCCGTCGATGAGGACATCCTTCGCCGAGCGGGGACGGAGCGTGCCGAGGCGTTCGTGGCGGTGACCGACGCCGACACCACCAACATCATGGCGGCGCAGCTCGCCCAGCACGAGTTCGGCGTCAAGAAAGTCATCTGCCGAATCTATGACCCGGAACGGGCGGACCTGTACGCCGAGCTCGGGCTGGAAACCATCTGCCCAACCACGATCGGCGCCGAAAAGGTCAAGCGCTTTTTCGAGAAGTAGGTGGCGGACCCGCCCACGTCATCAACCGGGACCATTGGCGTCAGCGAGCTCCGCCGGGACGTCAGCGTCTGGGGCTCCTACATGTGGGGCTACGCGGATGTCGGCGCCGACATCTATGTGGCGCTGGGGATCGTGGCGCTGGCGGCGCTGGGGTTCACCCCGCTGGCCTTTCTGGCGGCCGGGCTCGTCTACGCGATGGTCGGCCTTTGCTACGCCGAGCTGGCGTCGGCCTATCCCGTCGCCGGTGGCGGCCAGTACTTTGCCCTGCGTGGCCTCGGCGACCTCTGGGGGTTCGTCGCGGGATCGGCCTTGCTGCTCGACTACACCATCGATATCGCCCTGTTCACCGTCATCGCCTTCGGCTACTTCAACTTCTTCCTCCCATTTGCCGAAGGCCTGACGATTCACATCGGCCCGACCCACGTGCACTGGTTCTGGTTGCTCGAGACGCTGGCCGGCATCCTGGTGCTGGTCTGGATGAATGTCCGTGGCATCAAGGTGTCCTCCGCGTTCAACAACTTTCTCGGCGTGATCGCGATCATCGGCCAGGCCATCATCGTGATCGCCGGCTTCAGCCTGGTCTGGGACCCGGGCCTGGTGGTGTCGAACTTCACCGCCTTTCCGGCGACCTTCGGTGATTTCGCGCTCGGCTCGTCACTGGCCATCATCTCGTTCGTCGGCCTCGAGTCGATCTCCCAGGTCGCTCAGGAGACGCGCCGGCCGGCGACCATCATCCCGCGAACCTCGATCGGCCTGATCCTCTCGGTGCTGTTGTTCGCGCTGTCGTTTTCGATCCTGGCAGCCGGGATGTTCCACCTCGGTCCCGGCGTTAAGAACGGCTTCTACGGACACAGTGGTGACCCGGTGGCCTGGATCGCGCAGCACATTCCGGTCATCGGCGTGGTGGCCGCGCCGCTGACGGCGCTGATCGGGGGCGTGATCGTCTTCATTTCCGCGAACTCTGGGGTGGTCAGCGCTTCCCGGCTCACCTACTCGATGAGCCAGTTCAAGTTGCTGCCACTCTGGTTCAATAAGGTCAGCAACAAGTACTCGACGCCCACCCGCACCATCGTGGTCTTCAGTGGCGTCGCCATCATCCAGACCCTGATCGCGTTCTTCACCCCGGGCGGGTCGGCGACCAGCAATGGCGCCATCGAGCTGCTCACCGACCTTTACGCCTTCGGAGCCACGACCGGCTATCTCATCGTGTTCGTGTCGCTGATCACGCTGCGGTTCAAGGATCCCTACACGCCGCGGCCGTACCACATGCCGCTGAACTTCCCGCTTACCTACCGGGGGACCATCATCCAGTTCCCCGTCCTGGGCGTGTTCGGTCTGGTCGGCGTGGCCATCACCTGGTTCGAAGTCATCCTGACGCACCCGCTAGGCCGCATTGCCGGTCCGGCGTGGGTGGTTCTCTGCGGGCTGCTCTACATGCTCTATCGCCGGCGCCAGTCGCTGCCGGCTGCCGGCAACGTCCCACGCGACTGGGAGGCGGCCCAGAAGCGCGTCCTTCAGGAAGCCGAAGAGTACGAGTCGCTGGAAGCGTACGAGGCGGCCCTGGCGGAACGCGACGGGGTGCTGGCCGCGCAGCCATGACGCCCTACCGATTCACACAGGCGATCGGGATCGGCGCCGTCGTCCTGGGCGTGCTGATCCTGCTGCGCGACGCCGTGCAGGTCCATTCCATTCCCTATGGCATCGCCGGCATCGGCCTGCTGGCGTTTGGCGCCTGGCGGCTGCAGATCGCCGGCCGGCTCCGGCCTTGAGCCTCGCCCTGAGTCCGGTCGGTCTCACGATCGCCGTCGGCTTCGCGGCGGGGCTGGCCGGCACGCTCGGCTGGATGCTGCGCGTCCCGCCGCCCGCGCCGCGCGGCGCGACGAGCACGCTCCGGTCGGTCGAAGCGATTCGAAAAGTCCTGGTCCCGATCCTCGATCTGGGCGCATCGGTCCGCGCCGTGGAGCTTGCGGCGCGCTTGAATCAGGGCCACAAGGCCGAGATGCTCATCGTCTATGTGCACGAGATCCCCTTACAGGCGCCGCTCGTCATGCCGGAGAAGGATCCGCGGATCCAGCGGGCGCTCGCGGCCGCCGCCTTCATCGCGACCCAGCACGCCATCGAGCCACGGACCAAGGTCAACGTCGCCCGGCAGGCCGGCCACCGGATCGTGGAGATCGCGCGGGAGGAGGCGGTCGACCTGATCGTGATGGGCATCAGTCATCAGAACCGGCCCAACGAGAGCCCGCTGGGGCGGGTCGCCGAGCATGTCGTGCGGAATGCTCCCTGCGAGGTAGTGGTCGACCGGGTCCCGCGGCAAAAGGTTGCGTTGATTCCAACCGAAGTCATTTAGCTCATCGGCTGAGCGCGGCGTAGACGGCGACCGTCCCGACGGCGTTGTTGAGTGCGTGCAGCAGCACGGTATTCGTCAGGGACCCGGTCCAGGCGTAGGTGACGGCGAGCACGATTCCCATGTAGGTGAACACCGGTAGCAGCGCCAGGCTGACCGCCGGACTGGCATGGGCCAGCCCGAACGTCAGTGCACTCAGCAGCACGGCCGCCCACAACGGGCCGCGGGCGCGAAGCAGCCGGAAGAGCATGCCGCGAAAGAATGCCTCCTCGCAGAGCGGCGCCGCAACCGCAGTGACCAGCAGGGCGAGGGCGAGAATGCCGAGGCCGTGCGGATGCTGAACGAACAGCTGCCGGGCGTTGCCCGGAACCAGGCGTCCGCCGTTGAGCAGCACCGCGGAGAGCGCGGAGACGATCGCGTAGCCGACATACCAGGGGACGATCAGGCCGAGCGTCCGCCCGATGTCGGACGGCGTGGGCCAGCGCAGCCCAAGGAACTGGAGCGGCGCGCGCAGCCGGCGCAGGGCAACGGCGATCCCCGCCCCGAAGGCCAGATAGATGAACAGGGTCGAACTCAGCGCGATCGTCTCCGAGTTGGCGTGGACGAACGGCCGGTCGAGGCGAGCCAGGGCTACCAGAAAGAGGAAGACCAGGATGATGCCGAGCACGGTGAAGGCGAGCACTGGAATCAGGTCGAGCCAGCGGAGTCGCTGCTCGGCGACCGACGGCGCCTCTAGCACCGGGTCAGCCGGCGAGTCGGTTGCTGATTCGCTCGCCGTACGGGAGGCCGAGGGTGGCGCGGATCTCCAGGCTGAGCCGGGAGAGGACGACTTTGGATTTCAGAAAGTACCGCTGGACGTTTGTCGCCGTATGCCACCAGATGTTGTCTTCAGCCACGGCATTACTGACGATCCAGATCGGAATCGCTCCACAGATCGGGTCGCCAGCCCAGCTCTCGATCAGTGCGCGCCCGTCGATATCCGGCAGCGTCAGGTCGATCAGGATCAGCGCCGGGACCCGGCCTCGGGCGAAGATGTCGGCGTCCCGGCCCGTGCGCACATGTTCGATCGGCACCCCGTCACGCCGAAGTTGCAGGAGATACAGGTCGGCGAGGGCCGCATCGTCCTCGACCAGTAGGACCCGTCGCTCCCGCGCCACACCGCGCACACTAGGCGACCAAGCTTGCGGACGATGTTGCGCCGTTGCGAGCGGTATTGCGACCGTCGTCAGGCGGCCGGCCGCATCCGGTTGCGCGCCGTCCGATACGCATCGTAGGCGCAGAACGCCCAGAGGCCGAGACCACCGAGGTCGAGCGGAATCCCAACGGCCGCGCCGATCACCGTAAGGTCGAGCTCGCTGCCCACCACGATCGGACCCACGATAGCCGCGAAAAAGGCGAGCCCCTTGAGTGGCGCGCCCGCATACCAGTGGCCGAGGCCGGGGATGATCGACAGCCGGGCGGCGCGGCCCGGGCTGACCGGCCGGTTGCGGGCGAACCGCTTGGTGCCATCGATGATCTCCCCCCCCAGCGGCTGGATGCGCAACTGGTTCCCGCAATTCGGGCAGAAGGACGCTTCGGACACCACCGAACGGCGGCAGCGGGGACAGGTCTGCATGGACAAAGCGTACAGATTTTTGCGGGCAAGGTCACGGATTTCGGCAGTACCGGGGTCAGGGTCGCGGGATTCCGCGTGTGTACGATTACCCACGGTGCCGGCGCCCGAGTCGCCCTCAATTCCGGTCGCGATCCAGGTGCGGGACGGGATCGCCCGTATCACGCTGGCCCGCCCGCCGCTCAACGTCCTGGACATCGAGACGCTGCGCCGGCTGAACGCCGCGTTGCGAGAATGCGAGTCGCCGTCGATCCGGGTCGTGCTGCTGGCGAGCGCGCTGCCGCGCGCCTTTTCGGCCGGCGTCGACATTCGCGACCACGCCGGCGGCCGGCTGGATGCGATGCTCACCGAAGTCCGCGAGAATGCGCGGTTGCTGCTCAACCTGACGCCGCTGACGGTGGCCGCGATTCACGGCTCGACGCTCGGGGGTGGTGCGGAGTTGGCCCTCCTCTGCGACGTCGTCCTGGCCGCGGATGACACCACACTGGGCTTTCCGGAGATCACGATCGCCGCGTTCCCTCCGATTGCCGCCGCCTGCCTGCCGGAACGCTGCGGCTGGGCGCTCGCGATGCGGCTGCTGCTGGGCGAATCCATCGATGCCGCAACCGCGGCGCAATCGGGGCTTGTTCGCCAGGTGGTGCCCGCCGACCAGCTGGCCGCGACTGCGGCCCGGCTGGCCGCGGAGCTGGCGGCAAACAGTGCGGTCGCGCTGCGGGCGCTGACCGCCGCGACCCGAATCCAACGCGCCCCGGCGATCCTGCAACGGCTGGATGCCGCGCTGGCCACCTACCAGGAGGCGCTTGGATCCTCGCGCGATGCCGAGGAGGGTGTCAGCGCCTTCCTGGAGAAACGGGCCCCGGTCTGGAGTCACCGCTGACGGACAAACGCCGCTCGCTGAAAGACGCGATCGCCGAGCACGTCCATGATGGCGACGCCATCGCCCTCGGGCTGGCGCTTGAATCCGGGATTCCGTTCGCGGCCGTGCACGAGCTGATCCGGCAGCAGCGCCGCGACCTGACACTGATCGGCCCCATCTCCGACATGGCCTTCGACCAGCTGATCGCCGCCGGGACGGTGGCCAGGGTGATCGCGGCCTGGGTCGGAAACGTTGCTGGTGGATCGGGCTACGGGTTCCGGCGCGCGTACGAGCAGGGCGTGCCCCGGCGGATCGTCATGGAGGATCACTCGAACTTCACGGTTGGCCTGGCGCTCAAGGCCGCGGCCATGGGCCTACCCTACCTGCCGACCCTTACCGGGATCGGCGGCGATATCGTCCGCGGTCATGCGCGCATTCGGCCGGTCGACGATCCCTTTGATGGCCCGCCGCTGCTGGCGGTCGGCGCCCTCAAGCCGGACGTCGCGATCATCCACGTCCAGCGTGCGGACGCCCAGGGTAATGCCCACCTGTGGGGCAACCTCGGCCTCACGATCGAGGCGGCCTACGCCGCCAGGCGGACGATCGTCATCTGTGAAGAGATCGTGGCCGACGACGTGATCCGTAGCGACCCGAACCGTACGGTCATCCCCGGCTTCCTCACCGCCGCCGTCGTCGAAGAGCCGGGTGGCGCGCTGCCCTCCTCCGTGCAGGGGTACTGGCGGCGCGATTTCGAGCCGTTTCTGCGCTACCACCAGGTCTCCCGCACCATCGAAGGCTTCCAAGCCTGGCTGCGCGAGTGGGTTCTCGACCTACCTGACCGGCCCGCCTACCTGCGCCACATGGGCCAGGCGGTCCTGGCGCGCCTGCGCGTCACCGATCGACGGCTCGCCGCGGCCGCGAACTTCGCGCCATGATCGCGACGTATACCCGGCGCGAGCTGATGGTGGTCGCCGCCGCCCGCGAGATTGGCGATGGCGAGGTCGTCTTCGTCGGCATGCGCCTGCCTCTGCTGGGGTTCGGGCTGGCCAAAGCGACCCACGCACCCAACGCGGTGGGCCTGTTCGAGAACGGCGTCATCCGCGACCGGCCGGCCGAGGCCTTCATCTACACGATGGGCGATCCGCCGAACATCGCCGGGGCGGTCGCCTGCCTGGGGCTCAACGACGTGATGAGCCTGTTGCAACAGGGGCGGGTCGACGTGGGGTTCATCGGCGGAGCCGAAATCGATCCACTGGGGAACCTCAATACCACTCGCACCAGCAGCAGCGGTTCGCTCGTGCGGCTTCCGGGTAGCGGCGGCGGGGGCGACATTGCGTCCCTGGCGGGACGCACCGTGTTGATCATGGAGCACGAGCCGCGGCGCTTCCGCGAGCGCGTCGACTACATCACGTCACCGGGGCACTTCCCCGGGCGCCGCCGCGGCGGCCCGGCGACGCTGATCACCACCCTCGGCGTCTTCGACCTTTCCGGCCGGGCGGTTCGCGCCGCCAGCCTGCACCCGGGCGTGACGCCCGAGCAGGTGCGCCAGGCGACCGGCTTTACGATCACGATCGACGACAACGTTCCGGCCACCGCCCCGCCGTCCGCGGACGAGCTCGCTTACATCCGGCAGGCGGATCCTGATGGCTTCTGGACCGGCGATAGCATGAAGCCGGGATGAGCGCGGTGGCTCCAGTATGGTCGCCGAGCGATGCGCAGGCGCGCGACAGCCGGCTGTCGCGGTTCATGCAGCAGCACGGCTGCGCCAGCTATCCGGAGTTGTGCCGCAAGGCCGCCGCGGAACCGCGCTGGTTCTGGGACGCGCTCGTCAAGGCGCTGGGCATCGTCTGGTCGACCCCGTACGAGGCGGTGATGGACACCTCGGCCGGCGTCCCCTTCACGAGATGGTTTCCTGGTGGCCGGCTCAACGCCTATGAATCCGCGGTGCAGCGCCACCAGCGCACGGATCCGGATCGGCTCGCCATCATCGCCGAGAACGAGGGCGGAGCCACCCGTCGGCTGACCTACGCGGAGCTCGAGGACGCCGTGGAGCGGACCGCCGCCGGCCTCCGTGCCATCGGTGTCGAGCGGGGAGTCGCGGTCGGTCTTTACCTGCCCCTCGTCCTGGAGAACGCGGTGGCCTTGCTGGCCATCACCAAGCTGGGCGCGATTGCCGTTCCGCTCTTCTCCGGCTTCGGCGCCGAAGCCGTCCGCCAGCGAATCTCCGACGCGCAGGCCAGGGTACTGATCACGGCCGACGGCGCCACTCGTCGCGGACGGGCCGTGCCGATGAAGCCGATCGCCGAGCAGGCGATCGCCGGACTGCCTCACGTGCAGCGACTCGTCGTCGTCCGCTGCGCCGGCCTCGATACGCCGCTCGTTCCAGGGCGAGACCTGAGTTGGGAGGAGATCGTGGACGACTCGCATCCGCGGGTCGCAACCGAAGCGATGCGGTCGGACGAGCCGCTGATGCTGCTCTATACCTCGGGGACCACCGGGCGGCCCAAGGGCACCGTGCACGGCCACGCCGGGCTACCGATCAAGAGCGCCCAGGACTGGGCCTTCGGCATGGACGTTCGACCCGGGGAACGGGTGATGTGGGTGACCGACATGGGGTGGGTGATGGGCCCGCTGCTCGTCTTCGGCAGCCTGATGCTGGGCGGCACGGCGGTCCTCTACGACGGCGCCCCGGACTACCCGGATCCGGCGCGGGTCTGGGCGGTCGCCGAACGCCAGGGCGTGACCCACCTCGGCATCTCCCCCACCCTGACCAGGGTGCTGATGTCGGCGGGCGACCGCGCCCTCCCGCCGCGACCGCTGTCGCAGCTCCGGGTGCTGGCCTCCACGGGTGAGCCCTGGACGCCCGAAGCCTGGGCGTGGCTATTCGAGGTGGTCGGCGGCAGAAACGTTCCGATCATGAATTACTCCGGCGGGACGGAGTGTGGCGGGGGCATCGTGTCGGGCAACTTTCTGACGGCCGCAACGCCCGGAAGCTTTGCCGGGCCGATTCCGGGCGTCGACGCCGAGGTCTTCGACGATGCGGGTCAACCCGTGCGCGGCGAGGTGGGCGAGCTGGTGATCCGCCAGCCCTACCTGGGAATGACGCTCGGCTTCTGGAAGGACCCGCAGCGTTACCTGGAGACCTACTGGTCGCGCTGGCCCAACGTCTGGGTGCACGGGGACTGGGCGATGATCGATGAGGATGGCCTCTGGTACATCCTCGGCCGTTCCGACGACACCATCAAGGTCGCCGGCAAGCGGGTTGGGCCGGCCGAGGTGGAAGCGGCCGCATTGGACGGGACCGACGTCGCCGAAGCGGCGGCCGTCGGGATTCCGGATCCGCTCAAGGGTCAGTCAGTCGTGATCTTTGCCGTCGCCCGGCCGAACGCCGACCCGGCTCCGATCCCGGCCGCGGTATCGGGCAGCGTGGAACGCTCGCTGGGCAAACCCTTCAAGCCGGCCGCCGTCCACGTGATCCCGCGGCTGCCGAAAACTCGCAACGGCAAGATCTTGCGACGGGTGATTCGCAACGTCTTCCTCGGGGATCCGCCCGGTGACCTGTCGTCGATCGATGACATGGCATCGCTGGATCCGATTCGGACGCTCGGAGCGGCCTCGCCCCCCGAGGATCGCTGAGAAAGCCGGCCGCCGGCTGACTCAGTCCGGCTGCAACCAAGCGGCAGCTCGAGGTGTCTTGAAGGATGTGGCGCACGTCATGAGCTTGCCGGCCGACGATCGGGTCCGGGCGCAAGCCCTCGCGGGAGACGAATCGGCATTCGCGGCACTCATCGGGCCTCTGGTCGAGCCCGCCCTGCGGCTGGCGTATTCCATGCTGGGTGACCGGGTCGAAGCGGAAGACGCGACTCAGGAGGCGCTCACCAGTGCCTGGCGCAAGCTGCACCAGCTGCGCGAGGGCATGCCGGTCCGACCGTGGCTGCTCGCGATCGTCATCAACCGCTGCCGGAATATCCGGCGCACTCGTTGGTTTCACCTCGTCCGCCTGGCCGATCCGTCCTCGAGGCGTGAGCTCCCGGATTCGACCGTTGAGCGCCTCGACATCGACCTCGCGATCGCTCGGCTTCCCCAACGGGATCGCCAGGCGCTGTTTTTGCATTTCTATCTCGACCTGCCGCTCGACGAAGTCGCCCTGGCGCTTGGCGTCTCGGTCAGCGCGGCCAAAGCCAGGATCTACCGGGCCTGCGGCCGGCTTCGCCCCGGACTCATTGAGGAGGATCGCTAGATGGACAACTTGAGGCGTGAGGTTCAGGCGGCGTTTGCGCGGCAGCAGGCAGGCATCCGGCCGGACGAGGCCCGGGCGCGGCTATTGCGGCAGGCGCTCGCGGGGGCGCGCCGCCCGAATCGTTTGCTCAGTCTGGCCGGCGCGGTGGCAACCCTGCTGGTGGCCGGCGCGATCACGGTGGCCGCCCTGCTGACCCATGGGCACCTGCGCCAGTCGCCCGCGGTGCCAAACACCGTCGAGCAGGCGCTCACCGCCGGGCCGGCAGCGGTTCTTGGTTCCGCCTCGGATCGCGGCTTTGTCTGGTTGGTTGGAGACATCACCCAGCCGCAAGCTACTGGCAACCAGGGCGGCACCATCACGGGAATGAGGGTTGTCGTGCTCGACTGGTCCGGAAAAGTCCGCTATCACTTCGACCTGCCACACGCCAGACCGGGTTTTCCGACGGCGATCCAGGCCATTTCCCCCGACGGCACCCGGGCGCTTCTCGACGACGGAACGGTCGTCGACGAGACCGGGGCGATTATCGGGAAGCTTCCGGCGCTGGCCGTCAACGGGATGCCGGCGAACGCGACCCATTGGATGGCGGACAACCGGCACGTCTGCGCGTCGTTTTCCAATGAACCGGTCGCGCCGTTTGTCGCGCCGCAGCCGAAGGGCCAGCCGAACGCGTCGCCGACTCCGCCCGAGCCTTACACGAGGCCGGACGCCGACCATAGCGTCACCCTCAAGATCTTCGGCCTCGACGGCACGGTTCGCACCGTTGCGACGTTTGCCAAAGGGCCGCAGGGGGTTGCGTCTGGGCCGTTCGGTGATTCAACCTCAGTGCTGGCCTGCAATGGGACAACCGACCTGGCGGTGGTCGCTCGCTATCACGATGCCGACACCAGCGGCGGCCAATCGTCGACCAACATGACGGTGAGCCTTTGGGCGATCAAGCTGTCCACGGGGGCCGTGGTCTATCACCAGCCCGAGACCCGCATGGCCCTGGGGCGTGCCTTCTTTTTTGGCTCGCAGAACGCGCAGCTGGCCGTCGAGTTCCTCTGGAACAGCAAGGTCTGGGGCGCGGAGACCGACGTCGTTCTTCGAATGCCATCCGGCCAACCGGTACCGGTGCTCGACGCCGAGCCGATCCCGGATACGACTGGGGTCAGCGCCGACGGCACGCGCATCCTCCGCCGCCTGGTTGACCAGGCGCACGGCCAGACCGATCTCGAGCTGATCGACGCCAGCAACGGGCACATCATCCGCCGGGTGGTGATTCCCACCACGGTGGGCGCGACCGCCGTCGCCCAACCGGGGAGCTCGTCGTTCATGGTCCAGGTCGAGGGCTATCTCGCCTACGTCGATCGCGACGGGGGCATCAGCCTGCTGCATCCTGACGTGAAATTGGGAGGCGCTCCAGCTAGCGTTAGCCTGCCACCGATCGCCATGCAGAACTGATCGAGTCGGGACTCGTGGGAAACCCTCCCACCACGGGAGGGTTTCTTTGGCCAGCTCCGGTTACTTGCCTTGCTCTATTGGCGGAAATACTCACGCAAGGGCGCGCTGCTCGACCAGCCCGCGGCGTTCAGATGCCCCAGGCGGAACGCATCCTCGATGGTGCGAAGCAATCCGTAGTGATTCTCAGCCACGCCCGAGCGATAGCCAGGAATGGCCCGCGGCGAGATGACGAGGGTGGGGACGTGTCCACCCCAGCTGTCGCCGCAGCAACCGGCGCTGCTCGAGCCCTCATCCCAGGTGATGAACAGCGCGCCGCCGTTCCGGAACGCGGCCGATCCCGTGATGGTGGGCACGACGCTGCGCAACCAGGCATCGCCGGTCGCCACGCTGCAATCGTGCATGTCGTTGCACATGTTGGGGGTGATCCATACGAAGTTCGGCACCTGGCCGCTGTTCATGTCACCCGAAAACTGGCTGAAGGGAACGACGTGCGCAGCGCAACGCGCGGCGTTGTTGCGGATGTCGTTGTAGTACATGAAGGGGTCGTGCTTCATCGCGTAGTTGCCCGAGCTGGCGCCGGTGAAGCAAGGCGACGGCATGTCTTCCATGTAGGCCTTCCACGATCGGCCACTGGCCTCGAGCTGGTCGCCGATGTTGGTCGCGTTCACATAGCAGGTTGTGCAATCGCTGGCAATGCCAAACGTGCTGCCCGCCGTCAGCGCCAGGTAATTCGGCAAGCTGGGGTGCGAGGCAGCGTAGTAGTTCGTCGCCAGGCCGTAGCTGTTCGCCAGGCTGTTGATGTACGGTGCCGCGGCGCTGCCAATGACGCTGCCGTATTCGTGGTTCTCCATCACGATCACGAAAACGTGTGAGAAAGCCGGCACCGCCGCGGTTGCGGTTGGCTGTGGCGGAGGCGGGGCCGGATGGCTCGATGCGGCCGCCCCACCTGCCGGGGCGGCGGTCGCGGTTGCCGGCGTGGCCGTGGGGGTCGGCGTGGAGACAGGGTTCGC
>Ga0209059_1000582_pt1 | contig 16651 bp, 10 predicted proteins | sample GraSoiAngelo_151_FD_186165 | JGI IMG/M metagenome (GOLD analysis project Ga0209059, IMG submission 186165) | Grasslands soil microbial communities from the Angelo Coastal Reserve, California, USA - 14_1009_12_20cm (SPAdes) (version 2) | ecosystem: Environmental > Terrestrial > Soil > Grasslands ...
TTTATGGCATTGTTGACCAGGTTCACCAGGATCTGGTGCAGCTTGCGCGCCTCGCCCATGACCGCCGGCAGGTCCTCCGGGAGGCGGCAGGTTAGCGAGCGCCCCGTGAGCATCGGACGCACCTCCTCGCAGACGTGCCGCACCACCGAGGCGACATCGACCCGGGACAAATCGACCGAGATGCGACCCGAGTCGATCCGGCTCACCGCGAGGATGTCGCCGATCAACCGTTCCATCCGGTCCGCCTGCCCATGCAGGTCCTGCAACAGCTCGCGCCGCTGGGCCTCACTCAGGTCAAAGTCGAGCAAGAGCTCGCTCAATCCCTTCAGGGTGGTCAGGGGGGTTTTCAACTCGTGCGATGCGGCCAGCATCAGCGCGTCACGGGCTTCGATCGTCTCCAGCTCCGGGGTCACATCGTGAATGACGATCACGGCGCCATCGGGCGTCTTCCCCTTGCCTTGCAAGGGGGACACGGAGTACGCCACCCGGACCGGATCGTCGCTGGTGCGCAGCCGGAACAGATAGGCGAAGTGGGTGTTGATCCGCGTGCCAAGGCGGAGCGCCCGTCGCAGCGCGCCATTCGGGGCGCACAGGTTCACCCCGGTCTCGGTCCGTACCTCGAGGATATCGGCCGCCGGCCGGCCCACTGCATCCCCCCGCGCCCACCCCGTGAGGCGCTCCGCGACCGGGTTCAGCGAGAGCACGGTCGCTTCGCGGTCGACGATGACCATCGCCTGGGGGAACTGCTCAAAGGCCTGGTCGGAGAGCGTTCGCTCCCTCGCCATTCACCGCAGTATAGGCGGGCGTATGCGCGCCTTCAATTGCTGCAGCCGCCGCTCGATGCCGAACGGGCCGGGTCGCAGCACGTGTTCATAGAGGCCAAGGTAGCGGACAGTCTCGCCCCCAAATCCGGTCTTGAACCGGTAGAGCCCGAACCAGGGATGATCCGGGGCCGGCTCCTCCGGAATTCCCCACCAGTCATACGTATCGCAGCCGAGGGCGCGAAAATCGAGCATCGCCTGCCAGTGCAGCAGGTAGTTCGGCATCAGCTCGCGCTTGCGGTCGGTGGAGCCGCCGAACAGGTAGTAGGCGATCTTGCCGAAGCGGAAGACCATGATGCCGGCGAGCATGTCGCCCTCGTGCTCCGCCAGGTAGAGCCGGACCGCGTCCTTCGGGGCGAAGAGGTCGAGCGCTGCTTGGTAGTAGGCAACGCCCGGCAGGTGAATACCCTGCCGCTTCGCCGTGTCGCTGGCGAGACGGGCAAAGGTGGCCACGTCCTTCGAGCCGGAGACCTTCACGCCTTTGCGCTCTGCCAGGTTCAGGTTGTATCGCGTCTTTGGCTTGAAGCTCGCCTTCAGTGCCTCGGGGTCGAGATCGATGCTCAGCAGCTGGGTCGCGATCGGCTGCACTGGCTTGCCCTGAATAAACCCGCCACCCTCGAAGAAGGCCGGCCACTCGTCCCCGACCCGGGCATGGGGTTCGATCCGGATGACGAGGCCGCCGCCGGCTCGGGCCCGCCGCTCGAGCGTGTCCAGGACCTGGATTCGGGCGGACTCGACCACCGTCGGACCGCGTGGCACGTAGTAGACCGCGCCGCCGGGAACCAGGGTGGTGGTCCGCTGTAGCGAACAGAGTCCGTGCCGCCCGTCGGCAACCACGAGCCGCTCGATGCTCCAGCCGAAGCGTGACTGGAGTTCCCCCCAGCTCCAGCTCTGGAGCAGGTTCCCCTCCGGCTGAGCGAGCAGGAGGCGGTCCCACGCGTCGGCGCCCAGTGCGTGCCCGGGCGTGACGGTCGTCGCGACGTCAGACAAACTCTGGCTGGCCCGCCCGCGCGAATCGCTCCGCGAGGCGGATGGTGAGGGCGGCGGCGCGGTTCACCGCCAGATCGTAAAGCCCGATGAAGCGCACCATCCGCCCGTTGAAACGGGATTTGAAAACGTAGTAGCCGTAGCCGCGCTGCCCGGGTTGCGGATCGACCGGCACGCCCCACATGTCATAGGTGGTACAGCCCCGCCGCTGCGCATCCTCGATGGCTCGCCAGTGCAGCAGGTATCCCGGCTTGGTGTCCTTCGCGTCCGACCGGGTCCCGCCGTACAGGTAGATCAGCTTAGGGCCGAAGAACAGCATCACCGCCCCTGCCAGGACCCGATCGTCCTGGCGGGCCAGGTAGACGGCCACCTGGCCGCGCTCGCGAAACAGGGTCAGGAGGTCCTGGTAGTAACTCCGACTGCGGATGGTGAACCGCTCGCGGGCGGCGGTCTCCTCGAGAAGCTCGTAGAAGGTGTCCATCGCCGCGGACCCCTCTGAAGCCTCCACGGTCAAGCCCTGCCGCACGCCGGCGCGAATATTGCGCCGCGTCGATTCCTTGAGGCGCATCAGCGCCTGATCGCCGCCGCTGATGTCGACCACCATGGTGGCCTGGTGCTGAATCGGGTGACGGCTCGCCCGGGCGCCGGTGTCGGTCAGCACGGCACGTTGCGCCTCCGTGGTCCACTCGGGATCGACCTTGAGGATGGCACCGCCCTCGGACGCGAGCCGTTCGCGAAGCGCCGGCCAGAAGGCGGGCCACTGGTCGAGGCGGCCGTCCAGGATCGGCCCCCGCGGCGCGTAATTGAGCGCCAGTCCGCCGGGAAGGCCACGGCGGAGCACGGAGGCGGCGGCCATCGGCCGACCCATCTCGCTCCAGAAATAGCGGCTGACCTTCCAGCCGTAGCGTGATTTCAGGCTCCCCCATGCCCAGGCCTGCAACAGGGAGCCGTCGCGCGCCTGGGAGACGAACGCGTCCCAGGCGGACGCATCCTCACAGGTGGTCAATTCCGGCATGGGCTCTCAGCTTAGCGGGCAACTCCATCGGCCGCCGCCACGCAGAGTCTTGACAGGTGGGGTATCGTATTTGGCCTGTGCTAGCATTGGAACGAAATCTCGGAGCGGTGGGAGGCGTTGTGTGAGTTCCATCGAGCAGGCGCCGAGGCTTCTCGACTACAAGGGATCACTCGACCAGACCCCCCTGCTATCCCTCTTGCAGTCGATGCAGGCCCAGCGCGCGACGGGGACCCTCCAGGTGCGAAATGGCGGCGAGGCGTTCTCGTTGTTCTTTCTGTTTGGCCACCTGTTTCATGCCTATGGCGATGGCAGCCAGGGTGAGGAGGCGGTGTTCGAGCCGCTCGCCTGGCGGCAGGGCGACTACACCTTTGATCCCAAATCGAAGCTTCCCACCGAGGAGACCATCACCGCACCAACCGCCGACATCCTGTCGGAGGCCAAGCGGCGCGGCGTCCCGGGAGCGGATAACGGACCTATGGCACCGACTCGGCCCGCGCCGGTACCGGTCGCCGCAGTGCAAGCCCCCTCTCCGCCGATTCCCCAGGTCAGCGAGCGCCCCGTCGTGAGCCAGCAACCGGCCCAGCAACCGCAGGCACCGACCGAGGAGACGCCCCCACCCACCGAGCTGTATCCGCTTCCGGTGGGCAAGCTGGTCTACGAATCCCTCAAGACCGCCTTCGTCGATTTTCCCAAGCTGCTGCGCTCGTTGAGCTCGGACCGGCTGACCGGCTACCTGCGCCTCACCGGCCAGGCCTCGCGCGGCATGATCCTCTTCTACCAGGGCAGCCTGATCGAGAGCTTCTACGACGGCGGCGCGGTCGTCACCACCGGCCGCACAGCCTTCTCGCTGTTCAAGAACGACGTCGACCGCGGCGAGGGCAGCATGGACGTGATCGAGCTGTCGCCCGAGGTGGTGACCGCGATCTACCAGCTGCTGACCGCCCCGACCATCCTGCAGGGCCTGCTGGCGCGCTTCGTCGATATTCGCGCGCTGCTGCAGTATCTCCAGGAAGAAAAGATCCATGGCAGTCTGCTGGTGCGAGCACCGGATGAGATGGGCATCGTGCTGTTGCGTGACGGCCAGCTCCTGGGCGCCTTCACCCGCGGGCAGCCGCAGCTGGTCCAGGATCCCGAGATCGTGACCCGGCTATGCGCCGATTCGAAGACCAGGATCGAGGTGAAGGCGGTCGCCGACCTCGAAGAGCCCGCCTCCGTCAGTCTCGAGGAGATGTTGGCCCTGACGCCTTCCGTGCCGGCAACGGTCTACCGACCCGCACCGGCGGCGGCGCCTACCGCCTCGACGCCGGCCGCCGGCGCGCCACGCGCCCAGACGTTCCAACCGACAGCGCCGGCACCGCCGGCATCCAACGCCGAGCCGGACATCGACTGGCCATCACTGATGAGCCAGCTAAATCAGATGGCGGATAACGCGCTGCAGAACCGATCGAAGAAGGTCAAGGAGATGCTGGCCTCCACCGATCACAATCTCGACGCGCTCGACCGCACGATCGACCGGATCTCGCAAACCTCGATCATGTTCGTCGACCCGGCGCGCCTCACAAACCTGGCGAACGAGATGCGCCAGCTGGTGGAAGACCAGAGGTAGACTTCGCGCCGGGCGGGGCCGCCGTGCCCGTTCGGCTGGGTAACCTTCTCTTCTGATGCGGCGCGGGCTGGTTCTCCTGGCGGCGATGCTCGCTCCTCTCCTGGGCGCCTGCGCCCTCAATCCGCCGCGGATCGTGAGCATCTCGCCGAGCCGGGAGGTGACCGACGTCCCGACCAACCAGACCGTGAGCATCAGCTTCGACCGGCCGATGAACCACGATTCGGTGGAGCGGCGCTTTCAGCTTTCGCCGACGCTGGCCGGCTGCAGTGGATCCAAGACTTGCCGCTTCGCCTGGACCGGCAACACGCTGATGTTCACCCACGCCCACGTGAATTTCGCCCTCTCCACGCAATACACGGTCTCTATGCACGCCGGCTATGCCGACGCCAGCGGCCAACAGAACACGCTCGAACACGTCTGGCACTTCACCACCGAAGCAGCACCGACGCTCACCTCGGTCGACCCGCCGGACAATGCCACCGCGGTCGCCCCAGATCGCAACATCGTCCTCAGCTTCAGTCGTCCGATGCGCGCCGACACGATGCAGGCGGCCATCCAGCTGAGCCCTGATACCACGTTCCTGCTACGCGCCCGGCCGGGCGGCGACGGTTCCCAATTCGAGATCATCCCGGCCGCGGTCCTCCAGCCGAACCAGAGCTATACCGTCTCCGTCGATCGGCCGCTCGACACTCACGACAACGCCATCTTTGGGCGGGTGCAGACCCGCTTTCGCACCGGGCCCCTGTCGCTCAGCCGCAAGATCGGCTATCTCATCGGCCAGCGCGGCCAGCCCGCCTTCGGCGTGGGGATCGTTGACCCGCACCCGGATGCCTTTCTTAACCGGGCCACCCCAAAAATCATCTACCGACTGAGCGCCCAGAGTCAGCTGACGGACGGCATCGTCGCGTTCGACTGGTCACCGGACGGGCAGCGGCTGGCGGTCGTCCAGGCGCCGCGAAGCTCGGACAGCGGGCCCATCCAGATCGTCGACCTGGCGACCGGCACCGCGATTCGCCCCGGGATCAATGGCTCCGAGGTCTACTGGTCAACGGACGGCACCATCGTCTACCTCAGCAACGGGATCATCCGGCGCTTCCACCCCGGCACCCTGGAGGACTCGGCGCTCACGGACCCGGCCGACGGACGGGTGATCGGCCCGCTGGCGGTGAGCCCGGACGGAAAGTCGGTCGCGTACAGCACGATCGACGCCCAGGCGTTAACGCACCTCTGGATTCTGAACCTGGACTTGCGGACCCGCTTTCGTCCGCCTGGCCTCGACGACCCCGCCGACCACCCGGCCTGGTCGCCGAACGGCACCAAGCTGGCCTTTCGCCGCGTCACCACCGGCGGACCGGAACTCTGGGTGTACGACCTGTCGGCCACCGGTACCAGCGCCTACCGCCGGGGCGGTTCGCTGGACATCTCGGGCGCGGCCTGGCTGAACGACAACAGCACCCTGATCGCGGCCACCGGCACCGGCAGCGGAGCCGTCCTCTACCGCATCAACATCTTCACGGCCGGGGAAGCCGGCGGCATTGTCAAAGTCACCGGCACCAAGGACGCGCCGAACGGGTCGGCACCCAGCACGCCGACCTACGACCGGCGGATCGCGTTCGTCACCCAGTTGGACGAGCTCCCGCAGATCAGTGTCATGAACGGCGATGGCTCCCGACCGCAGCCGCTGACCATCTGGGAAGGCGACTACCCATATACGGGGAGCGCGCCCAACTGGTCGCCCGCGGGGTAGCCGCCGGCCGCCCGCTCGGCCTGGACCGCTAGGCTGCCCGCGGAAGGGCGTCGTCCGCGGCGATCTCCACCTGGGTGGGCTTGAGGTAGTTCGCGTGGAAGTACGCCCGGACCGCGAGCGTGACGAGCATCGCGATCGCCATCAAGATCGCAGATGACCAGAACGGGATGCCCGGCTGCCGACCGTACATCCAGCCGCCGATCGGGTAAGCGATCACCACCACCGCGCCGGTGACCAGCGCGAACAGGCCGTATCCCTTCGCCATGGCGTGGTCAGGCAACACCTCTCCGATCACGGCGGTCATCACCTGGCGGAACGACCAGAACGCGCCCCGCAGGAAGAACGCGGCGCCCAGCAGGGGCAGGGCCATCGAGGCGAGCAGCAGGATCGCGGACACGACGTAGGCCGCCTCGAAGCAGAGCACGATCACCACGCTCCCCATTGACCGCCGTAACCGGCCCAGGCTGAGTCCGATCAGGACCGACCCCAGATAGAGGATTCCCATCAAACCGCCGACCCAGAAGTTATTCACATGCGCCGCTTCTCGAGCGTACAGGCCGGTAAAGGTCCAGGGGATGAAGATGATCAGGGTGACCAGCGAGAACAGCACCAACAGCACCCGGAACGCGGGGTATCGCAGGAGATCGCGATACCGAGTCGACGGCGTGGCAGGGATGCGAGGCTCCTTGGCGGGCAACGACCACAGGCAGACGGCGGCCAGCGCGTAGAAGACCGCCGACATCCAGAACAGCGCGCGCAGGGACACCAGCTCGGCCAGCCAGCCGGTCAGCAGATTGGACACGATCAGTCCCAGGGAATAGGAGGAGAGAACCGTAGTCATGACCATCGCGATCCGATCCCGCGGCACGCCGAGGGTGAGGTAGAGGCTGATCGCGGGGGCGTTGATCACGGAGGCCTGCATGAAAATGACGCCGACGGCCGTCCACGCCCAGTGCGGGGCCACCGCGAAGCAGAGCGGAGCCGGAATGGCGATCAACCAGCCGGCCTTGATGGTCCTGTGCAGGTCGCGCCGCTCGGCGAGTCGGGTGCCCGGCAGCATTACCAACGTGGCTACCAGCATCCCGACCGCCGCCAGGATGCCGATGTCGATGGCGCTGGCGCCCAGCTGGCGCTGGTAGATGGCGCCGAAAGCGACGAAGGGGCCGGCACCCAGCCCGGACAAGCCGTGAGCGACGAACAGCAGCCAGCCGCCCCGGTCGATCCGGACGCGGGTCTCGGGTCGGTGACCACCAACCGGGGCCGGCCAGAGGCGGCGGGCGCGGGCGGGCAGCACATGGATATATCGCGCCGCCTCCGCCGTCCCATCGAGCTACGCGGCGACGAACCGGTGAAGGCGGCGATCGCCGCGACGGTCAGGCCGCGACCGGTTCCTCCAGGCTGATTCGGCGATGCAGCCGGGCCAGCCGGCGCGGGGCCCACCAGTTCACCCGCCCGAGGAGTCGCATGACGGCCGGCACGATCAGCGCCCGGACGAGGGTCGCGTCGATCGCGACCGCGATCGCGAGCCCCAACCCGATCGACTTGATCAGGACGACGTCCGCCAGGCCGAAGGCGAGGAAGACGGCGAACATGATGGCGGCCGCCCCCGTGATCAGCCGCCCGCTTCGCTCGAGCCCCTCCGCCACCGCCAAGCGGGTATCACCGCTGCGGCGGTACTCTTCCTGAATTCGACTGATCAGGAGCACTTCGTAGTCCATCGAAAGTCCGAACACGATGCAGAAGAGCAGCACCGGCACGGACGGATCGAGAGGGGCGGCCGTGAAGTTGAGCAGCGAGCTGAGATGGCCCTGCTGGAAGATCCAGACCAACGCGCCGAACGAGGCCCCGATCGAGACGACGTTCATGACGACCGCCTTGAGGGGCAGCACGACGGAGCCGGTCAGCAGAAAGAGCACGAGGTAGGTCACGAGCATCACATACGCCACCGCCAGCGGGATCCGCTGCATGATGAAGTCGGTGAAGTCGATCGAGAACGCGGCTACCAGTATCGAGCTGCCGGCCGGCGGCGTCAGGCCACGCAACGCTCGAACGATCGCGCGCGAGCCGTCGCTCTCGGCAGCCTGCTTGGTGACGGCGGTCAGAGTGACGATGTTCGGACCGGTGGTGCTGTGGACGAATTCCTGGAAGCGGGCCGGCTGCGCGGAGGCCGGCGCGCTGAGCACGGCCTGATAGCCGGCGCGACTCAGCGCGGAGTCCAGGGTGACAACCCCCTCGACGCCCTCGACCCCAGGAATCCGCTTGATCCGCTGGGCCAGGTCATAGAGGTCACCCACGCGCGCGCTGGTCAGCGGGTGGCCGTCGGGATAGTTGACGACCACGCTGAAGTAGGTCTGACCCTGGCCCGGAAATTTCTGGACCAGGTCATAGCCGACCCGGGACTCCGCATTGGGAGGCAACATGCCGACGTCGCCATTGGCGATGCGGATCTGGAAGAACGGTGAAGCCAGCAGGCCGAGAATCGCGAGCACCGGAACCAGCACCAGGATCGGCCGGCGCATCACGCGCATGGCAAGGCCGTGCCAGAATCCGCGGCCGGCGCGACGTTGGCGCACCGGTAGACGCAGCCAGTTGACTCGATGGCCGAGGACGGCGAGGAGCGCGCTGAGGAAGGTCAGCGCGTACAGCACCGCGACGGCCACCACGATCGCGCCCGCGGTGCCCATCGACGCCAGGAACGAGCCCTGGAAGAAGAGCATGGCGCTCAGGCCGATCGCGACCGTGATGCCGGAGAACGTGACCGCCCGGCCGGACGTCCGGATGGCAGTCGCCAGCGCGGACTCGACCGTCTGATCGGCCGCCAGCTCCTCCCGGAAACGGTTGACGATGAAGAGCGAGTAGTCGATCGCGACCCCGAGCCCAATCAGGGTCACGATGTTGGTGGCGTAGGTCGACACATCGGTGAGGCGGGCGAGGAGTCCGACCGCCGCCAGCCCACCGAGGACCGCCAGTCCGCCCACGCCCAGCGGGAGCAACATGCTGATCACCGTGGCGAACACGATCAGCAGCAACGGAACGATGATCACCAGCGAGACCAGCTCCGCCCGCCGCAAGTCGGCGGCCAGGTAGGTGTCGAAGTCGTGGCCGACGGCGACGTTGCCAGTGCCATATATCCGGAGGTGGACCGATGTGACGTTGGCGCGAAGCTGCGGGTAGTACTGGCGCGCGGTGGCGTAGTCGTCCTTGAGAGACACAACGGCCATGGCGTGGTGTCCGTCGGTCGAGGTCAATGCGTGCGCCAGGTCCGGCTGAGCGTCGAACGGCGTCTCGATGCTCTTGACGCGCGCGTCGGAACGCAGCGGCTGCAGCGCATCCAGCATGGCCTGCCTGAAGGCCGGATCCGAGACCGCCATCGCGTCGCTGCCGAAGACCAGGCTGAACGATGAGCCCGCGCCGCTCTGGGGGAGCTGGTGCTGCATCAAGGTCAGCGCCCGGCCCGATTCGGTATTGTCCCCGCCGCTGTTCTTCAGCGTGCCGCCGTGCCCGAGCGCGACAATCGAGCCGACGAGGAGCAGCGCCGACAGCCCGAGCACGACCCAGCGGAACCGGTAGACGACATGACCCCACCAGGCAAACATCTCAGCCCTCCTGTCTGAAACGGGTCGGCGTCGCGGTCGCGAAGGCAATCGCCATCTCGCTCAGAGCGTCGATGGCGGCGTCGGCGTCGAAGCCGGGATCCATCACCTTCTGCAGGTAGATGCCGTGCAGGCTGCCCCAGAGCGCGGCGGCGATCGCGTCCGCCGAGGCCGTAGGCGGCTCGGGCATCCCCGCGATCACGCCCTGCGTAATGCGCGCGATAAAGGCCCGTCGTTCATCGATGAAGCTGCGCACCGCGGCGGCAATCTTCGGGTTGTGAATTCCGACGCCGAACATGTCAAACGTCAACACAAAGAGGCTGCGATAGCTTTTGAGTTCTTGCTTGGCCAGATCGAAGCCCATTCGCGCAAACCCCATCGGGTCGGCGTTTTCCGGCAGCGGCCCGCTGAGGCTCATCCCGGCCTCTTCCCAGGCGCGCATGGCGGGCGCGCAGGCGTGCTCGATCGTAGCCACCAGCAGGTCTTCTTTGGTCTCGAAGTAGTAGTGCGCCAGACCGGGGGCCAGGCCGGCCTCGGCGGCGATGTCCTTCATCGAGGTCTCGTGGTAGCCGCGCTTGACCAGCGCCCGATAGGCCGCCTCGATAATGCGTTCCTTGGTCTGGTCCGGCATTGGTCCTCCTCGAACAGCCCGCTTTGGTCACCCGACCAAATGATTGGTCATTCAATCAAATCTGGTACCGGAAGTCAAGCCGTGGCGTAGATCTCAGCGTTCGCCGGAAGCGTCCTCAGCCGGCGACGGCGGGACGAAGCTCCGGCACCCGGGGGGCGGCGTATTCGGCGACCAACCGGTCGACGGTCTCCTGCCAGCTGAACTGGGTCGCAACCAACCGGCTCCGCCGGCTGAAGCAGCGGCCCAGCTCGTCATCGAGCAGCAGCCGGCCAATCCGCTCCGCATACTGCGCCGGGTCGTGCGAGACCAGGGTGAAACCGGTCAGCCCATCTTTTACGATGGCCGGAATCCCGCCCACGCGGGCGGCCACCACCGGGGTGCCGCAAGCCGCCGCTTCCAGTGCCACCAGGCCGAACGACTCGGAATACGAGGGCACGACACACACGGCGGCCAGGCTCAGATAGCCCGCCAGCGCCTCCTGGTCGACGGAGCCGATAAAGCGCACCTGTTGATCGACGCCCAAGGTGCGGGCGAGCGCCAGCAAGCGGGCGCGCTCCCCACCACTGGCCTGGCTTTCACGGGCGCCATTGTGGCTGTCGTCGCCGATCACGAGGAGCACCGGTGATTCGGTAGCCGCGAGCTGTCCGGACAAGAGTGCCAGCGCGCGGACGACGATCTCCGCACCTTTCAAGCGCTCCAGGCGGCCGGCGAACACGATGACCTTCGCGGCGCCGAGCTCCAGCCGCGCCCGCAGGGCCGCCGTCGGACGAGGCGCAAACAGGCGAAGATCGACACCGGGCGCCACGACGACGACCTGGCCGCGCAGGGCGCCGTACAGGCGGACCAGGTCATCAGCCTCCTGGAGGCTGGAGGCGATCAGCCGGTCGGCGTTGCGCACGATGGTCTGCTCGACCGCGATCCGGTGATCGGGCTCCACCATCGCGCCCTCGGCGGCGCGCTCGTTCTTCACCCGGGCGAGGGTGTGAAAGGTGTGGAACCAGGGCAGCCGCCACTCGTCCCGAAGCCTGGCGCCGACCCAGCCGGATAGCCAGTAATGCGTGTGAAGCAGCTGGTAGCGGGCGCGACGCCGGCGCGCCTCGTCGACCACCGCCTGGGTCAGCTCGGGAAGCAGATCGAAGAGCCGGCCCTTGTCGATCTCCTCGGCAGGGCCGACCGCGAGCCGGGTGACCCAGCTGCCTTGGGCAAGCCGCACTCGGTCTGGGCCGGAAGCGCTCGAGCGCCGGGTGAAGACTTCGGTGGGAATGCCGCGCCGGCTCAACTCCTCGCAGACCGCCCGCAGATAGACGTTCATCCCGCCGTTTTCACCCGCCCCCAGGGGAGCGACCGGCGAGGCATGCACGCTGACGATCGCGAGCGGTTTCAGTCACACCCTCCTTGGTGCGGTGGTAGGACGCCTCTCATCGTCGCCGTTTCGTAGGCGTCCGGTCAACTTCAAATCACCACAAGCGGGCCGCGAACCCGCAGCAACCCTGCGGCGGCGCCGCGACATGGGCGCCGACGACCGGTCGTCAGGGGTTCGCGGGGATTCCCCGCGTGTGCTAGGGTGGTGCCGAATTCTTAGCCACCCTGGCCCCAACCCAAACCTACGATCCACCCACAGCCAGTCAATCCGCTAAAGCGCTTCCAGCTCCCGCTGCTGATCCTCACGCTGGTCTTTTGCTACGGGGTGATCGGCTACATGGTCTTCCTCCGCTGGAACTTCGTCGATGCCCTGTTCATGGTGCTCACCACCGTGACCACGGTCGGTTACGAGGAGGTGCATCCGCTCGGCTCGGGTGGCCGGATCTTCACCATGACGGTCATCGTCTTCGGGGTGGGCACCATGCTCTACACTCTGGCGACCTTTGGCGAGCTGCTCGTGGAGGGGCATCTCGCCCGCTACGCTAGGATGCGCGGCATGGAACGCCGGACCGCCGGACTGTCAGACCACTTCATCGTCTGTGGCTACGGCCGGATGGGAATGCGGGTCTCGCAGGAGTTCCAGCAGATCGAGACCCGCTTCGTCATTGTGGAGAACAACCCGGAGCCACTCGAGCGGCTGCGCAGCACCGACCTCCTGTTCGTCGAAGGCGACGCCGCCTCGGATGCGTCGCTGCTCAAGGCGGGCATCCTGCGGGCCAAGGGGCTGGTCAGTGCCGTTGACTCCGATGAGCGCAATGTCTTCATCACGCTGACGGCCCGGTCGCTGAACCCGGCGCTGTTCATCGTGGCCCGTTCCTCCTATCCCGACTCGGTCGAGAAGCTGCGCCGCGCCGGGGCCAACCAGGTCGTCTCGCCCTACTTGATGGGCGCCCACCGAATGGCGGCCCTGGCCGTCCGGCCGGTCGCCGTCGACGTCCTGGATACGGTGCTGCACGGCGAGAACATCGACCTGGTGGTCGAAGAATTCCTGGTGCCATCCAGCTCAAAGGTGCTCGGCCGGGCGCTCCGCGATTCCGGCATGCGGGAGGCCGGCGCGAACGTCCTCGCCATTCGAAAACGTAACGGCCAGCTGCGCATCAACCCGCCCGATACCCAGGTGCTGGAAAGCGACGACCTGCTGGTCGCCATCGGAACCCGCCAGCAGATGAGCGCCGCGGAACGGCTGCTCTGACCCCGGCCTAAAACGCCTCGAGCCGGGCCCGGTTTGTCAATGAAACGGTTGCTCTTTCTGTTCTCGGATACCGGCGCCGGCCATCGGGCCGCGGCGGAAGCGGTCGCCGCCGCGCTGGCGCTCCGCTATCCCAACCGCTTCCAGGTCGACTGCTTCGACCCCATGGCGGATCCGCACCTGCTGGCCGGCCGGTTGACCGCCCTCTATGGACCGGTGACCCGCCGCCTCCCGTTCCTCTGGAGTGCGGCCTATCACGCCACCAACCTGCAGCCGACGGTGCGCCTCTTCCAGCACAGCATCGGCCGCGGCCTGCGCCGCAAACTGCGAGCGGCCCTCGAACCCCGCCCGGCGCTGGTGGCGAGCTTCCACCCGCTGCTCAATCACGTCGCGGTCGACGTGATGCCCTCCGGAGTGCCGCGAGTCACCGTCATCACCGATTGGATCGACTTCCACCAGGCCTGGACCGACCTGAAGGCGGACTGCATCATCTGTCCATCGCCAGCGGCCTACGACCTGTGCCAGCGGCGGGGCGTGCCCGCCGACCGCCTGGTGCTGGCCGGCCTGCCGATTCACCCGCGCTTCCTGGACGCGATTCGGCGCACGGGCGACAAGCCGTCGACCCGGTTGCGGCTTCGCCTTCGACCGCACGCGCCCACGGTGCTGCTCGCCGGCGGTGGGGACGGAACCGAACCGTTGCGGAAGTACGCCGCCGCGCTGGCTCGTTCACCGCTCGACATCCAGGTGCTTGCCGTGTGCGGCCGCAATCAGGCGCTGGCCCGTCGGATCCGGGAGGACAACCACGCCGGGGTTCATGTGTTCGGGTTCGTCGACAACATGCCGGAATTGCTGCTCGCCGCCGACCTGCTGGCCACCCGGGCAGGTCCGGGCATCATCGCCGAGGGGCTCAGCTGCGGTTGCCCCCTGCTGCTCACGGGCTACCTCCCGGGCCAGGAGCAGGGGAACGTCAGGGAAGTGGTCGCCCGAGGGCTGGGGCGCTACGTGCCGCGTCCGGACGATCTCGTCGACGCCGTCGGTGAGTGGTTCAGAAAGCCCCCGGAGGAGCGGCTCCAGGATGCGGATCGCGTCCGCGCCGCCGGTGACCCGCTGGCGGCCTTCACCATCGCGGACGTCCTGGCGAAGTTGAGCGGCTGACCTACACGGCGGCACTCGGGCACAACAGCCGGAAGTCGCAGCCGGAACATTTCATCCGATCGGGCTTCGCCGGGAACCGGTCGGCGCGAATGCCCTCGGCGACGTTGACGATGGTCTGGCGGTCTTCCTCCAGCCGATCGGTCGGTTTGTCGACGGTGACCCGCGCGCCGGTTTCGAGGTAATAGTAGGAAAGGCTGAGGGGATCGAAGCGGAAGACCTCGCGGGCGGCCAGCGCGTAGACGCCGAGTTGCAGGTCGCGCTGCAGCTCCACCGCCCGCTTCGCCGAGCCGGTCTTGTAGTCGATCACCTCGTAGCTGCCGTCCGGGTGCCGGTCGACCCGATCGATGCGGCCACTGAGCCGCAGCCCGTCGACCCGCAGGCTGAACGGCTGCTCCAGCAGCAGTGGCTTGCTGAGGTCTCCCGCGTCGAGCGCACGCCGCAGGTAGGTCCGGCCGAGGTCCTGCAACGACGGCGCCTGCTCAGGTGCGCAGAAACGCTCGCGCGCCCAGGCGGCGACATAGGCGGCATCGAGCATGTCCCAGGTCAAGGGCCGATCCCGTTCGATGCTGCCCAGCGCATCCTTGAGCGCCTCGTGGAGGATCCGGCCGAACTGCATCTGCGGGCGCGGGCGGGTCGGCAGCCGGAACACGAAGCGGTACTGGTACATCTGCGGGCAGCGGAGATAGGTATCGACCTGGGTGTAGGAGAGGGCCGTGATCGGCGGCGCGTCGTTGAGGGGGAGCTCGACCTGTCGAGCCACCTCGACCGTTCCGCTCAGTGGCGGCGCGAGAAGCGATGCCGCAGCCAGCTCGCGCGCCTCATCGCCTCGGATCGGCGTGAGGAATCGCGACGGTCGCCAGTCCTTGACGCCTTCGTACCGCCCGGCCAGCGTGCAGACAACCTCCTCGCAGGCTCGCGTCAGGGCGACATAGGCCAGCCGCCGCTCTTCGGCCAGGTGCAGCTCAGCCGGTGGCAACTCCTCTTTCAGCAGCTCGTTCGGAAGGGACAGGCCTTCGCTGCGACGGTTCGAGGGAAACCGCCCCTCGACGAGGTGGGGCACGATGACGAGGTCGAACTCCAGTCCCTTCGCCTGATGCACGGTCATCAGGTGGACCGCGTTGACCGTGTCATCGAGCGGCGCAATCTCTTCGTCGGCCTGCGCGGCTTCCGTCGCGTCGAGGTGCTTGAGGTAAGCGGCGAGGTGGTGGTCCGGGTGTTCATCGCAGTAGCCGGTGATCAGTTCGGCGAGTTTCTGCACGTTCGCACTGACCTGGAGGCGCTCGATCGGTCCGGCGAAGCGCTCGAGATCGAGATATCGGGTCTGCTCCATGACCTCATAAAAGAGGTCGTCCACGCCCAGCCGCAGCGCCTTCGCGCTGAAGCGCCGAAGGTCCGCCGTCAGGTGGCGGGCCCCCTGCTCCTCGACCTCCGCAAGGACGTCGAAGAACCGTCGACCATCGTCGCGAGCCCGGCGAGCCCAGCGACCCGCCTGCACCGGGTCAACCGCGTAGCGAGGCAGGCTCAGCAGGCGCATCAGGCAGACCGTGTCGTCGGGGCCGTCGATGGCGCGCAAGTAGGCAAGGCAATCCTTGACCTCGGGCTGCTGGTAGAAGCCACGACCACCACTCACCTGGTAGGCGACCCCGATGCGCTGGAGCGCGCGGGCGAAGTTATGCAGGTGGGCGTTGGCCCGTAGCAGGATCGCGATCCCCCGAGGCCGGTGGCGTCCCATGTCGATCGCCGTTTTGACGAAGGCCGCCACGGCATCGGCTTCATCGGTGACGCTGGCCGCGGTCAGCACGCTGACCGGAAGGCCCTCGCCGCGGGTCGCCTGCAGTCGCTTCTTCAGTCGATCCGGGTCCTCGGCAATGAGGCGTCCCGCCGCTCGGAGGATCGGACCACGGCTTCGGTAGTTCTCCTCGAGGCGAACGACAACGGCGTCCGGATAGACCGCCCGAAAGCGGCGCAGGTTCGCCACCGACGCGCCCCGGAACTTGTAGATGCTCTGGTCGTCGTCGCCGACCACGCAGAGGTTGCGATCGGGCCCCGCGAGCAGCTCGAGCAGGCGGCTCTGCGCGAAGTTGGTGTCCTGGAATTCGTCGACCATCACGTGCGCAAAGCGCAGCGCTTGCCGGGCTCGAACGGCGGGCTCGTCCTGGAGCAGTTGCACGCTGTAGAGGATGGTGTCGTCGAAGTCGAGGCGGTCCTCGCCGAGCAGCCGCTGCTGGTACTCGGCATAGACCCGGGCGGCCTCGCGCTGGGCGTCGACTACCGGGTCCTCGGCCGGTGCCGTCGTGCTCGCCCACGCCTGGAATTCCGGGGGTGATACGAGCTCCTGCTTGGCTCGTTCCACCAGTTTCAAGAGCTCGCCGATGCGCTCATACGGCCGCTGGGCGTGGAACAGATGCGCCGGACGTTGCGCGAAAAGGACATCGCGCATCAGCTCCCATTTGCGCACCTCCGAGACGACACGAAACCCTTTCGG
>Ga0209059_1000583_pt1 | contig 16646 bp, 18 predicted proteins | sample GraSoiAngelo_151_FD_186165 | JGI IMG/M metagenome (GOLD analysis project Ga0209059, IMG submission 186165) | Grasslands soil microbial communities from the Angelo Coastal Reserve, California, USA - 14_1009_12_20cm (SPAdes) (version 2) | ecosystem: Environmental > Terrestrial > Soil > Grasslands ...
CCCTCGCACTCGTGGTCAAGCTGTCACAAGAGCGTCTGAAGAACGAGTTGCGCCACGAGTTCGGGACGAGCGGCTGGATCCGACTTGCAAGAGAGAGATCGCGCGACCTCGTTCGGTTCCTCGATCGCGAGTTCGGGCTCATTGCTGAGCTGACAGCAGCGCGGGCGAAGACCTTCACGCTCGGTGATGTCCTTGCGGCGCGCGCCGAATCGCGTGCGAGCGCCGGCCGTGCGATCGGCCGCGGTAGATCGCTGGAGAACGCGCTCGAGGAGCTCGTGAAGGGGCTCGGGCTCGAGTACGAGCTGCGAACGCAGTTCATCGGACGAAATGGGCAGACGGCTCCCTGCGATCTCGCGATACCGACCGCTGCCGAGGCGCTCGTCGTCTGTGCGGCGAAGCTGTTCGATTCGACCGGTAGCAAGCTGACGGACGCGGTCCGTGAGATCGAGGAGATGGCCGAGGTTCGACTGCCGCGGCAGTTTGTCTTTGCGGTCGTGGACGGCATCGGCTGGCTGAGTAGGCGGGCCGATCTGCGACGAATTCACGCCCTGCGTCTGTCGCAGCGGATCGATGGTCTCTATTCGCTTGCGATGCTCGACAGCTTCGCGGCCGATCTGACCGCGGCAGCCCGCCGCGTCGGTCTCACCGTGGGCTAGGGGGACAGGAACCGAGGCGTACGCTTCGCGTACTCATGGATACTACGAAGGCGGACGAAATCGCCTTGACAATCGAGGAGGCGATCGTCTCCGGCGAGCTCGAGCCGGGGACGGTGCTCCGGCAGGAGCAGCTCTCGGAGCGCTTCCAGGTCAGCCGGACGCCCGTGCGGGAGGCGCTCCGCCGGCTCGCGGCGCTCGGCCTGGTCTCGTTCGAGCCGAACCGCGGCGTGCGGGTGCGGACGCTCTCGCGCGACGAGCTCTACGAGGCCTTCCTCGTCCGCGCCGAGCTCGAGAGCCTCGCGACCGAGGTGGCGGCCGGGAAGATCACGGAGGAGGGGCTCGCCGAGCTCGCGGCGGCGGAGCGGCGCTTCTCACGCCTCTCGGAGGAGCTGCGGACGCGCGAGCCCGGCGAGGAGCGCCGGTCGATCACGGCCGAATGGGTGGCCGCGAACCACGCCTTCCACGACGTGATCTACCGCGCCGCCGACCTGCCGCTCGTGGAGCAGCTCGCGAAGGGCGCGCGGCGCACGTTCGCCGGCCCGGCGGTCTGGGCGCCGGGCGACCACTCGATCGACGACCTCTACGCGCTGAACGCCGAGCAACACCGCGCGATCCGCCAGGCGCTCGCGGCCCGCAGCGTTGCGGGCGCCCGCGCACTCGCGCGCGAGCACGTCATGGCGTCGTTCCACCTGCTGGAGACGATTCTCGAGCAGGTCGGCGCAGAGCCGCGCGGCTGGCACGGTCGCCGGGCGCCTCACGCGGCGAGACGATCCGGCTGAGCTTCTTCTGGATGCTGTGCAGTTGAGAGGGTGTGTGTCTCCGCGCCAAGCAAGCGAGGCACCAGACACACGGCGACGAGACCAGCGACGGCGGCGGCTGCCAGGAGGAGATTGAAGAGACCGATCACGAGCATGTGGGGCTTCCTTTCGGGTCGTAGGAGACGTGCGTCTTCTCTACGCACCAGTGAAGCGGGCCTCGCTGAGAGCCGGCTGTGAGCCGTCTGAGGACTGGCTAGGAGTCGCCGGCGAGAGGCTCGTCGCCCGGAAGCCTGCGGAGGTGCGGATAGCGGACGCGCTCTCGGTCTCCGGCGACCGCGAGCTCCTCTGCGGTGATCTCGCCGGACTCGCTCGAGGTCACGAACGGGTCGGCCACGCGTGCTCCAACCGTCGCCTTCCAGACCGGCGTCCGCGTCGCGCCCCGGGCTCGTCCTCGCCGAGCCAGCGGTACAGCCCGTAGAAGACGTAGACGGCGAGCGGGACAGACCCGGGCCCCCACATCATCCCTCCCGCGAGCTGCTGGTCCGTCAGCGCCGAGATGTGCCCGTGCCCTGCATACGAGTAGAGCGGATGAGGGGCGAGGGCGAGCACGACCGCGAGGATCCAGCTCGCCGCGCCGCCGAGGACGGCAAAGGCGACCCGGCCCGGGTAATCCAGGTGCGACCGCAGCGGAGGCGAGTCGAGGATCTGGGCCCAGAAGACGATCCCGAGCACGAGGAACGAGACGTGCTCGACGTAGTGGACCGCCGGGTCTGTGAGGGTGAGGTCGTACGCCTGGGGCACGTGCCAGGCCGCGAGATCGGCCGTGAACAGGACGAAGGCCGGGACCGGCGAGGCCATCCAGTGAGCCGCGGCACGGACGGGCCCAAACGCTCGGCTGAGGGCGACCGTGCGTGCGACCGGCCGCCGGACGCCGAGCGGCAGGGGACGCCAGCTTCGGCTCCACGGCGCGCCGAGCACGATGAGCGGCGCGCCGACCATCATCAGCAGGAGGTGCTGCAGCATGTGCACGAAGAAGAAGCGCTGCGAGAGGTGGTCGACCGGGGGCTCGAGCGCGACGACGACCGCGACGACGCCGGCGTAGAAGCAGCCCGACCTGAGCAAGCGCTCGGGTGATCGGCGGCGCCGGGTCGCAGTGACCGATCGCAGCGACGCCCGTCGCCCTCCCAGCGCATAGAGGTAGACGGAGATAGCGCCGAGCGCGACTGGAATGGGATCCATCAGGCTGCGAGGAGCCGGATGTCGGCGGCGACGCTCTTCGGGGCGATCGGGAAGAGGTAGGCGGCGCGCTCGTAGCCGCGGACGACGACGTAGAGGACGAGGCTGTGGACGACGTCCGTCTTCGTCCGCTGGACGCCGATCTGGTAGGCGCTCCACACGGGCCGGAGGGTCGTAGGCGTGCCGAGCAGCCAGTGCCATCGTCCGCTCCAGCCGCTCTTGACGACGAAGTGCCGGGCGCTCGCGGCGGAATCCGCCCACGGGTCGACGCTCACGACCACGAGCTCCGGGCGCAGGCGAGGCGGTAGGCGGCGGGCGACCGACGCGAGCATTCGTCCTTCGACCGGGCACGAGCTGCGGCAGCGCGAGTCGAGGAAGGTGAGCAGCACGACGCGCCGCTCGCGGCGGAGAGTGACGAGGCGTCCGGTCTGATCCGGCAGGCGCGGCTCCGGCGCCGCGCGTGCGCCCGCGGGCCATCGCTCTTGTGCGCTGAGCCTCGGCGCCGGAGTGACGGCGGCACGATGGGTGCGGCCCGAGCTCGAGGCGAGCGCGATCCCGACCCCCACCGCGACGCCCACGAACGCCGCGAGGACGAGCGCGGACAGGAGCCCCCGGTTAGAGAATCGGTGCGTTCGGATCGCTCCTTCGGCCCGGGCGCCGCAGCCGCCACCAGGCCAGCGCCCAGAGGCCGAGCACCACCATCAGCAATGCGAGCGGAACGACGAGGGTCAGGACCGTTCCAGAGGAGACGTTGCTCACACCGACCTCCTTAGGCGAGCACCGAGTCGAGCGCCGCCGCGGCGAAGAGCAGCGCGAGGTAGAGCAGCGAGTAGTGGAAGAGCAGCGCCGCAGGACGCGCGGCCGGTCGGGCTCGCAGGCGGAGCGCGAGGGCGACGAAGACGCCGCCCAGGAGCGCGGCCGCGCCGAGGTAGAGCGGCCCGAAGCCGAGCCCCACCGGCACGAGCGTGAAGGCCACGAGCAGCACGCTGTAGCGGACGATCCGCCGGACGGTCTCGGCGTCGCCGGCCACGACCGGGAGCATCGGGATCTTCGCGGCGGCGTAGTGCTCCTTCAAGAGCAAGGCCAACGCCCAGAAGTGCGGAGGCGTCCAGAGGAAGACGATCGCGAAGAGGAGGAAGGCTGCGAGCGTCAGCCGGCCCGTCGCCGCTGCCCAGCCGACCAGCGGGGGCACAGCGCCGGCCGCGCCGCCGATGACGATGTTCTGCGGCGTGCGGCGCTTGAGCAGGCCGGTGTAGACGACGACGTAGAAGAGGTTTCCGACGAGCGCGAGCGCCGCGGTGAGCAGATTCACCACGCCTGCGAGGAGGACGAAGGAGGCGGCCGACAGCGCGAGCCCGAACTCGAGCGCGCGCGACGGCGGCATCCGCTGCGCGGCCACCGGCCGCGCGCGCGTCCGGGCACCCATCAGGCGGTCGACGTCTCGGTCGAGGACGTGGTTCAGGGCACTCGCTCCGCCGCAGGCCAGGGCCAGTCCGAGGAGGGTGAGCGCCAGACGGCCGAGAGCAGGATCGCCGCGGGCGCCGACCACGTAGCCGCAGCCGCCGGTCAGGAGGAGGAGGGACATGATCCGTGGCTTCGTCAGCGTCACGTAATCGCGCGCCGCCGAGCGCCGCGGCGCCGACCGGCGCAGCGTCCCCGCGGCAGCGACGAGCGTGGCGGCAAAGGCGAGGGCGGCAACCGCCAGGTGCACGGGGACGGCCCAGTCCGCCGCGCCGAAGAGCCCGACCACGCCGCCGACGCCGATCTCGACGAGGAGCAGCGCGAGCGCGGTGGCAGCGACCGGAAGGAGGCGGCGGTGCGCGAGGCGGGCGGTGACGACGAGCGCGACGAGCGGCGGCAGGGCGAGCGCGGCGAGAGCCTCGTGCCCGGCGCCGAGCCGCAGGACGCCGCTGACGACCGCTGCCCCGGTCGCGAGCGCGCCGGCGACCGCAGTCAGTCGCAGCCAGGGGCCGGGGCCGAGGCCGTTCACGCCACGAGGTAGAGCAGGATGAACGCGGCGGTCTGGACGAGAGCGAGCACCGCCCACGAGAAGCTGACCGCCTCGACCGACGCGCGTAGGTACGAGACGTCCGCCGACCCGCGCAGCGACTGCGCGAGCACGCTCTCGAGCCAGAGCATCGTCCCGAATGCGGTCAGCGCGAAGAGTCCCGTCCACCCGACGAAGACGCTGCCGTAGCCGGCGTCCGTGGGCCCGAACCCGAGCGACGCGAACTGCGCGCACTGCAACGCCACCGCCGCCAGGCCCAGGCCGAAGGCCGCTGCGGCGGCGGGCCGCCAGGCCGTGCCGGCCATCCGAGCTGCGGCTCTGAGCACCGCGGCGCTCGCGACGACGCAGATCAGGATCGCGATCCCGAAGGCGCGCGACGGGTGCGGATGGTGATGGGGCCACCCCCGCCAGACGCCGTTGCTGTTCAGCGCCCGGAGGTAGAAGAAGGCGAAGAGGAAGGGGACGAAGAAGAACGCCTCGCCCGCCGCGAAGACGCGTGACCCGACCCAGATCGTGCGCGGGAGGAGCTCGGGCGGGTCTTCGAGCGTCGAGGCGTGCGCGTCCATCGTCAGCTCCCCGCCGCCGGGACGGCGACCGGGCCGAGGGTCGCGGTCGGCGGCGCGCCTTCGACACCGTACTCGTAGGGACCGGAGTTGACGATCGGGATGCGCTCGAAGTTCTCGAGCGGCACCGGCGTCGGCACCTGCCACTCGAGCCCTCGTGAGGCCCACGGATTCTCAGCCGCCGGGATGCGGGCGAAGACGAGCGAGTAGATCAGGTTCGCGATGAAGATCAGCATCGAGGAGCCGAGCACGAAGGCGGACGCCGAGACGAAGTCGTTGAGCGTCTGGAGGCTCGGCGCGTAGGTCGAGACCCGGCGCGGCATGTCGAGGAAGCCGGCCGCGAAGAGCGGGAAGAAGGTCAGGTTGAAGAACACGAACATGAGCCAGAAGTGGATCTTCCCGAGCCGCTCGTTGAGGACGACGCCCGTCATCTTGGGCAGCCAGTAGTAGACGGCGGCGAAGAAGGCGAAGACGAGCCCGCCCATGATCGTGTAGTGGAAGTGCGCCATGACGAAGTAGCTGCCGTGGGTCGTCACGTCGCTCGGGACGTCGGAGAGGAAGATCCCCGACAGGCCCCCGATCAGGAAGTTGAAGAAGAAGGCGAGCGCGAACAGCATCGGCACGGTGAAGCGGATCCGTCCGTGCCAGAGCGTCCCCATCGCGTTCAGGAAGATGAACCCGGTCGGGATCGAGATGAGCTCGGTCGTGAGCATGTAGAAAGGCCGAAGGCCCGAGTTCATGCCGCTCACGAACAGGTGGTGCTGCCACACCATGAAGCTGAGGAAGGTGACGCCGAGCATGCCGGCGACGGCGAGCTTGTAGCCCCAGAGCGGCTTCCGCGCGAACACGGGCAGGATCTCGAGGACGATCCCGAAGCCGGGCAGCGCGAGGATGTAGACCTCCGGGTGGCCGAAGAACCAGAAGAGGTTCTCGTACAGGTACGGGCTGCCGCCCGAGCTCGTCAGGTAGAAGGACGTGTTCGCCGCCCGGTCCATCAGCTCCATCAGCAGGGCGGCGATCAGCACCGGGGCCGCGAGCGCCATCAGGATCGACGTCGAGAGCACGCCCCAGACGAAGATCGGCAGGCGCGTCCAGGTGAGGCCCGGCGCGCGCATGGTCAGGATCGTCGTCAGCAGGTTGATCCCGGTCAGGGTCAGCGAGAGCCCGATCAGCATGAACGCGAAGATGTAGGCGTCCATCCCCGACCGTCCCTCGGTGCCGAGCGGCGCATAGCCCGTCCAGCCGGTCGGGATCCCGCCGAAGGCGATCGCGGACAAGAGGATCAGGCCAGCGGGCGGGACGAGCCAGAACGTGAGGGCCTCGATGCGGGGGAAGGCCATCCGCCTGGCCCCGATCATGAGCGGCACGAAGTAGTTCCCGAACGGCCCCAGGATGAAGGCCGAGGTCATCATGATCATCATCGTCCCGTGCAGGCTCATGAGGCTCAGGTACTGGCCTGCCGGCCAGGCGCGCTCGACGGGCCGCAACAGCTCCGTCCGCATCAGCATCGCGTTCAGCCCGCCGATGAAGAAGAAGATCCCGACGCCGAAGAAGTACTGGATGCCGACCACCTTGTGGTCGGTGCAGAGCGTGAAGTAGCGGGCGGCGCCGCCGGACTCCTTCTCGCGCACGGTCGCGGGCCGGCCGAGCAGGCGTGAGACCGGATAGTTGAAGAAGCCGAGCCCGCCCAGCCACCCGATCAAGCCGAACAGGTAGCCCATGAGGATGCCGACGTCGTTCTGGTCGGTCGCGATCAGGTAGTCGTTCCCGACCGCGATCTGGCCCCCGATCCAGGCGCCGAGGAACCAGCCGCCCGCCCCGAGCGCGAGGGCCGTGAACATGTTGAAGCCGATGAGCCCTCTCCAGGCGGGCTGGAGCGGCCTTTCGGCGGCGTAGGTCGTCATCTAGCCGGCCCTCCTGAACGGCGCTGGGAAGTAGGTCCGCCCGAACGGCGGGAGGTACCTCAGGTTGGGAGCCTCCGCCTTCTGCTCCGAGCTGATCCAGCTCTTGAACGCCACCGGCGTCACGACGTTGCCGGTCTGGAACATGTGTCCGTGCCAGAGCCCGCAGAGCTCGGCGCAGCGGATGTTGAAGTTGCCGTCGTCCCGCGTGTGGACGAAGGCCACGTTGTCGACGCCCGGAACGGCGTCGGCCTTGACGCCCAGCTGGTAGGCCCAGAAGGAGTGCGTGACGTCGAGCGAGGTGACGTGGAACTCGATCGGCGAGTGGTTCGGGAGCTCGAGGTGGTCGGTCTCGACGTCCTGGTAGGCCGGGAACCGGTACGTCCAGTTCCACTGCTGGCCGATCACCTGGACGACGAGGTCCTGGCTCCGGTGGCTCGGGACGGCGACGGGATCCGGGCCCTGGCCGCCGCCGGCGCCGTGGGAGCTGACGATCAGCGTGTAGCTCCCCCAGGCGGCCAGGGCGACCACGATGACCGAGGTGAAGAGCACCCAGGCCGTCTGCATCGGGACGTGCCCGCGCAGAGGCGGCCCGTCGACGATCGCCGCCCCGCGCTCGCGGAAGGCGACGATCGAGTAGAGGAAGAAGACGAGGACGCTCACGACGATGGGCGCGAGGAGCGCGGTCATCAGCGTGTTCGCGTCCCGCTGTGACCCGGCCTCCGAGGTCATGCGGCCGGGCGGGAGGTGGGGGCCGAGGACGAGCACGATCAGCGGAATCGCGACGGCCGACAGGACGGCCCAGATGACCACCATGCGCAACCAGTGGCGCGGGACCCGCGCCGGCCCGACCTCGGTGTGCGGGATCGTCATACGACCTCGAGCAGACCGTCCATGTAGCCCAGGCTTTGCATCGGGCCTCCGAAGCCGAGGATGAAGCCGGCGGCGCAGGGCACGAAGCACTGCCAGCGGAAGGTGCCGCGCTTGCCCGTCCGGAAGGTGAACACGATCGTGTTGTGCGCCTCGGCGAGCGTGCACGGCGCGACGCTGCACTGGTTCGGGGCCTTGTCGGCGACGCCCTTGAGCGGCACGCTGACGCCGAGGTCGGGGATCGCGAAGGTGTGCGACGCGAGGCTCGGGTCGAGCGTCTTGATCGCCTTGCCGTTGACCGTCACCGGACCGACGGTCCCGTGGAATCCACCCCAGAACGGATTGCGCAAGCCCGTTGCGGTGTCGTACTGGTAGATCGTGACCGTGACGAGGGAGTGGGCGGGGACCTTCAGGATCGTTCCGTGGACCCACTTGCCCTGCGGGTTCTTCGCCAGGTAGGAGACCCAGTCCGGGTGCGGCTTGAAGCCGAGTGACGCGACCGTCTGGAGCGTGAGCCTGGCCCGCGGCGCGCTTCCCGATGCGGCGACCGAAGGCGGCGTCATCATCAGGTAGCTGACGATGTAGTACGCCGTGAGGGCGGCAGCGAAGGCGATCCCTGCGGAAACCGCGAGCACTCTTCCTGCTCGATTCATCTTGCCTCCCCGCCCACCGCGCCAGCGATACGGCGGACACAAGATGGTTTCCCGCCCGTGAAGCGCCGCGACTATAACGCACTGCGAACAGCCGTGCCGAAGCTCGGGCGGCGTGTTGGGCGCCGGGCCGCGCGGCTGGAATGGCCGCGCGGCCCGGCGGTAGTTCCGCTACGCGAGCGACAGGTCGACTTGCCGGCCGAGGAACGGCGCCTCGACGACGCCACGGCTCCGGTCGACGACGATCTCGACGTGCGGGCTCTCGCCGCGGCGAAGCTGGGATCGATCCTCGATCTCGCCCCGCAGCCGGATCGGCGACTCCGATCCCTTCACCTCGGTGACGCGGATGATGCGCGAGAGGCCCGGCAAGCCGATGCCGCTCGTCGCGCCCGGGTGACCGGCGAGCACCCGACTCGTCACCGTCCCCGACTGCGCCTCCAGGTCGACGGTGCCTTCGACGACGTGGGTCGCGTAGCTCGGAAGCGGCGAGGTGGGCAGGCCGCCGGAGGCCCTGAACCGGAGCGTGCCGCGCTCGTGGTGGAGCAGGCCGCCCACGAACGGCACCCCGGCTGCGGCCGCGGCGGCGGAGCCGGCTCCCGCGAGCTTGACGAAGCCCTTGCGGTCCATCTGCTTCATCTTCGAGACCTCCTTCCTAGACGTGCGGGTTCCCGAGATACGGGAACGTCGATAGGTAGTCGGTGTGCGGCCCAACGCCGTCGCCTGTGATCTTGCCGTTCGTGACGAGGCTCAGCTCGATGTCGATCACGTCGTCCTGAAGGCGCCGTCCGTTCAGGAACCCGGCCGCGCTCGAGTAGTCGAACGTGAGGACGTCCGGCAGCAGGATCTCCGCGATCGCCAGCGCGTCGCCGGCCGAGTAGCCGCCGAGCGCTTCCAGCTCGGAGGTGAACTCCTCGAGGAAGGTGGGGCCTTCCGCGGTCGCCGCGTTCCGCTGGGCCGCCGGCTGGGTGACGTTGAAGAGGTTCTTGTCCGGGCCGTGGTTGAACACGGTGTTGATCGCCGGCCTCCCCATCTGATCGGCCTGTGTGAGGTGGTGGGGCTGCATCGTCATCGGCACGAGCGTCCGCACCCAGACGCCGATGTTCGGGTTCTCGCCGAGCAGCGCGTTCGGCAGCTCGAGCGCGATCCCGAACACGTTCTTGTCGGCGAAGAAGTCGGAACCGGTGAACTGGAGACCGTTCAGGAAGCCGAGCAGGTCGAAGAAGAACGGGTCGCTGCGAAAGCCGGCGAAGAACTTCACGCCGGTGCGGCCGACGCCGTTGCTGACGATCGCGTTCGAGCCGAAGCTGACCGGCGCGCCCGCCACGAGCGGCTTCTCATGCCCGTGGAGGTGTCCGTCTTCGACCTGTCCGTTCAGCTCCGCCCGCGTGACTTTCGCGAACTGCTTGCCGCCGCTCTTCGGCGTGAAGCGGTACCGGAACGCGATGTTCGGCATTGCGTCCGCATCCGTGTCGACGAGCGTCTCGTAGACCGCATCGGAACGGAACTCGTCGGCGTGCGTCGGTGCCAACGGGTTCACGTTCGATATCAGGACTGTGCGCCCAGGATCGCCCGGCTTCTGGAACGCGTAGTGGTCGGTGATGTCGACCCGCGTGTCCATCGCCGGGGATGTCAGGCCTGGGGCGTCGAGATGATCCGCCATGAGCCCTCCCTCCCTTGAGGCTCGATAAGCCTGCGCCCGATACGAGCGGGCCGCACTCCCTCAGGGACGGCCGCTCGCCCCCTTGCTTGCTCAAGCCGCTGCAAGCTAACCACACCCGGCATTCGTACGAGAGGCCGTGGCGGTTCGGCTCCCGAGTGCAATGATCGTGGCATGAGCCCGATCTCGCGCGGCTTCCGGGGCCGCGGGCGCCGCGACGACGTCGACCCGAGCCGCATCCCTCCCGGGCAGTACGTCACCGGCGACTTCCCGGTGCTCTCGGCCGGGCCGACGCCGCACACGCGGCTCGAGGACTGGACGTTCGCGATCCGCGGCGCCGTCGACCAGCCCGTCTCCTGGACCTGGGACGAGCTCCGGGCGCTTCCGAGCGAGACCGTCACCCGCGACATCCACTGCGTGACGAAGTGGTCGAAGTTGGACACGGTCTGGACCGGCGTCTCGGTCGACACGCTGCTCGCGGACGTCGAGACGAGCGCCGAGCACGTCACGGCTTGGTGCGACGGCGGCTACACGACGAACCTTCCGCTCGAGGACGTCACGGGCGGCCGGGCCTGGGTCGCGTACGGCTACGACGGCGAGCCGCTCGACCCCGAGCACGGCGGCCCGGCGCGCCTGCTCGTCCCGCACCTGTACTTCTGGAAGAGCGCGAAGTGGGTGCGGGGGCTGGAGCTGCGCGAGGACGACGAGCCCGGCTTCTGGGAGACCTACGGCTACCACAACTACGGCGACCCGTGGAAAGAGCAGCGCTACGCGGGCGACTGACCTGGCAGGTCGCCGGCGTGGTCGAGCTCCTCGACGAGACGCCGCGCGTGCGCAGCATCGTCCTCGACCCGCCGGACTGGCACGGCCACCTCGCGGGTCAGCACGTCGACGTGCGGCTGACGGCCGAGGACGGCTACCAGGCGCAGCGGAGCTACTCGATCGCCTCCGCGCCGGAGGACGAGCACCTCGTCCTGACCGTCGAGCGGCTGGACGACGGCGAGGTCTCGCCCTACCTCGTCGACGAGCTCCGTCCCGGTGACGAGCTCGAGCTGCGCGGGCCGATCGGCGGCTACTTCGTCTGGGAGGCCTCGACCGGCGGGCCGCTGCTCCTCGTCGCCGGCGGCTCGGGCGTCGTGCCGTTCCGCTCGATGCTGCGGCACCGTGCCGCCGTCGGCAGCTCGGCGCCGGCCCGGCTCCTCTACTCCTCGCGCTCGCTCGACGAGGTGATCTACCGCGACGAGCTCGAGCACCTCGGCACCGACGTGCGGCTCACGCTCACGCGCGAGCAGCCGGACGGCTGGACGGGCTACGGGCGCCGGATCGACGCGGACCTCCTCGCCGAGGTGGCCTGGCCGCCGGAGGAGCGCCCGCTCGTCTACGTCTGCGGGCCGACCGCCTTCGTCGAGGTGGCGGCGAGCTCGCTCGTCGCGCTCGGCCACGACGCGGCCCGGATCAAGACGGAGCGGTTCGGAGCCACCGGAGGACGGTGATGGACGCGCTCGACGGCAACGCGATCGCCGGCCTCCTCGTCGAGGTCTTCGGCGCCGAGATGACGACCGCGACCGGCGTCTGCGGGAGCTGCGGCACGAGCGGGCGCGTCGCCGAGCTCGTCGTCTACCTCGAGGCCCCGGGCACCGTCGTCCGCTGCCGGAGCTGCGACAGCGTGCTGATGGTGCTCGTCACCGCGCGGGGCGTCACCTGCGTCGACCTGCAAGGCCTCGCCGACCTCGCTCCGTAGCGAGGTTTGGCCGCCGCGCTCCTGCGGAACGCGATCTTTCGGAGCGGAGAGAAAGGAGTCACTGTGGCGGAGCTCGTCGCGGACTACGTCCTGAAGCGCCTCGGGGAGTGGGGCGTCAAGCGGATCTACGGCTATCCCGGCGACGGGATCAACGCCTTCCTGGGCGCGCTCGACCGCGCGCAGGACGAGGTGGACTTCATCCAGGTCCGCCACGAGGAGATGGCCGCCTTCATGGCCTGCGGCCACGCGAAGTTCACGGGCGAGGTCGGCGTCTGCATGGCCACCTCGGGTCCCGGCGCGATCCACCTCCTGAACGGGCTCTACGACGCGAAGCTCGACCACCAGCCGGTCGTGGCGCTGATCGGCCAGCAGAAGCGGACGTCGCTCGGCGTCGACTACCAGCAGGAGGTCGACCTCCAGGTGCTCTTCAAGGACGTGTCCGCCTACGTGCAGTACTGCATGGAGCCGGCGCAGGCGCGGCAGCTCGTCGACCGGGCGATGCGGATCGCGACCGACGAGCGGGTCGTCTGCACGATCGTCTTCCCCGGCGACGTGCAGGAGGAGAAGGCCGTCGAGTCGCCGCCGCGGACGCACGGCTCGGTGTACTCGAGCGTCGGCTACGCGCGACCGCGGATCATCCCGCCCGACACCGAGCTCGACCGCGCCGCGGAGGTCCTGAACGGCGCGGAGAAGGTTGCGATGCTCGTCGGCCAGGGCGCGCTCGGCGCCTCGCAGGAGGTGGAGCAGACCGCGGAGCTCCTCGGCGCCGGCGTGGCGAAGGCGCTCCTCGGCCGGACCGTGCTCCCCGACGACCTGCCGTTCGTGACGGGGCCCATCGGTCTCCTCGGCTCGACGGCGAGCTACGACATGATGGAGAGCTGCGACGCGCTGCTCATGGTCGGGACGAGCTTCCCGTACGCCGAGTGGTTGCCCAAGGAAGGGCAGGCCAAGTGCGTCGAGATCGACATCAAGGCGAGCATGATCGGCATCCGCTATCCGGTCGACGTCTTCCTGATCGGCGACGCGAAGGAGACGCTCACCGAGCTGAACGGACGGCTCAAGCGCAAGGAGGACCGCGCCTGGCGCGAGACGATCGAGGAGAACGTCCGCGAGTGGTGGCGGATCAACGAGGACCGGGCGATGCAGGACGCCGACCCGATGAATCCGCAGCGCGTCGTCCACGAGCTGTCGCAGCGGCTGCCCGACGACGCGATCGTCACCGCCGACTCCGGCTCCTCGACGAACTGGTGGGCGCGGCAGCTCAAGCTGCGGCGCGGGAACATGGCCTCGCTCTCGGGCACGCTCGCGACGATGGGGCCCGGCGTGCCGTACGCGATCGCGGCCAAGTTCGCCTACCCGGAGCGGCCGGTGATCGCCTTCGTCGGCGACGGCGCCTTCCAGATGAACGGCATGAACGAGCTCCTCACGGTCAAGCGCTACCACGAGCGCTGGCCCGACCAGCGGCTCGTGATCTGCGTCTTCAACAACCAGGACCTGAACCAGGTGACCTGGGAGCAGCGCGTGCTCTCGGGCGACCCGAAGTACCCCGGCACGCAGTGGCTGCCGGACTTCCCGTACGCGCGCTACGCCGAGCTCGCCGGCTTCAAGGGCATCTACTGCGAGAACGGCGACCAGGTCGGCGACGCGTGGCAGGAGGCGCTCTCGGCCGACCGGCCCGTCGTCCTCGAGGTGAAGGTCGACCCGGAGATCCCGCCGCTCCCGCCGCACATCCGGATGGAGCAGGCGAAGAAGATGGCCGAAGCCATGGTGAAGGGCGACCCGGAGCGGATGGGCGTGATGGAGAAGTCGCTGCTCGGCAAGCTCGAGGAGCTCAAGGAATCGCTCCCCGGCCGGAAGTGATCGCGGTCTACCGTCTCGGCGTCGAGGTCGAGTCGCTCGCCGTCTCGGCGTACACGATCCCGACGGACGAGCCCGAGTCGGACGGGACGCTCGAGTGGGACTCGACGACGATCGTCGTCGTCGAGGCGCAGGGCGGCGGCGAGACCGGGCTCGGGTACACGTACGGGCCAAAGGCGGTCGGCGCGGTCGTGGAGGAGCTGCTCGCCGACGTCGTACGCGGGACGGATGCCGGCGCTCCCGCCGCTGTGTGGCCCGAGCTCGGGGCGCGGCTGCGGAACGCCGGCCGGCCCGGCATGGGCTTCATGGCCGTGGCCGCCGTGGACACGGCGCTCTGGGACCTGAAGGCGCGGCTCCTCGACCTGCCGCTCGTCGACGTGCTGCCGCGCGCGCACGACGAGGTGCCGATCTACGGGAGCGGCGGCTTCTGCTCGTACTCGCTCGAGCGGCTCGCGGAGCAGCTCGGCGGCTGGGTGCAGGAGGGAATCCCGCGCGTGAAGATGAAGCTCGGCCGGCGGCCCGAGGAGGATCCGGCGCGGCTCGACGCGGTGCGCGAGGCGATCGGCCCGGAGACGGAGCTCTACGTCGACGCGAACGGCGCCTTCTCGCGCAAGCAGGCGCTCGCGTGGGCGGAGCGCTACGCGCGGGAGTGGGACGTGCGCTGGTTCGAGGAGCCGGTCAGCTCGGCGGACTTCGAGGGCCTGCGGCTCCTCCGCAAGCGCGCGCCCGCCGGTCTCGAGATCGCGGCCGGCGAGTACGCCTACGTGCCGGCCGACTTCCGCAACCTGCTCGGCTGCGTCGACTGCCTCCAGGCCGACGTCACGCGCTGCGGCGGGATCACCGGCCTTCTCTCCGCGAGCGGCCTGGCGGCTGCTCACGGACTGGAGATCTCCGGACATTGTGCGCCGCAGATCAGCGCGCACGCCCTGTGCGCAGTGGCCGATCTCCGCCACCTCGAGTACTTCCACGACCACGTGCGCGTCGAGCGGATGCTCTTCGACGGCACGCTCGAGCCGGAGGACGGCCGTCTGCGGCCCGACCGTTCCCGGCCCGGCCACGGCCTCGAGCCCAAGCGCGCCGACGCGGAGCGGTGGGCGGCGTGATCCGCAGGGTCGTCCGCAACCTCCGCCGCGGCCGCGCCCAGAAGCTGCTCTCGGCGGCGACGGCGTTCAGCGCGCCGCCGCTCGGGTTCGAGATCTACCTCGAGCACTACAAGGCGTCTTTCGGCGACAAGTGGATGTGGACGCCGATCTGGCTGACGCCGCCGCTGACGGCGGCCGGGATCGCCGGCGTCTTCTCCGCGCGGGCGGCCCGGACGGTGCTGCCGGCCGTGTCGGCGCTGTACTTCGTCGACGGCCTCGTGGGCATCGTCACGCATATCCGAGGCGTCCGCGCCAAGCCGGGCGGCTTCGGCGAGGCGACGTACAACCTCGTCATGGGCCCGCCGCTCCTCGCGCCCGGGTCGCTCTGCATGGTCGGCGCCTTCGGCTTGGTCGCAGCGATCGTCAAGCGTGAGACCTGAGCTACCGAGACAGCGCCGCGGCACGACGCCGCAGATGATCGGCCGCTACCCGGACTACGACGTCCTGGCCGAGGCCGGCCACTGGGACGAGGTCACGCGCAAGGTCGTCCTCGCCCGCGTCGAGAACCCGCCGCCGTTCCGGTTCTTCGACGAGCGCGAGCGCGAGACGGTGAAGGCCTTCTGCGACACGGTCACGGCGCAGGACGCCGAGCCGCGCATCCCCGTCGCGGCCTATATCGACGAGAAGCTGCACGACGGAAGCGGCGACGGCTACCGCTACTTCGACATGCCGGAGGACCCGGAGGTGTGGCGGCTCGTCGCCCGCGGGCTCGACGACGAGGCCCGCGCGCTCGGCGCAGCCTCTTTCGCGGAAGCCGGAGAGCCGACCCGCCTCGACATCTGCCGCCGCTTCTCGCAGGCCGAGCTGCACGGCGGTGCCTGGAGCGGGCTCAACGTCAGCCGCGCGTGGGCGCTCGTCCTCCGCCACGTCTGCGACGCCTTCTACGCGCACCCCTGGGCATGGAACGAGATCGGCTTCGGCGGGCCCGCCTACCCGCGCGGGTACTCCCGCTTCGGCAGCCCGCACATCGACAAGGCCGAGCGCGAGGAGTGGGAGGGCGAGCAGGCGTTCGCGGTCGACCCGGTGCGTCAGTGAGCCTCCGGACGCTCTTCCGCAAGGGCGCCTTCGCGATGCCGGAGGAGAACGACTCGCCGTGGCTCCTCCACCCGCACGAGCGCGGCCTCCGGAACCTCGACCGGATGCGGCGCTACGGCAGGCAGGACGCCGTCGACCTCGTCGTCGTGGGCGCGGGCGCCGGCGGGATCACGCTGGCGCAGCGGCTTGCGCGCGCGGGGTGGAGGGTCGTGATCCTGGAGAAGGGGCCGTTCTGGGACCCGGACCGCGACTGGGTCTCCGACGAGAAGGCCTCGGCCCCGATCTACTGGACGGACACGCGCGTCGTCGGGGGAAACGACCCGATCGAGATGGGCAAGAACAACTCGGGGATCGGCGTCGGCGGGTCGATGACGCACTTCGCCGGCTACACGCCGCGCTTCCATCCCTCCGACTTCGAGGTCCGCACGCGCGACGGGGTCGGCGCCGACTGGCCGATCTCCTACTGGGACCTGAAGCCCTCCTTCGAGCGGCTCGAGCGCGAGCTGCCCGTGGCCGGGCAGGACTGGCCGTGGGGCGACCCGCACGACTATCCACACGGACCGCATCCCGTG
>Ga0209059_1000588_pt1 | contig 16597 bp, 13 predicted proteins | sample GraSoiAngelo_151_FD_186165 | JGI IMG/M metagenome (GOLD analysis project Ga0209059, IMG submission 186165) | Grasslands soil microbial communities from the Angelo Coastal Reserve, California, USA - 14_1009_12_20cm (SPAdes) (version 2) | ecosystem: Environmental > Terrestrial > Soil > Grasslands ...
TGTGCGGCTTCAGCAAAGACGCCGGCAATCTTGTCAGGGCTGGACACGCGCGCGGCAAAGCGCGTAAGCGGTCTGACGATTTCAAGCTGGTCCGGAGTTTCATGCAGAGCGCCGCCCGTTTTGCTTAACAGCGACGAAGCAATGTTGGTCCCGATCACCAAAATAGGCGTCTGTGTCTGCAGGCTCTCCAGCAGCGGAACCAAAGTGAAGAGATTTCCTGGGCCGGTGGAGGCAAAAATCGCCGCGATGCGGCCACTGCTGCGGTAAAAGCCATCTGCGGCAAAACCAGCGGCTTGTTCATGCCGTACAACCCAATGGTGGAACGCAGGCGTCTGCCGGAGCGTCTCGTAAAGCGCGATATTGTGGATGCTGGGAATGCCGAAGCCGGCTGTAATGCCGTGGCGCAGCAGAGCCGCAACCACGGCCTGCGCGCCTGTTACCTGGCCGGGTTGAGGCGGTGTTTGGGGAGCGGCGGACATTGTGCAACAGGGGTGTTTGAAACAAAACGACGGAGGCGATGAGCCGCCTCCGTCAGTCAGGTTAAGAGGTTAGAAGCCGACGCGAAGGCCGAACTGCAGTTGGCGCATCGGGAAAGCCGAGGTGAAACCTAGTGGCGTGCTCGGCGAAAGCGCAGAGCTGCCTTTAATGTTAAAGGTATTGCCGATGACAGTCCGCCCGACGATGTTATTCACACTCGCGAAATTGGTGCGGTTTGCCAGGTTAAAACCTTCAGCCAGCAGTTGCAGGTTGGCCCTTTCACCCATCTTGAACCGGCGCGTGATGCGCATGTCAAAGTCCATGAAGTCCGGACCCAGACCGGTGTTGCGGGCTGCACCAATAGGACGGTCATTGGTGGAGTGGCGGTCACCATTCAGGTCAGCGCCGGCCAGCAGGTTGAAAGGATGTCCGCTGTTGTAACGGAAGATGGGCGCCAGTTGGAAACCGCTGAGCAACCGTCCGCCGCGGTTACCGGTATCTACAATCGTGGCAATCACGACTTTATGGCGCTGATCGAAGGTGGAGAGAGCGCGTTCGCCGGCGAGGTTGGTATTGTCCACAGGGCCAAAATCGCTGTTGAAATCGGTTGTGGTGTCAAAAGCCTTGCTCAGGGTGTAGTTCGCCAGCAGGGAGAAATGAGTACTAAAGCGCTTCTTCACCTCCAGGATAGCGCCCTCATAAAGAGCAGAACCCTTGGAAGAATACTGATCGGTCTGCAGCAAGAGCGGATTGGCGAAGCATTTGATGATACCGGCTCCTGCACATCCCGCCGAATTCCAGGCATGGATCGGTACGGTAGCAGACACGCCGCTGAGGCCCACTGGCGTATTGACAATGGGAGTCGTGGGAAGCGCGTTGGTATCGATTGCGACGGGCAAACCGATGGTATGAACGTAAATGCCGCTCAAAGCAACTGCCCAGCCCTTTGTAATCTCGCGTTCAATGCCAAACTCAGCCTGCTGTGAGTATGGGTTCTGGTAGTTCGGTTGACCGCTAAATAAAACACTCAAGGGAGGAACCGCTCCGGTATGAGTAATGTTGATGCCGAACTGCGTCAGGTCAGCCGGCGTAATGCAGGCGGCATTTCCGGCAGCAGCCGTGGTGCACTGGACTTTGTTCTGAGCGAACAGAGTCTGGAAAATCGCCGCCGAGGTCAAAGCCGGATTACCCGGAGCGCCGGTGAGCGGAACAAATGTTTGTGCGATGGGCCGGACACCGTTGACCAAGCCCAGTGTTTGCACAACGTCAGCAATCTGGCCGTAGATGGGCGAGTAGAAGATGCCGTAGCCGGCACGAATCACTGTTTTATGATCCTTGAAGGGATCCCAGGCAAAAGAAACGCGAGGCGCAAAGTTGTTCTTATCCGTCGCGAGAGCTCCATATTGAGAATCGAGCTCGTAACGGACACCCACATTCAATGTGAAATTGGACGCCATGGACCATTGGTCCTGTAGAAAAGCGGCGGTAAATGGACGCGGATAGTTGTAAATGGGATTACCAAAGCCCTGCTGATAGAACTGTGGCAAGCCGAGTGAAGCGGACTGGATGGAATCAATTGTGGCCGGAGTGGCCGTGAGGCCGCAGGCAGCCGGCACTTGCAGGCACGGACTCAGAATGCCGCCAGGCAAGTTTCCAAACACGAAGCGTCCGGGGAAGAAGGTGTGCGACTCAGAGTGGTTTCCGCGATAGAGTTCATAGCCGCCGAATTTGATGTTGTGCTTGCCGCGAACAAGGCTGACGTTATCGGCAAACTCGTAGCGCCGCATAATAGTGAAGCTGGGAAGGAAGATTTGCGTGCCGATATTCCCAAATCCCGGGATATCCAGCCCGACCTCGCCAGGAACATTTGGATTTACGTCAAAATTGGAATAATTCCATTGCACGCGAGCTTCATTCAGCGTCCTTCCGCTGAACTGGTGGAACCATGAAGCAAGCAGCGTATGGTCGAACGCCTTGACCGAGCTGCCGCGGGAAAAGCCGGTAAGCGAGGTCACGTCAGGATTCTGCTCAAGGTCATGTCCAAAGCTGTAGCGCAGAGCAACCTGGTTGCGCTCACTGAATTGATGGTCAAAGCGCGTGGATGCCAGGTAGAGGCGGTTGGTATAGGGAAAGAGCCCGCCATTGTTTTCAAACTGGTTGACGAGGAATTTGTTCCGCGGACTGGCGGCGGGGTTGACCGTGAGGATATTGGTAAGAATCCCAGCGCAAGTTGCCGCAGGCAGCGCGGGCTGACCGGTAAGGCATGGAACAGGCGTGGCGCCCAGGGCTGCAAGTCCGTTGATAATCGCAACCTGATTATTGGCCGCAATACTCTGCGGCCGGAAGATTTTGGTGTCAATCAGCAAGGGGACGGCGTTCTGCGCGTCTCCCAGCAGGCCCTCGAAGGAGCTATACAGGAAGGTCTTGTCTTTGGTGATGGGAAAGCCAATTGAGCCACCAAATTGCTCACGGGTAAGGCTATCTTTTACGTGCGTTCCCTGCACGTCAGGAGCCGCAGGATTGAAGGTCTGTCCCGGAGCCAACGCCTGGCTGATGGAAAACGGGTTGGCTGCATCCAGCGCGTCATTGCGGAAATAACCGAAAAGAGTTCCGTGAACATCATTGCCGCCGGACTTGGTGACGATATTGATCGTTGCACCGCTCGCGCCGCCCAGGTCAGCGCCGTAGTTGCTGCGGTTGATTTGAAATTCCTGCACCGCGTCCTGACTCATGTTCAAACGTACGCCACCAGCATCGTCATTCACTTCGCCGCCATCGACGGTGACCGAGTTGCCGCGGCCATTGCTGCCATAGAATGAAAGACCGCTCTGCGGCGTCTGCTTGACGCGATAATCCTGGTCTGAGGCGAGCCGCGTGGAATCAGAGACGGCCGGGGCCAGCAGAGTGAAGGTCAGATAGTCGCGGCGGTTGATGGGCAACTCGCGAATATATTGCTCATTGACTATGTTGGCCTGCGCGCCTCGTTCCGTTTCCACCACCGGAGGTTCCGTGGTCACTTCAATCTGTTCTGAAACCTGGGATACCTTCATGGGGAAATTGACGGTGTTGGTTTGCCCGATGTTTACAACCACACTCTTTGCGATCTCCGGCTGAAAACCCGACTTGGTGACGCTGAGGCTGTATGTGGCCGGCTGCAACCCCGTCAGATGAAATTGGCCGTTGGTATCCGTGGTGACGGTATGCTTAATGCCCTTATCCACATCAGTGGCGGTGACGGTGGCATTGGCAACTACAGCCCCCGAAGGATCGGTGACCGTTCCTTTTATGTCTCCAGAAGCGCCGACGCCCTGCGCGTACGTCACGCCAGTAAACAGCAAGCATGCAAGAACGATTCGCAACAGATTGATAGACCTCATAAACCCTCCATGTGGCTGTGGGGAACAGTGGGAAAAGCGGCCGGCGGAGCGGCGGTTTGCCGCTTACGAACCAGCAAAACCATGAATGATTGTTCATTCATGATATGAATGGCGTTAATTCCCTTCATTGGCCGTGTATTATCCCACATGAATGCAGAAGTAGTGCTAGTCACTTTTAATCTTTTTTATACGCGTGAATTGTTCCCAGGAAACGCGAGCGCTGCAACATGCGTTTACAACACCGGGACCATCGAAAGCGATCCGGAACGCTCTTCCCTGAAAGCGCATGAATCCCTCCGGCTCTGACTATCGCGAACCGGATACCGTCAATTGCTGGCTTGCAGGAAAGCGCGAGGAATTATGTCCTGTCGGCAACAAAATGTCAAAAGCAGCTCTGTACCAGCCTGATCCTGTCTCTGGCCTGCTCTATGACTTATTTCCAGACGCCTGCGACTTGGTCCCGGAGGTCGGAGCGGGCTGAGCCACTTCCGCACCTGTTGCCTTTATCAGCCAATCGGCGAACATGGAGCTGGCGCGAGCGGGAAAGAGGCGCTGGATCCTGTCCAGGCGATACACATCTCTGCCGATCAATACGCGCCTCTTGTTACCTAGAATTCCTTTCACGATTACGCGCGCAGCTTCCTCCGGCGTGATGACCGCAACTTTTTTAAAGTACTCTTCCGCCTGCTGCTGGACCTCCGGCGTCACGCCCCGGCCGGCGCGGGCGCTATGGGCAATAGGCGTGGCGATTCCTGCCGGATGGACCGAGGTGACCTGGATGGAACCTGTCGTACGCAGTTCTTCCCGCAGCGACTCGCTGAAGCCGCGCACGGCAAACTTACTGGCGGCATAGGCAGTCTGTCCCGGCGGGCCAACCAAGCCGAAAATGCTCGAGACGTTCACGATGTGGGCGTCAGGTTCGCGTTCCAGCAGGGGCAGGAAAAATTTGCAGCCGTAAACCACGCCCCAGAAGTTGATCCGGAGCAGCCACTCCATGTCTTCGAGCGAGACTTCATTGAATCGGCCCATAAGCGCCACGCCGGCATTGTTCACCAGCAGTGAGGCGCGGCCAAAGTCGCGCTCCACCTGGCGGGCAAAATCCTCAACTGCGGCGGCTTTGGAGACGTCAACGAGATAAGTGCGCGCGACGGCATCGCCGAGGAGCTTGCGCGTCTCTTCCAGACCTGCCGTGTTGACATCTGCCAGCGCAAGCTGCGCGCCGCGCCTGGCCAGGTCCTGCGCCAGAGCACGCCCGATCCCGGAAGCCGCTCCGGTTATAACTGCAACTGCACCACGAATTTCATGCATAGGCGGAAGGATAACAATGGGAGCCGAAATTTGAAATTGAAAATTTGTAATTTGAAATTGAAAGTTCCGGCACGCCCGCTCACGGCGAGGGAAAAGCGGCCGCTAAATTCACAGGTTGGGGTGCGAGGCGAGGCTACATACGCATGAAAGAGCGGGCGCTCTGGGTGGCGCGCGCGTGCAGTTCTGCGGCCACCAGGGCCTGCTCCAGCGTAGGCTCATTCCAGTCAGCCAGGAGCTGCGCCAGTTCGTCGGCGCGGGCCTTGTTTCCCAGCTTTTGGTAAGCGCCGATCATCAAGTTGAGGGAAAGCGGATTGCGATTATCTTCTGCAAGGTGGGTCAACGCATCTTCATATTTGCCCTGCACTACCAGGACTGCTCCGGCGGCGCCGTCATAGGCGATCTGGACCACCTGATCGTGCGTGGAGTCGGCCAGTTCCTGAAGCCGTTTGAGGTTCGAACCAGCAAGCTGGTTGTTGCCATCATGCGCGGCGCGCGCGATCCGCTCCCGCAACACAACTGCCAGCTCCTGCTGCTGCGCGGCTTTAGGCAGAGAATGCTTTTCCTGAAGCACCTCTTCGGCCTTCTTTAAGAGCTCAAGCGCCGATGCGCCGCTAGCCTGGTATGAAGCCATGGTGCGGTAGGCCTCGGCTTCGGGAACAGCCAGGTCATTCTCATGCGCCTGTTTGGCCACGGCGCGAAAAGCTGCATCGGCGCCAGCGAAGTCCTGCTCGCGAATGTAGGTGATGGCCGACTGCAGGCCCCATGTGGCTGCCTCAGTTTTGGAAGAAGCGTGCAGGATGGCGAGTACGTATTCGGCGCGGGCGCGGGCCTCGTCACCTTTGAGAGCATAGGTATCGGCGATGCCAAGCTGCGAGAATACAAAGTTCGGGTCAATCTTGAGCGAAGCGCGGTAATGGACAAGCGCTTCATCAAATTTGCCGGCCATGCGCAGAATTTCGGCGTAGGAGTCCTGCGGGTTGGATTCATTGGGCAGCAGCGCGATATAGCGCTGCATGGTGGCGAAGGCCTTGTCAAAGTCGCGCGTGCGAGCATAGCAATAGGCCAGCTCATTCAACGGCGGAGCAAAATCAGGGTTGAGCCGGACCACGCGCTCAAACATAGGAATGGCGCGGGTGATCTGCTGCTGGTTTTCCACCCAGACGGCGCCGAGCCAAGCGAGAAACTTGTCATTGGGATACTGTTCCAGCACCTCATTCATGGCCTGGATGGCCGGGACCATGCGGCCTTCGCTGGAGCTGGTCAGCCAGTCAACTAAAAGCTGCTCGCCGCGGCTTACCTTGGACTTGGCGGCGTTGGCGCGGTCGCGCGCCGCAACTTTTTCCGCCGGATCGACCGAGGGATCGACCGACTCAAAGCTGATCATGATGTTGGCCAGGGCGAAATCAGGGTCAAGCTGGACGGCCTTGCGGAAGTCCTGCATGGCTTCAGGGCCGTGGAGATTCTGCAATTTGACCAGACCGCCCACGAAAAGCTGGCGCGCAGCGGCGGATTTGGTGGTGATGGGAAGAATTCCCTGCTCGCGTGGAGCGCTTTCAAGCCCCGCGGCGAACGCGGCACAGCACATGATGAAAACGGTAATCCGTAACAAATGATTTCGAGACATGGTTCCTCTTCAAGAAGCCGAAAGAACACTTGCTCGTACACAACTGGGCGTAACAGAACGGTAGCGCAGATTGGGTGGGGGCGAAAGTTACAGGAGTAACAGCCGTTAGCTCTTAGCCATTAGCCTTTAGCTTGATTCTGCAAGGCTCTAGGAGCGCGTGGCAGCATAAAAATAGTAGTCGGCGGAGTAGGGGCTTTTGAACTCGGAGTCGCGGTTTGATTCGGCACAGAATGTCGAGGGAGGAAGGCCGCCGATGGTATTGATGCGCTGGATAGAGATTATCTGGTTGAAGACTCCTTCATCGGAATGGCCGATTACATTTAGCAGGAGCCAGGGGATGGCGGCGGGGTCGGGCGCATCGACTTTGGCAGCCATCTTGGCGGAGATCTGGCTGCCGTCGTTATGCTGCCATATGGGCCCGGCAAAATGCCTACCGATGACATTTCCCTGCTGGTCATAAAGCAGGGCTTCAGGAGCTTTAAGAACCCAGCCTTCGGCACGGCAGACGTAGATCTGAAAGCCGCGGGCGTGGGCGATGAAGATGAGTTCTGAGCCGGGTGAAACCTGGATTGGAGCGGGAATGGTAGTATTCACGCGGATTATCTTAAATGCAAATAGCGCACAGCCGAGAGCGCCTCTGCCCCACCAAGCCAAAAAGCTGCTTGCCGGGGACCCGGGGCTGTGCCACACGAGTCCGATGTCGCAGGCGGGGGCGTCTGCGGTCCACGGGCATTAGTTGAATGCACAGGTAAGAGTGTCTATCCCACAAAATCAGGCGCTGGGGACGAACTGTCGGATAATCCAGAAGGTAAGGGCGGCGACGATGGCCGAGGCGGGGATGGTGAGGACCCAGGCCCACACGATTCGCTGGGCGACGCCCCAGCGCACGGCGGAGAGGCGAGTCGTCGATCCTACGCCGACGATGGCGCCGGTGATGGTATGGGTGGTGCTCACGGGGATGCCGTGCGAGGCGAGAAAGAAGAGCGTGACGGCGCCGGCGCTCTCAGCGCAGAATCCGCCGACCGGCCTGAGCTTGGTGATCTTGGAACCCATGGTACGGACAATACGCCAGCCGCCGAAATAAGTTCCCAGCCCCATGGCCGCGTTGGCGCTGACGATGATCCACCACTTATAAGGGCCCCAGCCTTTGGCGAACTGCGCCTGAGTGAGATAGCCACCGGCGAGCAGCGCGCCGGCGATGATGCCCATGGTTTTTTGCGCGTCATTGCCGCCGTGGCCAATGCTGTAAGCGGCAGCGGAGAGGAGTTGCAGTTTTCTGAAAAGCTTATCAACGGTGCGGGGCGCGGTGCGATGGAAGATCCACGAGACGGCGACCATGAGCGCGAGGCCGATAATGAGGCCGATGAACGGCGCCAGCACAATAAACATAAGCGTCGACATCCATTTTTCGCCGAGTCCGGGAAGTGTACCGATGATAGGCCAGTGGAGCTTGGGCTCACGGACCAAAACCTGCCATCCGGCGCGAGCGATGCCGGCTCCGGCAAGGCCGCCGATGAGGGCGTGAGAAGAGGAGGTTGGAAGTCCCCACCACCAGGTGAGCAGGTCCCAGATAATGGCGCCGGCGAGAGCCGCCAGGATGACGTATTGCGTGACCTGTTTGGGATCGATCAAGCCGCCGCTGATGGTCTTGGCGACGGCGGTGCCGAAGACGAAGGCGGCGACAAAGTTGAAGACCGCGGCCCAGACGACGGCCCATCGCGGGGAAAGCACGCGGGTGGAGACGACGGTAGCGATGCTGTTGGCGGCATCATGAAAGCCGTTGATGAAGTCGAAGGAAAGCGCGATCAGGATGGTGACAAGAACCAGCAATCCGCTCAGGTGCAAGGTTACCTCGCTTTATGTCGCTTCGCTCCAAACCGCTTTGAGAGTCTTTTTCGTGGTCAATATCTTCCGCCCTGAAGCAGGCGGCTCGGCGTCACCAAGCCTCGCCGCCTCTGTTTGAAACCAAATATCGATACGCCACATTTATTTATGCGCTCTTCAGCACCACGCCCTCAAGAACGTTGGCGGCGTCTTCAGCTTTATCGGTGGCCGTTTCCAGAACTTCGTACAGCTCTTTGAGCTTGATGAGGGAGATGGGGTCCTTTTCCTTTTCGAACAGAACGGCAATGGCGGCGCGGGCAACGCCATCGGCCTCATTTTCCAGGCGATTGATCTCGACGCAATTTTCCAGAACGTTGTCATGCTTTTTGCCCAGGCGGGCCAGCGCGTCAGTAAGCTGGTCAGACTGTTTGACGACGATCTCAGCCAGAATCGTGGCGGCTTCAGGCGCGGCCGTGATTTTATACATAACAAGGCGAACACCGGCGGCGTAAACGAAATCGAGAACGTCATCGAGAGAGGACGCGAGACGGTAGATGTCTTCGCGGTCGAATGGAGTGATGAAGGTCTGATTGAGTTTGGTGAGGATGTTGTGGGTCATGTCATCGCCGCGGTGCTCAATATCCTTAAGCTGACGAATGCGGTCGTCGACGTTTTTAAAGTCCTTCAGGGTTTGCTGAAGCAGGCGAGCGCCGTCGCCGAGGTTGCTGGCCATCTCGGCGAACATATCGAAGAACTTGGTGTCTCGGGGAACAAGGCGAACCATGCGGCTGGAGTTCTCCTGCTGACAGTGTTAAGGATTCGTTAAAGTCAACAGAGAAATATCGCACGCTGCGGATGATCTGGTCAAACCGGGAAAGCGTTTAAAGATATGCCAATGCTGCTGTGTCCCGGAACTGATTGCTGCGCGGTGATTCCACAAAGAAAAAAGGCCGCCGAAATGGCGGCCTCTCTAGTTCCGTTCTCGCTTACAAGGTACTTTCAATTTCAAAACCCCATGCTTCCAGCAGAGGTTCGGGAATGTACTTGCTGTTCTTGTTGCGCCGCGCCCACTCGCGCAGACGGGTAGAACGAATATATTGATCAGGCGTCAGCTTGAATTCCTTCACCGCCTGCTCAAAAGATGTCACAACGGGAATCACCGGCCCGATGGGCTCAGGCTTTCCCCAGTTAGGATTTCCTCGTCTCCTTGCCATATCAGTTATGCCCTGCCTTTTAGGATATGAAGAGTGCTTACACTTATTACACCTAGGATTTGGATTCCTGACGGCTGCCTTTGGTTTCAATTCTGACGAAATTCTGCTGAAAAAAGGGCCTTTTGACTCACTTATGCGGGAACCAAACATCTCGCAAAAACCATTTATTATAGGCCCTTTTGGCGGGCTGTGCAAGCCTTTTCTCCCTTAGGATTGTTAAGTCCGCAGCCGGTAAAGCCACTCAAAATTCATAAAAACGGGCTATTTCTCCTCAGGATTCCCAAATCCACAACCCTGTCTTAACCAAGTCCCTCCGTTACCCGCCCCTGCCACATGGCATTCTCAAATTGCGACTACTCTACTGTCCACGCGCTGCTCACCCTCTTCCCTGCCAGGGAATCACCATCAGTTGCGACGACGCGCTGCACACCAGACTTTCCTTCTCGTCAAACACCTCCGCCTGGCTAAACAAGATACTTTTCCCCGCCTTCAGGCACCTGCCCACCGCCCTAAACCGTCCTGCCACCACGGGCTTCAGGTATGAGATCTGGAGATTGATTGTGGTTGCGTAATTGGCCGGGAAGACCCTGGAGATTGCCGCCACCGCGCATGCTGAATTAGCAATCGACGCCAGCACGCCTCCGTGCAGCACTCCGTTCTGCATCAGCTCCGGCCGCACGCTCGCCTCAAATACTGCCCGGCCGGGCTCAACTTCCTTCAGCTCCAGTCCCAGCGTCTGCCAATACGGCACAATGCTCGGCATGAATTTACGCAAATCACTCGTGTTCATGGAGCATCACTTTAGCATTTTGATGGACAGCTGCGATCTCGCGCTGTGGACGATTCTCCACTCATCCCCTCTTCTCCTGTATCATGTTGCCGTAAAATTAGCAGTCATATTTTAGGAGGCAAGAATGAGGTTCGTTGTGCGTTTTGTTGCGACACTGATTCTGGGGTCCCTTCTTCTGACCACGCTGTTTGCTGAAGATGCAGCCAAAGCGTCATCAAACTCCACTTCGCCAGAGCCGAGCGCAACTTCCACTGCGTACCTCGCGCCCGCCGTTTCTCTGTTTGCACCGCAAGCCAAGTCCAAGTCATCGTCCAGCAGCAGTGAGACCCATCCTGCGGCGGACCTGTTCGTCGGCTACTCGTTTGTGCGCTTCAGCACCAACACCGGTGGCGTAAAAGAAACTTTTAACTGGCACGGACTTACGGGCTCCATCGCCGGCAACGTGAACCGCTGGTTCAGCCTGGTGGGCGACTTTGGCGTTTATCGCATCAAAGACGTGCCTCCCAACGTAAGCGGCAGCGCTTATACGTTTCTCTTCGGCCCGCGTTTTTCCAAACGCGGCGAGCGCTGGACGCCCTTCGTCCATGCCCTTTTTGGCGCAGCACGTCTCTCAGATATTACGGTAACGCCGCCTCCCACCACATCAGCCTTCTTCAACCGCTCGTTTTCGGCCAACTCCTTCGCCACGGCGCTGGGCGGCGGTGTTGATGTCGATTTCAACAAGCACATCGGCATCCGGCTCTTTCAGGCTGAGTACTTGCTGACCAAATTCATTGACGGTGGCGACAATAAGCAGAACAACCTGCGCGCCTCCGCCGGCTTGGTCCTGCATTTTGGGGGCAACCCGCCCCCGCCTCCGCCGAACCATCCGCCAACAGTTACCGTGACGGCGAATCCCACCAAAGTTTTTGCCGGCTCGAATGACAGCGTCGTTCTCCAGGCCCAGGGCAGCGATCCGGATAATGATCCGCTGAATTACAAGTGGTCGGCCACTGGCGGAGGCATTGAGGGCAGCGGCCCTGAGGTGCGCTGGAACTCCAGCGGCGTGAAGGAAGGCAAGTACACCGTCACTGTCACTGCAGATGATGGAAAAGGCGGCACGGCCAACGCTTCCACCGATATCACGGTCGAGCAGAAGCCCAACACTCCGCCGGTGGTCTCCTCTTGCGCGGCCAATCCGGCCACCATCACCGTGGGACAGAAGTCCACCGTTACTACTACCGCAAGCGACGCGGACAATGACACGCTGACTTACACATACACAACTACCGGCGGCCGCGTCACCGGCTCCGGCGCCAGCGTGCAGTTTGACTCCACCGGCGCAGCTCCCGGCACTTACACGGTGAACTGCCACGTGAGTGACGGACGCGGCGGCGAGGCCAGCGGCAACACCACCATCACCGTCCAGGCCCCGGCTCCGCCGAGAGAGCTTGAACAGCGCCTCTCTCTGCACAGCATCTACTTCCCCACGGCGCAGCCTGTGGAGAACAGCCCCGTGACCACCGGACTACTCGCCAGCCAGAAGCAGACTCTCATCGCCTTGGCTGCCGACTTCAAGAAGTATCTTGAATTCAAGCCTGACACTCACCTCATCCTGCAGGGTCATGCCGACCCACGTGGCGGCGTCGAATACAACAAGGGACTCTCCGAACGGCGCGTCGAACGCACCAAGGCGTTCCTAGTCGCTCAGGGCATTGACGCCGGTCATATTGAGACGCAAGGCCTGGGCAAAGAGGAGGCGCCGCCCATGAGCGCTGACCAGATCAAGCAGGCCGTCCAGCAGGACCAGAGCCTCACCGCGGCACAGAAGTCTGTGCTTAGCCGCGACGCCCGCGCCCTGGCCCTCGCCCAGAGCCGCCGCGTCGACGTCATGCTCAATACCACGGGACAAACCTCCGTGCGCCAGTATCCCTTCAATGCGGAAGACGCCCTGAACCTGATCGACCCGAAAGGCGTCAGGACCAGAGCTGCCGCCAAGGCCCAAAAAGCCCGCACCGGCGGCAAAACCGGTCCCAAAACCGGAACCAAGAAGAAGAAAGGGGCAGGCGCAGCCAAGAAGCAGTAGGCTTGTTGCATGAAACAAGGAACTATTCGGGCCGGGGATTCGTCTCCGGCCCATATTTTTCACACCTAGCGGTCCAATAAGTAATTTCAATTTTCGTTTGGATCAGGTTCGTATCAGGGTACAGGCTTCAGCGTCCCATGAAGATGCTGAAAGGAACCCCGGCTTTAGCCACGACCTTTTTTATGTAGATCCGGCGGATACTTCGCAGTTCCCGATTCGCCAGATAGCCTGGGAATCTTCAGCTTAGTGCTAATTGCTTTCCCGTGGTCATTTCTTGTCTTTACTCCCAAGGAAAGCTAGAATCGGCTTAAAGGCCCAGTACGAATGCGGATCAAAGAAGGGATTTTGAGCGATGCCTGCGAACATAGGTGAAACCGACGTATTAAATTATTTGGTGAAGACTGGCCCCATCTCTCTGGCTGACCTGGTATTGCGCTTCGATGACCCGCCTAAAATGTTGCGGACTCTCGATAGCTTGAGGGAGCGTGAGGAGGTTGATATCGACCAGGCTGATGTAATCAAACGAATCATAAACCACATCGACCAGGTCCCGGCCCATCAGATGGTTGAAGCGTCCTATAATGTTCTCCGCGATACACCCGAAGCAAAGTCCATTGTGCGCCTGACGGACAGAGGCTTTAAAAAGGCTGTAGTGTAAACATTGGCAGGAGAAAGTCTGATGTGGTTGCAGATTGCACCCGTCTTCCTTTTTGGGATGTTAACTGGCTACATAGATATTGACTCCTTCTTTCGCGAAAAACGTATCAGCTATACTGCCGCTGATAACCTTCGCTTCTGGTTTTTTCTTCTCCTCAACGGCGTTCTCTCCGCAGCCTTTTTGTTTTGGGCGCTTTCCAGTGCCCCCGACAGCCCGATTAATAAATCCATCCAGGTACAGAATCCATGGGCGAAGATGTTTATCATCGGCTTCGCTGTGCCACTGCTGGTGAGGAGCAAACTTTTTTCCTTTGGAGAAAATCAGACGGCGGCGGGACCGGCCTTGGCCTACGATTGGCTTCGGCTTAAGACCTTTATAAGTATTCATGTGAAATCCGGCGATAAAAAAGACCGGATCACTGATAAATACTCTGCCCGATTGGCTGGGAGAGCAGGCATTGACACTCAAATCAAGGATTGGGTGGATACTTATGTGAAGCCCTTCGCCACCTCCGCCCAGCAGGCCGAATTGGACGCGGAATTCGCGCGTATTCAGGCGCGCTATGCGGGCGCAGCCGCGCTCAGCCAGGACCACATCAGCAAGTTGATCCGCTGGGCCATCGATAATGCCGCAATCAACTATGTCGAAAGTAAATTGAAGAAGTTCTAGAAATAAGTTGCAAGAATGTATTTGCAGGAAGCGTTTTTGGACTGACAGCGCTGCTAACTGCTATTTTCCCGCCAATTTTATTTTTCGTGCACTTTCAGCCCACCCGATATATGATTTCTCCACCAACAGCACAGAGAACTTATAAAATGCCCGTCCAGAAAATGACGAAGTGTCCTGCCTGCCACGGCGCAGGCAAAACCTCCGCGGGAAAGCTCTGCAAACGATGCAAAGGCACAGGGGAAATCAATGTCCTCTCTAAAAAAGGCAGAGTACAGGTCTATGTGACGCTTCCATCCGGTGCGGCCAAAACGGGTGAGCCGAACGCCCGGCATTGATGCGAACCGTCCGGGCTGCTCTCGCCGACTCTGGCAATTTCTTGATCCAGTCTTCATTTGCGCAAACCTGCTGCGAATTTCGGCGCATAGCTTACCCGCCGCATTTCATGAATCTGCCCCTGGTCCAGCGTTCCTTCAACCAATTCATATCCCAAAAGAGCAATAAACCTTCCGCGGACAAATAGTGGACGCGCGTTGCCGTACCAATCCACGCAGGAGGCGCGGCAGCCATCGTCATTCACCCGCTCTGCCTGCGATCCCAATTCCCCAACTTCTTCAAAATGGAGTCCGCGGTTCCTCAAGAACAAAATTGCCGCTGAATTTTCAATCAAATGTTGAAATCCCGGCCGGCCGGCGCGGCTGATGGGCAAACCAAGCAATCCTGAGTCCGGTCCATCCGGCTTATAGAAAAACCCGTGGCTGCGCAACTCGCCCTGGGACGCGTTTTTACGCACATAATCGTCAGCGATTCCCGGTGCGGAGCCCAGCCGCACCGCGGTAAAGTGGAGGTCAGCGCCGTCCGTGCCTACCATGATCGCATCTGAGCCCAGTTGCTCGATCCGGTCTACGCCATGAACCAGCGAAAAGCGATGCAGATCACCGCTGGCCCAGCGCACCGCATAAAAATTCGAGTTCTTGGGCTTTTGTGGATTGCCCCACCCGCTGCCCGTGCCATACAGCAGATAGTCGCCGACAAAACGGTTCTGGAAGGTGTATCCCTCAGGCTTGGGAAGCTTGCGATAGCGAAAAGGCGCAACGGTATCATTGCCATCAGAAAAATGCGTGAGCGGCACCCGCATCAGCGCCACGTCTCCCTGTGCAGCAGCTTCAGCACCCCACATGCCGTCGCCGGAACTTTCTGAGCGCACCAGCACGTTGAGATAACCGTCCTCGCTTTCCAGGAAAGAAAACTGGTCCACCGGGCTGCCTGAGACATTGAGCGCGCTGGGTGCAGATCCATCGAGCGGCATGCGGTAGACCATGGATTGCGCGCGCCACTTGTTGTCCTGCTGCGCCCAGTCGCTTACCCATATGTAAACTGATTCCGCTGAGACATAGAACACGCGCCCCGGCGGCCCGATCACTGACGTTGCCTTGCAGTCGAACTCGCCTCGCGCCAGATCGCAGATTGTAACCGTGTGCAGCGCCGTGCTGTAGCTGGCAGGGACCGGCCGCTCAGTCCGGTACACCTGGGTTGCCGAAACAATCCGTTTGAACTCGCTCGCAGCCGCGCCCTTGTGCCACTTGCGGACAGCGGGAAAAGCCGAAAACGGGTCCTGGGCCCCGGGAGAGACATACAACGGCGAGTAAAAGATAAGCTTGCTGCCGATCAAGCGGCTGGCGTAATTGCGCGACGAATAGTAATCATTGGAGCGAAGATGATACGTCGATTTATAGCTGAGATTGCCGGCGGAATCGATCTGGAACAGGTTCACCTCGGTCCCGCCCCGATCATAGCTGTAACCGATCACGGCAATGGTGTCGCCGGAGATCAGCATCTCGTCATACCAGGTGGCGCGCGGATCCACGTCCGGCGCGTAAGCATCAACCGCTGAGACCGGCTCCAGCGCGCCATCGCCGATGGCTACCGTGAACAGCCGCCCGCGGCGCAGCATCACCAGATGATTGCCATGGACTTTGACGATCCCGCCCTCGTCCACGCCCGCGACCTGCGTGTTGGTGACAGAATCAGCTTCGGCCGCACCGGCGACCGCCGCCTTTGCCGATGCTGGCGCAGCCAATGAAAGCACCCCTCCGCTATATCTGTCCGCCTTGCCCCGCGATTCCCGCTTCTGCTTCTCCGCAAGCTCGCGCAGATAACTCTTCAGCTCCTGCTCAGAGCGGAAGGCGTGCATCGTCTTTCTGGCCGCATATTTCTTCGTTGTTGCAGCCTCAACTTGTGAGTGGGTGCTGGCCGCGCCGACGCATCCTGTTAGGACCGCAATAAGAAACACCGCTTTAATCGCTAATGCGAACGTCTTCATCTTGTTTCACCTGTACTCTGAACGCTGCTTTTGATCGGACTTGCAAGCTTTTCCGTGCCAATCCATCGAGCTATTACGCTTCGCAGGCATAGACACCACGGCCCGAACAAGAGTTTCCCTGTTTGGAATCCTTGCTATTGACTAGAACTGCTCAATTTTGAGATTGGTTACGCGACGCTACAGCAGTATTTAGGAGGGTTGGCTTCAATTCGGCGATCTTTGGCAATTTTGGCAGTTCTGGCAATATTCCCGATCTGCGTTCGTCCGCGCA
>Ga0209059_1000589_pt1 | contig 16568 bp, 19 predicted proteins | sample GraSoiAngelo_151_FD_186165 | JGI IMG/M metagenome (GOLD analysis project Ga0209059, IMG submission 186165) | Grasslands soil microbial communities from the Angelo Coastal Reserve, California, USA - 14_1009_12_20cm (SPAdes) (version 2) | ecosystem: Environmental > Terrestrial > Soil > Grasslands ...
CGTCACCTCACACGCAAATGGAGCGAACCATTTGCTCACATGCTCCGGCTTCGTCAGTACGTCGAAGACGAGTGCGATCGGAGCGTCGAACTCTCGAGTCGTGACGATCTCGAGATCGTTCGGGAATTCGATGACTGCCGATCCATGCCGATTAGGTGTCACTGCGACGCTCCTTGTTCTTGTAGCTCTTTGAGGTAGTCGTCCACCCGATCCAGTCGCTCGTTCCACGCCTGCTCGTAGTTGGCCAACCAGTCGTGAAACGGTTGCAGCCGCGCGGGTTCCAGGCTGTACAGGCGACGACGCCCCTCCGCTCGGCAGCTGACGAGTCCCACCTCACTGAGCACCCGTAGGTGTTTTGAGACCTGAGGCTGGGACAGCGAGAGGTCGTTCACGATCGTCCCGACCGCCTTCTCGCCTGCGATCAGCGTGTCCAGGATCTCGCGTCGCCGCGCCTCGGCAACTGCGTTGAAGACGTCCGACGTCGTGGAGGAGCGGGCCACGGCACCATAATATTCCGACATCGGCATGTGTCAAGTGGCCCATGGGCCTGCAACATCGGCTGCGGCGCTAAGACGCTCCGCTGGGCGACCGTCCTCGGCGTCGCGGCGATCGTCACCGGCGTCCTCACCGGCATCCTCGACGTGCTCGAGGAGCTCCGGCCGGGCGCGGACCTCGCGCGGCTCTACTCGCGCGTGCGCAGCTTCTCGATTCCGAAGTGGGCGCTCGCCGCGATGACGGACCTGCTGCTGGCATCGTTCTTCGCCTTCGGCTGGTGGGCCGTGCTCGCCATCCCGGCCGTCGCGGGCTCTGCGGTCTCGGCGCGCATGGTGTGGCGCGCGCTCTCGTAACGAAGGCGGCACTACGCTTGGGGGCATGGCCGTCGTCATCGCCTCCAACCTGCGCAAGGAGCTCGCGGGCGACGTGCTCTTCGACGGCGTGTCCTTCAAGGTCGAGCGGCGCGACCGGGTCGCGCTCTCCGGGCCGAACGGCGCCGGCAAGACGACGCTGCTCCGCATCCTCGTCGGCGAGACCGAGCTGCAGGGCGGCGAGCTCGCGTTCCAGAAGGGGACGCGCGTCGCGCTGCACGACCAGCGCCCGCCGCTCGAGCGCGACCTCTCGCTCCGCGAGTACGTCCTCTCCGGCGCGACCGACCTCGTCGCCGCCGAGCAGGAGCTGCGCCGGCTCGAGGACGCGATGGCGGGCGGCGACCACGCCGACGCGACGCTGCGACGCTACTCCGAGGCGCAGGCCCGGCTCGAGCACGCGGGCGGCTACGCCTGGCGCGAGCACACGAACGCGGTCGTGCGCGGACTCGGCTTCGCCGACGCGGACCTCGACCGCCCGCTCGCCACCTTCTCCGGCGGCGAGCTGACCCGCGCCTCGCTCGCCCGCGCGCTCGGCGGCGATCCCGACCTGCTGCTCCTCGACGAGCCCACGAACCACCTCGACGTCGCGTCGATCGAGTGGCTCGAGCGCGAGCTCGCCGCCCTCGACGCGGGCGTGATCCTCGTCGCGCACGACCGCTGGTTCCTCGAGGCGGTGACGGGCGCCGTGCTCGAGCTCGACGCGGGACGCTCGACCTTCTTCGCCGGCCCGTGGCACGCCTGGCGCGAGGAGAAGGCGGCACGGGCGCTCCATGCCGGCAAGGCGATGGAGCGCTACGAGGAGGACATCGCGCGCCTGCGGCGCTTCGTGGAGCGGTTCCGGTACAAGAAGACGAAGGCGAAGCAGGCCCAGGCGAAGCTGACGCAGATCTCGCGTCTCGAGCGCGACCGCGTCCGCGCGAGGGGCGAGCTCGAGCTGCTGACGCGCCGCTCGCGGAGCCTCGGCTTCGAGTTCCTCAAGCCGGCACGGAGCGGGCGCACTGTCGCCGAGGCGCGCGAGCTCGAGGTCGGAGTCGGCGACCGCGTGCTGCTACGCGGCGCGGACCTCGCGCTGGAGCGCGGCGAGCACGTCGCGCTCGTCGGCCCGAACGGCTCGGGGAAGACGACGCTCCTCGAGATGCTGCTCGGTCTGCGCGAGCGGCGTGCCGGGACCGCACGCTTGGGCCACGGCGTCGAGTCGGCGTACTTCAGCCAGCACGAAGTCGAGCTCCCGAAGACCGGCAGCGTCCTCGACGCGGCGCAGTCGGCGACGCGGCTGCCGCGCCCGCAGGCGCAGGCGCTCCTCGGGCGCTTCCTCTTCTCCGGCTGGGGCGAGCACGAGAAGCCGGTCGCCGCGCTCTCGGGCGGCGAGCGGCGCCGGCTGGCGCTCGCGCTCGTCGTCGCCTCGGGCGCGAACTTCCTCGTCCTCGACGAGCCGACGAACCACCTCGACCTGGAGAGCCGCGAGGCGCTCGAGGCCGCGCTCGAGGCCTTCCCGGGGACGGTGCTCCTCGTCTCGCACGACCGGGCGTTGGTGGACGCGGTGGCGGCGCGGACGCTCGCGATCGAGGACGGCGAGCTCCGCTCCTACGACGGCGGTTGGGCCGACTACGTGCGCGCGCGGGAGGCGCGGACCGCACCGCCTCCGCCGCCCGAGCCGCCGACGAGGAAGGCTCCCAAGGCCGCGCCCGCTCGTGCTCCCGCCCGCCGCCCGAGCGAGCTCGACCGCGTGGAAGCCGAGATCGCGGCGCGCGAGGAGGCGGTGTCCGAGCTCGAGCGCCGCCTCGCCGACGACTGGAGCGACGTGGAGACGCTGGCCGCCCACCGCCGCGCCCGCGACGAGCTCCAGACCCTCCTTGCCCGCTGGGAAGAGCTCTTCGAGCGCTCGCAGGCGTAGGCTCCACTACCGTCGGAACCAGCCAACGAACATCGATAGAACGAGCAAAATCAGCGATGGCTCGAAGTGGACGCTGATCGTCATCTGACCCGCCCGAAGTATCGGCAGCACCCGGCGGAAACGTCCACGTCCGTAATAGCCGCGCGGCAGAATCGTCACAGGTTTTGGCGATTTCGTGACTGACAGGAGACCGATCGACCTCTTGCGCGAGCTCATCGAGCTGGAGTCGCCGACCGGCCACTCCGAAGGGCTGAGGGCGGTCGCCGAGCGCGTCGCCGCCGAGCTCGAGCCTCACGGCGGCGCGGCGAGCTTCAACGGCGACCACCTCCGCGTCGACCTCCCTGGCGCAGGCGAGCCGCTCATGCTCCTCGGCCACGTCGACACGGTCTGGGAGGTCGGGACGCTCGCGGACATGCCCTTCCGGGTCGAGAACGGGCGGGCCTACGGCCCCGGTGCCTACGACATGAAGGCGGGACTCGTCGTCCTCGTCGAGGCCATCCGCGAAGCGGGCAAGCGCCGCCGCGCCGCCCGCGTCTTCCTCACCGCCGACGAGGAGACCGGGAGCCTCACCGGGCGGCCGCTCATCGAGGAAGCCGCCGAAGGCGCCGCCGCCGCGTTCGTGCTCGAGCCGCCGACCCAGCGCGGGAACCTCAAGACCGCCCGCAAGGGACTCGCCCGCTACCGCCTCGTCGTCCACGGCCACGCCTCGCACGCCGGCACCCACCCGGACGAGGGCGCGAGCGCCGTCGAGGAGCTCGCGCACCAGATCCTCGCCCTCAAGGGCCTCGGCGATCCACGCCACGGCATCTCCGTGAACGTCGGCGTCGTGCGGGGCGGCCTGCGCGAGAACGTCGTCGCCGACCACGCGGAGGCGTGGATCGACGTCCGCGTCACGCACGCGGCCGACGTTCCCAAGATCGAGGCCGCGCTGGCCCGCCTCGAGCCCAAGGATTCCGGCACGCGGCTCGAGCTCGAAGGGGGCTTCACGCGGCCGCCGCTCGAGCGCTCGCCCGGCTCGGCGCGGCTCTTCGAGCAGGCGCGGGAGCACGGCGCAAAGCTCGGGCTCGACCTCCACGAGAGCGCATCGGGAGGCGGCTCGGACGGCAACCTCGTCGGCGCGCTCGGCGTCCCGGTGCTCGACGGGCTCGGCGCGGAAGGCGGCGGAGCGCACGCGCGCGACGAGCACGTGCTGCTCGATTCCATCCCCATCCGCGCCTCGCTCCTCGCCCGGCTCTTGATCGAGCCGGGTCTCTGAGGCAAAGTCCCTGCACAACCGACTCGGAGGTGGTGTATGGCTGCCGTTGCGCCAGCAGACGAGCGCCAGATGATCTCGGAGCGCATCGCTCCGGGCATGCTCCCGCGGGTCCTGAACTCGGCGGACATGACGATCATCTTCGTGGCGATCGTCCTGTTCATCGTGAACGCCTCGGCGATCCAGCGTGCCGGGCCGTCGGCGTACACGTTCTGGATCATCGGGTTCCTCGCCTTCCTGATTCCGGGCGCGCTCGTGACGGCGCAGCTCGGCTTGATGTTCCCGCAGGAGGGCTCGCTGTACGTGTGGACGCAGAAGGCGCTGGGACCGTTCTGGGGCTTCTTCGCCGGCTTCTGCGCATGGTGGCCCGGGATCCTCGTCATGGCCGCCACGGGCGACGCCGTCGTCAGCATCTGGCAGTTCATCGACACCGGCGGGCTCCCGAAGAACTGGGAGCAGGGACTCGTGATCCTCGCCGTCCTGTGGTTCTCGGCCGGCGTCTCGATGCTGCGCCTGCGGATGACGCAGAACTACGCGAACCTCGCCGTCGTCTTCTACGGCGCGGCGATCTTCGTCATCGGCCTCGCCGGCGTCCTGTGGCTGATCGGCGACGGGCACTCGGCGACCGGCGGCTTCGGCTCGGTGCACAACTGGCTGCCGCATTCGAGCACCTGGACGCTGTTCGGTCTCGTCATCCTCGCCCTGCTCGGCATCGAGGTGCCGCTGAACATGGGCGTTGAGATCGTCCACATGCGCGCGATCAAGAAGTACCTGTTCTGGGGCTCGATCGTCGTGATGGTCGGGTACCTCTGGGCGACGTTCGGCACGATGATGAACCTGCCCGCCTCGCAGTCGACCGGCGGGCTCAGCGACATCTTCGTCGCCGTGCAGCACGCGTTCTGGGGCTCGCACGCCTGGGCGGTGATCATCGCGCTGATCGCGCTCTGGTTCTTCGTCTCGAACACCGTCGTCTACAACTACTCGTTCAGCCGGCTCCTGTTCGTGTCCGGCCTCGAGCGACGGATGCCGACCGCGCTCGGGCGTGTGGACGACCGCACGAAGGTGCCCGTGAACGCGATCATCGTCCAGACGGTGCTCGCGAGCGGCGTCACCGTGGTCGCGTTCGGGCCGTGGTTCGGGAGCAACAACACGAACAAGATCTTCTGGATGCTCCAGGCCGCGGTCACCGTGATCTGGTGCATCTCGATGGTCCTCCTGTTCGCCGACATCTACCTCGTGAAGCGCGCCTTCCCGCAGAAGTTCGAGGAGGTGCGCGTGGCGCCCGACTGGGTGCTCTTCGGGAGCGGCCTCGTCGGGATCGCGGCGTCGATCGTCGGGATCGTCGTGACCTTCAAGACCCCGTGGGTCACGCAGTGGACGACGCACAGCTGGCGCGTCTGGCTCGCGATCATCGTGATCGTCTCCGCGCTCGTCGCGATCGCGATCTACGCGATCAGCGAGTACACGCGTCGGCGTGAAGTACCTACGCCAACTCCGACGCCCGTCTAGGTGGCGTCGGCGCAAGACGTCGTCGAGAAGGCGCGCGAGGCGGACCTCCGCCTCGTGCGCTTTCTCTGGTGCGGGAACGACGGCACCGTCCGCGCGAAGGCGAGCGCCGTCGGCGGCCTCGAGGGCCGCATCGAGAGCGGGATCGGCCTGACCGTCGCGATGCAGGCGATGAACGGGCTCGACCACCTCCAGCCGGTCGAGGGGATGGGGCCGGTCGGCGAGATCCGGCTCGTCCCCGATCCGGAGACCTTCCGCGTGCTGCCGTACGCCCCGCGCACGGGCGGGATGCTCGTCGACCTGATGCAGCTCTCCGGCGAGCCGGCGCCGCAGTGCCCGCGCTCGTTCCTGAAGCGGATGGCGACCCGCCTCGAGGAGCGGGCGGGCGTGCTCGAGGTGGCCTTCGAGAACGAGTTCTCGCTCGCCCGGGTGGAGGACGGCGCCTTCGTCCCGGTCGACTCGAGCCTCTGCTTCTCGACGATCGGCCTGACCGCGTCCCAGGAGTACGTGGACGCCCTCGTCGACGCGCTCGAGCGGCAGGAGATCGGGCTCGAGCAGTACTACGCGGAGCTCGGCCACGGCCAGCAGGAGCTCTCGACCGCACACGCGCCGGCGGTGCGGGCGGCCGACGAGCAGGTGCTCGTCCGCGAGACGATCCGCGGCGTCGCGTCGGGCTTCGGGCTCGTCGCCTCGCTCGCCCCGAAGCCGTGGCCCGAGAACGCCGGCAACGGCGGGCACATCCACTTCTCGCTCTGGAAGGACGGCAAGAACGTCTTCCACGACCCTGCCGCAGAGGACGGCCTGTCGGCGACCGCCCGCTCGTTCGTCGCGGGCATACTCCGTCACCTGCCGGGACTCTGTGGCTTGACGGCGCCGAGCTTCAACTCCTACCACCGGATCGTCCCGCAGTACTGGGCCGGCGCGTTCACCTGCTGGGGCCACGACAACCGCGAGGCGCCGGTGCGCGTTCCGTCGCTCTTCTGGGGCTCCGAGGAGGCCTCGACGAACGTCGAGCTGAAGGCGGCGGACGCGAGCTGCAACCCGTACCTCGCGGTCGGCGGCCTGATCGCGGCCGGGCTCGACGGGCTCGAACGGGAGCTCGAGCCGCCCGAGCCGGTCGAGGTCGACCCGGCGACGATCCCGGAGGACGAGCGCGCAAGGCGTCGCATCTATCGTCTGCCCGCGACGCAGGAGGAGGCGCTCGACGCGCTCTACGACGACGACGTGCTGACCGTCGCGCTCGGGCCGACGCTGGCCACGTCCTACCTGGCCGTCCGCCGCTCGGAGTGGGAGGCCTACTCAGCGGGAGACGAGACATTCGAGCAGCAGGGCCACTTCTCGAAGTACTGAACGGCGTCGCGCTCGTCGACCACCACGCGCACGGCATCCTGCGCGCGCGGCCGAGCCTCGACGAGTTCCGCGGGCTCTTCTCGGAGAGCCCCGACCCGCGCCAGTGGCCGCACGTCGCGACCGGGCTGACCTACCGGCGCGCGGTGCGGGAGCTCGCCGCCTTCTTCGGCTGCGAGCCTTCGGAGGCGGCGGTCTACGAGCACCGGCTGGCGACCGACCCGGACGAGTACGCGTCGAGGCTCCTCCGCGCGACGGGGACGGAGCTCCTGCTCGTCGACGACGGCTTCCCGCCGCCGGGCGAGGGAATCGAGTGGCGCGAGCTCGGCGAGCTCGCGGGCTGCGAGTCGAAGCCGATCCTGCGCATCGAGTCGCACGCGGCCGAGGAGATTCCGACGGCGCGCGAGCGAGGCTACGTCGCGCTGAAGACGATCGCGGCCTACCGCGGCGGGCTCGACCGCGTCTCGGACGAGGTCGTCGCCGCGTTGGAGGCGAACGAGGCGACGGGCGCGCCGCTCCCGGTGCAGGTGCACTGCGGCTTCGGCGACTCCGACCTCTGGCTCGCCCGCGCCGATCCCTCGCATCTCAAGCCGCTCGTCGAACGGTTCCGCGACACGAGGTTCGTGCTCCTGCACTGCTACCCGTTCGTCCGCGAGGCCGGCTGGCTCGCGCACGTGTACGGGAACGTCTGGTTCGACCTCTCGCTGACCATTCCGCACGTGTCCCGCCCGGCCGAGGCGCTGCGCGAGGCGCTCGAGCTCGCGCCGGTCTCGAAGCTCCTGTACGCCTCCGACGCCGCGCGGACGCCCGAGCTCTACTACCTGGCCGCGAAGTGGTGGCGCGAGGCGCTGGCGGAGGTGCTTCCGCCGGACGAGGCGGAAGGCGACGGGCGGGCGATCCTCCGCGAGAACGCGCTCGCGTTGTACGGCCTCAGTAGCGGCCCATCTCCCTGAGGCGCTCGTCGCTGATGCCGAAATGGTGCGCGACCTCGTGCAAGACGACGTGCGCGATCTCGGCGCACAATCGCTCGCTGTCGGCACCGTAGTGCCGCTCGAGCGGCCCTCGATAGATGGAGATCTTGTCCGGAGGCACTGCGCCGTAGAAGCTTCCTCGCCGCGTCATCGGGACGCCCTGGTACAGACCGAGCAGCGGTTGGCCGTCCGGCGGCTCGTCCTCGATCACGATCGCGACATTCGACATGTAGTCGCGAAGCTCTGCCGGAAGTGAGTCGAGCGCCTCTTGGGCGCACCGCTCGAAGTCGACGTCGTCCATCCGGCCAAGTGTAGGAAGCCGGTTCTCGCTCCTGTCCCTCGTTCGATACGCCCACCATGGGGGATGCGTGCCGCGGCTGCCGCGCCCATCGTGAGAGGAGTCGCGATGGCCGAGCTGACGGATCCTGCGAGCGGCAAGCCGCTCGTCCTGCGCGTCGAGATCTCCGCCGAGGGCGGAGCGACGCTCTCTCTGCCCGCGCTCGCCCCCGCTTCGGCTCCTGTCCGCGACGAGGAGCTCGAACGGCGGTCGGCCGAGCTCGAGCGCCGGGCCGCGAAGCTCGACGAGGCCGAGCGGCGGCTCAACGAGCGCGAGCTCGAGCTGGAGGCGGGCTCCGGCCACACGGTCTCCGAGAAGATCCGGCTCGCCTCGCGCGAGAAGCGGACGGCGCAGATCGAGGAGGAGCTCGAGGGGCGCCTGCGCGACGTCGACGAGCGCGAGGGCGCGCTCGAGACCCGCGAGGCCGAGTTCGAGGCCGACGTCGAGCTCCGCGAGCAGCGCATCGAGCGCTGGCGCGCCGAGCTGACCGAGCTCGAGCAACGGCTCGACCGCAAGGAGACGGAGCTGACGCTGTACGTCGGCGAGCTCCAGGGCGAGCTGTCGAAGCGCGAGCCGGGCTGGTGGCCCGCGGCCGACCGGCCGCTGCGACACCACTGAGCCCGCCGGGCACGGCGCAAGGAAGACGGCGGCTCGGCATCAAATACCTAGACCCCCACGTTGGAGGCAACCGATGAAGCTCAAAGCGCTCCTCGCGGTCCTCTTCGTCGCCGGGCTGGCCGCCTCGCTCGCCCTCGCGGCCTCGCCGAAGCCGTCGAAGCCGGGCGCGAAGACGGCCTCGACGACCACCACGACGTCGAAGAAGCCGAAGTGCCAGCAGGTCGAGCTGAAGGGCAACGCGACGGCCGGAAGCGTCGCGTTCACCGTGCTCAAGGCGAACAAGCGAGGCCGAAGCCTGGTCGGCACGTCGGTCACGCTCGTCGTTCCGGCGGGCGGGAAGGTCAAGGCGAAGGCGTGCAGCGACGGTGGCGGCGCGCTGACCCTCCGCGACCTGCACGTCAAGGTGAAGCCCACGAAGCCGTAGCCGGAGAGCCGGCGCGGATGTGACGTCGTCGTCCCGACTCCGCGCCGGCTTCTCGACTTACCGTTGACGCCGTTCACGGCGGTCGGCAGCCTGGCTTGAAAGCCAGGCGACCAGTGGCCGTCCTCCGGCCTCCTCGCGCGTCGCCACGACAGCGAAGGAGGAACCGTGAGAGCAATTCGACTGCTCTGCTGGGGCGTCTGCGGCCTTGTGCTGGGCGCGGCCGCCGGCGTCGCCGCGGTCGCCGCGGCGGGCGCGATCGCGGCGGGGCCGACCGATCGTGACCCTGCGAGCATCATCGACGTCGGGCACCTGCCTCCTCTCCTGCGGCTGCCCGGGGAGCAGGCGACCCTCCGCTTCAACGTCTTCTGCCCGTCGCCGGGGAAGGATCCCTTCGACGGCGAGCCCTGCGATGCCGGCGGCGACGTCTTCGTCCGGGCGGGCGCTGCGGGCGCGTTCGAGAAGATCCCGCTCCGCCGCACGGACGACGTCGCCTACGGCCGCTACGTCGCCGAAGTGCCGGCCGGCCTCGCGTCCTCGCCGGAGGGCTTCTCGTACTACGCCGTCCTGCGGAACGAGACCACCGGCGCGTCGCTCACCGTCCCATCGGCGGGAGCGGCAGCGCCGCAGCTGAGCCTCCCGCTCGAGCGCGCGGTCGTCGTCGACCTCGGCGCGCACGACTTCGGTTCGACGCGACACGCGGACGCACGCGTCGCCGAGGCGCCGTGGGGCTCTGCGCCGGGCCAGGCAGGTTTGCTCCGCGGCCCGACCTTCGGGCCGATCGGCCCCTCGGCGTTCGACGTCGCCGCGAACGGAGACGTCGCCGTCCTCGACGAGGTGAACGACCGGGTCGAGCGGTGGCACGCCGGCCGTCACGCCGCCGATACACCGGTGGACGTCACGGGCGGCATCGCGGACATGGCGGTGGAGGCCGACGGCTCGATCGACGTGCTCGAGCCCACGGGCGACGGCCGGACGCCGGAGCTCCGAAGCTTCGCCCCGTCCGGAGCGCTCAGGTCGAAGACGCCGATCGAAGACCGCACGTGGTCGCAGCTACGGGAGGGCCCGCAGGGGCCGGAGGTGCAGCAAGAGCCGTCCGAGCAGTGGATGCCGGCGGAGCGCGGCCGAACGTGGCTCACGCGGACGGCGCAGGCGCGCGGCGGCCACCCCGGGCGCACGCTCCCGAACGGCAGGGAGCTCGTCGTCTTCCGAGCCGGGACGTCGGAGGCGCGTATTGCCGAGCTCGTGGGTGATCACGTGCAGCGGGTCTGGCGGATCGTGAGCGCGACGCCGCTCGGCGAGGTCCAGCTCGCAGAGCCCCTCTGGAACCGCATCGTGGTCGTCATCCGGCCGTACACCGAGGCGCAGGACGAGTTCCTCGTGCTGACCCTTGGTGCCCGCGGCGTCGAGAGCTCCTTCAGCGTCGACTCGGCCGACTGGGCCGAGACGGCCCCATTGGCGCGCTTCCGACTCGCCGGCTCGTCGCTCTACCAGCTCGGCTCGACGCCGAGCGGGATGCACGTCGACCGCTTCGACCTGGAGGTGAACCGATGAGCCTGCTCCGGCCCCGCGTCGTCTTTCTCGCGGCGTTCCTCGTCGCACTCAGCCTCGCCGCGGCGAAGGCGGCCCTCGCCACCTTCGTCTCGGCCAACTGCAACTACAACGCGCCGACTTCCTCGCCGAACATGTACCGCGACGGCTCGGTCACCGTGGCCCTCGTCGCCCGCTACGAGGGCTACCACTGGGGCGGCGGCTGCTGGAACGACAACGACGTCGACGAGGGTCCGAACGAGCCGCTCCAAACCTCCTCGACCGGCGGCGAGGGCGGCGACTGCTCGGGCCTCACGTTCAAGGTCTGGCGCGAGTCGCTCAACACCGGCGACGGCGGCCACTACCAGTGGGGACGGCTCCGAAACGTCCACGGCCCGTACACGGCCGCCGACTTCAAGGCGGGCGTCGGCGTGCCGAACGCGACCTACCCGAAGGCCGATGCGATCGTCATGGACGCCTTCGCCAGCAGCACCCACATCGGGATGGTCTACCAGCGCGGGACGAGCGGCGCCGACCAGATCGTCGAGGCGAAATGCGAGGCGTGCGGGACCAATATCTTCACGCGCACGTACCGCTCCGACTCGTCCTACGGAGGCGTTCGCCGGATGGGATGGACCGGCTGACCGCACCGCGCGCCCTGACGGTCGTGGCGGCCGGCCTGCTGCTCGCGGCCGGCTGCCGCGACCACGCGAAGCCGACCGGCCGCGTCTTCGTCGGCCACGTCCGCGTGGCCGGCGTCGGCCGCTTCCGCTCGCCGCCGCTGCGAGCCTGCCTGCGACGCTTCGGTGAGTTTCGTGTCACTCGCCGGACGCGCGTCGTCGAGCGCGAGGGCCTCCTCGGAGCCAGCCTCACGATCGCCGACCCGCGCTCACCGTTGCTCTACGGCTGCGACTTCACGCCTGGTCGCCGGACACTCTGCGGCGGCGCCGTCGGCGAGTGGCACGCGGGCCGTCTGAACGACCCGAGGCTCGACATCCTCTGCACCGATCGGGCGCGGCGACCGCTCGCGGTGGCGTGGGTCGTCCCGGTGCCACGCGCGAGGGCGATCGTCGTGCGTGAGCGCCGCGTAACCGAGGTCTACCCCGTCGCCGGCGGCCTGCCGGTGCGGATCTGGACGCGGGACGGCGTGCGCTACGAGCGCTCGAGCGCGGTCTTCGACGTGACGCAGCGCGCCGCCGACGGTCGCACGCTCGCGCACGAGCGGCTCCACGCCGCGGTGGCCGGATGATCACTCCGCGGCCAGTGTCGCGACCACTGCGTCCGCCACGACGCGCAAGGGGCGCCCCGACACCTGGCTCGCCTTCCGCAGCCGCGCGAAGGCTTCCTGCTCCGAGAGGCCCTCCCGCTCCATCAGGAGGCCCTTCGCACGCTCGATCGACTTCCGCGCCGCGAGCGCCTCCGCGAGCGAGTCCACCTGCTCGCGGAGGGCGGCGAGCTCTTCGTGCCGAGCCCGCGCCGCCTGGATCGCGGGCAGCAGGTCGACCTCGCGAAAGGGCTTCACCAGATAACCGAACACGCCTGCTTCGACAGCTCGGCCGACGAGCTCGTCCTGGCCGTACGCGGTGAGCATCACGATCGGGATCGGCCGCTCGTCGAGGATCCGGCGCGCCGCTTCGATCCCGTCGAGGCGCGGCATCTTGACGTCGAGGACGGCCAGGTCAGGCTCGTGTGTCCGGGCGAGCTCGACCGCCTCGATCCCGTCGCGGGCCTCGCCGACCACGTCGAGTCCGGCGCGCGCCAGCATCTCGACGAGGTCGAGCCGGATGATGGTCTCGTCCTCGGCGACGAGGACCCTCAAGCGCCCTCCTCGGGCACGGCGCCGACGACCGCGTACGACAGGCCGTCGGGTCCGGCGACGACCTGCCGCATCGCCTCGGACTCGACGAGGACGTAGCGGCCCGGCTCGAGCTCCACCTCGTCGCCGTCGACGCGGAGCACACCCGATCCGCGGAGCGCGAAGTAGACCTCCTCCTGGCCGGACTCCCGCTCGTCGTGCTCCAATCCGGCCTGGCCAGGCTGCGAGTCGAACTGGTTGAGCTTGACCGCACGCGCGCCGACACCTCGGGCGATCGGCTTCCGCCGGCCTTCGAAGGCGCGGGCCTCGACGGTGCGCCACGCGGTCACGCCGGGAACACGACCTCGGCGCGAAACGCCCCGTTGCGCTCGAGCGAGAGCGTCCCGTGCAGCTCGTCGCGGACGAGCGCCCGCACGATCGAGAGACCGGTCCCGGTCGCCGCCCCGTCGAGCCCGGCTCCGTCGTCGGCCACCGCGAGCACGACGTCGCCGTCGCGCTGGGCGAGCTCGACCCGAACCCACTGGCCGCCGTGCTCGAGCGCGTTCTGGAAGAGCTCGCTGAAGACGAGCGCGAGCGCGGTCGCCCGGCTGCCCGCGAGCGAGATCGGCTCCAGGTCGGCCTCGACCTCCTTCGCCGCGGCGAGGCTCTGGAGGAGCATCGAGCGCAACCGCTCCACGAGCTCGTCGAGCTCGACGTCGTCGTCGCGCCGCTCGGTCAGCACCTCGTGCACGGCGGCGATCGCGAGGATGCGGTTGACGGAGTCGTCGAGCGCCTTGCGCGGGTCTACCTCGTGCGCCGAGCGCGCCTGGAGGCGAAGCAGCGACGCGACCGTCTGGAGGTTGTTCTTGACCCGGTGGTGGATCTCCTGCGCCAGGACACCGCGCATGACGGCGCGGCCGTGCTCGAGCGCGACCGCCGCGTGGTGTGCGATCGACGCGAGCAGCGCCCGCTCGTCGTCCGTGAAGGGAGTGTCCCGGTCACAGACGAGCTCGCCGATCTGGCGCCGCTTCCACCGAAGCGGCATACGCACCGCATGAGCCCCCGGGCGGCCCTCCGGCCAGGCGATCTTCCCGCCCTCGAGGACGAGCGCGGCGCCCGTGGCGCCGAGCGCCTCCGTCGTCGTCTTGACGATCGCCTCGAGCGACTCCTCGAGATAGAGCGACTCGGACACCGCCTCCGAGATGCGCGCCAGCGCCTCGAGCTCGGTGACCCGCCGCTGCGCCTCCGCGTAGAGCTTCGCGTGCTCGATCGTCTGCGCAACCTGGCCCGCGATCGCCGTCAGGAGCTCGATCTCCGCGTCCGTGAACTCCCGCTGCCGGAGCGTGCGCACGTTGAGCGCGCCGGCCAGCTTCTCACGCGCGAGGATCGGCACGGCGAGGATCGACTCGTATTCGTCCTCCGGCAGGTTCGGGAACGACTTGAAGCGCGGGTCGAGGTGCGCCTTCTCCGGGAGCATGACGGGTGCCCGCTCGGCCGCCGCCGCGCCCGTGATTCCCTCGCCGGGCCGCATTCGGGGCCGACGCGTCATCTCGTCGACCCGCGTGCCGTACGTCGCGCGCAGGACGAGTTCGTCCGCGCGGTCGTCGTAGAGGTAGACGAAGCAGGCGTCGGCGCCGAGCGCGTCCGCGACCTTGCTCGCGACGAGCCCGAGCACCTCCTCGAGGTCGAGCGACGAGTTCACCGCGGCGATCGTCTCCGTCAGGAGGCGGAGGTGCCGCGCGGAGGCATCCACGACCCGATTGTAGGCGCGAGAGCCCTTTAACCGGGTAGTGGGCCAGTTTGAATATTGACTTCGGGCGAAGGATTGAAGAACCTCCGCATAGATGGCGGTCTCTCTGCGGCAAGAGGGGGAGCGTCGGCGGCGGCCTCACTTGCTCTTCGTGCTGTACGCGCTCGCGGTCGCTGTCGGCGTCTTTGCCGCGATAGTCGCTCCGGCGACGCGCGCAGGTTGGAGCCTAGGCTCGAAGCTCGTCAACCGTTGTGAGGTAGGCGCTGCGGTGGGCGGCCTTGCGTACTTCCTCGTGATTGGCGGCTGGCTTGCCTGGAACGGGCGCTTCCTCGGCCACCTGGGTGTGCCGGGCGGGCTGAGCGGGGGCGGGGAGTCGCAACCAATCGACGCGGCAGCGGGCAGCGTCGATGTCGCTGCGGATGATTTCAACGACTACCGGAAGGAGGTAGACGCGCGCTTCAAGAGGATCGAGAACGCTGCGGGGAACATCGTTAACCGGCTTGAGCGTCTAGAGAGGAGCCCCAGACCGCAAAGTGAAAAACGTCGTCGGGATCGTTTTGTTGGCAAACTCCGTTTCCTTCGAAGGGGAAACGGACAGCCGGACGAGGAGAGGGAGCAATGACAGCGGTATGGAGAGACGATCCGGCCAGGGTGCAGTTGAGGAAGTCCCGCGAAGCGGGCAAGAAGATGAACCAGTCGGGCGCTCGCGTCGTGCAGAGCCTTCGTGAGGCCGCGCGCCATTTGAGGCAGGCGCAAGGCCGCCACGGCCGGCGCAGGTGACGCCCGCTTAGACGCATCAACCAGCAGTACTCGCTGTGCTCCCGTCTACACTCCACTTATGCCTGACCGCTCGTGGAAGCGCCCGCGCGACGTGAACGAGCTGGCCGCGCAGATCGTGGGCGAGGTGACCGAAGAAGTCACGCCATTCCACCTTGACGAGGAGAAGGACGCGGAAGCCGCCGAGCGTGGGCGGCGAGGGGGTCTCAAGGGCGGCAAGGCACGCGCGGAGAAGATGACACCGGCCGAGCGAAGCGAGAGCGCGCGCCGCGCAGCCGCCGCACGATGGCAGAGGCGCGAGACGGGCTAGTAGTTAGACCGGGCCGAAGGGTGATGCACGCGGCACTACCTGTGATGCGAGGTGCCCTTCGCAGACGTAGGCGTTGAGCGCGTAGTACTTCGCCCACAAGCGCCAGATGACCTGCCATTGCTCTCCGCGCGGGTCGGCGGCGAGGATCGGGAGTCCTGCTTCTCGCGCGTCGCGGACGCCGAAGACGGCGCTGTGGTCACGCGGAACCGTGACCAGCGTCTCATTCAGGCTCGCGGCGAGGCGTTCTACTTCCTCCTCGCCGCGGTCCGGATTGCTTCTCAGCGCCTCTTTCACGAGGTCGTTCGTCCGCTCAAGGGCCGAGCGGGCTTGCTGGACCATGACGCCCGTGAAGTCCGCGAGGAGCGAAACGTGCAGCGGGTAGCTGTCCGCATTGCGGCTGATCGAGTCTTCCGCCGCCTCGACGGCGGCGATCAGATCCTTAGCCGAGTAGAGGCCGGGTCCTCGCGGGTTCTGGAACTGTGGATCGACAGGGCCGAGGTCGCTCGTCGGCCCGAGGATGATCCGGTGCGCGCCCATGATGAAGACCGTCCCGGCGCTCTTCGCCTCGTTGGGGACGATGACCGTAAGCTCGCGGCACCGCGCCTGGACCGAGCGGACGAGGCGGACGGCTGTCTCCCCGTCGCCGCCGGGAGTGTCGAGGAGCAGGTGAACGTCCTCGTTGGGGTCCGCGTCGTAGATCAGCTCCTCGAAAACGGTCACGATCTCGGGGAAGATCACGTCCACGAGCACGACGAGCCGACACTTGAAGCGGGCCTCGTATTTCTTGATGAGGTCCTGCCGCGCGTAGCGGTCGGAGTTCTCCGCGTGGTAGAGCGGAGTCTGGTGAGGAAGTTCTAGCTGCGGACCGTCCGAACGCGACGAGGCGGAAACGACACCGGCTTCCCCTCCCGGATCTTGGCCGTGCCCTCCCGGATCTCCTTCGCTCGTTCGATCTTGCTCGTCCACTCGCCGTCCCTCCCCGTCGGAGGCTGGACCGGCGGCGGCTCAGGATTTCTGTTCGTCGTCAGGACCACACACCTCCTCGCTTAAGCGCCGTTGTGCCCGGACAGGGGCGAAAGAAGCATAAGTGATTTATCGGAGTCCCCCCTTGCGATCTGAACCCCCGAGCGCCCCATTCCGCTCAACCATGCCATCCGACTGCTCACGCATAATGGTCATTATGAATCGTCTGGC
>Ga0209059_1000592_pt1 | contig 16550 bp, 15 predicted proteins | sample GraSoiAngelo_151_FD_186165 | JGI IMG/M metagenome (GOLD analysis project Ga0209059, IMG submission 186165) | Grasslands soil microbial communities from the Angelo Coastal Reserve, California, USA - 14_1009_12_20cm (SPAdes) (version 2) | ecosystem: Environmental > Terrestrial > Soil > Grasslands ...
CCGAAATATTTCTGCAGCAGATAGACCATCGCCCACAGGTGCCGCGCTTCCTCGACACTGACCTGGAACAGGTTGCGCAGGTCGTAGAGCGAGGGCGCGGTGCGGCCGAGATGGCGCTGCTGCTCGACCGCGGCGGGCTCGGTGTCGCCCTGCACGACGATCAGGCGGCGCAGCATCGCGCGGTGTTCGCCCGGCACCTCCTGCCAGGCGGGCTCGCCCTTGTGGGCGCCGAAGCCGATGCGGCTCCCGGCCGGATCGGTGAAGCCACCGATCACGAGTTCCTGTTCATTGATGCACTTGAACTTCAGCCAATCGGCGGAACGGCCATGCGTGTACGGGCTCTGCCGCCGTTTCGCGATCAGCCCCTCGAGACCTTGCTGGCACGCCTCTCGATAAAGGGCTTCGCCCTTCGTGTTCCGGTGAATCATGAATCGCAGGGGCGCCCGAAAGTCGGGCATCCTCTGGAGCAGATCCTTTCGATGCTCGAGTCCGACCCCGGTGAGGTCGAACCCATCGAGATAGACCAGGTCAAAGATGTAGTAAAAGACCGCGATGCCGCTCCGGCGGGCTTGCTCGGGGTCTTTGATGCCGATCCGGCCCTGGAGCTTCGCAAAGCTGGTGCGGTTGCCTTCGAAGGCGACCACCTCGCCATCGACCACCCAGTCATGCTGGGTCTCGGCTTCGAGCGCCTCAGCGACCTCCGGGAACGTGTTGTTCAGGTGCTGCTGGTTGCGCGACAGGAGTCGGATGGCCCCGGTGCGCCCGAACGCGAGACATCGCTCGCCATCCAGCTTGTGCTCAAAGATCCAGTTCGGATCCGAGAAGCGCCGATCGGTGAGCGTGGCCAGCATGGGATCGATCCACGAGGGCGGTGGCGTGCGACGCGCGCGCTGCCGCTCGGCCGGCGGCAGGTTAGCGAGAATGTCGGTCATGCGCCCTTTTTCCCGGGTCCATTGTGAGCCGTGAGCGCTCAGAGTGCCGGCCTGCTCCTCTACCGGCAACAGGATGGAAAGTCGGAGGTGCTCCTCGTCCATCCTGGCGGTCCGTTCTGGCAGAAACGCGACGACGGCGCCTGGTCGATCCCAAAAGGTGAAGTGGCGGAGAATGAAGCCGGTGTCGACGTGGCGCGGCGCGAATTTCAGGAAGAGCTCGGAGTGCTGCCACCGCCCGGGGACGTGACCGCCCTGGGGACCGTGCGCCAGGCTGGAGGGAAGGTCGTCCGCGCCTGGGCGCTATCCGGCGACCTGGACGTGACGCGATCAAGGAGTAACACGTTTGTGGTGGAGTGGCCGCCCCGCTCCGGGAAGATGCAGTCGTTTCCCGAGGTGGATCGCGCGGGCTGGTTCGACCTCACGGCGGCGCGCCGCAAGCTGCTGCCAGCCCAGCGGGCCTTCATCGATCGCCTCGAGGGGTTGCTGTGACATTCTCCGAGCTGAGCGGCTACCTCGACCGGCTGGAGTCGACCAGGAGCCGGAACGAGCTGGTGAAGACGCTCGCCGAGCTCTACTCGAAGGCCTCGGCCGACGAGATTCAGCCGATGACCTATCTGATCCAGGGGCGGCTGGTTCCCTTCTTCGAGCCGGTCGAGATCGGACTGGGAGAGAAGCTGGTCATGGCGGCGATCGCGCAGGCCTTCGGGACGCCGGCGGACGAGGTCTTAAAACGCTTCGGGCGGCTGGGTGATCTCGGCCTGGTGGCCGCACAGCTTTCCGCCCATGGGATGAACACCGGGCTGTCGGTCAACGAGGTGCACGCGCGATTGACGGAGACCGCGAGCGCGGCCGGGGCCGGATCGGTCGAAAAAAAGCGCTCGTTGTTCGCCGGACTGTTGAAGGAGGTCGACCCGATCTCTGCCAAGCACCTGGTGCGGATCGCCCTCGGTCGTTTGCGGCTCGGAATCGGGGATCCCACCGTGCTCGATGCATTGTCGTTCGCCAGCAAGGGCAACCGCTCCCTGCGGCCACTGCTGGAAGGCGCCTACAACCGGGTATCCGACCTGGGACTGATCGCGAGGACCTTCTGGTCGGACGGGGAAACCGCGGTCGACGCCCTCAAGGTGACGGTCGGACGGCCGATTCGGAGCCAGCTGGCGGAACGTTTGCCAAATCCGGAAGCGGTCATCAAGCGGCTCGGACTGGTCGCCGTCCAGCCGAAGTACGACGGCATTCGGGTGCAGATCCACAAGAGCGCTTCAGAGGTGCGCGTGTTTTCCCGAAACCTCGAGGACTACACCCTCATGTTCGCCGAGCTTACCGCGGCCGCTCGAGACCTGAAGGATCAGACGCTGATTCTCGACGGCGAGGCGATCGCGTACAGCAAAGAACTGGAGGAGTACCTTCCGTTCCAGCTGACCGCGAGCCGCCGGCGGCAGCACGGCATCGAGCAGGCTGCGCTGGAGCTGCCGTTGGTGGCATTCGTCTTCGACATCCTCTACCGCAACGGCCGCGACCTCACGGACCTGCCCTACGAGGAGCGCCTGGCGTTGGTCGACGACGTCATCGCCGGCTCGACGGTGCTGCTGCCGGCGCCAATCATCAAGACCGACTCGGTCGAGGTGCTCACCAAAACGCTGCTGGACAACATCAGCCAGGGGCTGGAGGGAGTGGTTGTTAAGCGACCCGACTCCAAATACCAGGCTGGCGCGCGCAACTTCAACTGGGTGAAGCTCAAGCGGCACACCAGCGGCGAGCTGAACGACACGGTCGACCTTGTCCTGCTCGGCTATTACTTCGGCAAGGGCAAGCGTGCGGACTTCGGCGTCGGGGCGCTGCTCGCCGGGGTCTACGACGCGGACCACGATCGCTTCGCCAGCATCACCAAGCTGGGCACCGGCTTGTCCGATGCCGAATGGCGGCAGATCCACGAGCGCGCGGACAGGTTGCAAGTTGCTCAGCGGCCGGCACGGGTGGATTCCATCCTGGTGCCGGATGTGTGGCTCGAGCCCGAGGTGGTGGTCGAGGTGATGGCGGACGAAATCACGCCCAGCCCCAGACATACGGCCGGCAGGGTCGGCGAAGAGCCGGGGTTTGCGCTTCGCTTTCCACGGGTGGTCTCGTTCCGCGATGCCGACAAGCGGCCGGAAGACGCGACGACCGTGAAGGAGATCGCCGAGCTGTTCCGTCAACAGCGGGAGCGCAAACAACCCGCCTGAGCGTCGAAATGCGTTCCCGGCCGCGTCGCGGTTCTCTTAGTTCGCGGTCCGGTAGTGGAGGTAGACCGTGCCGTTGCCGAAGCGGCGAAGGTCGATCAGTTCAAGGTTCAGTTGGATATCTCTCGGGAGCGCGGCATGGCCGCCTCCGACGACGACGGGTGTCAGGAAAAGCTGGATCGCATCGACCAGCCCGGCCTTGAGCGCCTGAGCGGCGAGGTCGGATCCGCCAATGCTGATGTCGCGCCCCGCCGCCGCTTTCATCTGTCGAACGGCTTCAGGGTCGAAGTCTCGTTCGATCCGGGTCCTGGCGCTGGCCACCGCATCTAGCGTCGTGGAGTAGACGATCTTATCGGCCGCTCGCCAGATCTTCGCGTAGTCCTGAACGAAGGCCGGCCGGCCGGTGACGGCCGCCTCGGTCTCCCAGAACCGCATGACGTCGTACATGCGGCGCCCGTAGAGATAGGTGCCGACCGGCCGCTCTCGCTCGTTGACGAACTTATGAACCTCCTCGTCCGGCGCGGCCCAGTCGAAGTTGCCGGTCTCGTCCGCGACGAAGCCGTCGAGGGACGCGATCGCCGAGTAGCTCAGCTTCGCCATGGTGTGACTCCCGTTAGCCTTCGGCCGTCAGCGCCGCGAGATGGAGGCGAGCCAGGCCTGGGCGTCACCGAGGTTCGTCTCGAAGGCCGACGCCTGGATGTCGTCGACCCGCCAGCCATCGCGAAAAACGGCGCGGATCTCGGCCTGCGTGACGCGGCGAGGTCCCCAATCGCCCGGCTCCTGGTCGCTGAAGCACATCAGGAAGTAGGTGCCACCCGGTCGAATCACTCGCCCAAGGCTATCTCGAAATCGATGGCGCTCCTCGTCGGAGAACACGTGGAACAACCCGCTATCGATCACGGTATCGAACCGCCGCGACAGCGAGAGGTCGAGGGCGTCCGCGACCTCGAATTGAACTTCGAGGCGGCGCTGTTCCGCCTTGGCTTGTGCCTTCTTGATCGCGGTCGGCGCGCTGTCGACTCCCACGGCGTCGAAGCCGTGCTCGGCGAGGTAGAGGGCGTTTTCGCCCGTCCCACATCCAACGTCCAGGACCAACCCGGTGATCTGGCCGGTCTCGGCGAGCCGCACGATCGCGGGTTGGGGACGCCCAATGTCCCACGGCGGCGTTCCGTGGTAGGCGGGTTCAAACCGGTTTGCAGACATCCCCATGGCAGCTAGCCTCGCACAAATAGGAGCCGGATCCCGACCAGGCCCAGGGAGACGGCAAGAAGCCGGATGATCGAACTGCCCGCCATCCGGCGGGAGATCATCGTCCCGGCCTGCGCGCCAATCGTCACGCCGACCGCCAGCGCAACCGTGACACCGACGAATGACGCGTAGTCGCCATGAAGGACGTGGGTGAGTGCGCCGACTCCGCTGGTCGCCACCTGGACAAATTGCGAGGTCGCCGACGCGATGTGCGCCGGGAATCCAAAGAACGCCGTCAGGATCGGGACCTGGATGATGCCCCCACCGATGCCGAGCAGGCTGGATACGAATCCGATTCCGAAGCTGGTCGCGATCGCGAGTGCCTGGTTGAACCGGTACTGATACCGATTGCGATCCGAGTCGACCAGCGTTCGCGATGCCACCCAGCCTCCGTTGAGCCCGACCGGCATCGTCCCCTGAGGCCTCAGCAGGAGAAATGCGGCCACCAGGATGAGGGCGCCGCCCATGATGGCATCGAAAGCGGCTCGTGGGATGCCGCCGACCACCAGAGCGCCGATCACGGCCCCGGGGATGGTCGCCGGCGCGAGCAGCAGTCCGGTGCGGTAGTCGATCCGTCGTAGCCGGGAATAACCGATCGAGCCAGAGACGACGTTCGCGAAGACGACGGCCAACGATACGGCGGTGAGTTGGGCTGGCGATTGCCGCGGATAGACGAGCAAGAGGATGGGGACGAGGGCAAAGCCACCACCGGCACCGACCAGCGTCCCGTAGGCGCCGACGGCGACGCCGGTCGCCACCCAGGCGAGAAAGACCAGCGGATTCAGGAGGTCTCCATCGTTGGACCAGACCATTGAGCCTAATAAACTGAGTGGCCGTGCCGCCCAAGCCTGACGCGATGGCCGCGAAGACATCACTACTGCTCGATGGGATCCGCATCCTGGACCTGACGCAAGCGTTGGCCGGCCCGTATTGCACCATGCTGCTCGGTGATCTCGGCGCGGATGTCATCAAGCTCGAGCCGCCCGGCACCGGCGATCACGCTCGCCAGTGGGGTCCGCCATTCATCGGGAGCGAGTCCAGCTATTTCCTTTCGGTCAATCGCAACAAGCGCAGCGTCGTCCTCGACTTGAAGCGCGGGGCGGGCCGCTCGGCGGCGCAGGCGCTCGCCCTGGCCTCGGATGTGGTGGTGGAGAGCTTCAAACCGGGGACCGCCGAGCGCCTCGGACTCGGCCCGCTCAGCCTGCGAGCTCGCAAGCCGGCGCTGGTGTATGCGTCCATCAGCGGCTACGGTCAGAACCAACCGACGCTCGCCGGTTACGACCAGATCGCCCAGGGAACCTCCGGGCTGATGAGTCTCACGGGCGTCCCGGACGGCCCTCCCACCAAGGTCGGCGTGCCGGTGGGGGACATCACCGCCGGGATGTTTGCGGCGCACGCGATCCTGGCCGCGCTCGTCGCTCGGGAGCGCACCGGCCAGGGCACATATATAGATGTTGCGTTGAACGACGCCTTGCTCGCCCTTCATACCTACCAGGCCGGCCGATATTTCGCGACCGGGGAGGCTCCGGGGCGGGAGGGGAACTACCATGCGACGATCGTCCCCTACGGCACCTTCGAAGTGAGCGATGGCTTCATCAACGTGGCCGTCGGCTCCGATACGCAGTACCGGCGGTTCTGCGAGGCGCTTGACGCGCCCGAGCTGGGGGCGGACCCTCGCTTCGCCACCAATCCCCAACGGCAGGCTGCCCGGACCGAGCTGGTGCGAGAGATCGAGCAGCGCTTGCGCCAGCGATCACGCGCCGAATGGCTGGACCGGCTCGAGCATCACGGCATTCCGGCGGGACCGATCATGGATCTGGGCGAGGCGTTCTCCAATCCGCTCGCCACCGACCGCGAGATGCGGGTCGAGATCGAGCATCCGGTGGCGGGGCCGATCGGCCAGGTTGGCACTCCCTGGAAGATGGATGGACAGTCCGGACGGATCCGGTTGGCGCCACCGACCCTGGGGCAGCATACCGCCGAGGTGCTCCGCGAAGTGCTCGGTTACGATGACGCGATGCTCGAGGCATCGGGCACGTGAACGCGCCACTCACGGGGATCCGGGTCCTGGAGGTGGGCAATTACATGGCCGGACCGTTCTGTGGGATGCAGCTCGCCGACCTGGGCGCAGAGGTCATCAAGGTCGAGCCGCCGGACGGCGGCGACCAGGTCCGCCATATGGCGCCCTTGCTGGACGGCGAAGGCTCGGCCTTCGTCCGCCTGAATCGCAACAAGCGCTCGATCGCGCTGAATCTCAAATCTCCGGAGGGAAAGGAGGTATTCCGCAAGCTTGTCGGCAGCGCCGATGTCGTGGTGGAGAACCTTCGGCCGGGGACCATGGCCGATCTGAAGCTCGGCTACGCGTCGCTCCGCCAGCTGAATCCCGGCCTTGTGTACGTGGCGGCCTCCGGATGGGGACAGGATGGCCCGCTCAGCCCGCAACCCGGTCTCGACATCATGGCCCAGGCGCGCTCCGGATTGATGAGCATCACGGGAACGCCGGGCGGCGATCCCGTCAAAGTTGGCGTGCCGGTCTGCGATCTGGTCTGCGCGCTCTACGGGGCGCTGGCCGCGGTCTCGGCGCTATATGCGCGGAGGGAGAGCGGGCTCGGGCAGTTCATCGATGTCAGCTTGCTCGAAGCCGGCGTCTCGCTCGCCATCTGGGAGGCCGGGAGATTTTTCGCGACCGGTGAGATCCCCCGCCCGCACGGCTCGGCTCATCAGAGCAATGCCCCGTACCAGGCCTTTCGGTCGGCCGATGGCTGGCTGACGATTGGCGCCACCACGCCGCGCAACTGGGAAGCCCTCTGCCGATTGCTGGGCCTGGGCCGCCTGCTCGACGACCCGCGCTACGCGGATACCAGTCTTCGTTTCCGCCACCGCGACACGCTGATCCCGGAGATCGAAAAGGTGATTGCGACCAAGCGCACCGCGGACTGGCTCGTCATGCTCGAGGGCGCCGGGGTGCCCTGCGCGCCGATCGAGGACTTCGGCCAGGTCTTCAACGACCCGCACCTCAGCGCCCGGAACTATTTCTGGGACGCCCCGCATGCCAGACTCGGTCAGGTTCGTCAGCTCGGCTCGCCGATGCGCTTGTCAGAGACCCCGGTGCGCCGGGAGAAGGCCGCACCGCTTCTTGGAGAGGACTCGGCCGCCCTGCTATTGGAGCTCGGCTACTCACCGCGCGAGATCGAGGCGCTGGCAGCCGATCGCGTCGCCACGGGGCCGGCGCCGGCGGTGCCATCATGAGTGACTCAGCCGTCGCCCCTGGTTCGGAGGAATTGATCGCCGAGCGTCGTGGGCCGGCGCAATGGATCATCTTCAACCGGCCGGAGGCGCGCAACGCCCTGACCTGGAGCATGTACAGCCGGCTGGCCGAGCTCTGCGAGGAGGTCAACCAGAACCGCGAAATTCGTGTCGTGGTCCTGACCGGCGCGGGAGGAAAGGCCTTTGTCGCCGGTACGGACATCTCGCAATTCCGCGCCTTTAAGACCGAGCAGGACGCCCTCGACTACGAGGCATCCGGCAACCGAATGATGAGCACCCTCGAGTCGGTCCGGGTGCCGGTGATCGCCGCCATTGCCGGAGCGTGTACGGGCGCCGGCGCCGCGATTGCAGCCGCCTGCGACCTTCGCATCGCCTCCCCGTCCGCGCGTTACGGGTTCCCGATCGCCCGGACGTTGGGCAACTGCCTGTCGATGGCGAACTATTGCCGGCTCGTGGCCCTCCTCGGCTTCGCCCGCGCCAAGGACATCGTCATGCGGGCCCGGCTGATGGACGCGCAGGAGCTGCTCGCGGCCGGCGTCCTTAGCGAAGTCACGCCGGACGAAGAGTCGCTGCCGCGTCGCGCACAGGAACTGGCTGAAGAGGTCGCCTCCTACGCGCCGCTCACGCTCTGGGCGACCAAAGAAGCCCTGCGCCGTATGCGCGATCGGCTGACCCCGGAAAACGCGGACGCCGACCTGATCGCGGCGTGTTATCTGTCACGAGACTTCAGAGAGGGGGTGGAGGCCTTCCTGGCGAAACGAAAGCCCGATTGGAAGGGCGAGTAGCCAGGTACAGGGTCGGCCAGAATAGGAGCCATGGCTCGCGTGATCTTGCTCGGCCTCGATGGCTTTCCCAATCGGGCGGTTGGTGCCGGATTGACGCCACGCCTGTGGAAACTGGGGCAGGAGGGCGGCCGCGCAGCCGACGGCGGAGTTACGGACTTGCCCTCTTCTACCGATCCCGGGTTCTGTTCCCTGCTCACCGGTTGCCGCCCCGAAAAGCACGGCGTGCGGACCACCGCATGGCGTTTCGCGAGGCTGCCGCAGTGGGCGGGTGCGGAGATCCCGCGGGTCCCGACCATCTTCGAGGCCTGCCGCGCCGCCGGCCTCCGTACGGCCGCCGCCGTCGGCGATGATCGCGGATTGCTCTGCACGGATGCCGCTGACCTTCGCTGGCCTCCGGATGGGGTGATTCCGCTGGGCACGGCGCTGGACGCGCACGGATACCCGACCAACGCAGCCGTGCTGCCGCACCTGCTGGCGGCGGTTCGGGATGCGCGCAATCAGTTTGTGTTCGGCCATCTCAACGAGGCCGACACCGTCGGCCATGACCATGGACCGCAAAGCGACGCGGCTCGCAGCTGCTACGCCGCCACCGACGCCGCCGTCGGCGAGATTCTCGATGCCGCCGCCGATCGATGGCCGGATACGGTGGTCGTCATTGTCTCGGATCACGACATGCAGCCTCGCGACGCGTCCCCGCCGATCGACCTGATGGGCGGGGCCGACCATGCTCCCTGGGACCTGGTCATCCCGGACGGGGGCGCCGCGCTGGTCCATCTCCTCCCCCATACGGATCCCCAGGCTGCCGGGAAGAGGCTGGAGGCCATCGATGGCATCGAGTCCTGGTCGTCGGCGCATCAAGGTCCGTCCGAGGTTGCGATCGTCGGTGCCAAACCCGGACGCATCTTCGCCGCGCCGGGCTACCCGGTGGGCGGATTCCACGGCGCGCCGGCAACCGCGCGCACCCTGGCCATCGTGGGCGGCGGGCACCCGACGGTTGAACGGATCGCTCGATCACTCGCCCGCCGGCGACCGCATCTGGCGGACTGGGCCCCGACCCTGGCGCCCCTCCTCGGCATCGACCTGCCCCAGGCCGACGGCATGGTCCTGGGCGATCAGCGTCAACCTCCGCCATAACGATGCCAGAACTTCCCCTTCCTTGACATCCGGTCCGGGAGATGGTTAAACGGGGGGTACACCGGCTCAACCTTTGAAGGGAGGGGATCATGGAGCTCACCCGACTCCGACGATTCGACCGCGCCCGGCCCCTGGTACTGGTGGCCGCGGCCATGGCGTTGTTAACCGCTTGCGGAGGCACCTCGACCGCCACAACGGTCAATGCCGCCGCCGCCACCTCCGTCTCCGACTTCGGCGGGCTCTCGCAACTCGTCGCCGCCGCCAAGAAAGAGGGCAAGCTGAACGTGATCGCCCTTCCGCCCGACTGGGCGAACTACGGCGCGATCATCAGCGGCTTCACCGCCAAATACGGCATCCCGATCCAATCGGACAACCCCAACGGCAGCAGCCAGGACGAGGTCAACGCGGTCCAGTCGCTCGCCGGGACCAAGCGAGCGCCCGACGTCCTGGACATTGGAATAGCCGTCGCGCTGGCCAACACCAACCTCTTCGCTCCCTACAAGGTCCAGACCTGGGGCGACATCCTGCCCGCCCAGAAAGAGCCCACCGGGCTCTGGTTCCAGGACTACGGCGGCTACATGTCGATCGGCTACGACTCCAGCAAGGTGCCCACCATCAGTTCCCTTCAAGACCTGCTGGGTTCGGGCTTCCGGGGGAAGGTCGCCCTCAACGGCGATCCGACCAAGGCCAACGCGGCCTTGAACGGCGTCATGATGGCCTCCCTCGCCAACGGCGGCTCGCTCGACGACATTAGCAAAGGTGTGGACTTCTTCCACCAGCTCAAGCTGAAGGGCAACTTCGTGCCCGTCCAGGCGACCACGGCGACGGTCAAGAATGGGACGACCCCCGTCGTCTTCGACTGGGACTATCTCTCGGCGGCCCACGGCAAGGACGTACCGACCTGGAAGGTGTTCGTGCCGTCGAACGCGATTCTGGGTGGCTACTACGCCCAGGCGATCAACAAGCAGGCCCCCCATCCAGCCGCGGCGCGGCTCTGGATGGAGTACCTCTACTCCGACGAGGGCCAGAATCTCTGGCTCAAGGGGTTGGCGCGGCCGGTGCGGATGGCGGCCATGCAGGCCTCCGGAAAGATCGACGCGACGGCGGCCGCGGCCCTGCCGCCGGTGAACGGTACGCCCGTCTTCCTGAGTGATGCTCAGGCCACGCAGGCAAAGACGTATCTGGCCGCTCACTGGGCGCAGGCCATCGGTTGACGGTAGCCGCTAGTCCAGCGGTACGAACTGCCGGTCGCCCCGCAAGGGGCGGCCGGCGGTTGTCGCTCTCGTGGCTGGGCGTCATCCCATTTCTCGGCTACGTCGCGCTCTTTCTCCTGCTGCCCACGGCGATCATTGCCTGGAGCGCGTTTGTCGGTCCGGATGGCGCGACCACCTCAAACTTCGGAAAGTTGACCAGGACGGACATCGTGGGCGCCTTCCGAAACAGCGTGGTCGTATCCGCGGTCACGGCGGTGATCGGCGCCATGCTCGGGGCGCTGCTGGCGTATGCCGTGGCCACGGGGAATCCGGACGGGGTTTTCCGGCGCCTGGTCTCGTCGGCGTGCGGCGTCCTGGCGCAATTTGGCGGGGTCACGTTGACCTTTGCCTTCCTCGCCACCATCGGCCCGGCAAGCTTCACCTACAACTTCTTGCAGCAGCACGGGGTCGATATCTACGCGGGTGGCTATTGGATTTACGCTTTGCGCGGACTGGGGCTCGTCTACCTGTACTTCCAGATCCCGCTGATGGTCCTGGTCTTTTTGCCCGCCCTCGACGGCATTCGCCCGCAGTGGCGAGAAGCCACCGAGAGCCTGGGTGGCAGCACCTGGCACTACTGGCGCTACGTGGCGGGCCCGTTGCTGGCTCCCGCCTTCCTGGGCGCCACGCTGTTGCTGTTCGCGAATGCGTTCTCCGCGTACGCGACGGCCGCGGCGCTGATCAACCAGGGCGGCATCATCGTCCCGCTCCAGATCGCCAACGCCCTGACGAGCGAGGTCGGGCTTCACGACATCGGTTTCGCGGCCGCTCAGGCCCTGGGGATGATTGTGATCGTGACCGTGGTGACCGCCCTATATTCCGTCCTGCAACGGCGAACGTCCCGATGGCTTCAATGAGCCCACTCGGCGCAGGTCCCCTATGATCTGCGCGCGGCGGCGCCGGCTGCTGGTGTTCCGGGTGGTGGTCTTCGTTCTGATGGGCGCGTTCTTCCTCTTCCCAATCTGGTCCATGTTCGAATTCTCAACGCGCGGCACCGGCACGAGCCGTACCCTGGCTGCCTGGCTCACGATCGCCCAATATCCCGACCTGGTGGCGGGCATCATCGCGTCTCTCGAGCTGGCGGCGATCACCTCGGTCGCCATGCTGGTCCTGCTCCTCCCGACGATGATCTGGGTCCGGCTCCGCCTTCCAGGCTTGAGCCGGGTGATCGAGTTCATCAGCCTGCTGCCGCTTACCATCCCCGCCATCGTGCTGGTCGTGGGCCTGGTGCCCGTTTACAAATGGCTGAACGACAACCTGAGCGACTCGATCCTAACGCTGGCCTTTGCTTACTTGGTCCTGGTGCTTCCCTACGCCTTCCGGGCGCTGGCCGCGGGTCTGGCGGCCATCGACATCAAGACCCTGTCGGAAGTCGCCCGCAGCCTGGGTGCCGGCTGGCCCACCGTGATGTGGCGCATCATCGTGCCCAACATGCCCGGCGCGATTCTCAACGCGTGCCTGCTGTCCGTCGCGCTGGTCCTGGGCGAGTTCACCATCGCGAACAACCTGCTGTACAACAATCTCCAGGTAGAGATCGCGATGCTGGGCCGGGCCAACGCCGGCGTGTCGATTGCGGTGGCGGTCGCCGCGTTGCTATTTGCCTTCGTGCTGCTCGTGGTGCTGTCATTCGTCGGAGGCCCCCGCTCGCGCCGGGTTCAGGTTGCCGACGTCTGGGAACGAGGAGGTACCTTGAAGTGATCAGCTCGCGGCCAGCAGCTGTCACCGCGGGTACGGCGGCTCGGGCCGGGGTCGAAGTGCGACTCGAAGACCTGCGCCGGCGCTACGGCCCGGTCGTGGCACTCGACGGTCTGAGCCTGACGCTGGCGCCGGGCGAGCTGGTGGCACTTCTGGGGCCGTCCGGCTGCGGCAAGACGACGGCCCTGCGCTTGCTCGCCGGGCTGGAGGAGGCCGATCAAGGCCGGGTGCTCATCGGGGGAAAGGACGTCACCAACATTTCGGCAAACCGGCGCGATGTGGGCATGGTGTTCCAGGCGTACTCGCTGTTTCCTCACATGACCGCGGCGGAGAATGTGGCCTTCGGTTTGCAGATGCGAAAGGTTGCCGCTACCGAGCGTCGCCGGCGTGCGGCCGAGATGCTCGACCTGGTCGGCCTGTCGGGTTTTGCGAACCGGTTCGCCCATCAGCTGTCGGGCGGTCAGCAGCAGCGCGTCGCGCTGGCCCGAGCCCTGGCGATCCGGCCAAAGGTGCTCCTGCTGGACGAGCCGCTATCCGCCCTCGATGCCAAGGTCCGGGGCCGGCTGCGTGACGAGATCCGCCGGGTCCAGCTCGAGGTCGGCATCACCACGCTCTTCGTGACCCACGACCAGGAAGAAGCGCTCGCGATTGCCGACCGGGTCGGGGTGATGCAATCCGGCCGCCTCGAACAGCTGGGACCACCGATCCAGGTGTATTCGCGGCCGGCCACCCCATTCGTGGCCGCGTTCGTCGGCCTGACGAACCGGCTCGATGGGACCGTTCGGGACGGTGCCGTCGAGGTGAGGGGAACGCGTCTGCCGCTGGTCCGCACGGACGCGAGGGACGGGCCCGCGGTTGCTCTGGTGCGCCCCGAAGCCGTGTCGCTCGCCGGCGAGAGCGATACAGCCGCCGGACCGCTCAACGGGACGGTGATCGCGACCGCCTTCCTGGGCGCCACGAGCCGCGTCACTGTCGACCTGGGAGGCGTGACCGTCCTTGCCCAGCTGGCAACGTCCGATGCCGTCGCGCACCCAGCCGGTACCCGGGTGCGATTAGTGCTGCGCCCGGACCCGGTCCTGATCGAGAGGGACGAGCCCGCTCCTGACCATAAGTAAGCCGGCAATTCCATCACCGGCTGGGTGCTCAAGTCGCTATCTACTCGACGGAAAGATTCTTGCTCTTGAACATCTTGCGATTACAATGAGTCGGCATGGCGAAGAAGCAAGATTCGCTCGTCACCATCAAACGCGAGTTTGCCCAAACCCTTCCTGGGTTGGATGTGGGCGCAGCGGCGGTCACGGGACGGATTCGCCGGACGAACTTCCACCTTGATCGCAATGCCGAAGAAGTCCTCAACGGCTTCAACACCACTGGAGCGAGTTTCGACGTCCTCGCCGCCCTTTATGCGGTCGGCCCTCCCTACCAGTTGACTCCGACCGACCTCTATCGAGGTCACATGATGTCCTCTGCGGGGATGACGGCGAGGCTGGACGTGGTCGAGCGAGCCGGCCTGGCGGTACGTTCGCGCGACCCGCGAGACCGACGCGGCGTGGTCGTCACGCTGACCCGGTCAGGCCAGAAGACCGTGAGGCAAGCGGCCCAGGCTCTCTACCGGCGTCAGGGATTTGTGCTGACGGTCTACTCGGAGCGGGAGCGCAAGCAAGTCCTGAACCTGCTGACGCGGCTGCTCAACTCGCTGGAGCATACTGGCTCCGGGACAACGCTCCCGGCCTCTGAAGCGGCGATCGCGCCGTGGGTGCGGGAGTTTCCCTCCCTGGATCCTTGGCTGATCGAGTTCTTGCTCGTGATCGCGATGTTAACCGTCCGCATCAACCGTGAGACCGACCGGCTGCTTCACGACCTCGACATCTCCCGCACCGCGATGGTGATCCTCGCTGCGCTCCGCCGCTCCGGCGACGCCCAGCGCCTCTCGCCGTCAGAACTCTCCCAGGCGGCGCTGCTGTCGTCGGCGGGTATGACCGCACAGCTTGATCAACTCGAGGAGCGTGGCCTGGTTCGCCGATCGCCGCACCCGGAGGACCGCCGGGCCATCTATGTCACGCTGACGCGACCCGGCGAGCGGCTGGTTGACAAAGGCATCGAAACCTACAACGCCGGTCACAAGCGCATGCTCAACGGCCTATCAGCCAGCGAGCGGCAGGCGCTCGACGCCCTGTTGCGCAAACTGCTCGTCTCCATCGAGGCGAGCGACGGCAACCAGGCGGGGACAGCCTAGCCGCGGCGGATATCGCGGATCCAGGTCGCGATCGGCCTCGATTCGAGGAAGGCAGCGACGCCGAGAATCGCCGCCACACATAGGCTGAGGCTTCGGAAGACCGTGAGCAGCACGATGAGCGCGGCGGTCGCTGCCCACCTCCTCACCATCGCGGCGACGGGAGGGCTGGTAAGGCCCTCCCGTTGAGTGACTAGTGGTGCGCTGCGCAAGTTAGCCCTTAGGGACGAGATCCCCGAACAGCCCGTCGTGTTCGTCATTGAGGCCGGCGGTGAAGTAGAGGGCGCCGGGGACCGCATTCAGCGACCCGGCCGGAAAGCGGAGGCCCCACAATCCTGAGATGGTTAGGGGCTGACCCGCACCGTTCAGGAGCCGGCCCTCGAAATGACCGGTAGAGCGATCGTAGGCATTGACGTGCCCATCGCCGAAGTTGCCGACCAGGATATCGCTGCCAAATGCGCCGAAGCTGGCCGGCGCCAGGGTCACGGCCCAGGGCGAGTTCAGCCGACCCTCGCTGACGAACCGCCGGAGCAGGTCTCCGTTGGGACTGAAGACGTCAACGAATCCGTTGCCGGGGCTGGCCAGGTCGTCGTGCTTGTCTGGCTTTTGCTTCGCGAAGGTCACGAACAGCTGGCCAGCAATGTTGTGGATCCCAAACGGCGCAAAGCCAGTCGGAACACTGGGATCGGCAAAGGTCTTGACCAGGCTAAAGTTGCTGTCGAAGACCTCGACGGTGCCAAACCGGAAGTTGCTCGCGTAGAGGAAGGTACCGGCCCCTGTGGTTACGAGCGCGAGGCCCTTGTACACGGCGCCAACGTCGCCGGCCGGGTCGGTCACGGTCGAGCGGTCGACGGCGATGACCCCGTTGGCACGATCGACATTCGGGCTCCAACCGACAATCGTGCCGTCCTCCGTCGCAAAGAGGAACCGGCTCGAACCCGAGGCGCCCTTTTGCGAGACGACGAAGCCCGACCCGGTCGAATTGAAGACCGTCCCGGTCGGCGCGCCAACCGCGCCCTTCCCGGCCGAGGGCGGTGCCGGAATGCTGACCGCATTCAGCGGCGGCTTGGCCTGCAGCGGGATGGGCTGGCCGGCTCCGTCGTAGAGGGTGGTAACCCCCGCGTTGTTATCGGACACCCAGATGGGGAGCCCTGGGGCCGTCGACGTGCCCCACGGATTCTTCAAGTTCGGGTCGGTCACTTTGGCCAGCCCTGGGATATCCGAAACCAGGTTTGTCTGTACGTAGGCGCGGCCGGCCTGCCCATTGTCTTCCGCCTGGGCGGGCAGCAGAGTGACAAGGGCGGCGCCCATTGTCGTCAGGGCCGCCAGGGTCCCGATTGCTTTTGACGTCCGGGTCATTCCTAATCCTCCTGATGTCCGTGGTGAAGAACGAATTGCGCGACGTCGTGGCCGAGCTCGAGGCCTTCGACGTGATCGAAGCGAAAGTGCTGTCCGGCGAAGATCCGGCTGAGGCCGGCCTCGGTCGCCACGTCGCTGTAGCTGTTGAAGGTCCGCAGGGTGCCTGGCAAGGCGCTCGACGAGACCTGGATGTGGTCGCGATCGCCGAAGACGGCAGCCAGCACGGTCGCGCCGGCGGCGCTGATGGTGCTATGGGCGCCTGGATACGAGGGGTCGGCCGCAGTCAGCGCGAGTGGACTCCAGTTGCGGTCGCCGACGGTGGCGGGGTTCCCGTCGGTGTCCGCCTGCCGGACGGCCGTGATCGGGCGCCAGAGCTGGAAGCGATATTTCGCCTCGTACATGGCGATCGCGCTGTCCGCGAACGAGAG
>Ga0209059_1000594_pt1 | contig 16536 bp, 17 predicted proteins | sample GraSoiAngelo_151_FD_186165 | JGI IMG/M metagenome (GOLD analysis project Ga0209059, IMG submission 186165) | Grasslands soil microbial communities from the Angelo Coastal Reserve, California, USA - 14_1009_12_20cm (SPAdes) (version 2) | ecosystem: Environmental > Terrestrial > Soil > Grasslands ...
CTCTTTCGGCACCACGTCCACTCGCGTTCCGCGCTGTTCGATGGCTTTCTTCGTGGCTGGACCGATCGCAGCAACGCGGAGGCGATTGCGCTCGGTAATGGAAGCCGCCGAATACTTTTGCTTGCCGACGGTGGGCGCGCCTCCGTTTCCGTCGAATGAGAGCCCGAGGCGACTCATGCGCTCCCACATGGCCTCGACCCCATTCACGCTGGTGAGGATCAGCCAATCATACGTATGCAAATTCCGCAGAGAAGAGTCGAGCGGCTTGAACGATCGCGGCTTGCGAATCTCAATGAAAGGGATTTCGATCACCGTGGCTCCGTGCTTGCGCAGTTCAGCCGAAAGAGCGCCAGCCTGTTGCCGCGCACGCCCAACCAGCACGCGCACTCCACGCAACGGCGCTTCATTGGTGTGGCGGGAGTTCATTTCTTCTCAGGAACCTTCGTCCCCAGCGCATGTTGGCACATCAGTTCCGCGGTTCCGGATATGGCTGTGTCCGAAGAAGCCCGGAGCGAGTCGATGATGTTCTGCTGTTCCTGCCGGGTGCGATTCTGACTGAGCTTGAATTTTGCCTCAATCCGATCAACTGCGATTTCGAAACCCACGATATGGTTCAGCATGCGACTGCGGTAGGTCTCGCTCAGGCTGGACCATTGCTCCGAATACGCAGCCTCGAAGGTGGGAATGAGATCGTCGAGCATGCCGAGCAACTCGGGCACGGTGGAAAATGTTCGCGCATTTCCATACACGTGTATGGCGCCATAATTCCACGTCGGAACAGTCTCGCGCGTCTCGTAATGGCTGGGCGAAATATACGCGTGCGGCCCGTGAAAGATGACCAGGCAGCGCCGTTGCTCCGACAAATATTTCCAATGGGGATTGGCTTTGGCCACGTGCCCTCGGAGCCTGATCTGGTTCCCGTCCTGCCGGATCACCACGGGCACATGCGTCGCGAATGGCTCCGGGCCGCTGCTGGACACGACAATTGCAAACGGATATGCCCGCATGAAGGCCAGCGCCATCGTGGTGTCTTCAACACGGAAATGTTCCGGAATGTACACGAGCTTTGCCGCCCTCCTCGGGACTGGTTGACCTGACACGCTGGTGCTGCGCCTTAACGCGTGGGCTGCATTCTTTCGCCGTCTCTCGCTTCGAGTGAAGATGCATCTCTAGCGACCGCATCTTTGAGACGAACATGCAACAGCTTTTCTACTTCGGCAATGACAATTCCCTGCTCGTCTTTGACTTCTACGGTGAACGTCGGCTCATACTTCGGAAGTGCCTTGAGTTTTCCACGAATCTCATCCAACTGCGCATCGCTCAACCGGAATTCCGCTCGCACCGTCCCCTTGCCCGGCTTGCGATAGCGAATGCTCGCCGCCTTATCCCACACAATGTACTCGCGTCCCAGGTTTGCCATCAGCATGAGCATATAAAAAGCATCGGTCATGGCAAACAGCGACCCGCCGAAGTGAGTGCCAACGTAATTCGCGTTCCACCAGCGCAGTTTCATCTCGACGTCGATCGCCTTCATGTCGGAAGCGATATGTTTGACCCGAATGCCGGCACCCAAAAAGGGCGGCCACAGGTTCACCCCGCGCCGCAGTGCCCGGGAGTTGCTCGATCCGCCCAGCAACTTGAGAAGGACCTTCGGCGCCATTGTTCCATTATGACTGAGTGATTAGGGTTGTGGGGGAACGGCAAGGCCTCGCCCGTAAACGGCTTCGAGGATCTGATCGCCGCCGCGTTGGAGCAATGCCGCGCCAGCCTCATTCCCCAGCCGTTCCGGATTGTCCCCGTCACGCGAATCGCGCAGGACTTTCGAGCCGTCAGGGTCGGCAACAATCGACTCCAGATGCAGCTTGCCATTGCGCTGTTCGGCAAATGCGCCTATCGGTACCTGGCACCCTCCGCCAAGCCTATTCAGAAGCGCACGTTCGCAGGTCGTAGCCGCTCGCGCGCCTGGATCATTCAGGAAGGCCAGCAGTCCACGGATTTTCTCGTCCCCTTCGCGGATCTCAATGCCCAAGGCCCCCTGTCCCGCTGCCGGGCACATGATCTCGGCGGAAATGATCTGCTTGATCAGTTCCGTCTTGCCTAACCGTTTCAGTCCAGCCGAGGCGAGGATGATCGCGTCGTATTCCCCTTGCTCAAGCTTGCGCAAACGGGTATCGACATTGCCGCGCAAGGGATGAATGTCCAGATCGGGCCGGATGGCTTTGATCTGCGCCTGTCTTCGCAGGCTCGATGTTCCCACGCGGGCGCCCTGCCGTAAGTCTTGAACGCTGGAGTAATGTTGCGAACAGAACGCGTCCCGCGGATCTTGGCGCTCGGTAATGGCTGCTATCTCGAAGCCCGCCGGAAGTTCGGTCGGCAGGTCTTTCAGCGAATGCACCGCCAGATCAACGCGTCCGGCCGCGAGAGCCTCCTCGATTTCCTTCGTGAACATGCCCTTGGTGCCGACCTTCGCGAGCGCAACGTCAGTAATCTTGTCGCCGGTGGTGTGAATGATCTCGATCTCGACTTCATAACCACGCTCGCGCAACAGCGCGGAAATGTGGTTCGCTTGCCAAAGGGCAAGTTGAGAACCGCGGGAGCCAATGCGGAGTTTTGTGGGCTGGCCATTCTGTGCCGACATCACTGGCGCGTCCCCACTTCATCTTTCTTCTTCGGACTTTCCTGTAACGGGATATCTTTTCCCTTCACCTGCAAATTGAAAAGACGCTTCACCACATCCACAACCGTCGTCGCTTCGGATTCTTTAGCCGCGCTCTTCAGCGTGGTGATCGGCGTGTGCATCACTTTGTTGATGATGCCCCTGGTGAGCGCTTCAATCGCAATCTCCTGCTCTGGTGTCAGTTGGCCCATGCGGCCACGCACCCGGTCGATCTCTGCCTGTCGGATCGTCTCCAGATGGTCCTGCAATGAAACGATCGTCGGGACGACATCGAGCGTACTGATGCGGGCTTCAAATTTCTCTACCTCGCCGGCAATAATGGCTTCGGCACGTTCGGCTTCTTTTCGGCGATCGGCGACATGGCTGGTCACTGCTTGCTGCAGATCGTCGATGTCGTACGCAAAGATGCCGTCGAGCTTTGCCATCCCCTGCGAAACGTCCCGCGGAACGGCGATATCGATGAAAAACATCGGACGATTCTTGCGCCGGGCCAGAAATTGCTCGCCGTGTTCGCGCCGGAAAATTGCGTGTGGCGCACCGGTCGAGGTGATCACAATGTCGGCCTTATCGCACGTGCTGTAAAGATCTTCAAATTTGATGGCTTGCCCGTTGAACTTCTGAGCCAGGCCGATCGCCCGGTCATAAGTGCGATTAGCAACGAAGATGGAAGCGCACCCATGCGCCATCAGATGCCGCGCCGCCAATTCGCTCATCTTCCCCGCACCAACGATGAAGACGTTCTTGCCTTGCAGCGTGCCGAAAATCTTTTTCGCCAGTTCCACCGCGACCGACGCAATCGACACCGAAGAGGATCCCACCGCAGTCTCGCTGCGCACCCGCTTGGCTACCGCAAAAGCACGGCTGAAAAGCTGGTCCAGTTGTCCCCGAACCGCCCCCACCGCGCGCGCCGTCGCATAAGCCTCTTTTACTTGTCCAAGAATCTGCGCTTCGCCGACTACCATCGAGTCCAGGCTCGCAGCCACTCTGAACAGATGCCGCACCACATCTTTCTCACGAAATTCGTACAAATGTGCGTCCAGCTCTTCCGGCTTCAGATGAAAGTGATCGTGCAGGAATCCGCGAAGATCGGCGTGCCCGTTGGTGGTGTGCGTGACCACCTCGACCCGGTTACAGGTCGAGATCACCATGCCCTCTTCAATTCCTGGGTAAGCCGTCAGCTCGCGGCAGGTGTCAGGCAGGCGCGATTCCGGGATGGCCAGCCGCTCGCGGACTTCGAGCGGCGCGCTCTTGTGATTCACGCCGATGAGCTGGAATCTCATGAGGCAGCGAACCTGTGGATCGCAGAAAAATAGTTAGCCGCCCACGCAGCCAACGCGGCTACGAAAGCGAACGTCGCCAGGAACGCGGCACGGCGCCCGCGCCACCCGGAATTCCAGCGCGTAAACACCATCACCATGTACACGGCCCACATCAGCAGCGACAGCAGAATCTTGGGATCGAGAAAATCCACGTGCCCGTAGGTCGTCATCGCCACGACCGAACCGGTCAGCAGCCCCAACGTCATGAACGGAAATCCCAGTAGCAGCGACCGGTACCCGATCTGGTCGATCACTTCCAGCGCCGGCAAGAATGAAATCAGGCTTGTCGCCTTCTTCGACTTCAGCCGCCGCTCCTGCAGCAGATATAGCAGGCTCGCTCCAAAGCTGAGCACCAGCGCGGCATAGCCGGTAAAGATCAGGATGATGTGCGCGATGAGCCATCCCTTGTGGGAAACAAATTGTGTCAGCAGCACAGGCTGCTCATCGACAGCCGCTACGAATGTCAGGAAAAAAACCACTGGGAACACAACCACTCCGGGAGAAGTCGTCTGATAAATCGTGTAGATGACCATGAAGAATGCCATCGACAGAAATGCCAGCAGCGACTCCCCGTTGTGCACTGAAGCCCAAACCACCTGGCCCGACAAGAACAGTTCGGTCAGCGAGACGAAGTGAAATACCATTCCCAGGCTGGCCGCATGGAGGGCAATCCGGCTGAAAAGATCGCTCGTGCGGCTCAGCGCCACGAACGCGTAAATCAGCCCGATGAAATAGCACCCCAATGCAAAACGCAGCCAAAGCAGTGACATAGGCCCCATAAGTTCCGGAATCCCATGAGTCTATCCCAAATCGGGGACCCAAGTCTGATTCCGCTAGTACTACTCTGCTATTGTCTGGGGTGCTAAGGCTAATGCCAACAAAGCGGCTCACTTAAGCCTGTGATTAGGATCACAGACCGGTCATTTGGGCTTCGGGTTCGCGATCAGAACCTCTGCTGATGGCCCCGCTGGCGCATCCGCCTCCATGATCCTCAGAATGGGATGGCCGTTCACATTTTCGAGCGGGAAATATACCAGATGCGTCTCTGGATCGACGCAAACGGTATGAGCATGCGGCATGAACATCGTCCCCAGCGGCGTTAACGTCTTCCCATGCCCCAACCCAAACACGGTCACGGTGCCAGATTCAGCCGAGACGTAGAGCCGTCCCAATCCCGGATCGAACGCCAACACGTCGGGGTCCTTGCCGACCGGGTATGTTGCCAGCACTTTCATCGTGGTCAGATCTACGAGCGCAAGCTTATTGTTCTCCTCCCCTGCAACGAATGCCAGGCGCCCTTTCACGTCCAGGGCTATACCGTGAGGGCTCTCCATACCGGGTAGCGGATGATGCCCGATGATGGTCGCGCTCGCAGGATCAATGGAGACCAGTTCATTTTTTTCGTGAACTGCAACCAGGATGTGCCCGGAAACCGGATCAAAAACTGTGTTCCCGGCGCCGCCTCCCAGGGGAATGGAGGTGATCAGGGCATTCGTGGCCGCATCAATCACGGCATCAGCGTCTCCGTGCTCGTCGGAAACAAATACTCGTTTTGCGCTCGGAGCATACGCAATCCCGTCGGGATACTTGATGGGCCCCACTTTGGCGACGATCTTCAAGCTCTGCATCTCGACCACCGCGAGCTTGTGCTCTCCCGTTGCGGACGCGTAGACACGGTTCAGTTCAGGAACAGCCAACACTCCGTGCACACTCGGAAATCCGTCCAGATTCGCGACCACCTCGCGCTTTCGCACGTCGAAAACCACCAACTGGTTCGCATTCATGTGCGCGATGTACAAGCGCGCATGAGTGGGATCGAAGCTCTGATAATCGAAACGTACGGCTGGCCCGGGAAGAGGAATGTCGGCGATCTTCTTAAGCGGCGCTGGAGATTTCTGTCCAAGTGCAGAAGTGCACAGGAGAACCGCGGCAGCGATCAAGCTACGGATTCGCGAACAGGAGATTTGGTCGCGCATAAGACCACACTTCCCCCCATGACTACTTATTGGGCGGCTTGCTGCCTCCCGCGTGCGGATTGGCCGCTCCGGGCGACATCGTGCCCGCCGCATGGCTTCCACTCATGGAACCCATGTCGCCGGGTGCAAAGCATGTCACCCGTCCACTGGCCGCCACCCGCAGCTGCGACGGACAGTCGCCGCCCGTGACCGAACCCCCTTGCGACTGCACGGTGAAGAGCTTCCCTTCAGCGTTCCCCGCCACACCCACGCTCATTCCCGGCATGTCATACGCAACGTAGAAGGGCTTCTTACCCTGACTCGCCTGCATGGCACAATCGCCGGCCGACTTGGTTTGCGCCTCGTTGGCGCGCACATCGAGCCGCCCGCAGTCCGCTGCGGATGCGCCGGCATACTCCGCCAACTTCTGCTGCACGCCGTCATGAGGTTTCGAAACGCTCGGAGTCGAGGATTCGGGGGATGCAGACGGAGCAGTCGACTTATTGCAGCCGCTAACCGCCGCAACCGATAGAACCAGCAGAATGAGGGGGATTTTCATGGCAAATGATTGTAAATCCTGGCATGCAATGTGCGCTGCTGAGTGCCCAAAATGTAAACGGCATGTTCCTTGCGGAACGAAAGGGCTATTCCACCCCCAGGCTCGCCAGCGCCTCCTCGAGGAGTTGCGCATTAATGGTCAGTCGGCGTCCCTGCTCTTTCACGTCCGCCAACTCATCAAAAGCTCGAAACAGCCGCAGCTTAACGGCGGCGTATTGTTCGGCATCGTTTACCGGACGACCATGGTCGCGGCTCCATGCCGCCAGTGGGCTCTCAGGCAAGAACACGCTTACGGCATAGGTCAACTTCCGGTCGGAAGTGACGTCGAAGATGAATTCGGACGCCGGTGCCTCCGGATCATCGGCTAAAGCCGCCCGTTTCCCCACAAAGTAATACTGGTATACATAACCTTGGGCCCCCGTATAGGTCTTCAGCCGCCGAACCGTCATCCTCTCATTATGAATCATCGAAACTCCACTCTGCTTGTCGGCATCCAAGCAACAGGCGTGTTCTGCCGGTTACCAGAGGTAACCTTCCCGGTCCGTGGCAGTTTAAACTGGTGATATACTGCCTGTATTCAGCGCCGTAGCTGGGGTGGACGTACACCCTTCAACGAAGGAAATCCTAAGATGGCTCGTAGTTCTCGCCGATCGCTAATCCTTGTCCTTTGCTTCCTGGTCACCTGCGGATTTCTGGGCATCTTATTCGCCCAGCGCTCCGGCCAGCAGTCCTCAATCACCGGTGATTCCGATGTCAAGGACAGCCTGAAGCAGTTCACCGACGTGTACTCCCTCGTCGAGGAGAACTATGCCGAACCGGTGAATCCCGACAAGGCCATTTACAACGGCGCGATCCCGGGTATGCTGCACGCGCTCGACCCGCACTCCAATTTCTTTGATCCCAAGTCTTACGCGCTGATGCGCGAAGATCAGCGCGGCAAATACTACGGCGTCGGAATGACTGTCGGTCCGCGCAACAATAAAGTCATTGTCATCTACCCGTTCACCGGGACCCCGGCGTACAAGGCCGGTATCCATCCCGGCGACGTGATCATCGCCGTCGACGGCAAGTCCACCGAAAATATGAGCACTGGCGACGTCGCCGATCTGCTCAAAGGACCCAAGGGAACCACAGTTCACATCAGCATCGCGCGTGAAGGGGTCGAGAAGCCGATGGAGTTTACGCTCGTGCGCGATGAGATTCCGCGCTATAGCGTTGATGTGCATTTCCTGATCAAACCCGGCGTCGGCTACATGCACGTGAACGGGTTCAACGAGACCACTGAGCATGAAGTCGCCGAGGCTCTCGATTCATTTGGAGATTTGAAGGGACTGATCCTCGATTTGCGCGGTAATCCGGGCGGCCTGCTCAGCGAAGGAGTTGGCGTAGCGGACAAGTTCCTGAAGAAGGGCCAACTCATAGTCTCTCATCACGGCCGCGCGTCGGCGGAGAAGCGCTACGTTGCCCAGCACGGCAATGGCGGCAAGGATTATCCCGTCGTTGTCCTCGTCAACCGCCTGACCGCCTCCGCCGCGGAAATTGTTTCGGGAGCCATCCAGGACCATGACCGCGGTTTGATCGTCGGTGAAGTGACCTTCGGCAAAGGGCTGGTTCAGACGGTGTATCCGCTGTCCGAGAATACCGGTCTGGCCCTCACGACGGCTCACTACTACACTCCCAGCGGTCGCCTCATCCAGCGCGATTACAGCAACATTTCCCTTTACGACTACTACTACAACCGTGATGCCGAGAGCTCGAGCACCGCGAACCGCGAAGTGAAGCTCACTGATAGCGGGCGCACCGTTTATGGCGGCGGTGGTATCACCCCGGACGTGAACGTTCCTCCGGTCAAGACCAATCATTTCCAGGACACGCTCCTGCAGCACTACGCCTTTTTCAACTTTGCCAAGCGTTACGTCGTGAATCATCACCCAACCAAGACCTTTGAAGTTGACGACCAGGTCGTGCAGGACTTCCGCAAATCCCTCGACGAAGCGAACATTCCGTACACCCAGGCCGAGTTAATGGACAACGCCGACTGGATCAAATCGAACATCAAATCGGAGATTTTTGTCGATGCCTTCGGCCAGGATGAGGGCATGAAGGTTCGCGCCGAGTCTGATCCGGAAGTCGTCAAGGGCCTTGAACTGTTGCCTCAGGCCAAGGCGCTGGCGGAAAATGCCAAGCGCATTGTCGCCGAACACAATCAGGCGCCCGCGTTCAATCGCTAGTTCTCAACGAGCCCCGAATGTCCTCGTTCGGGGCTCTTCTTGCGTTCATTGACTTCGTCGTCCCGCTGTGTGAGAATCCGCCAAAGAGGCCGTATTTGCGGGGGCAAACCGGCATATAAGCTGTGAACTCACAATTCCTTTCCCGCGGGCGATTTGCAGGCCCTCGTCGATGATCTTTTGCATTCTGGTTATGGCGCTGGATCTCTCTCGTCATGATGGACCGGCCGTGGTCCTGGGTGGCGCGCTTGTCCTGGCCTTTATTGCTGCAGTCACAGATTTTCGCAGCCGCCGGATTCCGAACTGGCTCACGGTTCCCGCATTAGTTGTGGGCGTGACTGCGAATTCGTTCTTCAATGGGTGGGGCGGACTGAAGACCTCTCTGTTGGGGACGCTGGTTGGCCTTGGTGTTTTGCTGCCTTTCGTTTTGCTGCGCAGCCTCGGTGCCGGGGATTGGAAGCTCGCCGGCGCACTTGGCGCTTTTACGGGACCGGGTTTATTGATTGACTTGCTACTGTTGTCCATATTCGTAGCCGGAATGATGGCGGTGATCCTGATCATCTACAAAGGACGAGTCCGTGAGACGCTTCGTAACATCGGCCACATCCTCGTCTCTCTGGTAACGTTCCAACTTCCCGGCCATCGAGTCTCGCTCGATAATCCTGAATCCCTGAAGGTACCCTACGGAGTAGCGTTGGCGCTCTCCGTGATGCTGTATGCTGCTGCGCAAATCCCAGGCGCGGTGCGATGATGAGTACAAAGATGATGGGAACGATCAAACGTGCGTGCAAGGTATTCCGCAGGCTGGCGCTCGACACGCGCGCCACCGAGATCGCCGAAGCCGCCGCAGTTCTACCCCTGATGTTCATGATGTTGCTTGGGATCTTCTGGTTCGGGCAGGCATTCAGCATCTACGGTGCGATCACCCGCGCGGCGCAGGAGGGAGCGCGCGCCGGTGCCGCGCCGTACTGTACCACTTGCACTGGTGGAAATTCAGCGACCGCGAATGCGACCGCCGCTGTAAATAGCGCCTTGACTACGTCGAAACTTGATCCCTCGAAGGCGAAATCCCCATCGCCTCCTACCTTGGTCTATTGTCCCCCAGGAACAAACCAGGGGAACTGCCCTCCGAACGGCATTTGCGTGAAAACCCCTGTGCAACTGTCGAACACCAGCGGAGTATGTGGCATCTCGGTTTCGTTTCAATATCCATTTCAGTTCTGGTTTCCCTTTACTTCGCTGAACAAGCAGCAGATCCTGCTGAACGCTTCGGCTCTGGTTCGCCTGGAGAATCAGTGACTTTCAAACACATTTTTCCAGGATCCCTGGTCGCGAAGCGCGCCACTATGTGGAAAGATGAGCAGGCCGCCCAACTTGTCGAGTTCGCAGTTTCTCTACCATTGCTCGTCTTATTCGTAGTTGGAATTTTCGACTTCAGCGGAGCATTCACGTTGAAGCAGAAGCTGACCAATGTTGCGCGGGAGGCCTCCAGAATTGCGGCCGCCGATCCGGCTAACGATCTCGGCAGTACGTTCACTGCCGGAACCGCCCCTATCTCTGTGGTCGATGCCTTCAAGGTGGTGAAGAATTACCTGACCGTAAATCACCTTTACGACTGTGGTGTGACGGCCGGGAGCGTGAGCCCGCTGGGCTCCCTGACTTGGCGGTACAAAGTAACGCCCACTAGCGGCTCACCTTGTGGGATCACGCTGACCATTAACCGAGGGTATGTTTTTCCCGTGAACTCAACGACACCGCCATTACCCTCATGCGCATCGCAAACCGTCACTAGTCAAACGGCGATTGTTGGAACCTGCGTAAGTATCGAATATGCCTATGCTTGGAAATTTGGACGCGTGTCCACCTACTTTGGGCCGAGCACTTCCCTGCCCGCGCAAATCGGAGGCGTGGCGGTCGCGATGAATGAGAACTGAAGGGTCATGGAAAAGCCGCTAATTTTGAAGTCGCGAGTGCGCCAGGGAGAGTTGGGAATCACCATCGCCCTGGTCGCGTTGGCCATGGTCGCCATCATAGGCATGGCAGTGCTCTCAATTGACCTGGTCACTCTCTATTTGGCTCGTGAAGAGGCTCAACGCTCAGCCGACGCAGGGGCGCTGGCGGCAGCCCGGGTTCTTTCCATCTCGGGGATCACCGGTGACCCTGACAATTCGACGACTCATTGGAGTGCTATCTGCGGCCCCAACGGCGCTGCCAAACGGGCTGCGCAGGCATTAGCCGCAGAGAACGCGGTCGGGAGCCAGACCTCACCCACGGTCACTGTCACCTATTCGGCTGGCACAGACGGCACGGTTGGCACCGCAACCTCCGATTGCACCACCCTCACTACCTCAGCCTTCGGCGTCAATCCCATGGTGACCGTGCAGCTAACCCAGGCTGGTTTGCCCAATTTCTTTTCCCGTTTTTGGGGAGCTTCCCCTAACAGCGTAACCGTTAGCGCTACAGCGGAGGCCTTCAATCCGTCGGGTTCGGCTGGTGGCAATGAAACTACCGGAACCATCACTCCCGTGCAACCGCGCTGCGTTAAACCATGGGTCATCCCCAATCTGGATCCGATCGGGGGCGGGCCCCTTGTCGACCGGGCCACTGGGGCGATCCAGCGCCCAGGCATCTCTCTCAATGGCGCCGGCGCCACTGGGGTAATTGGAGAAACATTCTGGTTGGTTCCTGACTGCAAACACGGAAACCCAAATTATTGCGACCTGATCGTACAACCGCAGGTCAACTACAACGATGGCTCCGGCTTCATGCGCGGCCCTCCGAATACTCTGGGACTGCCCGGCCAGGTGGGCACGGCAGTGACTGGCCTTCCTTCTTGTAGCGGTGGTGATCCGTATGAATCCGCCATTGAGGGCTGCGATGCTCCCACCAACTACCAGTGTGGAGTGCCCAATGCCAATGCGGTCGATTTGACGAAGCACAACCCGGGCGTGAACTCGATCACGGACGGCATCGAGTGTTTGATTCACCAGACGGATGCAAGCAACATCACCACTTCAAGTGGTCAGGATTATCTCAGCCAAACCCCTCTTGGTGCCCCTTCGAGCTATCCATTTCAGATCCTGGCGGGAAGCAGTAATCCGATGGGTGCAACTTTTGCGGGTACCCCGATAACGAGTAGCAACTCGATTATCTCCATGCCCATCTACGACCAGATCGCCAAGCCGGCTGTCCCCACCAACGCGGTGTCGAACCTAACGTTCGTCGGATTCTTGCAAGTATTCATCAACGCCGTGGACGTGAATGGCAACAGGAGTCTAACCGTGCTCAACGTTAGCGGTTGCGGTAACGGCACGAATCCAACCGGCAGCCCTGTCACCGGCACTTCTCCCGTGCCGATCCGCCTCATCACGCCACCATAGGCTTATTGGTTGTTGGGATCGTCGCCTACTGCCGGAGGCCCTTGTTGCCCATTCTGCGGCTCCTGCGGCATGGCGGGAGCTGGCGTTGCCGCAACATCGCTCGCTGGCTGTTCGGCGGGAGTCGCATCCTCATCGGGAGTTTGCGCTGTAGTTTGCATTGGAGCCAACGGCATCTCCCCGCTATCCCGCGGGCTTAGGACCACGCGCTCTACGTGGCCCGGATTATCCGGCGCACTCAAAATCAGAAAATTGAAATTGGACCCATTTAGCAGCCGCGCGAGAACTTCCGGCGCAGGTCCCGGACCCAGCTCGGCAACGACGTGTTCCTGCTCCGCTCCTGCCGGAATGGAAATGTCCGCCCCTGTGCGCTGCTGCACCGCATAAAGAACTTCCGACAATGTGGCCTTGTTCGCGACGATGCTCAGCGATCCATTCCGAAACGTGACCTCAAGTGGCGTTCGCGGGGCATTCACAACTTGCACCGGTTCCCTGCTCGTGGTGTATGTAGCTGCGACAAGGGCTGCCCGCTTCGCTGGAGCGTTCGCCACAGCCGAGTCATCGGTTGCGCTAGCTCCGCCCATCACCTTGATCATTACGGTGCGGCCGGACGGGAATATTTGGTAGGACCGCGCACTTTTGAGGTCGACCACCAACCGCGTCACGGGTGGTTTGGACTGGTAGAGTCCCACCCGAACGCTCTTAACCTCGCCGCGATCCACAGACTGGCTGCGCAGCTGGTTGCTGGGAAGGGCATTCGGAAAATCCACCACCAGGCGATCGGGACCGGAGAGCACTTGCGTCTGCGGCACAATGCGTTCGCTGGCCTCGACCTCGATCTCGACCGTATCTCTGCCGTTCAACACCTTGACGGAACGCACTGAGACTTGCGCGGGAGCAGGAAGCGTACTTAGGAAAACACACCCGAGGGCGATCCCAAGCCGGACGGCCGCCGATCGCAAGAATCTACGCATGGGGGGAGACCTTTACAAAATTTTGAGGCTGATCTGGGGTCGATTGTAACAGTGCCCTATTCCGCCCGGACGTTACTTTGGTGTTTGAACTTCAGGTTCTCTAGTGGGACATCGGCTTCAAGATCTCACCTAATATATCCGGCTGTTCCGTAACTCGCTCCAGGTGCGGATTCTTCTCGCCATCGTGATAGGCCACCGAGTAAGTGCGAATGAATTGAGCGTTCACCACCAGCAGTTCGACAGCAGCCTCGCTTCGCTGTGCGCTCTTGAGCGCCGCGTGTACGACTTCCGGCGACCATTCCCCGGTCCAATTCCGGCCTCATATGCCGGAGATCCTGTGATTACGTCGGAGAGCTTACCGTCCTCGTCCAGACTGAATCCCATGGAATACTTCAAATCCGAAAAACGCAGACGAGGAACAGTGATTGAGCGGGCAAGAAAAAGCCTCCAGGAAAATAGGCCTGAAGGCTATCGGAATGCGTCCGCCAAATGCAAACGGAACGACAGAACGAGGTTGTTGCGGTCGCTATTAAGAGTGATTCAGAAGAGTAGCCGGGGAGAGCCGGTGCCGCGCCATCCACAGCAGGGCCGCCATACCCGTAATCATCAGCACCCACGTGCTGGGTTCAGGAACTTCGCTGGTCGATCCCCCGCCGCAGACATCGACGTTCTTATTCTTACTCTTCCCGGTGTGTGCAGTCGCGCCCGCAACCGCGGTCCCCTTGTTTCCAGGCTTTTTCGTGCCCGAGATTCCACAGACATTCGGGAGCGGTGGCGGCGCAAATGGAGTCCAGCCTCCTCCGCCGATGGGATCATACATATTAAGCGGCGGCGCCACCGCAGCACGTTCCAGCGAAGTTCGGAAAGGAACTGGCGATGTTGCCAATCCCGGTCCTATGGCGGGCATCAGGGGCTCGTCAAACTTTGCCGCCGGCGGCTCCATGCTCGAGCTTTCCTGCTGCGGCGCTTCTTCCACGCGGTTCGCGCAACGCGTTCGCGCGGTCATCTTCCCGTCCGTAAGCAGCGTTTCACCTTTGTGTAATTTCACCCGGTGACGCGTCCAGTAAACCCGGTTGCCGATGCGATAAGAGAGATAAACCGTTCGCTCCGTCAACAATTGCACCAGGCGCGCATGCGCGTAGTCGAACCCGGCGTAGTGCAGCGCCACAATCGGATCCTGCTCGACGGCCGCTTTCAATTCGTGCCCGCTCCGCACTCCCCCTGAAATGACGGAGTAGGGGTAAATCGGGCGCCGCCCCATCTCGCGCCTCGCCTCTTGCTGGAACAGATCCAGCGTCTTCTGCGCCGCTTGCTCAGAGGTATTCGCCTCCGTAATATGCGACCTTGCTCGGAACAGAGAGGGACTGAGGCGTTGTAAGAGAACCGATGAGACGCTCAGGACTGACAGGGCGCAGAGGGTAATTAACAGCGCGCGCCGAATCCGGCGATGCCGCCGGTGGCGAGTGCTACACCGCCGCCGCATGACTACACGACCTGCTTCCGGTTGACTCGACAACTTCTACCCTACCTTTGATCGGGCCAGATTCTGGGATCTCTGGACCGAACGCACCCGATTGCACAGGTGCACTTACACTGCCATCCCGGGGGCGTCCACCTCTCAGATAACACGGAGGATGTGGGTCTGGATGGGCACCATGCTAGCAGAGACTTGCACCGCTTTGCATACAAAATCTTTGCTTTTTCCTGTGCAGGAAGTACACCAAAAATTGCGCCGTTTAGTAACGCCACCTTCGTGCCATTCGACAGTTACATGAAGCATGCGAGCTACTGCACTCAATTTACAATTCGTGCGCTGACCCGGGTTTTGGGCACTTTTCGCCTGTGGCTGCTCAGCCTGGCGAGACTTCCCCTACTCCATGCTGTATTCAATCTTGATTCCCCTCTTCTCAACCTCCGCCAGAAACAGGTCCGCCGGGACATCCCGCTCCTGCAATACGCCTCCGAGTTTTGGGATCGCTCCCGACGCCAGCATCTGCACAACAATCGAAGCCGGAAACGCGGTCGTTCGCATCATCGCGCTCATGTCCGCTTTTGCGTCATACGAATCGACCATGGTGAATGTCGCTACGCGCCCTTTCAGACGGCCGCCCAGCAAACCCCGGACTCCCGCACCATTAACCGACTCGTGAGCTTCCAGGCGCATGATGCACACGTCTGGCCCTTTCGACGCAAACTTTCCCTCGAAGATTTTTGACATCATGGCGCGCGGCGCAATTTCCGCTTTGCCGAATTTCATCTTCTCGCTCGAGAACAATCCCAGTTCGTTTAGCTCGCAAAGCAGGTCGTAGTGCCCGGGATAACGGAGAGTTTTTTCGAAGCACTCGCCCACCCGGCCTTCAAACGTCTCCGGTAACGTCGAAGTACCGCCCGAAGTGTGGAAGGCAATCAGGGGCGCGAACCCCGAAATCTGGAACTCCTCCGGCTCGGTGAGCGGATCGATCATTGTGAGCTTCCCCTTGCGCAAGATGCGCGCGGGTTCTACGTACTCATTGATCAGACCTTCCACCGAAAATACCAACTGGTAATGGAATGGCGCAGTTGGCCTTAGGGGAAGTCCTCCTACATAGAGCTTCAAAGCATCTGCGCGTCCGCCCAGGCGTCGCACCAATTCGCCGCCCAGAATCGACGCCATCCCGGGAGAGAGTCCGCAATCGGGCGCCAGCGCCACGCCGCGTTTCTCTGCCTTCTTGGCGAGCGCGAGTTCCTGCCGGACCACTGTGTTGTTTCCGCCGAGGTCAGCAAAATGGCATCGCGCCTCGATCGCAGCTCGCGCCAACCCTAAGTTCAAAAAATAAGGCACGGCCGAGAGCGTCGCATCGTGGCCTCGCATCACTTTCGCAGCAGCCTTTTCGTTGGCAGCGTCCAGAACAGCGCTCCGCACCTTCTTTCCGCCTGTGATGCGGTTTACGCGAGCCGCGACCTCGCGCGCCCGCTTTCCATCGCTGTCGGCCAATGTCACCGACTCCACCTGCGGCGTGCGCGCCATGTCGAACGCCGCTGCCGAACCCATCATGCCCGAACCAATCACTAGAAGTTTCATAAGAGTCCTCTTAAGGGATATGCCGCGCACACGCAGCACGAGCCGAGTGCACGCTTCGCATGGTCTTGGGAAGCTAAACCAATAGCCGCAGCGATCGGCTTAGAAGAGGGATGGACCTGGATGGACTAAAGCCCGGCAGGAGCGATTCGCTCGCAGATGTAGCGGCGCAAATCAAGCTTCAAGGGATTCACATTCGATCATACACCCTCTGCCCGTTTAGTTCCCTGCTCCAATCCGGGTGGTTCCCTCGCGAGGCAATACTCTGTTTCTGGTAAGACTCCGCTCCGAAGTCCCCCAACAACATCTACCGCAATAGCGGATTCAAAGTTTTATGTCTTCGTCCGCGGCGACCAGAGCTTCACAAACTACGTGGGAGGGGCGCAGCAC
>Ga0209059_1000595_pt1 | contig 16526 bp, 14 predicted proteins | sample GraSoiAngelo_151_FD_186165 | JGI IMG/M metagenome (GOLD analysis project Ga0209059, IMG submission 186165) | Grasslands soil microbial communities from the Angelo Coastal Reserve, California, USA - 14_1009_12_20cm (SPAdes) (version 2) | ecosystem: Environmental > Terrestrial > Soil > Grasslands ...
CCCTTCAAAACGCCTCAATCCCCGTCACGCTCTGCCCAATGATGAGCGTGTGAATATCATGCGTCCCTTCGTAGGTCTTGACCGACTCCAGATTCGCCATGTGCCGGAAAATCGGATACTCGTCCGCCACGCCGTTTGCGCCCAGTATGTCGCGCGAGAGGCGCGCGCACTCGAGAGCCATCCAGACGTTGTTGCGCTTGGCCATTGAGATGTGCTGAAAGCCTGCTCTGTCTTTATCTTTCAGGCGCCCAACTTGCAGCACCAGAAGCTGGCCTTTGGTGATTTCTGAAATCATCCACGCCAGTTTTTCCTGCACAAGCTGATGCGAAGCAATCGGCTGCTCACGAAATTGCTTGCGGAAGAGTGAGTATTGCAGCGCGCAGTCATAGCAGGCCATTGCTGCGCCGACCGCGCCCCAGGCGATTCCATAGCGCGCCTGATTCAGACACATCAGGGGCGATTTCAGCCCGCCGGTCTTCGGCATGAGATTGCACTCGGGCACGTGGACATCCTGCATCGAGAGGCTCGAGGTCACTGATGCCCGCAACGACCACTTGCCGTGGATGTCTTCAGCGCGGAAGCCGGGGCGATCAGTCTCAACAAGGAACCCACGAATCGTATTATTTTCGTCCTCCACTTTTGCCCAGATCACCGCGACATCGGCGATCGACCCGGAAGTGATCCACATTTTCTCGCCGTTCAGGACGTACTCTTTACCCACTTTGCGCGCGCGTGTACGCATGCCTCCAGGATTCGATCCAAAATCCGGCTCGGTCAGTCCGAAACACCCGAGCTTTTCTCCCGATTGCAACGCGGGCAGCCAGGTTTTCTTCTGCTCTTCGCTGCCAAACGCATAAATGGGATACATCACTAGCGCCGACTGCACGCTGACGAAACTGCGCACGCCTGAATCGCCACGCTCCATTTCCTGCATCACCAGCCCGTATTCCACATTCGACATACCGGCGCAGCCGTAGCCCTTCAAGGACGCGCCAAAAAATCCCAGCTCGGCCATCGGCTTGACCAGTTCCCGCGGAAAACGGCCAGCCCGATTGCACTCCTCAATGATCGGGATCAAATTGTCTTCAATAAACTTTCGCGCAGTGTCGCGAACCAATCGCTCGTCATCACTGAGCAGGGAATCGAATTCGAGGAAATCCACTCCCCGGAACTTGATGGCCATGGGATTCTCTTTTCTGTTTCTTCGCCGCGAACAGACGCAGGATCGAGGAAGGAACTTTAGACGTTAGCAAAGGGGGCAACAGCCGTCAAACCTCGCAAGCGGACGTCCAGAATTCGAACCCGCCGTCGATACGACGATTGCGACGTGCAACCACCCCGGATATCTTTTGACATATTTTTTGCAAAAGATAAATAGGTGCTCCCGGCAGATTGCATCTAAACTCTCTAGTGCAGTATTCGATGTTGCTCCCAAACTGAACATGCATCGCGAAGATGAAGATTAGCTTAATCACGCGCTCGGCTTTACAAACAGTACTTTCCCTCGGCGTACTCCTCTCAATCGCCGCCGCGGCTGATGTGCCGGTGCGCCGTCTAACTCTGGACGACGGTTTCCATCTACTTTATAACCTCGATTTCGCCGATGCTCATCAGGTTTTCCTCTCCTGGCAGCAAGGCCATCCCGATGATCCTATGGGTCCGGCTTGCGAGGCGGCAGGGCTGCTATTTTCCGAGTTCAATCGCCTCGGCGTGCTCGAAGCGCAATTCTATGAAGACGACAAGGCGTTTCAGGCGCGCAAAAAGCTCCGGCCCGATCCCGCTGTTCGCGACCGCTTCAACGCGGCGCTAACCCTGGCTGAAGCTCGCGCGAAAGCTCGCCTGGTAAAGGATCCTAGAGACAGCGATGCACTGTTCGCCATGACCCTGGCATCCGGCCTCCGATCCGACTACGCGGCCTTAATTGATAAAAGCAACTTCACAGCCCTGCGATACACCAAAGATGCGAACAATTGGGCTGGGCGGCTGCTGGCGGTGAATCCGCAATGCTACGACGCGTACGTGGCCACAGGATTCAGCAAGTACATTGTCGGTACTATGGCCGCTCCAGTGCGTTGGTTGGTGCGGCTGCGTGGAGTTTCGGGAGATAAGAAAGCCGGAATTTCAGAACTTCGGCTAACTGCACAGCGCGGCCGCTACCTTGCGCCGTTTGCCCGCATCCTGCTAGCGATTGCTTATGTGCGCGAGAAAGACCAACCCCGGGCCCGCGAGATGCTCGCTTCTCTTCGCGACGAGTTTCCCAAAAACCCGCTCTTCGCCCGCGAGATCGCCCGCCTGGACAATCTCCGCTGATCGTGTGGCGCGAGCGCCCCGCCCGCGAAGAAACCCGGTTCATTGGAAATTCACTGCTTTGTAACATTCCTTTAACAATCCAAAGCTAAAACAAAGACATATCAAGTCTAGGAGGAATCGTGTGATTCGTCGAATTGCGCTTTTGTGTCTTGCTCTGGCGGTACCCGCTTTTGGGCAGACCACGTTAAATGGGGCGGGCGCAACTTTCCCTTATCCGATGTATTCCAAGTGGTTCAGCGAGTACCACAAAGCTCACCCGGATATTGAAATTAACTATCAGTCTATCGGCAGCGGTGGGGGTATTCGCCAGGTGCTCGCCGGCACGGTGGATTTCGGCGCCAGCGACGGCCCAATGACTGATGAGCAACTTTCCCAGGCGAAAACCAAGATTCTGCACATCCCGACTGTGCTAGGCGCGGATGTTCCTGCTTACAACATTCCGGGCGTAAGCGAAGAACTCAAGTTCACTCCGGAGACATTGGCTGGGATTTTTCTGGGCAAGATCACGTCTTGGAATGACGCCGCCTTAACGAAGATCAATCCCGGCGCGAACCTACCCAACCAGCCGATAATAGTCATTCATCGCTCCGACGGCAGCGGCACGACCTACATCTGGACGGACTACCTTTCCAAGGTAAGCTCTGAATGGGCCAACGGGCCTGGCAAAGGCACCTCGGTGAAGTGGCCCGTCGGACTCGGTGGCAAGGGGAACGAAGGCGTTGCCGGCCAGATTCGCCAACTACAAGGTTCAATCGGCTACGTGGAATTGATCTATGCCGTGCAGAACAAAATTCCTTATGGCACGGTGAAGAACTCGTCAGGGAACTTCGTAAAAGCGTCATTGGAGAGCGTCACCGCAGCCGCCGCGTCGGCCAAGAGCATGCCTGCGGATTTCCGCGTCTCCATCACGAACGCTCCCGGCAAGGATGCCTATCCCATCTCCAGCTTCACTTGGCTGCTGATTCCGGAAAAATCCAAAGATCCAAACAAAGGGAAAATCCTGGCTGATTTCCTCAATTGGATGGTTGATGATGGGCAGAAAATGACTGCCGAACTGACCTATGCGCCTCTTCCCGATACCGTAGCTACAAAGGTGAAAGCCGCCATTAAGCAGGTGAAGTAAAGGAGAATTAATTCACGCTAACGAGTCCGTGCCGCAGCACTTTGGCGGCTCGGTAGGGTCCCAAATTCATGAAACCACGAAGGCCACGAAGTTACACAAAGGATTGAATGCTAAGGGCCTTTCTTCGTTTTCCTTCGTGCCCTTCGTGGTTAAATTCGGACACCACGGCTGTTCTATACTGGACGCGATGAAACGCATTCCGGTGAGAATCGGCCTACTGCTTTTCCTGGTGACCTTCCCGGCGCTTTTCGCGGTCGAAAAGCAGTATGAGACCGGCAAAATTCTGGACGTACAGCAGAAAGCACGGACTCGAACCCTCTACTACCTTGTGAACACCCCGGTCACCCGGGACGACCCGTATTACGAACTCACGGTTCAAGTAAGAGACACGGTGTATGTGGCGGAGTATACTCCTCGCCACTCCGCCGACACTTTGCCGGATGACTGGCGCACCGGCACCGAAATTCAACTTAAGGCTGATAAGCGTCATTTGCTCGTGAAGCGCCCCGGAGAGGCACAAGCGGATTTGGTCGTGGTAAAACACATGCCAGCGGCGTCCTGGAAAGCTCCCCCGCAGGACCCGCCGGCCGAAAAATAATCCGGTAACCAACTACTCGGCTCCAGCATCCGAAAGTTTGTCCCGCGTTTATGGCTCGCGCCTCGCTCGACAATTCGGCTTACTACCTTAATCGCGAAGCATCCTGGCTGGCCTTCAATCGTCGTGTGCTGGAGGAGGCCCAGGATGAAAGCAACCCGCTGCTCGAGCGCCTGAAGTTTCTTTCCATCACCGCCAGTAACTTAGACGAATTTTTTGAGGTTCGAGTCGCCGGCCTTGTCCAGCAGATCGAAGATGGTTATACCGAAGCCGGTCCCGATGGCCTCACCCTCGTCGAAGAGCGCGACCTGGTCTCGCGCGAGACCCACGAGTTTGTTGACGATCAATACCGCTGCTGGAATGAGAAGCTGCGCCCGCCAATGCATGACCGTGGAATTCGCGTGCTTGGCTTGCACGAACTGGACCTCCGCGCGCGAGCCTTTGTAGAGGAATACTGCGAGCGTGAGCTTGATCTGCTGCTCACCCCCGTGACCGTCGATCCTGCCCATCCCTTTCCACGGGTCATTAACAAGGCGCTTTGCGTTGCCTTTCTCCTGCGCCGCCGCCGCCGTTCCTCTTTGACTTACACAGGCGTGGTGACAGTTCCGCGCGCGCTGCCGCGCCTGGTCCGCCTGCCCTCCGATGGCACCGATGACTTCATCTTTCTCGCGGATCTAGTCACGTTTCATGCCTCGCGCATGTATCACGGCTATGACATTGTTTCCTCGGCGGCCTTTCGGGTTACTCGCAACAGCAATTTATATTTGGCTGAAGAAGAGTCCCGCAATCTGCTGGAATCCGTCCGCACCGAACTCCACAACCGCCGCAAGGGCGATGCCGTCCGCCTGGAGATCGAAGCCGATGCAGATCCCGAGATCATCGAGCGCCTGCGCGTGAATTTCGAGCTGGAGCCGTGGCAAGTGTTCTCAACCAACGGTCCGGTAAACCTTTCGCGCCTGCTGACGATTTATGAGCACACTGCCCATCCCGAGCTGAAATTTAAGACTTTCGTACCACGCGAGCTGCGTCTCACCGCCAAGTCGCAAGATCTGTTCGAGGAGCTTCGCCGCCACGATATTCTCCTGCACCATCCCTTCGATGCCTACGATGCAGTCGTTTCCTTCATCGAATCGGCCGCCGAAGATGATCGTGTGCTCTCAGTCAAGCAGACGCTCTACCGTACCAACGAGCACTCTCTCATTGTTCCTGCCCTGATTGCGGCTGCCACGCAAAAAGAAGTCACCGCGGTGGTGGAGCTGAAGGCTCGCTTCGACGAAGCCTCCAACATCCGCTGGGCGCGCGATCTGGAAGACGCCGGAGTCCAGGTCTTTCACGGCCTTGTCGGCCTGAAGACGCACTGCAAGCTATCCCTGCTCGTTCGCCATGATCCCGACGGTGTGACTCGCCGGTACGCTCATCTCGGTACCGGCAACTACAACGCCGCCACGGCGCGCATCTACACCGATCTCAGCCTGCTCACCGCAGATCCGGAAATCACCGCCGCCGTGCATGATGTGTTCAGCTTCCTCACCGCCTATGCCGAGCACCCCAATTACGAACCGCTGATGGTTGCACCGGTCGATTTGGCTGAGCGCTGCCTGGCGCTCATCGCTAGAGAAGCTGAGCACGCGCGCCATGGCCGCCCCGCGCGCATCATCGCGAAGATGAATGCGGTTCTCGATAAGAACATCATCATGGCGCTCTATCGCGCCTCACAGGCGGGAGTCAAGATTGATCTGATCGTTCGCGGCATGTGCGCTTTGCGACCGGGAGTTCGCGGTGTGAGCGACAACATTACAGTGCGAAGCATCGTGGGACGTTTCCTCGAGCACAGCCGTATTTTCTGTTTTGCCAACGGAGGCCAGGAGGAGGTCTACCTCGGCAGCGCCGATTGGATGCCCCGCAATCTCTACGAACGAGTCGAAGTTATTTATCCGGTAAAAGATGCTCTCTTGCGCGAGCGCGTCAAAAACGAGATTCTCGAGGCTTACCTGGCAGATAATCTAAAGGCGAGAGTCTTACAGAAAGACGGAAGTTACATCCGCGCCTGGCAGGCTCAAGGTAAGCGGAAGCCGCCATCCGGCTCGGCTGCATTTAACGCCCAGGAATTCCTGATCGCAGTCGCAGAAGGGAAGCAGCCGCTCGAGGCCATTCCGCCTGAGCCGCCAAAGCGGGTTCGAAGGCCCGCCTTGCTGGAAAGAGAACGGTAACGGGACATGATTATCTATTTTCTCCGTCACGCCAACGCCGGCGAGCGCGTGAACAATCCCAAAAAAGACGAGAAGCGTGCTCTTGATCAAATCGGTATCGAGCAATGCGGCAACGTCGGCCGCGCACTCGCGGCTCTTGATACTCGAGTAGAAGTCATCATCTCCAGCCCGCTGAAGCGCGCCGCGCAGACTGCGTCTCTGGTGGGCAACGAGATGGGCTACGAAGGCAAGCTGCAATTGGATGACGCGCTTCGTCCCGATGCCTCATTCTCCGACTTCCGCAAGCTTCTCGATAAGTACTCCAAGCACGATGTAATCATGGTGGTCGGCCACAATCCTAATCTCAGTGAATTCGTAGGACGCTGTATCAGCCAGACTGGCTGCGAAGCGGGAATCGCCCTGCGGAAGGGGGCGGTCGCTAAAGTAGATATGGGGCGCAATTCGGCTTCTCTGCACTGGTGCCTTACTCCCAAAGTATTGCGCACCCTCTACAGCGTCGCCGCCGAGAGTTCCCGTCCAAAGACCTCGCGGAAATAGCTTTTCTCTTTTTCGACAGCCCACAATTCCAGATCAACGCTGGCCCTCGGCTTCGCCTCCAAGCGCACGTTTACAGCGCCATTGCGCGCATATACGCGGGTCTGCCGAACCGCGCCGGTTCGTCCCAGGTTCAACGCCCGCGCCAAGCGCAAGAGCAACGACGCTTTTCGCACAGACTCTCTGTCGGTCGGAACCAAGTTCTTCATCACAGCGTCTCCCGGCGCCGGCCGCGACTTCCCCAGATATCGCGCAATCGCCGCAATGATGCGCCGTTGCTGTGGTGTGTAACCCAGAATCTCCGAGTTCGCGATGATGTAATACGTATGGCGGTGCCTTCCGTTCCGGTTCACGTAATCCCCGACTTCATACAGCATCGCTGCCGCCGACAACCACTCTGCATACTCTATCGGCAGCCGGTGAACGGAACGCAGCACCGAAAATAAATGCATCGCCGATTCCCGCACCTGAAGAGCGTGGTCCATGTCGATGTGATAATGCTCCACTGCCGCGCGCAGCGAATCCCATCGCTCCGACTCAATCTGCTTCCCCGACTTCGTGCTGCGGTCGTACTCAGCCGCCATCTGCGCCAGCAGCCCGTCGCGCAAGCCCAGAGGAGAATAGCGGAACCCACGCAACTGGCAGCGTTCCAGCAGCTCTGCATAAACCACCGCGCCGGCAACGATGATCTCCGCACGGCGCGGGCCGACTCCCGACAGTTGCCGTCGCTTCTCAATCGGCAATCGCGCCAGCATCTTTGCGATGCGGCGCATTTGCGCTCTCGATACCGTGCTGGCGCGTGGGCCTTTGGTCTTGTATAAGCCGTGACAAACCGCCGCGAGCGCGGCGGCAGTTCCGGATGTAGCAATCACCGCCTTTGGCCGCGCGCGTACGATGCGCCCGGAGATTCTGCCAATTTCGCGCTCCACGAATCCTCGTAGCCGCCGCAATTCAGATTTACGCGGTGGGTCGTGCTGCAGGAATTCATTCGTCAGTCGGACGGCACCTAGGGGCAAGCTGATTGTGTCCCGTATGTGATTCTTGCTTGAAATCGTCAGTTCGCAGCTCCCGCCCCCCAAGTCAATCATTAGAATCGGCGACACATTCACCCGCAGGCTCGAGACCAGACCCAGGTGAATGAGCCGCGCCTCTTCCAGGCCGGAGATGATCTCCACTTTCCATCCCGTTGCTGACCGCACCCATTCCAGAAAGGCGCGTGAGTTGCGCGCATCGCGCAAGGCGCTAGTCGCAACCACCCGGACCACATCGGCGCCTTCCCGCTGCACCGTCCGATGAAAGCGGCGCAGCACCTTGATCGTGTTCTCCATTGCCTCGGGAGAGAGGAATCCGGAGCGGAAGACCGATTCTCCCAGGCGCGTGACCTCCCGGTCTTCAACAATCTCCCGCAGCCGATGTCCCGCGAGTCGCGCAATTTTCAGTCGAACGGAATTGGAGCCGATATCAATGGCGGCAAAAGTGGGCATCGCAGGTGGGAGTTAGTTTAGCGCAGCAGTGAGTTTCGGTGCCTTCGCGTGCGTTAGTTGCATCCCGAGGTTGAACCATTGATAAGTCCTGAACCCGTGGCATATAAATGCAAGCGGAATTCACGCGGTGAAAAGAATGAAGTGCGTTGTCATGGCGGTAACGATCGTGGCGGGCTTGTGCACGAGAGTGCTGCGGGCCCAAACCGCGCGTGGGAGCAAAAGGCCAATGCCTGGTACGCGCAACAGCCGTGGCTGGTCGGCAGTAACTACGTTCCCAAGTCGGCGATCAACCAGTTGGAGATGTGGCAAGAGGCGACTTTCGATCCGGTTGAAATTGATAAAGAACTGAGCTGGGCGGAAGCGATGGGCATGAACACCATGCGCGTTTTTCTACACGACTTGCTCTGGCAGCAGGATGCAGGCGGTTTTCAGAGGCGCATCGACCGGTTTTTGACCATCGCGTCGCGGCATCATATCCGTCCCATGTTTGTGCTCTTCGATTCCTGCTGGGATCCGTTGCCGCGTCTGGGTCCGCAGCATCCGCCGATTCCGGGGGTTCACAACTCAGGCTGGGCACAGAGTCCGGGTGCGGCGGCGCTGGCGGACGCAAATCAATATCCGCGCCTGAAGGCTTACGTGCAGGGCGTGATAGGAGCCTTTGCGAAGGATAATCGCATTCTTGCCTGGGACGTGTGGAACGAGCCCGGCGCCGATAACGCCGGAAGTTATCCTAAAGAAGAGCTGAAAGAGAAAGATAAAACCGCTAAGGTGACGGCGCTTTTGCCGCAAGTATTCGAGTGGGCGCGAGAAGCGAATCCTATGCAGCCTCTCACCAGCGGGGTGTGGGCCGTCGACACCTCGCCAGATGGAGCAAGCCTTGGTGAGCTGCAGGAGATTCAACTGCGCGAGTCTGACGTCATCACTTTTCACAACTATACTTGGCCGGAATACTTCAAGCGCCAGGTGAGCTGGCTAAAGAAATACAACCGGCCGGTGATCTGCACGGAATACATGGCGCGTCCGGTGGGCAGCACGTTTGACACGGTGTTGCCGATTGCGAAGGAGGAGCGGGTCGGAGCGATCAATTGGGGATTCGTCGCTGGCAAGACGCAGACATATTTGCCGTGGACTCGTGGGAGCATCCGTACGTTCTAAGCCACCCGCCGGTCTGGTTTCACGAGGTTCTGCATCCCGACGGAACACCGTACCGGCAGGCCGAAGTGGATTTGATCCGGCGCCTAACGGGGAAGAAGTAGCAATCGAGAATTACGCTGGACGGAGTCGTTACCTGATTGCTGCTTTGGCAGCGAAGAATTTCGGCTGCTTGGCGCGTTACGCCGCCATTGACGCGACTCTTGCACCTTGATGTGCCTGGGCTTTCCGGGCGGATATTTCAGGCGAGGCGGAAGGCTTTTCCGCCAGCTTCGCTCGTGTCTCCTGGAGTACATCCGCGGCCTGCCGGTATTTCGCCCGTGTAATATTTCGCAACGCCGCGATCAGGACTGCCCCCTGTGCTCCATCAAAGACGCCTTCGGCCCTTTCTGTCAGCTTAAGCCAGTCATGCCAATCCCCAATTACGTCCTGCATGCGCTTAAGCTGCTCGACTAGCTGCTTGGCCTGCGGATCATCGCCCGCTATTTCCGCCAGATATCGTGCTCGCTTGCCCGCGATCCGGTACTGGTGCACTCTCTTCTCGCTCAGCGGACCTTGATTAGCCCCAAGTTGAAGCACCGGACGGATGGCCAGGTCCAGGAGCTCTGCGGTGCTGTTCGGCACCTCGACTTTCACAGCACACCGTTTGAGCCGTTTGCGAAGTTGAGAAACTTGTTGTTGGTCAAACGCCCTCTCCAGCCTCCTCTCCCGCGCAGACCGCTCGTCCGCCAATACACGCAGCAATTGCGATTTCCGCTCAGCTTCCTGCGGCAGCTTTAGACTTCTAAGCGCTGCGATCTGCACGTCCAGATCACGAGTCTTGCCTGCTTTTTTACGCAGGCGCGCCAGCATCTTTAGCAGTCTCTTATCTTTACGTTTAGGGTTCGCAACCAAGGCTTCAACCAGAGCCTCCACCCGCCGGCTGTAGGTGCGAACCTTGTGCACATTCGAGGCAGCGGGTTTGTTTGCCAGCTTCGACAACTGGCGGCTTAGTTTCTGGAACACAGCGCGACTTTGGGCTTCATCTACTGGCATAAGGTCAACCACGCGGGAGCAAAATACAGCTTGATCCTGGGAAATGCAAATCGAGAAGAACTGGTATTATTGGCCGCTCAACAGAACGTCCAACACGGCAGGCGCAATCCGCTATTTTAACACTGTAGTAACACTAGCGTGCTAGCCTCGCCGTGATGGCCAATCGAGCTTTAGGAGCGCCAGGTTTGAGTGGACCGCAACCTTTTCTGAAATCAGGAGTTGCGGTGGACGCTGTGGGAGAATCGCAGCCCTTGCTGAAGGCCGGCGACAGCCGTTGGGCTGACCGCAGCTTCTTTGCCCTCATTCTGGCATGCGGTCTCTGCGTGCTCGCACTGGTAGGATTAATTGTCTACGAACTGATAACCAAGTCTTCGCTCTCTTGGCACGCTTTCGGCCTGAAGTTCTTTTTCCGCAGCGAGTGGGATCCTGTGAACGAACAATTCGGTGCCCTGCCGTTCGTTTACGGCACCATAGTTTCATCTGTCGTCGCTCTCGCGATTGCAGTGCCGCTTGCCATTGGAGTAGCAGTTTTCATTACTGAAATGTCTCCGCGCTGGTTGCGCGGCTCGCTCGCTTTTACTACCGAGTTGCTAGCTGCAATTCCCAGCGTGATTTATGGCTTGTGGGCCATCTTTATTCTTGTCCCATTACTCCGCACTTACGTGCAGCCTTTCTTAGCACGCTACTTCGGCTGGACTGGCTTGTTTGAGGGGCCGCCGTATGGCATAGGCATGCTGGCGGCTGGAATTATTTTAGCGATCATGGTCATCCCGATTGTTTCGTCAATCACACGCGAGGTCATGACCGCCGTTCCTCAGCAGCAGAGGGAAGCTGTGCTGGCCTTGGGCGCAACCCGCTGGGAGATGATTCGCACCGGCGTTCTGCGGAATGCGCGCGCCGGTATCCTGGGCGGAATCATTCTGGGCCTTGGCCGCGCACTCGGCGAAACGATGGCCGTCACCATGGTAATCGGCAATCGACCCGAGATCGCGAAGTCTCTGTTCGCTCCCGGCTATACCATGGCCAGCGTAATCGCAAATGAATTCAGTGAAGCCACGGGTGATGTTTATCTCAGCGCTCTGGTTGAAGTAGGGCTGGCGCTTTTCATCGTGACCATTATTGTGAATATTCTGGCCCAGTTCCTGGTATGGACCGTAACACGTGGAATGCCAGCGAGGACCCATGTATAAAACCCGAGCTGCCAAAAAAGGGGAAGGGCACGACTTCATTCGTGCGGTTAGGCGTGATGATGCGAGGGCTTTAGCCGCTGAGGTTTAATATGGCAACATCCAATTCCGCAAATCTGGTGACCGAGATTGCGGCTGCCCCAGTCAGCTTCCGCCGTCGCGCCATGAATGCATTGGTCACCGGTGCTGCTGCTGGCGCCGTCTTGCTTGTGCTTTTGCCGCTGGGCGCGATTTTTGTCTATCTGGTCTACAAGGGCTTCGGCTCATTGAACTGGGCCTTTCTCACGCAAATCCCGAAGCCGGTTGGAGAAGCCGGCGGCGGCATGGCTAACGCCATCGCGGGCTCTGCCTACATTCTTCTGATCGCCAGCGCGATCGGTGTGCCCATTGGGATCGGAGCCGGCATCTATCTTTCCGAATATGGCCGCAATCGCCTTGGCGATCTGATTCGCTTCACCGCCGACGTACTGAACGGCGTGCCATCGATCATCGTGGGCATCGTAGCCTATGGCTTGGTCGTCCTATCTCAAGGACACTTTTCTGCTCTGGCCGGCGGCGTCGCCCTCGCCATCATGATGATTCCCACAATTACGCGAACGACAGAAGAGATGCTGCTGCTCGTGCCACAAGCTGTGCGGGAAGCTGCATTTGGACTTGGCGTCTCCCGCTGGCGCACCACCCTCTCCATCACGTTGCGCACCGCCACTTCGGGCGTGATCACCGGAATCATGCTGGCCTTCGCCCGCGTGGCTGGTGAGACTGCCCCGCTGCTTTTTACGGCTTTCGGCAATCAGTACTGGAACTGGAAAATGAACCAGCCCACGGCCGCGTTGCCGCTGCAAATTTTCACTTACGCCATCTCTCCATTTGATGAGTGGCATCGCCAGGCCTGGGCAGGCGCGCTGATCTTGATTATTCTCATCGTAGTTTCAGTCAGCGCTGTCCGCATCGCCGCCGGTCGCGGCATGCTCAAAGGAGTGAGCTGATATGGGCGTCGGCATCCAGGTCGAGCACCTGAACGCCTGGTTCGGCAAAACTCAGGCGCTCTACGATATCAGCATGAACGTGGCGGCCAATCATGCCACCGCGATCATCGGCCCATCCGGTTGTGGGAAGTCCACATTCGTGCGTTGCCTGAATCGTATGCATGAGACGATCCCCGAAGCTCACGCCACTGGCCGCGTGCGCATCGGCGACCTTGACGTCTACAACGGAACCTCCGCGGTGCAAATCCGCCGCCGCATCGGCATGGTCTTCCAAAAGCCGAACCCATTCCCCACGATGTCGATCTATGACAACGTGGCTGCCGGACTGAAGCTCAACGGTTTCCGCAATCGCCGCAAGTTGGATGAAATCGTGCAGCGTTCGCTCACCCATTCCGCGCTCTGGGACGAAGTCAAAGACATCATGCATAAAAAATCCGGAGCCAGCCTCTCCGGAGGCCAGCAGCAACGTCTTTGCATCGCCCGCGCCCTGGCGGTAGAGCCGCAAGTTATCCTCATGGACGAGCCTTGCTCCGCGCTCGACCCGATCTCCACCGGAAAAATCGAAGAGCTAATTTTTCAGCTCAAAGAACACTTCACCATCGTCATCGTCACTCATAACATGCAACAAGCGTCGCGTGTTGCTGAGTTCACCGGATTTTTCCTTCTCGGCAAGCTGATAGAATTTGATAAGACGGAAAAGATTTTCACCACTCCTTCCGACAAACGGACGGAAGACTACATCACAGGCAGGTTTGGATAATGCGCAGTCGCTTTCATCAGGAATTGGATGATCTCCGGGCCCGATTACTCCGCATGGGTGGACTCGCCGAGCAGGCTGTCGATCGTGCCTGCCAGGCTTACATCGATCGCGATTTGAATCGCTGCCACCAGGTGCTCGAAGGCGAAACTCAAATCAATTTGACCGAGCGCGAAATTGATGAGATGGCATTCGATCTTCTCGCCATGCAACAGCCAATGGCTGTCGATCTACGCTTCATTCTCGCAGTCACCAAGATTAACGCCGACCTCGAGCGTGTCGGCGACCAGGCGGTCAACATCGCCGAGCGTGTCATGGACATGGTGGAGCTTCCTAAGGCCGATCTTCCGGTGGACATTCCGCGCATGGCGACAGCTGCTTCAGCAATGGTCCGCCGGGCACTCGAATCCTTCATCGAAGGCAAAGCCGAGCTCGCGCAAGCCGTTCTCGAAATGGATAATGTCGTGGACCGCATGCGCGACGACGCGTTTATTCGTCTAGTCAAAACCATGAACGATCGCCCTGAGGTCACGCGCCAGGCACTCGACGCGCTGCTGATTGCTCGTAACCTCGAGCGCGTTGCCGACCACGCCACCAACATCGCCGAAGATGTCATTTTCTGGGTGCGCGGGGCAGACGTCCGCCACAATGTTGCCCAGGAAGCCGCTGCCGCCCAGCCGACCATCCCCGACACACACTGATCTACTCGGAGCCCTGCGAGGCGGAATTCTTACAGCAACAACATTTACAATCCACTGGAGGCTAAGAACGTTTGAAAGTCATTCTTCGTGTACCTTCGTGCCCTTTGTGGTTTGTGAAATCAAGCGTCTTCTGTGCGACGCTCGCGGTTCTGACCGCTGTGTTGTGTGCACAGGAGCCACCCAAGCAGATTCCGCTGCCCACAAGCAAAATCCTCATCAGCCCTTACCCCGGCCGCATTGCCCGAACCAACAGCTTTCCCGCGACAGTCGCTATAAGTGCAGATAAGCACTATGCCGCGTTCTTAAACGACGGGTACGGCACGCAAGCCAGCGCGCTACATCAATCCATCGCGATTCTCGATCTTCAAACCAACCGCCTGACTGACTTTCCTGACGCGCGGCTTGGAAAGAATGCGCGCCAGAGCTACTTTCTCGGCCTCGCCTTCAGCTCAGACGGCGATCACCTTTATGCATCGGTAGGATCAATTACTGATCCCACCGGCGAGAAATCGGGCGATACCGGCAACGGAATAGCGATTTATCAATTTCGCGAAGGTAAGATCACTCCCGAGCGATTCCTTAAGATTGCCCCGCAAAAAATTGGCACCGGGAAAAAAGTAGCGCGCGCCCTGCGCAAAACTGCGCCTGAGACGGCGATTCCTTATCCCGCCGGCATTGCGGTTATTCGGACAGAAACACACGACGAGCTTCTCATCGCCAATAATCTTTCAGATAACGTGATTCTGCTAGACACGGCCGACGGTCGAGTCCTCAAGACCTTCGACCTGAGCACTCACGCGATGATTCCTTCTTCGTTTCCCTACACTGTAGTCGCGGCACGTGATGGACAGCGTGCCTGGTGCAGTCTGTGGAACTCATCGCGTGTAGCCGAACTTGATTTGCAGCACGGGACGGTCTCCCGCTGGGTTCCGCTGCTTGAACCCTCTGGTCCTACTGCGGCCGGCTCGCACCCCAATGCCCTTCTGCTGAATGCCGATGAGTCCCTGCTTTATGTCGCACTCGCTAACTCGGACAGAGTCGCTGTAGCTTCTACGGCCCGTGGTGATTTGGTCGCGATGTTCGATACGTCTTTGCAGGACCAGAAATTTTCCGGAACATTTCCAACCGCCTTGGCCCAAAGCACTGACGGAAAACAGTTGTTTGTCGCCGATTCTTCGCTGAACGCAATCGCCATATTCGATGTATCGCGTATAAACCCCAGCAATCCTGTTTACGATGTTGCGGCCCAGCGCGCACTCGGCTTTATCCCTACAGGTTGGTATCCCAGCGCTCTTGCTGTGATCGGCGACAATCTTCTGGTCGCCACCGCGAAAGGTGAGGGCACTGGGCCGAACAATGGCCCGAACGCGGTGAAGGAGGAAGGACCTCGCCGCCGTCATCCCTACATTGTCTCGCTGCTCTATGGTTCCATCTCGCGGATACACATTCCCACGATCAAAGAGGAACTGCCGGAGTTAACTCGCCAAGTGGAAGAGAGCAATCTTCTCCATCGCGATCCGGGAAAAATCGAGTTCCAGTCCGGATCCAATCCCATCCGCCACGTCATATACGTGATCAAGGAAAATCGCAGCTATGATCAAATCTTCGGCGACCTGAAAGTCGGCAACGGCGACCTATCGCTCACCATGTACGGCGCTGACATCACTCCCAACGAACACAAGCTGGCGCTGCAATTCGGTGTGCTCGACAACTTCTATGACAGCGGCGAGGTCTCGGGCGATGGGCACGATTGGTCTACCGCGGCAATCACTAGCGATTACAACGAAAAGACCTGGCAGATCGCTTATCGTGGCAAAGAACGAATATATGACTATCAAGGCTCTGTAGCCGACGAATATCCCCTGGAAATTGGCGAACCCGATGTAGACGACCCCGCGACTGGCTTTCTCTGGGACAACGTCGCCAGCCACAATCTCACTTACCGCGACTACGGCGAATTCATCGAAGGTGAATGGTGCAAGCCACAGCGGCCTGAACTTGCGTTGCCAACCTCAGGAACCACTTCCCCGCGTAGCGCCAAATGCGTTCGCGACCAAATTCGTAAAGGCGAGCCGCTGCCGGAAAACGTCGGTGACCCGCATGGTTCTGTCAGCCCGTGGCCTTGGCCAGTTCCGCTGTTTAAACGCATGCATCCGACTAAATCTGCTCTGCGCGATCACTTCGATCCGCGCTTCCCCGACTTCAACACTGAATATCCGGATCAGCTTCGCGCCGACGAATTCCTCGACGAGTTCGCCGACTTCATTCGCGCCAAGAAAGAAGGGAAGGGAACCGAACTGCCGCAGTTCGTACTGCTCTATCTGCCTGACGATCACACCCGCGGCACCGCTCTGGGCAAGCCGCGCCCGGCCGCATCAGTCGCCGACAACGATCTTGCGCTGGGCCGCGTAGTCGAAGCGGTCTCGCACAGCGCTTACTGGGATGACACAGC
>Ga0209059_1000597_pt1 | contig 16471 bp, 10 predicted proteins | sample GraSoiAngelo_151_FD_186165 | JGI IMG/M metagenome (GOLD analysis project Ga0209059, IMG submission 186165) | Grasslands soil microbial communities from the Angelo Coastal Reserve, California, USA - 14_1009_12_20cm (SPAdes) (version 2) | ecosystem: Environmental > Terrestrial > Soil > Grasslands ...
CGGCCTCGACCACGGCGAGCTCGCGCTCGGAGAGGCGGCGCAGGATCGGCTCGCTCACGACCGGCTCGTCCGCCGGCGCCCTCTCGAACAGATATGGAACAACGTAAGACCCGGATTCTTTTCGCCGATGACGAAGCTGGGATTCGAAGCTGAGTCGCTGGTGAAGTTTGAGAAAGCGATTCTGAAACCGTATGGCATGGTGCTGGTCACGGGCCCAACCGGATCCGGCAAGACCAACACGCTCTACTCTTCCATTTCCCGATTGAATCAGCCGGACACGAACATCATGACGGCGGAGGACCCAGTTGAATTTCAGCTGGCTGGCGTCAACCAGGTGCAAATGAAAGAGCAGATCGGGTTGAACTTTGCGGCCGCGTTGCGATCCTTCCTGCGGCAAGACCCGAACATCATTCTGGTGGGTGAAATCCGTGACTTTGAAACCGCAGAAATCGCCATTAAGGCCGCGCTGACTGGACACTTGGTGCTTTCCACTCTGCACACCAACGGCGCTCCCGAAACCATTACGCGTCTGATGAACATGGGCATTGAGCCATTCCTGGTGGCGACCTCGGTGCACCTGATCTGCGCGCAGCGACTGGTTCGCCGGGTCTGCAAGGACTGTACCGAGCCGGTGGATGTGCCTCCTCAGACTTTGATTGATGCGGGCTTCACACCTGAAGAAGCGAAGACCGTGAAGATCCAAAAAGGCAAGGGTTGCGGGGTTTGCAACAACACCGGCTATAAGGGCCGCTGCGGCTTGTATGAAGTCATGGAGGTCGATGACGAGATTCGCGAACTGGTGCTGGTGGGCGCCTCAGCCCTGGAATTGAAAAAGAAGGCGATCGAGAGGGGAATGATTACGTTGCGGCGCAGCGGCCTGATCAAGGTAGCTGCGGGAATGACAACGCTGGAAGAAGTGGCGAGGGAGACGATTCACTAGTAGTCGGTAGTCCTGAGTCCTGAGTCCTGAGCCCTGCAAAGGACAAATGTTCAGGACTCAGGACTACGGACTCAGGACTCACGAAAGGGAACTTCATCATGGGTTTGTCGTTAAGCGATCTGCTCAAACGAATGCTGGAGATGAACGGCAGCGATTTGCACATCACCACGAACTCGCCGCCTCAGATTCGTGTACACGGGCATCTAGTGCCACTGGATCTGCCGCAGATGACGCCGGCGGAGACCAAGCAACTGGCTTACAGCGTGATGACGGACTCGCAGAAGCACCGGTTTGAAGAAAGCCTCGAACTCGACTTCTCCTTCGGGTTGAAGGGGCTGGCCCGGTTCCGTGCGAACGTGTTCAACCAGCGCGGGGCCACGGCTGCCGTGTTTCGTGTGATTCCCTTCGAGATCAAATCGTTCAACCAGTTGGGGCTGGCGCCCGTGGTGAGCAAGCTGTGCGATAAGCCGCGCGGACTGGTACTGGTCACGGGGCCAACGGGATCGGGCAAGTCGACCACGCTCGCGGCCATGATTGACAAGATCAATACCGAGCGTCACGACCACATTCTGACGATTGAAGACCCGATCGAATTCGTGCACATGAACAAGAATTGCGTGGTGAACCAGCGCGAGCTGCACGCCGACACGAAAAGTTTTACGGACGCACTGCGGGCTGCGCTGCGTGAAGATCCCGACGTGGTGCTGATCGGCGAAATGCGCGACCTGGAAACTGTCGAGTCGGCACTGCGCATCGCAGAAACCGGTCACCTCACTTTCGGGACGTTGCACACGAACTCGGCAACCTCGACCATCAACCGTATTATTGACGTCTTTCCGGCGCACCAGCAGCCGCAGATACGGGCACAACTGTCGCTGGTGCTGGAAGGAATCATGTGCCAGAGCCTGGTGCCGCGGATCGATGGCAAGGGCCGCGCCATGATCATGGAGATCCTGGTGCCGAACGCGGCGGTTCGGAACCTGATTCGCGAAGACAAGATTCACCAGATTTACTCCTCCATGCAGTCGGGGCAGGAGAAGTTCGGAATGCAGACATTTAACCAGTCGCTGGCGACGGCATATTTCCAGAAGCAGATCTCGATGGAGACTGCGATGGCGCGCTCCAGCAACGTGGACGAACTGACGGAGATGATTAATCGCGGTGCCAGTCTGTTGAACCGGTCAACCGCGGCAGGAACAACGCTGGCTCGGGGAGCGGCTCCGTCGAAGCATTAAACGACCGGATATTGGAGTTTGGAATAAGCGGCAGTTTAGGTTGCAGCCAACAGAATCAGGAGAAGCAAAATCATGCCAGTTTTCACATTTTCGGGCAAAGACGCGTCGGGACAGAAAATATCCGGCGAACGGATGGCAGTGAACAAGCAGGCGCTGGCGCAGGCCTTGCGCCGGGAACGGATCACGCCGGGAGCCATTCGCGAAAAAGGCAAAGAATTCTCGATGCCGACCTTCGGCACAACGAAGATCAAGACCAAGGACATTGCGATTTTCTTTCGCCAGTTCTCGGTCATGATCGATGCCGGCTTGCCGCTGGTGCAGTGTCTGGAAATCCTGGCAGCGAACCAGGAGAACCCTGCGTTCCAAAAGACGCTGACGGGCGTGCGTACCACCGTGGAAGGCGGGGCTACCCTGGCCAATGCCATGCGCCAGTATCCGGTGGTGTTCGATGACCTGACCACCAACATGATCGAGGCTGGCGAAACCGGCGGTATTCTCGACATCATTCTGCAGCGCCTGGCCACCTACGTGGAAAAGGCGGTGCGCCTGAAGGCCGCTGTGAAATCGGCGTTGATCTATCCCATCGCGGTCGTCAGCATGGCGGTGTTGATCGTAGGCGCACTGCTGAAATGGGTAGTGCCCATCTTCGCCAACCTGTTTGCCGGACTAGGTGTGAACCTGCCGCTTCCCACTCGAATCGTCATGGGGCTGAGCAGCTTTGTGCAGACATTCTGGTGGATGTTTTTTGTGGGGGCATTCGCTTTGTTCTTCGGGATTAAGCAAATCCGCAAGCATCCCACCGGACGATACTACTTCGACAAGATGCTGCTGCACCTGCCGGTCATGGGAACCCTGCTGCGCAAGATTGCGGTCGGCCGTTTCACCCGGACGCTGGGAACGCTGATCACTTCCGGCGTGCCGATTCTTGAAGGACTGACCATTACGGCCAAGACGTCAGGAAATGCGGTGCTGGAAGAAGCGCTGATGAAAGTGCGCAAGGCGATCGAAGAAGGGCGCACGATTGTCGATCCGTTGCGGGAATGCGGCGTGTTCCCCAACATGGTGACGCAGATGATTGGAGTGGGCGAAGCCACAGGCGCGATGGATTCGATGTTGCAGAAAATTGCCGATTTCTATGAGGAAGAAGTGGACGCAGCCACCAAGGACATGCTGGCCATGCTGGAGCCAGTGATCATTGGTCTTTTGGGCGTCATGATCGGTGGCATCGTGATCTCGCTGTATATGCCGCTGTTCGCCATGATCTCGAAACTGGCAGGCTAAGGTAGCTTTCAAGAGGGACAGGTTTCAAGTTTCAAGCGCAGTACCGGAAGAACCTTGAAACCTGTCGCCACGGGATACCATGCAATCGACGTTCGATGAGCGCAATTGGCTGAGTTGGCTGGTCCGGGTCCGGATATTCATATTGACCCTGCTGCTGGCCATCGAGCTGGCGGTTGCGAAATTCAATCCCGCGCCGCTGCCCATTCGGCTGTTCGTCAGCACGATCTTGTTCTGGTTCAGCCTTTCTCTGTTTTTCGTTCTCCTTCTGTCGTTATGGCGAGAGCACCGCCTGCAGGCATCGATACAGGTGCTCACCGATCTGGCGCTCATCAGCCTGGTTGTGCATGAGACGGGGGGGTGGGACAGTTCGCTGAACTTTCTGTATCCGCTGGCCATCATTGTAGCGAGCGTCTTATTGCCGCGGGTGTGGGCATATCTGATCGCGGCCCTGGCGTTTATCCTCTACGGCCTAGTTCTGGAGTTGAACTACTACGCCGTAATTCCTTCTTATTGCACCACGCACCCGGGATTTCCGGCGCTGCAAGCGATTATCTTTGTTAACCTGTTCGCCTTTCTGGCAGTTGCATACCTCGCCGGCCTGTTGACGGCCAAGCTCCGGCAGGTAGGCGTGCAACTCAAAGACACCAGCGGGGCGCTGGAAAGCTTGCAGGTGCTGCATGAAAACATCATCCACTCGATCAGCAGCGGGCTGGTGACGACGGGGCTGGATGGCCGCGTCACGCTGGTCAATGCGGCGGGGCAACGGCTTCTGGAACACACCGCGGCGGAGTTGGTGGGGACGCCGGTCAACCAACTGTTTATGGATCCCCTGCCAACCGTGGAGTCGGAGCATGCCCATGCCGAAGTACGGTTTGAAAATCCGGGAAAATTTCGTAAGACGTTGCGCGTGCGGGTGGAATCGCTGACCGTGCCAGAACGCGGCGATCAGGGCTACGTCTACGTCCTGGACGACTTAACGGAGCTCCGGCGGCTGGAGCGAGAGATCCGGATGCAGGATCGATTGGCGGCGGTAGGACGTCTGGCGGCAGCCATCGCGCATGAAATCAGGAACCCGCTTACGTCGATTGCGGGATCGGTCAGCATGCTGTCCGGCGTGCCTGAGATGAACGAAGAACACCGCCGCTTACTCGACATTGTGACGCGCGAATCGCAGCGGCTGAATGCGATTATCACGGACTTTCTGGCGTATTCCCGTACTAAGCAATATCACTTCGACAAGGTCGATCTCATTCAGCTGGTGGAAGACACTTTGACGCTGATGGATCATCGGATGAAAGCGGAGAATACAGGCATCAGCATCAAGCGCTCCTTCCCAGTGAAGCAAGCGTGGACACTTGCCGATGGCGACAAGTTGAAGCAGGTGTTTTGGAATATTTGCGAGAACGCGGTTCGCGCTATGAAAGACGGGGGCACGCTTACGGTCAGCGTGGAAGCTGCGAGCGAAGACTGGCAGATTGGGTTTGCCGATACTGGAGCGGGCATGAACCCGCAACAAACGGAAAAGATATTCGAACCGTTCCAGTCAAATTTCGAAGGGGGGACGGGACTGGGACTCGCGATCGTCTACCAGATTATGCAGGCACATGAGGGCAAGGTGTGGGCGCGTTCCAAGCCGGGGCAGGGAACTACGTTTGTGCTGCGCTTGCACCGACTTGATGCCGAGCGGCCGGCCCTGACAGAGAACGGAATCGGGCAAACCATGCTCGCGGGCGCCGCTGCGGCGGGAGTTTCGCATGGCTAATGTTCTGGTCTGCGATGACGAACGCTCCATTTGCGAAATGCTCGATATTTCCCTGCGCCGTGAAGGCCACAAGGTCGAGACAGTTCAGTCAGGGCAAGGCGCAAAAAACAAAATAGACGGCGCTTTGTACGACGTCATTATCACCGACATCAAAATGCCGAATATTGATGGCATCGAGGTGCTGCGCCACGCGCACCGCGTTTCGCCGGACTCCGCCGTCATTTTGATCACAGCGGTGGATGACTATGAGGCTGCGGTAGAGGCGGTGAAGGCCGGGGGAGCGTCGGATTACATCCGTAAGAGTCCGGGACTGGTGGACGAGATCAAGCTGGCGATGAAGCGCACGCTGGAGAAGTTGGTTCTGAGCAAACAGAACTTTGCGCTGCGACGCGACGCTGCTACCCGCAATTCGCTGGACAACATCATTGGATCGAGTCCCGCAATGGAAAAGCTGAAGCAAACGGTGCGCACGGTGGCTTCGACGGCCAGCACCGTACTGATCCAGGGAGAAAGTGGAACTGGCAAGGAACTGGTGGCGCGTGCCGTTCATGTCTGTTCGCCGCGAGCCAGCGATACGTTCGTCTCGGTCAATTGCGGCGCTTTCCCAGAGACCTTGCTGGAGAGCGAATTATTCGGCTATGTGAAGGGCGCTTTCACGGGCGCGAACCAGAACAAACGCGGGCTGTTCGAAGTAGCGGATGGGGGCACGATTTTTCTCGACGAGATCAGCGAGATGACCTTGGCCATGCAGGTGAAACTGCTACGGGTCCTGCAGGAGCGGACGGTGCGTCCGGTCGGTGGGACGAGCGAGATTGCGATCGATGTGCGTGTGATTGCCGCAACCAACCGCGAGTTGGATAAGGCGGTAGCGGAGAATGTGTTCCGCGAAGATCTCTATTACCGGCTGAGTGTGATTCCGATCCGCGTACCTCCGCTACGCGAGCGCAGAGAAGATGTCGCCCTGCTGGTAAACCATTTCCTGAAGAAGTATGCCAGTGCGGCGGGACGAAATATTCTGCGGCTGCATCCTTCCTCTTTGGAGATCCTATGTGATTACGAGTGGCCAGGAAATGTGAGGCAGCTGGAAAACACGGTAGAACGCGCCGTAGCGCTGGAGACCAGCGACGAACTTCACGTGGAGCTCCCCATGGAGCGTCCCAAGGCACGCGCCGCAGCTGCGGGCGCAGGGGCGAGTGGCTTGCCGGAACTCGGCTCTGACCTTAGCCTGCCTCAAGGTATCGGCATGGAAAACTATGTGGCCGGCATCGAACGCTCACTGCTGCAAGGAGCCCTCAATCAGAGCGGGGGCGTGCAGACAAAGGCTGCGGATCTGCTTGGGATCTCGTACCGCTCATTCCGGCATCTGATGAAGAAATATTCCCTGTAACAGGGTTCCATGCGCCCCCCCGAAATAACTTCCAAATAAAAGCAAATCGGCCAATATGGCTGTGGAAAACGGGCCTTATTGCCTCCTAAATTCGGGCTTTGGGTCTGCAAACCTGCAGAACATCGTGTAATTTGTGCCGAACAGGGTCTTTAGCTTAGGAAGTTTCGTCTAAGGTATTTACCTGAGACAGGGGCTCGAAGGCGACGAGTCGTCGGCCAGGTTCTAGGACCATTCAAATTTCTGCGCTAGCGGACCTCGCCGGGAGGTGAGGGGACGCGGGCAAACAACCCATCATTTCGACTGGGCGGCTGAGCGCTTGGGGCGTGCTTTGGCGCACTCCGCCTGACACAGAGGGGCATATCACCAAGCTTCCCGATTTGCGGTGGCACGATTCGGAATAGCGGAAGTCAAGAAATTTGTCCGCAAGTGCCTGTGCAAAATCAGCTTCCGGACGAATCCGGCGCATGAGCATTGAAAATGGCAAGCTGGATGCTATGAGGATTGGAAAGCTTCCGTGCTGCTCACCGGGCCACGGAAAACACAAAACCACAAAGAGGGGGAGCTGATGAAGGATCAGACTGTTCGGCTGGGGCCTCGCGAACAGCAGATTGTCGAACTGCTTTTGCAGGGATGCGACAATGCCGAGATCGCCAGCCAACTCAACATGGCTAGGCGTACCGTGAAGGCTCATTTTAACCGGTTGTTCTTACGTTTTGGGATTACTGGAGGTATCAAGCGAGTGAAACTCGCAACCCTACTTTATCGGAGGCAGACATGTCCGCAAGTGAGCGCTATGGGAACCGTATCCCCAGTGAACGTGAACACCGAGTCATCGAGCTCGTTGCCGAAGGCTTAAAGAACAAAGAAGTGGCCGATGCCATTGGAACGACCGAGCACGTCGTGAAGAATTACCTCCGGGTGATTTATGACAAGCTTGGGCTGTGGAATCGCGTCGAACTGGCCCTGTGGTACGAATCGAGACGAGGTGTGTCTAGTCCTGCTCTAATGATGCAATAATCCACGCTCGTGGAAGGGGTCGCGGCCAGGACTGGCTGCGGCCCTGATCGTAAAATTTTCAGCTAAACAATAAAAAACAAGATCTATTGGCAGCCGAATGCGGGCAGGTTGCGCAGGCGTTCGCCGGCGCCGCTGATGCCCTTGCGGGCGGCGGAATCCAGCAGGATTCGCGCCTGGTCGCAATTCTTGGGCACTCCATTGCCTTTGAGGTAGAGATCGGCAAGCAGGAGTGTAGCCTGTCCGTTGTGCTTGGCAATCGACTTCCAAAGCCACTTGGCCGCTTCGGCAGTATCGCGTCGCTGGCCGTTCGCTCCGTTTAAGTATCGTTGCGCTACCGCCAACTCTTCCGCGCCCCAGCGATCAGCGGGAGGATTGGGCGCTAATAGTCGATCGCCGTTTTCTGTCGCTGCAGATTTGGCTGTGGCAGATGCGGGTGCAGCTTTTGGTGTGGAATGTGGAGGCGCTGGCGCTTCTTTTGCGGGTTCGTCAGCCGTTGCCTTGGCTGCGGCTTCGGTCGCCGGGCGGTTGTCCGTCGGAGGCTTATTAGCGGCTGCATCTGGCGTATCGGACTTGGTCGCTACGGGCTGATCTTCCCGCGGCGGCTCTGGAGGTGTTTGCTGCGCAGCGACCGGCGGAGGCGCCGAGACTCCGTGAGAGGCCTGCGAGTTCTGCATTTGCCTCCAAGCCATATAGCCCAGTCCGAGGATCAAAAGCAGGAGCACCGCTCCGATGTACCAGCGAGACGAAGAAGAGGGAGCGGGCTCGTAGTTCCAATCGTTGCCATCATCCGCGTTGGTCTCGCGGTACGCCTGGAACAGCGACAGTTCATGTCTGGGCGCAGCGTACACCTCTTCATCTGAGGACTGCAGGGGCTCGGACCATTCCTGCGGCTCAGGCACATGCGCCAGGCCTTGTCCATTGCCGTTGGTTGCGGCAGCGGCGCGATGTTCGACGTGGCGATCAGCGTCAGCGCTGGTGGAAGCGCCGCACATGCCGCAGAATTTGTTGATCCCGGGATTGTCATAGCCGCAGTTCTCGCAGCGAGACAGAGGTGGTTGCGCAGCCAGTTCGGAAGCCAGCGCCGATTCGCGACGCGCTTTGTCAGCCTGGAGTTCGTGAAGCAATTCCAGAACTGCCTGCTCGCGGCTTTCAGGAGGGGTCGTGAAATACACTTCGGCCCAGCGTCCCATGTTCTCCGCCAGGAGAGGATTGATCAGGGGATTCAGCTCTGCTGACGGTAAGCTATGTTCCTCTGCAGCTGATTGGCTTGAATGTGGCAAGAAGTCTCTCCGACGCAAATGCGTCTCGACGCAGATTAGGCGCTAGTAGGTATGATTGCACTCCCGGGCTTTCTGGTTGTCAATCCTAAATTGTCTCGAATGAAAGACGTAAGTAGACGAACTTCGCTTTAGTCGCAAACTTTGCGGTAGGCGGGGGCGAACTGATCCAGCTGGGCGTCGCGCTGGGATGTGTATTTTCCCTTAGGGGTTTTCCCGTAGGGATCCGCGTTGGGGCAATAGTACAGCCCAGTTTGAAGATCGACCCAGACTGCCGTAGAAGGATTGCCTTTGTCTTCGGGTACGGGTGGAGGTTCGGCCAAGCCGAGCTGAATCAGGATGCGATCGGCGAGGGGAAGCTCGCGAGCTGCTGGCCTGTGGACAGATGAAGTCGCGGTGGCTGGTTTACGGATGGCGGTTACAGGACGATTGCTCCACAATCCAAAGCGGAGCACGACAAGCACAACCAGGACCGCGACTGCGAGGTAGAGATCTCCGCGGTGGTCGTTCCAGAAAGCGGCCAGCCAAGTGCGGCGCGGGTTGCCGGCAACCTGTTGCAAGTAGTCCCGCGCGGACTCGGCAGAACTCCAGTCCGCGGCAGATGCGGACTCTGTTTCCCCGGCTACTTCAAGTGCATTTTGCGTGGGCTGCAGATGGGTAACGATTTCCGAATTGTGCTGAGATTCGGGTGCGGGGTCGGGTGTACTGGCGACGGCCTGCTGCAATGCTCGCAAATTAATCGGAACCTCGGCGGCGACAGCTGCCGGGTCGGAGAGTTGATCTTCGTTCTGGTCGTCATCCGTCTGGCTTGATAGCTTCAGATGCCAGAGAGATGCAAGCTTGCTTTGCATGCTCGCGGGCTCGCCGTCCTCGCTCCGTGCGGCACCACATTGTCCACAGAACTGTTCTCCGGCTACCAGTTCGTGCCCGCATTTGTAACAACGCACCGAAGTTGCGGACTCCAGCTGTTCACCGGGGTCTTGTTGCGAGAGCTGCGCCACCAAGGCGGAGAGTTCCGCCGTGGCATCGAGGAACTTGGGCTCGCGAGATAATGCATCCGTCATGATGCCTGCCATCGACGAAGACTTCTGATTACTGGCGGGCGACTGGTGAGGAGCCGGATTCTGGTCGGGGTGCGATTCGAAATCAGGGACATTTCCGGATCGAGGTTCCTGGCTGCGCGTGAGCCCTAATTGCGCCTCCAGTGCCCGGAGTTCGTCGCTGTGTTCCTGCAGGACATAGGCGGCTTCGAGCAGCTTAGCCAGGGTCTGCTCGTCGTGAGGCGGTTTCTTGTTCTCCTCGGACACGATTACGTTTTCCACCCCAAAGCGCTCAGGATCATTGCAAGTCCCGCACCAATACTCATTGCAAAGACATGTCGATGGGAATATTCAAAGGGGATGGGGCACCTGCTCCGTGGAATTTAGGGGACTTGGACATAGTGTACCGCTGAATCTGCCGAGTTGGGAACATGTTGTTAAAGTTGCGACCGGCACAAGGAGAGCCAGTCGCCTCAGTCGTAACCAGCTTGTGGTAATCGCTAGGTTACCGGGCTGGAATGTCGGCTGCGGCCCGCGAAGCACTTCTGCTCCCAATGTAAAAGTGGACGGCTGGGGTGATTACTAGAGACAGGATCATGGAGATGAGGACGCCCCCAATCACGGCGACGGCGAGGGGTTGCAGCATCTGCGAACCGGCGCCAAGCGCAAAGGCTAAGGGCAGCATTCCGGCGACCGTGGCTAGCGCGGTCATGACGATCGGACGCAACCTGCGCCGGGCGGCTTGCAGCATTGCGTCTTCCACCGACAGACCGAGAGCACGCATCTTCTGGTCGGAATCCAGCAGCAAGATTCCATTTTTAGCCACGATGCCGATCACCATGATCATTCCCATGAAGGAGGAGATGTTGAAGGTGGTGCGGGTGATCAGCAAGGCGATGAAAACGCCGGAGGTCGAGAGCAAAGCCGAGGCGAGGATGGCAACAGGCGCGGCGAAGCTTCCGAACTCAAACAGAAGAACAATGAAGAGCAGCAACACGGCAAGGACTAAAACGATCGAGAGGTCGTGAAAATTCTGGCGCTGCTCCTGGTATTGGCCGCCATATTCAACGCGAATGCTAGATGGAATGTGCAGTCCGGCAACGGCTTTCTGCACGTCTGCCATGCCGCTGCCCAGGCCACGGCCTTCCAAGCGAGCGGTGATGGCGACATCGCGTTGCAGGTTCTCGCGACGGATCTCAGTTTGCCCGGGAGTTTCGACAACGGAAGCGAGCGAGCCCAGAGTGGCGGTGTGTCCCGTGCTGCTGACCAGCAGGGTGTCGCGCATGGCTTCGAGCGAAGTGCGATTTTGCCCGGGGAAACGCACGCGGATGATGTAGGCACGGTCGTTGGTGATCACGGGCGTGGGTGCAGGCTCGCCCTCCAGTATGGCCGAGGCATCGAGCGCAACTTCTTCCGCGGTGAATCCCGCTCGGGCGGCAATACTTGGGTCGACTTGGAAGGTAACGGCCGGGCCACTGATCGTGTTCTCGATTCCGTTGAGCACATCGACTACGCCCTCGACCTTGGCGATGGCGTCTGACACTTTGGGGGCCCATTCGTCGAGTTGTTTGGAATCTTGGGAAAAGAGTTTGATCTGCACTGGTTCTGGAGCTGAGGTCAGGTCGCCGATCATGTCCTGGAGCACTTGTACGAATTCAACCCGCACCGCAGGTTCCTCGCGGGCGATACGGGCGCGTATATCGGCGATGATGTCCTCCATGCCGCGATCGCGCTTACGCTTTAACTTGGCGAGGATGTCTCCTCGATTCGCTTCCGTGACAGCGGCCAGGCCGAGTTCCAGGCCGGTGCGGCGCGACGTGCTTTCGATTTCGGGAACTTCCTTCAGCATTTGCTCCAGGTGAGAGATGATGCGATTGGTTTCCGTTAGCGAACTTCCCGCGGGTGTCCAGTAGTCGAGAACAAATCCGCCTTCGTCCATTTCGGGCAGAAGATCGGTATCAGTGAGCATGAAACAAACGACGGAGACGGCGATCAGCCCGGCGCTGAACAGGAGCAGCAGCAATGGGCGCTCCAGGGCGCGACGCAGCCAGCGTTCGTGAAACCGGATGACACGCAGAAAAAAACCGCTCAGGTGTTTTTCTTCGGCCGCCAGGAGTTGGTTGGCGTCGATCTCAGCCGCAGTGGCATCCGATTCTGAATCCCTTTCGTTATTTCCGTTCCCGCGGTCTTTGTCATGCTTTGCCTTGATAAAGTACTGGCTCAGGGTCGGGGTCCAGGTGAGCGCCAAAGCCAGCGAAGTCGCCAGCGAAACGGTCATAGTGACTGCGAGGGCGCGAAAGAACACTCCGTAGACCCCCGTGATCACAATCAGTGGAATGAATACAACGATCGGGGTAACGGTCGATCCAAGCAGGGGGGTGGTGATTTCTTTGAGGGCGCTGCGAATGGCTTCGAGGCGCGATTGTCCCAGGTCGCGGTGGAGCACGATATTTTCGACCACCACAATGGCATCGTCGATGACCAGCCCTACCGCGGCGGCGAGACCGCCGAGCGTCATGAGATTGAACGTCTGCCCCATGAGCTTGAGCGCGATGAACGTGACCATAACGGTCACGGGAATCACCAGGCCCGCAACCAGCGATGTGCCCCAATCGCGCAGGAAGACGACCAGAATGATGGAGGCTAGGATCAGCCCGATGAGGATGGCATCGCGCACGCTCTTGATGGAATCGGTGACTAGAATCGATTGATCGTAAAAGGGCTCGATTGTGATGCCGGGAGGAAGAGTCCGGCGAATCTTCTCGATTTCGTCATGAACTTCGCGAGCGACCTCAACGGTATTGCCGTCGGGTTGGCGATTGATATTTAGCAGAACCGCTGGTTTGCCGTTGGCGGTGACCACGGTGTACACCGGCTTCACGCTGGGACTCACAGCTGCGATATCGCCGATCCGTATCGGAACTCCCGCCGGCGTGTTCTTAATAACGGTGTGTGCGATTTCGTCCGGCGTGCGGACTTGTCCATTCACCAATCCCAGATAGAGTTGATGATTCTGCTCCAGAAGGCCGGGAGAGTCGACAAGATTCGTGCGGCGCACGGCATCGAGTATGTCGGTGACGGTGACGCTCGCGGCCAGCAACTTTGCGGGATCGGGCATGATCTGGAACTCAGGCTCCTGACCACCCTGCACGATCACCGTGGAAACCCCGTCCAGACGATTAAGGCGAGGCTTCATCTCGTAGGTAGCCATTTCCCAGAGCCTGGTCTGCGGCGTGCTGTCCGAGGTGACGCTGTAGGCAATGACGGGAAACGCCGCGAAGGTCAGCCGGTCGGCCCGAATCACGGCGGTTGGAGGAAGCTCAGGCTGAACTCGGGAAATGGCTGCATTGACGTATTGCAGGGTCTGGAACATGTCGACGTCCCAGCGGAAATAGAGGTCGACTTCCGCCGAGCCGCGGCCGGTCACGGAGCGTACGGTCAGCAGGCCGGGAACGCTGTTGACCGCTTCTTCGAGCGGGCGCGTAATGGTGACCATCATCTGATCGATGGGCATCACGCCGTTGTCAACGCCAATCAATACCCGCGGGAAGTTCGTTTGGGGAAATACGGAGACGGGGATGGTGAAGGCTAGATAAGCTCCCAGCAATCCGAGCGTCAGGATCAGGAAGATGACAGGGCGCGAGTGCTGCGACACCCAATAGGGGCGGGGGCCCGTGGTGGTGGAGTTCTCGCGAACTCCCACCGTGTTACTTGTCATCGGATCCCCCGGTCGCGGATTTTGCATCGCCGGCAGCGGGTTTCCCGTTTTCTCCTTCCGCCGGAGATTCGGGCGTCTGGATTTTAATTTTGGTCTTGTCCGGAAGGCCGTAAGCGCCGTTCGATACAACTTTGTCGTTCTCGCTGAGGCCTTCCACTACCTGGACATCGTCGCCATTGCGGATGCCGAGTTTCACGGCTTTCTGATGAGCGCGGCCATCCGAACCCGCCAGCAGGACCGTGGTGGCACCATCGGGCGCGGTGAGCACCGAATTCAGTGGAATCACCAGGGCGCCGTTCACCGTCTGTGCGGTCAACGCGAGTTGAACGCTCGTGCCCGGTTTTAAATCGTGTTTCGGGTTCCTGGCTTCAAGCCAGATCTCCACTGTAGTGCTGTTGGGATCAAGAGCCGGGCTCACCACCGTCACTTTTCCCTGGATTGGCTTCTCGAATCCTGGAACCGTCATGGTGCCGGCATCGCCCGGTTTCAGGGTGGCGGCTTCGCTCTGCGGAATATGCGCCTTGGCGATCACAGAAGAGAGGTCCATAACGGTAAGCAGCGGAGTTCCTGCGGCAGCCATCTCGCCGGGATAGAGGGGACGATCGGTGATCACGCCCGTGATGGGGCTGCGAATTTCGGAGTAGCTCAGTTGCGCCTCCGCGCCCATGTACTTGCCCTTGGCCGATTGCAATTGACCTGCGGCAGCCTTGAGTTCCTGCGCTTTGCCGATCGCAAGCAGGGAATCGAGATGCTTCTTGGCGATGGCGTATTGATTGCGCGCCTGCGTGACATCCACGCGAGATTGATCCAGTTCCTTCCGCGGCAACGCGCCCTGATCGAAGAGTAGTTGCCGGCTTTCGAAAACTTTTTCTTGTGCGTTGAGGGCCTGCTGGGCCTGCTGTGTATCGGCTTCAGCCTTTTGAATTTCTTCCGGCAGGCTGGCGGCGGTAGTGGTCTCGTAGCTGGCTTGAGCCTGCTCGTACGCACCCTTGGTGTCTTGCGCGGCGGCGGAGAGATCGCGGTTCTCCAGCACTGCGAGTAACTGACCCTCCCGCACCGGGCTGCCACGCTTCACCAGGAATTTCTGTACCGGAGCAGTGATTTTGGGCACGATAGCTGCCTGTTGTTTGGGGAACAGGATGGCTTGCGTCGTGACCGTATGCTGAATGGTTTGCTTCTCGACGGGGGAGACTTGGACCGTGACGGTTGGCTCCGTGTCCTCTTTTTTGGAGGAGCACGCTGCAGCCGTCAGCAGGAGTGCGGTCAAGACTGCCAGCGCAGCGAGACGCATGAGAGTTGTCCGGCGCGGGATTCTGCAAGATGAGCGATCTGTCGGCGTCATTTGCTTAGAAGTTCCCCGTTAAGGTCTGCAAATTCGCGACGGCAACGCGATAACGCGACTGGCCATCGTCATACGCATTGCGGGCAAGCGTCAACGTGTTTTGCGCATCGACGACTTCGAGCACGGTTGATTCTCCGGCCTGATAACGCAGGGTGGTGAGGCGTAGGCTATCGGCTGCCATTTCGGCGGAACTGGCCAGGGATTCCATCTCGGAGCGCGCGGTTTCGGCCTCGCTGAAAAACTGGCGTAAGTGGCTGAGCAACTGTCGCTGGGCGAAGCTCAGTTCGACATGCGCTTGAGCGCGGCGCAACTCAGCCTGCTTTAGCTTGCTGCGATCGGCTCCCCAACTGAAGATCGGAATCTGTAAAGTGGCGATAGTCGAGTAGCCAAGATTCCGGACGCCATTCGTGGTGAGGGCAAAATGATTGGAGTCAATTCCATAGAAGTAATCGAGCGTCAGCGATGGCAACAGGCCTCCCCAGGCAGCCGTCACTTCGTGACCGGCGACCTGGTAGGCAGCGAGGGCGGCGCGCAGGTCGGGATTCTTTTTCTGGCCAGCCGCCGCGACCTCGGCGAAGGTGGGAAGCGGTTCGAGACTCTGAAGATCGTCCACCACGGTGAAATTCTGGTTAAAATCAGCAAAAAGCATTACCGCTAGGTCCAGGCGAGTGCGCTCCATGGCGAGTTGCGATTCCTGCAGGTCCCGCTGTTGCTGCTGCGCCTGGATATGAGCCTTGAGAACGTCGGCGTGCGCGACCTCGCCACCGGCCTCGAGCTTCTGGCTGATGTCGAGAAAGTGTGCGGCTTCGGCGGACGCCCTCTGCTCATTGGCGTACTTGCGCTGCGCCACGACCAGTCCGTAGTAGGCCTGGGTGACGGTCACCACCAGGCCGCGAGTGGCAATTTCGGCCCTGGCTCGCGCTAGGGCGAGGGCGGCGGAAGAGCGCCGGTAATCCGCGACATTGGTCAGCGAGAGCGCCTCGTGAACGTTTCCCTGGCTGATGTACTCATGCACTCCATTGTTGGCGATGAAGCGGGAAGTGGGACAACCGGCTGTGCTGGTCTGGCAACTTGCCGGCAGCGCTCCTGTTCCTTGCGTGTAGATGTACGAGGTGTCGTAGTTCACGTCGGGCAGAAGCATGGCGCGCGCCTGGACGCGGTCTTCGCGCGCCAAGCCCAAATCGGTGATGGCAGCGCGGTATTCCGGCGTGTTCTGGCGTGCACGCTGCAATGCATCCTGCAAAGTGAGCGTTAGCGGAGCGGTCAAGTTTTCGCTGGATGGCGTCGCCTGTGCAAAACCCATGCTGGAGGTCGCCAGCAGAACCAAAATGGAAATCGGGAGTCGCACGAGCACTTCAATTCGGGAGACAATTGTCTTGATTGATGAAAGGTCTTGATCCAGATTCACAGGGCACCTCGGGGTGAGAGCTTGGGTCTGTGGAAGGTCGCAAGAATAATGGACATGCACTGCT
>Ga0209059_1000605_pt1 | contig 16405 bp, 15 predicted proteins | sample GraSoiAngelo_151_FD_186165 | JGI IMG/M metagenome (GOLD analysis project Ga0209059, IMG submission 186165) | Grasslands soil microbial communities from the Angelo Coastal Reserve, California, USA - 14_1009_12_20cm (SPAdes) (version 2) | ecosystem: Environmental > Terrestrial > Soil > Grasslands ...
CCAACGTGGCTTGCCCGGGAGCCGCCTGATGCGAGGAGGCAATCGCGAGCAGCGCTGCTCCGGCGAACATGCAGACCGCTCCTCCCAGCACCCCGGCCCAGCGCTTCCATCCTGCCAGGCGCAATTCATGAAACAGCAGGAAGCCCCAGAAAATCCCCAACAAACTGTTCGTATTCCAAAGAGGAAACGCAATGCTGAGGCCCACGTTGCGAATAGCGTAGATGGTGAGCGTGTTGGCGACTGGCCACATGCATCCGGCCAGGATCGCCCACACCACCAGGTGCGGCGCCTGGCGGACATCGGCGCGCACATGCGACGTCCCCCGAATCAGGGCCGGAACGCTCCAGCGCGCCAGAAAAACGCCGCAGACCATCACCAGTGACACCGTTACGGGCGAGATGTCAGGATTCACCAGCTTGATGGGGGCTTCGGCGCCGCCTAGCCAGGCTCCAGCGGCAAATCCGCAGAAAATCCCGAGTGCCTGCAGGCTGCGCAGACGGCTGCTCTCGACTGGCGTTTGCACCACCGATAACTTTGGAGACTGCAGACTTTCCTGGCTGGCGCTCAACGGAGTTTGTCCAGGAGCACAAGGCCGCCCAGAAGAACACTGAGGGGGATCCAGAAGTGCACGTCAGTGGCAATGGCGCGAATGAGACTACTGAAGCGCGGAGCGGGCATTGTAGCCTCGAAGTGGAATTTGAATCCGGACCATCTTAGGTATGAAGCAAGGTGCGCGTCAACGGTTGGCGGGCTAAGGATCGAGAAGATGAAATGACCCACGCATGCTTCGGCCAGGGCATGAGTCGCAAGCTATTGATGGCGTGATCTGATCTTCATGCTAACAAGAACAAAAACGACGGTGCTGATTTCACATGGCGGGAGTAGAATGAGCCGATTTTACAGAGGCTCGGTGAAATCTTTGTCACCGATTCTCGTGGTTACCTTTCTTGTCGCTCCGATTCAAATACGGCAACTAGACCAGCTCTGGAAGGCGCAGAAAGAGGGAAGTTGGAAATTCGCCCTTGATATGGGGAACGCGAGTTCGGCACCGAAGCAAGAGTAGCGTTTCGTTAAGAATGCTTCGCGACGGAGGCGGAGATGGTAAAGCTGAAGGTTTCGCTCTTCCTGATGTGTCTTACGGTTTCGCTTACCGCAGTGGCAGCAGAGTTCTGGGTCAAGAAGCCCTATCAGAACTGGTCCGCAGATGAAACGCGCCGCATGCTGGAAGAATCTCCATGGGCCACAACATATAAACTGAGCGGCGTTCAGACCAATGTGTTCGGCCACGATGCCCCCTCGACCCCCGGCTACCGGGGAGAGATGGAAACCAATCCTGCCGTTAGCTATAACATTCAATTTCGTTCGGCCGCGCCGATTCGAAGGGCCCAGGTGCGTTCCTCCCAACTCAACTCGCACTACGACAGGATGAGCGCGGAACAAAAGGTGGCCTTTGACACCAGCGCAGCCAAGTTTTTGGCGACCTCATTTCCTGACCGCATCATCGTTTCCGTCAGTTTTCACACCAACGTCCAGAACTATGAGAGCTTGCTGCGGAACTATTGGGCGGGCCAGAGCATGGCCAAACTCAGCACAACCGTGTATCTGAATACCAACTCGGAGAAGCTGAGTCTGATCGACTACAGTTTCAAAGAAGATACATTTCAGTTCACCTTTAAGCGTCCGAAGCAACTCTCTCCGGATGAGAAACTCGGAGTTGAATTTGTTCACCCCCGAATCGGCCAAGTCACCCAACAGCGCATACTCCAGGAATTCAGCGTGAAGAAAATGCTGGTGGATGGAGAACCCGCGTTCTGATCGCGCGCGCGGGAAGCTGACGGCGGCAAACGACGCTGCGCGAATTGCGAGTCTTCTTGGCAACATTGCGATAATTGTGAGTGATCCGTGTGCTCTCCGGGCAGGATTGTTGGCCGCATAGCAGTCCTCGACCAGTGAGCCTCGTTGCCGGAGAGCACAGCGCGTACCATGAATCATGGATGAAACTTACCTACAATGCCCCGGCGCACGAGCCGCTGAAGGCTCGATAGCGGCTGATGTCCTCCTTCGAGAAGAGCCAGACGACGAAGAGGAGGAGGACGAGGATGAACAGGACGACGACGAAGATAACGATGGTGACGAGGGCTATTCGGAGTGAAGGCGCTCTGGTTCGTGCAAAGCGGCAAAGTCACGCATTGACCGCGCCCGGTGCGGTTTTTACAGTACGTACATCCGTAGCATCCACCATACAAGGAATATTGCGACCAGGGCCCCGGCGACGTGAACTACCCAGTCCCCAACTGTTTTCGGTCTCCCAAAGTTGAACATTCAGCGATGGTAGCAGGCCCAGTGCAGGCTGAGTCGGCGAACCATCCTCATTTCACTCAAAACGATTGCACAACCTGCTGCCTTCTCGTCCGAGGAGTAGTTCACCTTATACTGGAAAGAAATTGAGATCGGGTGTTGCATCCGCTTTCGATCCCGACCTGCTTTAGAGGACTTCATGGCCGCGCTCATTGATGCTATTAATGTCAAACGGAAGACGCTGTTTGAGTTTGAAAACACTCCTTTCTGCTGCCTGGAAGCAGACGTAAACACGCCTACCGCTCGCGGCGGCCAGACCCTCGTGCGCCTGAAGATGCGCAACCTTCTCACCAACGCGGTCTTTGAGAAGACATTCAAGGCAAGCGACAAATTCAAGGAACCGGACCTGGATTCGGTACAGGCTTCCTATCTGTATAGCGACGGGGATGGTTCTCATTTTCTGGACCAGGAAAGCTACGAGACCATTACCCTCAACGGTCAGATGGTGGGGGACGCATTGGACTTTCTGATCGAAGGCGCATTGATTGAGCTGCGCAAATTCAACGGCAATCCGATTGGTTTAGAGCTGCCAATATTTGTTGAGCTGGACGTTGCCTACACGGAACCTGCGGTCCGGGGCGATTCATCGGGTGGCGCGACCAAGACTGCCCGACTGGAGACCGGCCTGGAGATCCGGGTTCCCCTATTCATCAAAGAGGGGGAAAAGGTGAAAGTGTCCACGGAGACCCGCGACTTTGCGGGCAGGGCATGAGTACGTACCAGATCGCTGGCTAATCGTTCTCGAAGCTTATCAACAGCGAGTCGCAATGGTTATTTCCGTGCGCACTTGTACGGCTCGCGGCCCGAGTCATGCGGCTCGTGCCTTCGCGGAGGTCAGGCACGCCGTCACCTCCCGGAGTACCTGTTCATAATCAGCGGCTGTGGCCCGCTCCACATGAATACGAGCGCCTTTTACGCCTGCTTCTTGCGCCAGCCTCTTGAACTCACTCTGAAGAAAGATTTCCAACTGTTTCGGCGTCAAGACGGCGATGGGAACAGTAGCGGACTGCCCGGTCTCGGTCTCGATCTTCACGCAGTACGGGGATTCGGACGGTTGCGTTTCCGGATTCATGCGACACACCTCTTTAGGAAGCGACGAGAGTGGCAGGTAAAGATTCCTAGCATTTTAGCGTGCCCCGCCATTCCAGAGTGCGATATGGGGAATAGTTGGTGCACGTCGGCACCGTTGGGAATAAATCGCGGTGGCGCTCATTGGCTGCTTCGGAGTCCTGAATGGTAACGAATAGGAACAACAGCTATAGGCCGCAGGCGCTGTGTCGAAGCGCAGAGGCTTGGGATATGCGTCCGGGATACGATGTGTCGACTCCTATGCTACGGGCCAGCCGTAGCGGAGCGCGATGTTTCGCAGCCCATCCCAATTCTCACCCGTGGATCGCGCGGTAGCGGATGGAGTTGTCAGGGTCGATGTACAAACGCTGCCGAAGCTGCCGGGAGCTACCGCGTACTGCGGCGCAGTGAGGTCGCTGAGCGAAAAATCGAGAGCCAGAGCGAGATTTTGTGCAGTGGCATCGCGTACTGTAAGCGGGCGCACGTTCCAGCGCCACTCGATCATCTTCAGGATTGATGTGTGATCGTAAACGCCACTCACCACACTGCCACGCGGAGACTTGGGCGAAATTATCAGACAGGGGACACGGAACCCACGCAGTCCATCCTGGTTGCCTGCGATCGCATCAGCCGCAGGGATGGGCGCCCTGGGTGGGGGGACATGCTCGAAGAATCCACCCCACTCGTCAAAGTTAATGATCAGAACTGTGTTTCGCCAGACCGGACTCGACGTAACCGCCATGTAAACAGAGTTTAAGAACACCTCTCCGTTACGAATGTCGGCGAATGGATGATCGTCATTGGATAGCCCCTGTGACTCTCCTAAAAAACGCGGCTCCACAACCGACACGTGCGGCAAGGTGCCAGCGGCGCAATCGGCAAAGAACTGCGGGACGGGCGCGCTGATTGACAGGTATTTTGAACCCCACAATGCCAGCAGAGGGATGTCGCTGAAGTAATAGCGGCGGCTGATGCTATGGTCCGCCAGACGGTCCCAGATCGTAGGCAGAGTGGAGATCGTAGTCGAGTTATTAATCCGGTCAGTTTGCGCGGCGTGCTGGTAAATTCGATTGGGAAACGTCTCCGCCATGATTGCGGCGAAATAGTTGCTGAAGGTTGTCCATCCGGGAGCCGCTTGACCGAGAAATGCAAGGTCCGATTGCCCGTAATAGCCGATGGGAAACTGGTCTCCTACCGGCGCCCTCTTCAGAAATCCATCGCATTTTCCGCCGTCATACTCCACTCTACCGCCGCTGTAAGAATGATCAGGATCCGCATGTCCACAGCCCTGGTAATCGGTGAGGGCGTAGGTCGGATATGTATTGCCGACGGTGTCCGCAAAACTGAGGCCGGCCTGCATTCCGTTAGCGCCCGGTAGCCAACCTAGAAAATGGTCGAAGGAACGATTCTCCATGGTAACGAGAACGATGTGATCGACACCCGATTTGTTCGGCTTTGGCAGCACGCGCGATTTCGCGAAGAGCGAGCCCGCAGAGCTTAACGCTAGTGCTCCACCAGTGAGCGCTGCGGTTTTCTTTAGAAATTCTCGCCGATCGAGATTGCTTCTGGCCGAAACGTCTGAGGTCTTGCTACGTGCGCTTGGGTTGATGTTGTTGGTTTGGGACATCGTCTCCTCCGCGCCTGGTCAAAGTAGCTGGGGTGTGATGCGGCGGAAAATCTATAGGTTGCGATTTGTCCCAAGCTAATCCAAGGAAACAGTGCAACGCGTGTAATCACGATAAGTCCGCTTAACTCTCAAAATGCCTCGCGCCGCGGGTTTGAGTGCTATCGATTTGATAACCGCATGTTCGTGCACGGAATGTTTGCAAGAATAGTTGGGGCAGAGCATTCTCCAGCGGGAGGACAGCCATCCTGGGAACTGGCAAACTTTAGAAATGCAGGAGGCTTTGTCCGCAGCTATCCCTAACCGGGCGAGGCCTCAAAAGGGCCGGCGGGTGCTCCGGTCCAGAGTCACGCATTTGCTGCACGTGCAGTGAAACAGGGGGGACGCGGGCAGGGCAAGGTGCCCGCAGTTGACGCACGTGTACCAGTCGCCGCCGCTTTGCGCCAGCATCGGCTTGAAGTTGCCATGCTCCACGCAATACGGGCAGCGCACGATCTTCGACTTCTGAGCAGTTGCAAAATCCACTGCTCTTGCTGATACAGGGCAACTCTGCAACGGGCAAGCGCCAAAATACGCCAAGACTCTCGCCTTTCACCTGCACGAGGACGGGAAGCCTTGCCCAGAGCCTTATTTGCCGTTCTGAATTCCCCGATCTAGAACAGATTCCACAGGAATTGGTTGTATACCTCGTGGTGGAACTGCACTTCCTGGGCCTTTACGAATGTGCCCAGCGCGCGCGGGCAGCGGTCTGCCGAGGCCTGCTTTAGATCGGCATAGCGACCCTTCACATCGTCGCCGAAGATCATTGTGGTCCACTCCGCCTTGCGGAAGTTGTCCATGGCATCGTAGATGTTGTCTGGCAGGTAGCGCTCGGCCTGCCGCAGATTCTTGATCTTCGACGTCTCGCCATCCAATCCGGTCTTGAAGATGGAGTACATGACCATGTAGGGATTGGCGTCCGGCGCCACCGAGCGAACTTCTACCCGCATGCTCTTCTCATTGCCGATCGGAATGCGAATCATGGAGCCGCGATCGACCGCGGAAGCCTTGATCTGGTTGGGCGCTTCAAAATGCGGATCGAGGCGCCGATACGCATTCACGCTGGGATTCAGCAACAGGCAGATGTCGTTCCCGTGGGTGAGGATGCGATCCACAAACGCCCATCCCATCTTGCTGAGCTTCTCTTCGCCTTTAGGATCCCAGAACAGATTCTTCCCGTTCTCGCTGATGGAGACGTTGGTGTGCATTCCGCTCCCATTCACGCCCACCACCGGCTTGGGCAGGAACGAAGCGGTCAATCCCATGTTGGTCGCGACCTGCCGACAGATCAGCTTGTAAAGTTGGATCTGATCGGCCGCCGCCACGACTTCGCCGTATCCGTAGTTGATTTCGAACTGTGAGGGCGCAACTTCGGGGTGATCTTTCTCGTTCTGGAAGCCCATCGAGCGCTGCACTTCCGCCGTGGTATCGATAAAAGTTCGCAGAGGATCGCCGGGCAGCGAATGATAGTACCCGCCTGTGTTGACGTATTCGAACTTCAGGCTTTCGTGATAATGGCGCTCCGCATCGGAGCCCTTGAACAAGAATCCTTCAATCTCGTTGGCGGCATTGAGGGTGTACCCCTTCTTCTTGTGCAGTTCTTCAGCGTAGTTTTTCAGGACGCCGCGAATGTCGCCGGAATAGGAGGTGCCTCCCTTGTCGATGACCTCGCCGAAGACCAGCACCTTGCCCGAGCCAAACACGTCGGCGGGTGCCCAATAAAACGCGGACCAGTCGATGCCCAGGCGAAGGTCGCTCTCGCGCTGCGCTGTGAAGCCGCGAATCGACGAGCCATCGAACGTCAGATTGTCCCAGCTCTTCAGCAGGAACTTCTTGTCGTAATCGAGCATGTGCAGCCGGCCCTCGAGGTCGCTGAAGAGCACGGTCACAGCCTTGATGCGCTTCTCGTCGGTGAGATATTTGAGACGGTCTTCCTGAACCTTGTGCGCCGCGGCGCGGTTCCTGCGCTGCTCCTTTGCCTTGAGGTTAAGTTCTTCCAGCTCGTCGTAGGTCAGTGCCAGGAAATTGCGCAGTTCGTTAGCCATGGGAATGGTTCAGTCTCCTTCGCTATAGGGCGATGAATTTAGGCAAAACGTGTACGGGAAGTTGAAATGGCTGGTTTCAACAGTGCTTGGAAGTCGGAAGCATAGCGCGTAGCGAAGACATCAGCCAATCGAAAATGCTGATGCGCGGCATAAAAGGGATTTATTTCGCGACGATTTCGGGATTCGACGGAACCAGAGATGCACCCGCCCATTGATTCATGGCATGCAGATGGCCGCAATCCAGGCATCGCGTAGACGGGAATTGAGTACGGCAGTTGGGACAGACTGCGCCGGTCTGAAAAGTGTCGAACGCCTGTCCGCAGTTGGAGCACTTCCAATACTCTCCAATCGGCGGCGCCGTCTTGCAACTGGGACATTGAAACGCGTCACGGCGCGGAAGCTTGGCCATCTTCAAAAGATCTTGTGCGTGCTTCAGGCCGCCCCAGCAATTCATCAGCAGGTAGAAGGCCATGATCCCCAGCCACGCGTCGCGCGAATAAATGGCGAGTCCGATGCCTCCGACTACTCCCAGGAGTCCAACAATGGTGGCGACCAACAGGCTACGAGCTCTCCCGAGGACAAACCAAAGCAGAGAACGCAATATCTGTCCGCCATCCAGCGGATAAATAGGAAGGATGTTGAAAATCAGCAGCCAAATATTGATCCGGCGGATCATGTAAACGAGTTCGGACAAGTCCCGCGAAGCGCCGGTCGAAGCTACCTGAGAAAACAGGACGGCAAGAACTGGAATCAGCGCCACGTTCACCAGAGGCCCAGCCGCGATACTCCACAGTGTTGCTCCCGGACGCTGCGGCGGATCGACATAAGCCACGCCGCCGAGAGGCCAGAGCACGATCCGGTCGGCCTTTCCTCCAACTTGCCGGCAAGCCAGGGCATGTCCGAACTCATGCATGAGCACGATCAGGAAGAGCGCAAGATATTCGAAGACGTTCCAGGTGATCGAAGAGTAGCGTCCGGCGCGGCTTTGAATCTCGTAAACCGCAACCAGGAACCACCACCAATGCAGAAATACATCGACTCCGAAGAGTCGAAACAGGTGAATTGATCCTTTTCGGGTAGGCATGGAAGCACTAGTTTACTTGAGTCCGCACCGCCCACGTGATTACAAACGAACATGTCTGCAGGTGGGCAGGGAATTCAGGTGGGCAAGCGTTCGCAGCTCGCCCTCATGTCGCCACCTGCACAACACACGTGGGGGCGGACCCATTGGTCCGCCCCGCGGAGCCAAGCGAAGCGGTTGGGGCACGCCACTGTTTGACCAGAAACCCAGCCGGACCAATAGGTCCGGCTCTACGTGATTGGGGTGGGCCCTGGGTTTTTAGTGTCTACTGTCTGTGAGCAGACGCGCCGGCAGCGAGCTCCCGCAACGTGCTCAGGAAACCCGAGGCGGTCTTGGGATCGTCCAGTGCATCAAGGGCGATCGTGGCCGAGAACTGCGGAGACTCCGGCCGGAAGCGCACTTGCAGTACGTCCTGCTGCCGGACGGTCATCAACGTATTCAGTTCCGGGGTGGAGTCCTGTTTCCAATGCGTGCGGGTGGTCAGGATGACGGGGCCGGGTTCGTAGATGTCCCATTCGCGCTGGTCGCGTTGCCGGGCATCGACGCCGCGGCTGTGGGCGCACCAGCGATGCCGCACCACTTCAAGATGGAAGTTGGGGGAGCCTCCCAGGTCGGCCTCGAAGGTCAGCGTCTCTTTTTGCTTGTGAACGCGGCTCAGGAGCCATTGAATCGGCAGCGGCCGCGGCCGGAATTTCATGGTCACGTGTGCGTTTTCAAAGCTGCGAGAAGGGAAATGTAAACGCGCGTGCAGCCGAGAGCTGTTCAGCCAGCGAAAATCCAGGATTCGTCCCTTGCCCGCACAGGCCGACTGCACCCAGCGCAGCGCTTCGGCGCCTCGGCGGCGGTTGTAGGCGGCGAACAGCAGATACCAGATCCCCAGTGCCGCGACAGCGCAAATCACGTCAATGATTAGAAGGCGACCCACGGCGTCCTTCGCATTCGCTGTTTCTCTGATGCTGATGGTACGTCCGAGGTTGCGACATGAGCAAGGGGCCAAATCTCTCCTGGCGAAATTTTTACCGCACTCGGCCGTCATTGTGGAAATCGCGAACTCCGGCGCAATCCCGCACTTACCGATCCCTCCGTTCCGACCCGCTACTGGGTACAATGTCGCCAGCGTGATCCGCGACTTCGAGCCCGAGGATTTCGAAAGCTTATGGCGCATGGACCAGGCCTGTTTCCCGGCAGGTATTGCATATTCGAAGCAGGAATTAAAAGCCTACATTCGTCAGCGCGGGGCGTTTACCCTGGTCGCCGTCGATGACGGAGGCGGGAAAGCTCAGGGGTTCATCGTGGCCCATCGCGGGCCTACGGGTCACATCGTCACCATTGATGTGGATCCGGGGACGCGCCGCTCGGGCGTGGGCTCCGCTTTGCTGCAGTCCGCCGAAGAACGTTTGCACGCGGCCGGAAGTCGTGCTGTCGGTCTGGAAACTGCAGTGGATAACTTCGCGGCCCTGGCTTTTTATAAGCGGCACGGCTACAACGTGCTCCGCGCTTGGCCGCGATACTACTCCAATGGTGTGGACGCGCTGGTGCTGAAGAAAGACCTGAACGGCAACAGCACCTCGAAGAAATGATTTGCCCTGAGATCGCCTCTCCAGATACCTTGCCTTGCATATGAAAGTCGCGATCCAGGGGGAGTTGGGTTCTTTCAGCCATGAGGCTGCGGAACGGATGCTGCCTCGATGCACTGTGGTGCCATGTGCCCGATCGGCAGAGGTATTCGATCGGGTGGAGCGAGGCTCAGTAGAAGGGGCGGTCATCCCCATTGAGAACACCTTGGCGGGAACCGTCGCCGAGCATGCTGACCTGCTGGTTTCACGCAACGTCTTTATCCAGGCCGAATACCTGCTTCGCATCATTCACAACGTGATTGCGCCGCCAGGCGTGCAGATGCGCTCACTGCGGCGCGTCCTGTCCCATCCTGTTGCGCTCGACCAGTGCCGGGACTTCTTCCACCAGCATCCCGACATCGAGCCAGTTCCTTTCTATGACACTGCGGGAAGCGTGAAGCATATTATCGAGAACCACTTGAAAGATGCCGCAGGGATCGCCGGGCAACAGGCGGCTCGGGAGTATTCGGGAAAGATTCTGAAAGCCGGCATCGAAGACGAGAAGAGCAACTTCACTCGCTTTTTCCTCATTAGACAGCTCGGCCGAGGCCGTCGGTCACCCAGTCGTGTCTCGCAAGCACGGCGAGGCGTGGGGCACGCCGCCGCCGGAACTGATTATTGCCGGCTGATTCCCGCAGGGGCCAATAAGACTTCCATCGCGTTTAAGGTGAAGAACCTGCCCGGAGCCCTGTTCAAGTCCCTGAGCGTCTTTGCCTTGCGCGACATCAGTCTGAGCAAGATTGAATCGCGCCCCATGCGCGGGCGCCCCTGGGAGTACGTCTTTTACGTAGATTTTTTGCGCGGTGATGATGAGCCGGCGCAAAATGCGCTGCGGCACCTGGAAGAAGTGGCGGACTTTGTCAAAGTGCTGGGCGTTTACCCTGCGGCATAGATCTGGCGCAGTTTACCCCAAAATGAAACTTCAACTCCGCCATCACAAATAGTAGTGATCACGCGCACATTGAATTTGTCGCAAGGCTCCTACACTTCTCCTGATCTCTTATCGGGATCACGAAATCCTACATTGGAGGCTTTATGCGAGTTTTGCGCTTTTTGGGACTTTTAGTATGCGTGTGCAGCGTGATGGCAGTGGCTGCCGACAACAATCTGGGAATCAAGGAAGTGAACCGGGTGAAATTCGATACTCCGGTCCGGATCGCATCGGTTAACTTGCCCGCAGGCGAGTATGTGGTGCGCCACACCATGCAGGGCGACGAACATGTAATGGTGTTCCGGCGCCAGATTGGCAACGATGAATTCAAAGTGAAGTGCACTCTCGTCCCGCTGGCTGAGAAGGCACCGCAGACGCAGACCGTCTACGAAATAGCGGGCAATGACAGAATCGTGCAGGAAATGGTGTTTCGCGGCGACAAAGCTAAGCACGTTTTCGAAAAGTAGATATTTCTTATTTGGGCAACCACCCCGCGCGCTCATTTTGGCGTCGAACTCAAGCGCGCGGGATGGAGGTTCTATTTTGTAGCGGAATCTAGCCTCGAAGTTCGCGATCTGCCTGCGATCGACCAGCATGCTTCCTTTTTAGAACTTGCCAGCCAGGGTTCGCCGCGTTAGCCTCTGCACCTTAGGCACATTCCGATCCTGAGATAACGGAATAGAATCAGCACTTGGGAATCGTTCCGGCCGGTCTGAAACCTTTCCCCCTACCACAACATCTAAACTTGAGCGAGTTACACTCAAGGAGAACAATGAGCCAGCAGACGCCAGCAGAGCGCACTCCTAAGCAAAAGGAAGAAAAAGAGCAAACGGCTCTCCCGGTGCTTCCTGTCCGGGACACGGTTCTATTCCCCCATGCTGTTTTGCCACTTACGGTGGGGAGGGAAAGTTCAGTTCAACTGATCAATTCTCTTGGGGAAGATAAGACGATCATTGTTGTGGCCCAGCGCGAGGCGCGGGTGGACGCTCCTCAACCGAGCGATCTTTATACCGTTGGTACTTCCGCAGTCGTACATAAAGTCGTCAAGATGCCGAACCAGAGCCTGTTCGTCTTTGCCGAAGGTTTGGAGCGCATACGTTTAGGTGAATTTACACAATTAACTCCGTTTATGACGGCGCACTACTCCGTAATGCCGGAGGGAGCGGCGCCCATTGCAACTTCGCAAATCGAAGCCCTGCAAAGGAATGTCTTAACCTTGTTCCAGCAGATTGTAGCCGGTTCGCCGACTCTTTCTGACGAACTCTCCACGGTGGCCATGAATATCGACGAGCCCGGCCGGCTGGTGGACTTCATTGCCTCGTCGCTGCCGTCGCTTTCGACGCCGGATAAGCAGGACACGCTCGAGACTCTCGACATTCATGTGCGGCTGGAGAAGATCAACCAGCACCTGGCGAAGGAACTCGAGGTCCAGCAACTGCGGAACAAGATCCAGAGCGAAGTGCAGGATCGGGTCCAGCAGACGCAGCGCGAGTACTATCTGCGCGAGCAGATGAAGGCCATTCAGAAAGAATTGGGCGAGCAGGACGAAGGCCAACGCGACGTTGAGGATCTAAAGAAGAAGATCGAAGAAGCCGGCATGCCTGAAGAAGTCAAGAAAGAGGCTCTGAAAGAGCTGGGCCGCCTTTCCCGCATGTCTCCCATGGCTGCCGATTATTCGTTGACGCGCAACTACATCGAGTGGCTGGCGGTGCTGCCGTGGGCAAAGACCTCCGGGCAGGAGATCGAGATTCCCAAAGCCAAGGAGATTCTCGACGCCGATCACTACGATCTGGAGAAGGTCAAAGACCGCATTCTCGATTACCTGTCGGTTCGCCGGCTGAAGCCCAACATGAAGGGTCCGATCCTATGCTTTGTGGGACCTCCAGGAGTGGGCAAGACTTCGCTCGGCAAATCTATCGCCAGGGCACTCGGACGCAAGTTTGTACGGCTTTCGCTCGGCGGCGTGCACGACGAAGCGGAGATCCGCGGTCACCGGCGCACCTACATCGGTGCGTTGCCGGGGCAGATCATCCAGGGCATTCGCCGCGCCGAGACCAAGGACCCGGTCTTCATGCTCGACGAGATCGATAAAGTGGGACGCGATTTCCGCGGCGACCCGGCTTCCGCGCTGCTCGAAGCGCTGGATCCCGAACAGAACTCCTCGTTCCGCGACAACTATCTCGACGTGACCTTCGATCTTTCCAAGGTGCTCTTCATCACTACCGCGAACATGCTCGACCCTATCGCCGAGCCGTTGCGCGATCGCATGGAGATTATTGAACTGCAAGGCTACACCGAAGAAGAGAAGGTACACATCGCGTTCCGATACCTGATCCCGCGACAGATCGACGAGAACGGGATTACCGGCGAGCAGATTGAATTTCCCGAAGAGGGAGTTCGCTACGTGATCCGGCACTACACGCGCGAAGCGGGCGTGCGCAGCCTGGAACGCACCATCGGCACCATCTGCCGCAAGCAGGCGCGCCGGTTGGCTGAGGGTAAAACCGAGAAGCTGATCGTCAGCAAAGAGGTCATCCAGGAATTCCTTGGGGGCATCAAGATTCGCAGCGAAGGCGAAATTGCCGAGCGCACGGAGCGTCCGGGCGTAGCCGTAGGCCTGGCATGGACTCCCTCTGGGGGGGACGTGCTGTTCGTCGAGGCCAATGCTATGAAAGGTAAAGGCGGATTCACCATGACCGGCCAAATCGGGCAGGTCATGCAGGAGTCCATGCAAGCGGCCCTGACGTGGGTGCGGTCGAATGCGGATCGGCTGGGCGTACCCGAAGATTTCTTTGCCAGCCATGATCTCCACATTCACGTGCCCGCGGGAGCGATCCCGAAAGATGGTCCCTCAGCGGGCGTGACCATGGCGACGGCGCTGGTTTCATTGCTGACCAAGCAGCGCATCACGCCGCTGATGGCCATGACTGGAGAGATCACGCTGAGCGGAAACGTGCTGCCGGTGGGCGGTATCAAGGAGAAAGTTCTGGCCGCCAAACGTGCAGGCGTTCGCGATGTGATTCTGCCCGCGGAAAACAAGATGAACCTTCAGGAAGATCTCTCGGCCGAGCAATTGGAGAACCTCAACGTTCATTTTGTGAAAACGATCGATGAGGCTCTTGCAGTCTCTCTACCGACGGTGGAGCAGAGCACTGCGGCCAAGATGATTCCTTCCACTCCGCCGAAGGATCCGAAGCAGGATTATCAGCCGACGCAACCGGTCAAAGAGCCGGAGCCGGTACATGATCGAGTCCTGACGCAGGCGTAGATAGGTATAGATAAAAACAAAGGTTTCAAGGTTTCAAACTTTCAAAGTTTCAAAGTTCGAGCCTTGAAGCCTTTTCTTTGCCTGCACCCTGTCCCCTGAGCACTGCTCGCTGTTCTTAATCGCGAAACTGCCTCGCCGGGGAGTCGCGATCCTCGGCCGCGGTACACTGATGGGCAATGCAAGTGCGCGTGCTTTTTTTCGGTGTATTGCGAGACTTGGCGGGCAAGAGCAGCGACTCGCTGCAGTTGCCAGACGGGGGTTCGGTACGCGACATCCTCAGCCGGTACGAACGCGAAATTCCAGCGCTGAAGAAGCATCTTTCCTCCATCGCGCTCGCTGTCAATGAGCAGTACGCATCGCCTGACACCAAACTGAAAGCTAATGACGAGATCGCGCTCCTTCCCCCAGTCAGTGGAGGAGCCGAGTCGCCCGCCATCGCTCGCCACTACGCGTCCATTACTCGCGACACCATCAATACGGAGCAGGTTGTGGACTCCTTGAAGCGCGGCGAGGATGGCGCGGCTCTGGCTTTCGAAGGAATCGTGCGCAACCAAACACGCGGACGCAAGACGCTCTACCTGGATTACGAAGCGTACGAACCCATGGCGCTGCAGGAAATGGAGGCGCTGGCCAGCGAGGCGCTGTCGAAATTCCAGGTTCGCGATGTAGCCATCGTGCACCGCCTGGGCCGCCTGCAGATCGGCGAAACCAGCGTGCTGATCGCGGTCGCATCGGCGCACCGCGCGGCCGCATTCGACGCTTGCCGCTGGCTGATTGATACTCTCAAGCGCAGAGTCCCCATCTGGAAGAAGGAGTACTTCGAAGACGGCGCCGTGTGGGCCGACGGCGATGCCTTCCCGCCAGAAATTCCCCGGGCGAATTCGTGACCTCAGGCAGCCCAGACGGGCGCACCGCATCTAACAGAACGGCCTCGGCTGATCCGCATCAAGCGTACAAATTCGCAAAGGTATAATTCAGCCCTCGATGAGAAAATTCATTCCGACTCTGCTCCTGGGCCTCTTGCCTCTCTCGGTCTCCGGCTTACAGGGGCAGCAGACGTCCAGCGCGCCAGCGCAAAAACCGTCGGAGAGCCAGTCATCCACCACTCTGAAAGTTGATGTCAACCTGGTCAACGTGTTTGTGACCGTCACAGACACCAAAGGTTCGCCAGTCGGTGGTCTGACGAAGGACAATTTCATTCTCGAAGAAGATGGCCAGCAGCAGAAGATATCCGTCTTCGATAAGGAATCCGCGGTTCCGCTCTCAATTGCGCTCGCTATCGACACCAGCCTGAGCACGCGCCGCGACCTGCCCCTGGAGCAGGCCTCAGCCAAACACTTCGTTCATACCATCCTCCGGCCGGTCGACGCCATTTCCGTTTACGCCTTCAGCGAAGTCGTGCAGGAGACCACGCATGGCTATGTCTCCGATCTCAAGCATGTGGATGATGGCATCGATCACATCCGGGTCGGGGCTGCCACTGCGCTTTACGACGCCGTCTACCTGGCCTCCCGGTCGCTCGACCACCGCAAAGGACGCAAGGTGATGGTACTGATCACAGATGGTGGCGATACCATCAGCAAGGTCGATTATAAGGAAGCGCTCCGCGCGGCTGAAGAAGCCGAGGCCATCGTCTATTCCATTATCATCGTTCCCATCGAGAGCAGTGCAGGACGCGAAACCGGCGGCGAACACGCGCTGATTCAACTTTCCGAAGATACGGGAGGAAAGTACTACTACGCGACCTCCATTGGGCAACTGGACGAGGCGTTCCGTAAAATAAGCGACGAACTGCGGACGCAATATCTTCTCGCGTATTATCCATCGCAGCGCACCTCGTTTTCCGAATTTCGTCGTATCGAGGTCAAAGTGACCGGGGTGCCGGACGCGTCGGCTTACCATGTGCGCCATCGCGCGGGATATTACACTATCAAGTCAGAGTTCTGAGACTCAACCAGCAGTCCCAGCTTGGGGCCTGTTATGTCGGCCCGCAGAAGCACTGCAATACAGCTGTCAACAAGACTTTATCCTCGGAAGGTGGGTGAATTGAACTGCATATTCTCCAGATTCGGTCGTCAGCGATTCAGCAGGGTGGCGGTGGCTCTGTTTTTTCTAGCGATCGCAAGCCTTATCGCTACGGCCCAGACCAGTTCCACTGGCAGCATCGTGGGCACGGTGACGGATCAATCCGGTGCGGTTGTCTCCGGAGCTAAAGTTACGATCACGAATCTCGGCACGAATCAGACCGCGATTTTCACAACGACTTCGTCCGGACTGTACTATGCCGGTCCCCTTGTTCCCGGTCGCTACAAGGTCAACGTTGAGGCAAACGGCTTAAAAACACCGGAACTGGTGCTTACGGTCCAGGTGGGTGT
>Ga0209059_1000608_pt1 | contig 16386 bp, 34 predicted proteins | sample GraSoiAngelo_151_FD_186165 | JGI IMG/M metagenome (GOLD analysis project Ga0209059, IMG submission 186165) | Grasslands soil microbial communities from the Angelo Coastal Reserve, California, USA - 14_1009_12_20cm (SPAdes) (version 2) | ecosystem: Environmental > Terrestrial > Soil > Grasslands ...
GGCAGCACCGACTCCACGTCGTACTCGACGCCGTGGAGCTCGAACCGCTGCCCGACCTCCATGAACTTGCCGGCCAGCGGCGTCCCCTTCGGCCAGCGCGGGTGCTTCTCGGGCGCCCAGTACGCGCCCTCCTCCAGCGAGGTCGCCTCCATCAGCGGCGCGAGCTCGTCGGCGTAGTCCTCCAGCCCGAGCGCCTCCAGGATCGCGCGCACCTTCGTCGCCGCGGCCGCCTGCTCGACCTGATCGTCCGGGCTGCACTCGCCGACGACGGCCGGTGCGAAAGTCAGCGGCCCTTCCTTGCGGGGGCGCGTCGTCAGGTCGAGGGCCACGAGCGCACAGGCTACGAGCACCGCAGGACGACGAAGGCCCCGATCACCTTGCGGAGTTCGGGGCCCTCGTAGTTCCCGGAGCCAGATCCCTCCTCTGCTCCAGGCCCCCTCCGCGAGCAGGCCCGCGTCGGGTATTCCAGCTTCCCGCCGCCGCCGAGTCTCCGAGGAGATCCGATGGGGCGGGACTGGCGCATCTTACAGCGTGCGCTCCCGCTGTCAAACCGCGCTAGGGCTTGGCGACCCAGACCACGACGAGGGTGTCGCCCGTCGTCACGACCGACGTCACCTGAATGTTCCCGGCCGACGTGATCGTCGCCGCGACCTTCGACACGCCCTGCACCTTGTTCCCGGTGGCCGACGTGCCCGTGTCCGGCTCCACGTCGAAGCGGAGCACGGCGACGAGCTGGTCGTTCGTGTCGATGCCCGCGACCGCGATGTTCGTCGCCGAGCCCGCGCCGGCGACCACGTCCACGTGGAGGCCACCGAGGATCGACTGGAGCTCGTCGAGGACCGCCTTCAGCGCCTCCGACTCGCCCTCGGCGAGACCGGCGACCGCCGCTGATGTGCTCTGCATCGTGCGTCCCCTTTCGAGAGGAATAAGCGTTCGTCTGCTCGGGCCACGATAGGCCCGACCCCGGACGGCCTACGCCGCCGCCGCGTCGATCAGCGGCCCCATCTTCTTGCGCGCCGACGCGATGATCTGGCAGACGCGCGACTCCGAGACGCCGAGGATCTTGCCGACCTCGACCTGCGTCAGGTCCTCGAAGAAGTGGAGGTACACCGCGAACCTGTGCCGCTCCGGGAGCGCCGCCATCGCGCGGCCGACGACCGTCTCGTCCAGCACCGCGCCGTACACGAGCTCGGCCGCGCCGTCCTCGATCAGGTCGAGCATCTCGGAGTCCTCGTCGTCGTTCATCACCGACTTGTTCAGCGACAGCGTCGGCTGGTCGCCCGCGAGCCACCGCTTCCGCTTGACCCCCGTCACGCGGCCCGAGCGGAGCTCGTCCTCCAGAGCGCGCGCACACGCGACCGCGATCAGCCCGTCGAGGTCGTAGGTCGGTCGGTCGTCGCGGAGCACCTTCCACGCCGCGATCGTCGCGACCTGACGCGCCTCGTCGATGTCCATCCTGTACCCGCGGTTCCCGGCGAAGCGCCACGCGACCCTCGAGATCAGCACGCGCTTCTCGGCCAGCTTCTCGACGATGGGGTCCACAGGCGCCACCCCCCAAAAGGGTGACGCCGCTCTCGGATGGAGCCGGCGGGAATCGAACCCGCGTCCGCCGAAGACGCCTGCACGCACCGTGTTACAGCTTCCCGCGAGCGTTACGGTCGAGGCTCGCGGATCACCGGCTCGTCTCTCCGGGCCGTCACGCGGGAACCCTGCCGCGTCCTGTCGCTTCTTGGTTCTGGCTAGGCGACGGCCAGCTCGCGATCTGCGGCCCACTCTGCGGGGAACGTCAGATCCGAGGCGGAACGATCCATGTTCTTCGCACTTGCTTTCGTTCACCGGCCCGTGAGGTGGGCAAGTCCGCTGCGGTCTCGTGCTTCTTCCTTCAACGTCGAAGCCATGGCGGCCCCTAGTGCACTCGCGAGCATGGACCCTGCGGTCGACCCCGCGAGTACGGTTGAACCATAGAGGACGTGGCGGGCGGACGCGCGCCACCCGGGTTACGGGTACCCCCCGCAACGCCCGCCCGCCCGTGATCGGAGGGGACTACTTCTTCGTCTGCTTTGAGAGAGCGTCCTGGAGCCGCAGGTCCTCGACGCTCGGCACGACCACCGACGGCGGAGCCCCCGGCAGCATCGCGTCGGCCCGCTCGGTGTGGACGTGCTGCTCCGCGTCGAGCTTCTCGTCCTTCGGCGGCTCGGGGGCCGTCGACGGCGTGAGCGCCGGGGCGACGACGGGCGCGCCCTTGAGCGTGCCGTCGGCCTCCGCGCCCTCGGCGACGGCCTGCGACTTCGCGGGCGCGGTCTTCCTCGCCGCGGCGGTCTTCTTCTTGGAGGAGGAACGCTTGCTTGCCGACTTGTTCTTCGTTCCGGCCACGAAGGGCCTCCTTTCGTCGGACGCCCCGTACCTACCCGCGGCGTCGATCGCCTAACCAGGTTCCCCCCGAAGGGTGATTGAGGAGTCGGTCGGCATACCGATGATGCGAGGATGAAGCCGCAACCGAACTGTCCCTGCCACGACCTACGCCCGAGCGACGCCGCCGCTACGGAGCGCATGACGCACAGGAGCGCCGCCGAAGGCGAGCGCGTCTGCAAGCTGTGCCACCGCGTCATCTACTCCGCCGCCTGGCTCCCTCCGCGCGTGGCAGACGCCGCCGCGATGAGCTGGGCTAGCTAACCGCGCTCGGCGGAGAGCAGGAACTCCGCCTCCACGAACCCGAGGTGCCCGAGCTCGCGCTCCGGGTGCGGGTCCCACGCGACGCGGTCGCCCTGCATCACCACCGTGTGCAGGCCGCGCTCGCCGTCGGCCTCGATGATCCGCGGCGACACGACCGACGCGATCCAGTACGCGGGCCCCGGGATCGTCGGGTGGTAGTCGATCTTCTGCCCGCCCCACCGCAGCCGCGGCGACTCGCCCTGCTCGCCCCATATCCCGAGCCGCCACATCGTCCAGCCGCGCGCGCGCAGGAACCCGTTCATCACGTTCCAGCCCGACGGCACCTCGCCGTCCTGCTCCATCTGGAACGCGTTCGGCACCTCCTCGTACGGCAGCTCCAGCACCGACGCGACGCAGCACCGCCAGCAGTCGCCGACCCTGCCGCGCTCCGCGTCGTACGGGTCGCGCTGCTCGACCGGGATCACTCCCAGCGTCCCCCGAGCAGCTGCGGCCACGCGACGAGCTTCGAGTCGGACGAGTCGCCCGGCCTGCAGCGGATGATGTTCGTCTCGAACTGCTTGAACTTCGTGCCCTCCGCGCTCATCCAGTCGCGGTACTCCAGGTAGTTCGGCGCGCGCCCCCACGCCGAGTCGGAGCGGTGCGCGCCGCGGAGCACGGAGTTGTTCACACCGACCAGCCACGCGCGCAGCGAGCCCTGCGCGTCCGACCCGTCGCCCGCGCGCAGGTCGGTCTTGAGCACCGGCGCTATCAGGTCGTCGAGCTCGTCCCACGCCGCGTGCCACGCCGTCGGCATCGCCTCGTCGACCGCGGCCGACAGGGCCTCCCCGGCCAGCCCGTCGAAGTCGCGCCGCACGCGCACCAGCCGGCGCTCCTTCGCGAGCTCCTGGATCCGCGCGAGCGCGCCGGACGGGAACGGGTCGAGCGTCTCGTTGAACACGATCAGCCCCTTCGCCGGGTCGGCCCAGCGGGCGCGCACCCTGCCGCACCCGCACTCGCGGATCGGCGCGAAGCGATCGTCCTGCGGCATCCCGATCAGGTCGCCGCACCCTCCGCAGTAGAGCGCCTTCAATCCGCGAAGCCTCCGACGACTCCGCCGAGCGCGACGCGCGGGCCGTCCCGCTGCGACAGCGGCTCGTCGGGGTCGTACAGGTCGAACTGGAAGTCGACGGGCATCCCCGTCATCTGGCGGCCGAGCTCCGCGAACGCGAGCGTGACCGCGGTGCGCCGCCGGCCGGTCGGCATCGAGTTCACCTTCGAGTTCTCCTGCATCGCGTCGAAGTAGTTCGGCTCCGTCGCCGCCTCGTGGTTCGGGGAGCTGGAGCGCCACCCCTCGCCGACCCACCGCTCGTACTGGTCGGCCGTGACCATCAGCCGCACGTCCACGTCGCGCCACTCCTTCCCCCGGGCGGCGGAGCCGACGAGGTACGGGATCGCGCCGGGGAACGCGTCGCGCACGAGCCGGCCGAACAGGGTCAGCGTGATCCAGCCCGGCATCCCGACGCCGACGTGCGCGGGCGGGCGCTTCTGCCGCTCCTCCTCGGTCAGCTCGGGCGGCTCCGGCTCCGCGTCGTCCTCGGGGTCTTCGCGGTAGAACTGGTCGATCGCCGCGCGGTCGTCCTCCTCGCCGCGCCACCACCACAGCCCGTGCTTCGAGTGGCCGCCGAGGCCCTCGCCCTCCTCCAGGATCATCGGCTCGGTCACGAGCACGCGCAGCTCGACCGCGAGGCGGTAGTGCAGCCCGTCGTCGATGTAGCGGTCGCCCTCCTGCTCCGGGTGCATCGCCGCGCACACGACCTCGCCGCTCGCGCGGACGCGGACGGCCACCTAGCGCCGCCTCGTCTGGCGCACGTGGCGCACCGCCGCCGACACGGGCTGCCGACCGGCGCGCGTCGTGCGCGGCGAGACCGTCAGCCGCGGCGCGCGGTGCCGCAGCGCGGCGGGCTCGAGAACGACCTCCCAGCGGCGGGCGCGCGCGAGGTTGATCTGCGCGACGGCGCGCGGCGACAGCGCGGGCTCCCGGAGCACGGGCGCGACGTAGTTCCACTGGCCGTAGCCCGGCGTCCACCACGTGCTCGTGTCGACCCACGTCGCGCGGTTCGTCGCCACGTCCACCGCGAAATAGAGCGCCTGCGTGGAGGGGAACGCGACCGCGGCCACTACGAGCCGGGCCTTCGGCACCAGCACCACGGGCAGTTCACGAGCCAGCCCGGGTTCTCGTGCGCCATCGTCAGCCCGTCCGCGACGACCTCGCCGGGGCAGTCGCACTCCCACGTGTCGTCCGCGCGCCCCTCGAACGGCGGCCTCGTCCCCGCGCCGGTCCCGCCCTGCACGTGCACGTGCGGCGCGCTCAGGGCAGCGCCGCCGCGATCTCGTCGGCCAGGTCGTCGAACTGCTTGCGGAGGATCGTGTAGACCGCCCAGCACGTCACCGCCCCGACCAGCAGCCGCCTCACGACAGCGCGCCCGGGCCCGCGAGCGCGTGCGGGTTCGCGCGGAACCGCCAGCGCCAGTACGCGCGGATCCGCTTCCTCACGAGCGCCAGGCCTCCGCACCGTCGCGGCGCCGAGGGAACTGCGCGACCGTCCTCTGCTCCTTGAGCGGCCTGCCGCAGCGCGAGCAGGCGTGCCGCACCATCATCCGCGTCTTCGCGCCGACGGCCTCCTCGCGGTGGAGCAGCGTCGGCTCCTCGTGGCCGCGGAACAGGCACGTGAGCGCGTCGCGCACGAACCGCAGGTACGGCCGCCACGGCGCGCCCTTCGGCTTGCGGTGGTCCCACACCGTGGCCGCGCGCTGGCGGACTCCTTCAGGCGGGAACTGCCTGCTAATACGCCGGATGCCGGAGCGCCAGGCGGCCCCAGACCAGACGGCAGGAAGGGCTCTCGACGCGCGGGAGAACACGGTCACGAGCGAGAGGCTACGCCGCCGCTCGGACGGCGCAGCACCAGAGGACGCTCGCTTCGCTCCGCCCGGCGCTACCCGGGCCTCCACGCACGCGCGATCGTCAGAGCGTGCGGACGAGGCTACGCCGCGCGCCGGACGCCCACACCGTGGCGGCTCTCCAGCCTATTTCGCAGCTCCGGAGAATGTGGCGATTAGCAGGGCGGATGCTGTGGACACGAGCTCCCAGTCATCCGGCGGGGAGAGGGGGTCTAGATCGCCCCGAACTGGCCGCGCTCGACCAGGAACCGCAGGTCGCCGCCCGCGTCGATCCACCGCTCGATCGCCAGCTTCGCCCCGGCGAGCTCGGCCCGCGGCGACCGCAGCCCCGCGCTCGACGCGAGCATGTCCGCGAACCCGGCACCGTGGCCGGGCGAGCCGCCCGACAGCGACGGCGACCGCGCGAACGTCTGCATCATCCGCACGAGGAGGAAGTGCGTGTTGCCGTGCCCGGTGCGGCACCAGTCGAACGTGCGCGCGTCCCACAGCACGAGGCCCTGATGGTCGGGCGAGCGTCCCTGGTTCGGCCACGGCGTCTCGGGCTGCCAGAGCGCCTGCCACGCCTGCGGGACGACGTGGTGCGACTCGGAGTAGAGCGCCTTCGGCGCGTGCGTCCTGTGGCCCTGGCACGGCCGCGGCGACGACTTCGGGCCGATCGCCGCGGCGAAGAACCGCTCGGTCTCGAGCCGCGCGGGCTTCGTGAGGTCGTCGTAGAGGCTCCCCGGGCCCGTGTCGAGCTCGTCGGTCACTGGACGATCCCCGCCCGCGCCGGGTACGGCTCGGGGACGTAGCCGTCGGCCACGAGGTTGAACGCGTCGCGGCCGTGGTGCGCCGCGAGCGCCATCGCCCACGCGTGGAGGCGGCGCTGCGTGCCCCTCCCGAGCCACGTGAGCCGCCGTCGCGCCTCGGACGCCCGCTGCCCCGACCCGAACTCGGCCAGGAGCACGTCGCCGTGCAGGGAGCAGTAGCGGTCGGCCTTCGCGTGCGCCATGTTCCCGCAGCGCCGGGCCGCGCAGCGGTGGTGGCCCCCGAGGACAGGCGAGAGCGCCAGCCGCATCAGCCAGCCGGCGATCGTCCAGGAGGAGGGCTCGCGGCTCATCGGCCGAGTCTGCGCTTCGCGCCGGACGGATTCCAGGTGCTCGTCGAGCTGGCCGACGGGCCGATCGACACCCGGAGCTGCGTGTCTTGGAGGGCCCGAGCGAACGGGTGGTCGTCCGGGATCTCGACCTCCAGGATCAGCGTCCGCCCGCTCACCCGCACCGACACGACCGTCCCGGCGTCGCCCCGCCCGAGCTCCACCTCGTCCCCGACCTCGATCTCCACCTCCGCGTCCGGCGGGATCGCGGCGCGCAGCGTGACGATCACCGCCGCACCGCGACCGTGAGCAGCGCCGACCACGACTCGCCCGACTGGAACGCCCGCGCGCAGCACAGGCAGTCGGGCAGCCCGTAGCCGCCCTCCCAGCCGTGGAACATGAGGCCGACCTGCGGCTCCTTCGGCCGCTTCGCGACCTCCCAGTTCCGCGTCAGCGACTTGCCGGGCCCCTGCAAGCAGTAGGCCGGGCACGGCTCCGGGAAGAACGACGGCCTGCCGTTCGCGGCGACGGCCCACGCGTCGAGGCCGAACTCCGACCCCGCCCACGGCCTCCCGGCCGACAGGCGGTCGGCGGCCTGCGCGCGCACGTCGAGGTTCCAGCCCTTCGCGTTCAGGCGCAGCGTGTCCCGCTTCGCGTGGCCCAACTGGAGCGTCTTCTTCGTCGGATCGCCGATCTGCAGCGCGTGGTGGATGCCGAGCCGCTTCCCCGCCGCGTCGAGCACGTCGAGGCCGTCGAAGACCGCGCCGCCTCCGACCTTCGGAGCCACGCCGACCAGCAGCTTCGGCTCCTTCACGTACGCCGCCGGCCCGGAGTCCGCGCCGTCGGGGAGCTGCGTCAGCGTCACCATCACCCGCAGCGCGTCGTCGGTGACCGCGTAGGCGTACGACGCGAGCATCACCCGCTTGCCGTCCGCCGCCGAGTAGCGGTCGACGAAGTCGACCTCCACCTTCAACTGCGCGCGCGCCGCGTCGCCCGACAGGTGCGTCACGCGCGCGTCGGCAACGCCGAACGGGTCGGGGTCCTCCGCGATGCGGTGCGACGCGAAGTCCCACCCCTTGTTCCAGATGTTCGGGTCGTCGCCGGGGATCGCGCGGAAGTGGTGCCAGCCGACCCCGCCGATCCCCTGCCAGCGCGGGTCGTTGCCCGACGTCCCGACCGGCGTCGTGTCGGCCTCGCACAGCCGGGTGCCGTCGCGCAGCAGGGCGCGGCCGACGTAGCCCGGCCCGACGGTGCCCTTGAGCCCGGGGTACGGCTTCGTCCACACCGTCCAGGAGCCCGCCCTGTTCGCGAGCACGACGCGGTCGGCGTACCGCTGGAACGAGACGCTCAGAGCCGGAAGTCCCAGCTCGGGACGTACGGGGCGACGTGCTCCAGCCCCGCCATGATCTCCTTGTGGTCGCGCACCTGCGCGCGGTGGTCGGCCGTCATCGCCGCCACCTGCACGCGGTCGGCGTCGGCGCGCTCGTACGCCGGGTTGACCTCGCGCTTCATCCGCTTCTCGTTGATGCGGCCCTGCGCGATGCCGCGGTGGAACTGGCGCGGGCGCTTCTGGTCCTTGCCCTTCTGCGGCTTGCTCGCCACGTCACGGCCCGCCTGCCGGGTACGTGACCTCGCCGCAGTAGCAGCGGCCGACGCCGCAGTCGTCGCCCTCATACTCGTGGCCGCGCGCCGCACACTGCTCCTCGACCGTCGGGTCGCCCTGCGACTGGTCGTAGAAGCCCATCCGCTCGCGCATGTAGTCGTCCTCGCTCGCGAACACGAGCCCGCTGTCGGGGTCGCGGTACGTCACGCGCGCACGGGCTCGGTCTCGGGCACCTCGACCGGCGCGGGCTCGCGGAACGGGTCCTCGAGCGGCTCCGTCACGTACGGCTCGTCAGGAGTCCCCGTGTCCAACTGCGGCCTCCTCCAGGTCGACGGGACGCGACATGCGGGCGAGGCTAACAGGCACGCCGTACGCCGCCCCGAGCGGCGCCGCCCACCTCCAGTGCTCGTACGGCACGAACAGCTCCAGGATGCGCGCGCGCGACGCGCGGTGCGCCTTCTCGCCCGGCTGGATCCGCCCGGCGAGCGCGACCTTCGCGACGACGATCGCCATGCCGTCCTCCGCGTAGTTCTGATTCACCAGCTCCTTCCACGACACCGCCGCGTACACCCCGCACTGGCACGCGCTGCCGGGGATCGGGTCGTCGCTCTCCGGGCGCGCGTGCTTGCTTGAGCAGCGCGCGCGGAACCACTGGCCCGTCGGCCAGCACCGCTCGACCATCGGCCGCGAGTGGTTGAACGAGAACAGCCGCGGGATCGCGGGCGGACCGGCGACGCGCAGCGCCTTCCACGCGACCGTCTCCCCGATGCGGAGCTCGTCCCTCACGCGAACGGGTGCGACTCCGGGAGCCGCCAGAGCTCGCCGTCCTCGGTGTCCTCGACCACCACGCCGATCAGCTCCGCCGCGCGCATCAGCGGGGCCTCGCCGACGCCGAGCCGCATCGCGTCCTCCAGCACGTCGTTCCCCGGCCGGCCTCCCATCCGCAGGTAGCCCGACACCCACTCGGCCGCCGCGGCGATCCAGCCGCGGTCGCGGTCCTCGTCCACGCGCCCGCTCAGGATCGCGTCGGCGGTCACCGGGGACGCCTCGTCCGACAGCGTCAGGATCGGCAGGCGCGCGTCGTACCCGTCGGCCTGCACCCGGCGCGTCTCCAGCTTGTACGCGACCGACCGCGGCGTCCGGCGCACGTTCACCTTCACCGGGGCGAGCACCCGCTCCGTCTCGGGCGCGCCGGGGTTCGGCCCGAACACGTACACCGCCCGAGCCGTGCCGAGCGCCCCGCCGGTCGCCCCCGCGATCCTGTCCATAGCCGACATGCCCGAGCTCGACCGCTTCGTCGTGTGGTGGACGCCGAGGATCGCGCAGCCCGCCCGCCGCGCCGCCTGCACCAGCGGCAGCAGGGCCTCGCGCGTCGGCGGGATGTGCGCCGCGAGCGGGTCGAGGATCAGCAGGCGCGCCGCCAGGTCCTCGACCATGTTCGACAGCTCGACCACGTCGCGTCCGTGCCCGAGCCGCGCGCCGAACAGCGTCACGTTGTGCATGTTCGCGCGCGCCGCCATCAGCCGCGGGATCTGCACCTCCTCGCGCGGGTCCTCCAGGTTCGACTTCACGACCTGCCCGCCGCTCCTCGAGACCTCCGCCGCGATCAGCGCCGCGAGCACCGACTTCGACGAGCCCGGCACCCCCGCTATCAGCGAGAGCATCCCCGCGGGGATCAGCTCCCGCCAGACCCACCGCACCGCCCTCGGCTTGAGGAGGTGCGCGTCCGTCGCCTCGACGTGGTCCACCTACGCCGCCTTCCGCTTGCGGTTCCTGCCGCCGCGCGTCCGGCGCAGCTGCGGCATCATCACAAGCTGCTCGTCCGAGAGCGTGTCGGCGATCGACTGCTCCAGCGCGTCCGCGCGCGACAGGTTCGGCACGTCGTCGCGCACGAGCGACAGCACCTCGCGCGCCACCTCGGGCGGCACGTCCCACAGCCCGAGCCTGCCCTTGCACGGCACCGGGCGGAACAGCGGGCGCACCGCCGCGACCGCCCACGCCCACCGCGTCCTGCCCTTCTCGTCGCGCGGGCGGAAGTCCCCGAACGCCGCCTCCGCGTCGTCGCGGCCGAGCAGGCGCTGCGCGCGCGGAGAGAACACCGTGTCGCCGCACCGCCAGAACCCGACGACCTCGCAGAGCGCGAGGATCGCGCCGCGCGGCACCGGGTTCCCGCCGGACACCCGCGACTGCATCGGCCCGTACCCGTGACGGGCGAGCGCCTCCCTGAAGTGCGGGGCCGTCTGGCGCCCGCGCTCCGACGCCGGCATGAACGCCGACGCGTGGATCGCGACCGTCTCCTCCCGGAGCTCGCGCGGGTGCCAGCAGCGCGTCTCGTACCGCTTCTCCCCCGTCGCGAGCAGCGTCGCGTACAGCGGCGTCAACGACAGCGCCTTCACGCGCGGCGCTCCGCGGCGATCGACCGCACGATGATCTTGTCGTGGCGCAGCGCGGAGATCAGCCGGGCGAACGCGACGCGCGCCGTCAGCCCAGTGCAGCGCAGCACTTCGTCGGGCTCGGAGGCCCGCGACCACTCCACGGTGTACCTCACCCGCTCAGCTTCCTAGCGCGCACGAGCGCGGCCGGGCGACACGACGGGCCCTGCGGCGACGACACGAGCACGTACGCGTCGTTCCAGGGCGCGCTGCCCTCGACCGTGATCCCCTCGAACGCGAAGCCGACCAGGTCCGCGTTGCGGTCCTCGGCCTCCTCCTCCGCGATCAGCCCGAGCTGCTCGCTCACCACTGCACCGCCTGCGACCGCTCGACCTCGACCAGCGCGCCGAAGCCGCGCAGCATCCGCGCGCGCCGCTCGGCCCCCGGCGCGGACAGGAAGTGCTTCCGCTGCAACAGCCTCGGCCAGGAGAACGTCGGCGCGTTCCGCGCGCCCGTGTCCTGCTCGTACTCCTCCCACCCGTGCTCCTCGCACCACTCGATCCACGAGTCGGGCTCCCAGCCCGGCGCGTCCGAGCACGGGGGCAGCGTCACCGCCAGCCGATACACGTAGACGGCCCTCACGCCCGGCCGCCGCGGACGAACCAGCCGTCCGGCCCGATCGAGTCGTCCACGTACACCGACGACGGGCTCGGTATCCCGCGCATCGTCCCGGTCACGTGCTCGTACGCGCCCTCCAGGATCTCGCGCCCGACGCTCGCGAGCGCCTCCGAGCCGACGACGAGCTCGTCCATGACCCAGCGGCGCACGTCGCCCTCCGTGAGCGCGACCGCCAGCGAGTCCGCGTCGAGCGGGCCCCTGCCCTTGACGCAGAGCCTCACCGCGCTCGTCAGCGGCCGCGCGTTGTGCTCGGTCACGCGGGCCTCACGCTGTCCGGGTCGAGGCGCGCGTACACGACCTCGCCGTCGACGCGCTCGTCCGTCGCGACCACGAACACGTTGCCGAGGAACGCCCCGTCGATGTCGGCCTGGATAGCGTCGGTGCCGCTCATCAGCACGCCCTCGTAGCGGAGGTACGGCGGCGGCTCGAACGCGAACGTCTCGCGCAGCGCCGGGTCGGTGCGCCAGCTACCCATAGAGCACCCACTCCAGCAGCCGGCGCGCGCGGCCGACCGGCGCGACCTCCGGCCAGCCCTCGTCGTCCCACTCCGCGATGTCGTCGGGGCCGCGCAGCTCCGCCAGCGTCGGCATCGGCCGACCCGCGGGCGCGTCGAACGCCTCCGCGATCGCGTCGTGCATCCCCACGAACCGCACCGCCGTCGCGAGGTAGCCGTCGCGGAACTCGTCGAAGTCCGGGCGCGCCTGCACCCGGAACAGCACCGCGCCGTCGTCGCCGCGCAGCGTGAGCGGGTTCAGCACTCGGGCACCAGCCCGGCGTCCGCGACGGCCCGGTCGAGCTCCTCGCAGCACATCGCCCTCACGAGCGCGATGTCGCGCGCCGCGGCGATCGAGTCCGACAGCTGCACCCGCAGCGCCTCCACCTGTTCGGCGTCGCTCAAGCCCTCAGACCTCGTACACGTGGAGGATCGACCGCGGCCCGCTCACCGAGAACGAGCCGACGTAGCGCCCGCCGCGCACCGGGTCGGCGTCGCGCACCACCCGGAACTCGCGCTCCTCCGTGCGGTGTCCGCGGTCGGTGTCGCCCATCTCGACCACGAGCGCCGGGTGCGTGCCGAACGTGTTCGGCACGAGCGCGACCGCCTCCGCCGCCGGCCCGCACGGCACCCGGAAGATGCCGGGCGTGATCGGCACGGAGAACGAGCGCACCGTCTTCGCCGTCACTGGCCCGCCCGCTTCCACTCGTCCGTGCTGCGGAGCGCGAGGAGGTCCTGGAACGTGAGCGCGTCGCGGTCCTTGCCGTTCCGCTCGCACCACGCCGTCACGACCTCGTCGCGCGCGCGGATGATCCGCGCCGTGTCCTCGTCGACGCCCGCGAGCAGCATGTCGCGCGTCTCGTCCAGGCTCACGTGTCCCACCGCTCCGCGACCTGCCCCAGCAGCTCCCGCGTCAGCGCGAGCTCGAGAGCCGCGTGCTCGACCGCGAGCGCCGTCGCGAGCTGGGCGCGCACCGCCAGCACCGCCAGCGGGTCGTGGTCGCCGTCCCTCTCCATCAGCCCGAGGATCTCGTCGAGGCCGGCGATCAGCGTCGCCGTGCCCTCGGGCTCGATCCGGGGCCCATCCACCTGAACCGCGCGATGTTCGTCCGCGCTCATACGCCTGCACCTCCACCTGGTCGGGTCGTCCCCGTATCTAACAGCGTTCGCCGGACGGCGTCTACTCGGGCGCGGGAGTTCCTACCGCAAACTGCACAGAAGTCGCGTCCGGGTACATCACCACGTCCACGCTCACCTGCATCACGCCGTCGCCGTCGACGTAGTGCGACAGCTTCGCGTCGCGGACCTTCGCCACGGGCAGGCCGCCGAAGTCCGCGACGACCGCCTTCCTGACCGGGTCCTTCATCATGTTCACCGACTCGATCAGCCGCTCCATGCGCTGCACCGCCTCCCGGTTCGCGGCGTACTCGCGCGGCAGCTTCACGTCGTGCATCGCGACGAGCTCGCGAAACGCCTGAGCACCCCGCTCGAAGTCCTCCGGCGTCGCCGGCAGCTCCACGTCCTCCAGCAGGTACGGCTTCGCGCGCTCGTAGAGCGCGTGGTACCGCTCGCGCAGCTCGTCGCTCGGGCGCGTCGGGCCCGCGCAGATCATCCTGTCCAGCACGTCCTCGATCGCGTGCTCGACGTACTCGTCGTCCCACTTCTCGGGCCTCGCGGCCGTCTCGCTCTCGACGATGATCGCCTCCCACACGTCGAGCATCGCCGCGAACCCGGCGTCGTACAGCTCGCGGTCCATCAGCGCCCCTCCCCCTCTCGCAGCACCTTGTCGATCGCGTCGGCGGCCTGCCGCTTGACCATCGCGATCGTCGCGAGCCGCTCCGCCGCCTCCCACTCGATCCCGACGTGGCGGCGCATCACCGCGTTCGCCTCGATCAGCGTGTCCGCCTCCTCGCGCAGCTCGATCCCGACCGCGCCGATCAGGATGATGGCGCGCTCCATCCGCGAGTGCTCCGCCGCGAGCAGCGTCGCCCGCTCCTCCGCCTCCTCCGCCCTCGACGCCCGGCCGGTCAGGTGGCGGATCACCGCGTCGCGCAGCGCCTCCACGCCGCCGTCGACGTTCATCTCGACCCACGCCCGCGCCGACGACCCCTCCTGCCTGACGAGGCCCATGAGGAGGTGCTCCGTCCCGACGTAGTTGTGGCCGAGGCTCAGCGCCTCGCGCAGCGCCTTCTCCATCGACCCGGTGGCCGACTTCGTGAACGGGATCGACCCGCCCTGCGGCGCGTCCACGAACTCGGACTCCTCGCCCGCCTCCGTCTGCGTCAGCTCGCCGCGGTCGCGGACGGCCCGCACGTCCACGTCGAGGTCGGACAGCACCAGCGGCGCGATGCCCTCCTCCAGCGTGCCGAGCGCCACGAGCATGTCGAGCGTCGTCGCGCACGTCCCGTGCCGCTCGTGCATCACCTCGCCCGCCTTCACCACGGCGCCGCGCGCCTTCTCCGTGAACCGCTCGAACATCAGCGCGCGCTCCTCTCCCACGCGAGGGCGAGCGTCTGCGCCGCGCCCTCCTGGATCTCCGCGACCGTCCCGGCCCTCGCCGCGAGCACCCGCTCGTCGTCGAAGCCCACGAGGTCGCCCCGGTCGGCGAACATCAGCATCCGCCGGTCGAGGTCCTCCAGGAACAGGCCGAGCGCCTGCTCCGCGATCTCGGCCTCGTACCCGCCGCCCGACGGGTGGAACGCCTCCAGCACCGCCGCCCCCTCGTCGTCGGGCTGCAAGCGGTGGCGGTCGACGATCATCGCGAGCGCGACCATCGCGCGCGAGTGCACCGCGAGCGCGAACGTCGCGCGGGCCCGGCGCACGTGCACGTCCCCGACCTCGGGCGGCGGCGTCCCGCGCTCCCTCGCCTCGTCGGAGCGCAGCACCTCCCACCACGCCTTCGCCGCCTCCTCCGCGTTGTCCGGCGAGGCCCACGCGACGCCGTTCTCCGTCTCCGCGGCCCACCGCGCGCCGCGGACGAACATCGACTCCTGCGCGTCGAGGGCGAGCATCGCGCCCTGGTCCATGATGATCGAGTAGTTGACCAGCAGCCGCTCCATCGTCGTGTACGTCGCGAACATGCGCTGCAGCAGCACCGCCATCGCGTTGCCGGCCTCCGCCTGCGGGCGCGTCTGCTCCTTCCAGTGGTCGCGCTCGTAGTCGTCCATCGGCTCGTCGAGGTCGTGCGTGAACTCGGGCTCCCCGGCGTGCGTGTGCTCAGCCACGGCGCGGCCTCCGCACGATCAGCGCCGTGATCCCCGCCACCGTCGCGCAGACCATCAGCGTCACGAGGCAGAGCGCGAGCCCTGCGTGGTCGATGCCGTGGTTCGTGATGCAGGTCAAGTCGCGGCCCGCCTGCGGTCGAACTCGCCCTGCGCCGACTCCCGGCCGATCAGCCGCGCGAACGTGTCCGGGTTCTGCTCCGCGAAGTCCCGCGCCCACAGCGCGCCCTCCACGAACGCCGCCCCGGCGAGGCCGTCGCCGTCGCCCACGAGCGGCTCGGGCGCGTCGCCGTTCGCGGACAGCAGGATCGTGATGAGCGTCTCCGGGTCCGCCTGCTTCCGTGCCGTCGCGTCGTTCAGCGCGGCGATCGCGTCCGAGCCGTGCTCCGCGACGATCCCGCCCTCCTCGCACACGTCGTACTCCATCACGTCCCTCCCGTCCGTCGTTTGCTCTCAGCGTGCGCGATGAACCGCGCCATGTCCTCGGGGCCGAGGATCGTCACGTCCCACTCCTCCAGCCCCTCGACCGGGCCGAGCCCTTTCAGGATCGGCTGGTCGTTCTTGAGCCGCTCGATGTTCACGTCGTCGAGGCCGATCACGAGCGTCTGGCGGCCGTCCCGCACGATCTTCCCGAGCAGCATCAGCCCGGCTCCCGCGCGTCCAGCTCGTACAGGCCCGACCGCACGCCGACCGGCCGAGCGCCGGCGCGGACGAGCTGCGTGAGCATCGTCGCGCCCGGGTTCTTGCCGCCGACGACGAGGCCCGCCTGCTCCAGCGACTCCATGATCGTCTTGTAGTGGTGCGGGCCCTTCCCGTTCTCGCGGTACCAGTCCGCGATCACGTGCCGCAGCTGCTCGCCGCGCACGCCCGCCTCGCCGTCGAGGTCGTGGGCCTCCACCACCCGCGTCTCCACCGTCCGCACGATCAGCAGCGACTCCGGGCTGTCCCCGAGCACGATCCTCTGCTCGCGCTGGCGCGCCGCCTCGTCGAGCGTGTCGCAGCCGTCGGGCGAGTCCGCGATCACGAACCAGCGCGTCACGGCAGCAGGCCGAGGGCCCGTAGGTCGTCGCGCGGCTCGTCGAAACTGCAGCTGCCGAAGGAGAGGGCCGACGTGCTGCGGGCACCGCGGATGGCGTCGGTCGGCGCCTTGTTCGTGAACACCCCGACGATGTCGGTCTGGACGTTGGGGATCTTGTAACAGCCGCCCATCACGAATGCCCCGAGCGACGGGATCAGCGGCGTCAGGGTGGTGCGCGTGCTCTCCGCGCTGCAGGACGCGTTGAACCTGTCGCGAGCGCGAGCGGCGGTGGCGCCGCCCGTGGCCTGATCCCGGTCG
>Ga0209059_1000610_pt1 | contig 16356 bp, 16 predicted proteins | sample GraSoiAngelo_151_FD_186165 | JGI IMG/M metagenome (GOLD analysis project Ga0209059, IMG submission 186165) | Grasslands soil microbial communities from the Angelo Coastal Reserve, California, USA - 14_1009_12_20cm (SPAdes) (version 2) | ecosystem: Environmental > Terrestrial > Soil > Grasslands ...
CCAGAGCCGGAAGGAGGCATCCATCACGTAGGCGATTTGGAAAAGGGCGGCCAATTGCCCGAGGCGCACCCACGGATTGGTCGTCCATTCTCCGATTATCGAGACCTGTTCTCCTAGAAACCTAATTTTCTGCAGGCTGTGGATGGTTGCCACATGCAGGTTCTGGCCGGTAGTAAAGTTCGCTACCACCGCGCAAAGCCGCAGACCAAGCGCGAGCGCGAGAAGCCATCGCCGCCCGGTCTTAAAATAAAAATGAACAAATCCCAAACTTGCCCAGACCCCGACGCCATAAAAAAAGTGAGCCCAGCGAAAGGTTGCTCCGAATACCTCCGGTGACTCGGTATGCATCGACACCATTTCGAGCGCCACAAGCCCGATCACGCTGAAAACTGCGAGAGAAAAACAGAGGTTTGCCCACGACTGCCGATCTCTGCTCCAAACCAGCAAATGAACCAACATCATCATAAGGCAAATGCCCAGGGCAGTTGACCAGATGACGGTGATCCAACTCATGGGAACGCTATCGGCCGGGATTAACGCGGCATTCGATGAACAACATTATGCCAGCTACGAACCTGAGTCTGAATCTTACTCTCTTTTCTACCGAGCAGCTATTTTCCTAAGTCAGCGTTTCAACCGGAACTCCGAGCCATTTCGCAGCTGCTGCGCGATTCGTGAACAGGGCCACGTCGAGCGGCGAATAATCGGTCAGCATAGCGTGCAATTTGGCGTAATGAGTGGTGGCAGGACTGGTGACATAGAAGGCGGATTTGACGGGCGGTCTGGGCGCAGACGCGAGCCGCCGGTGCAGCGCGATGTGAAAAACGAACTTGAAATTCAGGTCTACCGCATCAAGCGCGGATAAGTCCGCGAAACGGTTGAATGGTTTGCTGGCTCTCGCTTCTGCGGTGTCGATAAACACGACAATTTCGTTTACGAGAGACTCGTCCAAAATGCCGCGCGGCTTCCAGAGAATGAGAGACAACTCTTTTCGGAACAGGACGTGAGCAGGAAGTTTCAAATCACCTCCTCATTCTTTGAGCTGTAGATGGGTAGCTAAAGTTACCTCTCCAACTCGATATTCGCCGGCCACCAGGCTCGTTACCGGTGAATGATTGTGTTCGTCGAGCTGGTCAGGATTCAGTCATTTATCGGAAACGACCTCCATAAAAACCACCGTAAAGGCCGGGTCCCCAAGCACCCCCCCAGCGATCCATGGCGTCCTGATTCATTTGGGCGGCCATGAGGTTATCGTTGGACAATTGCTTGGCCAGCCGGAGTTGCTGATAGGTTTGGTATTCCGCCGGTGTCCCCACGTACGCTTGGTTGGGAGCAGAAGCCGGCTGCACATAAAAGGTCTTGCCCTTCCATGTGATCAGCGAGAGCTGACCTTTCGGCAGGGTGTTGAGCAGCTCCTGCTTCTTCGGCGTATCCGCGGGAACCAGCTTGAAGCCGGCCGCGGTTAATAAGTCTGTCCTCTGGGTTCCATTAGTGGCACAGCCTATGGCGAGCGTCAGCAACGCGATCGCGCCGATGATTCTGAAGAGGTTGAACGGTTGTTTCATAATTTTCCTTTCGTCTGTCCTTCCCGTGTTTCGCTTTGTGGTTCGCGAGGAAGAACACAACTGTGGTTTTCGACCGTGATTTGCGCTATGGGACTTTGGTCTTATTGAGGGACGACCTCCGTGTCGTCCCATAAATCCAACGTCTAATGCCCGATGCCCAATTGCAGAAAGGTTTCGCGAGCGATGTTTTGGGGGGACGCGGTTCGCGTCCCAAATGCCGGTCCGGCTCGGACCTCAATGAGCGGTGTAGCCGCCATCGATCACAAAAGTCTGACCGACAGCGAATGATGCGAAGTCGGAGCAAAGAAACAGGACCATGCCGGCCATCTCTTCCGGTTGCGCGACGCGGCCAATCGGCGAGTTAGCCAAAAAAGCGCTGCGAATATTCGGGTCATCGAACCAGGGTTTTGTCATCGCCGTTTCCACCAATCCCGGAGCGAGCGCATTGATCCGAATCCCTCGACCTGCGTATTCCATCCCAGCCGCTTTCGACAATCCGATCACGCCATGCTTCGCCGCCACGTATGCGCTAATGCCCGGGTCCGCAATCATACCGGCAATCGACGCGTTGTTGACAATCGCGCCACCGCCGGCGCCAAGCATGTATTCAATTTCATACTTCATCGAGAGAAACGCGCCCTTCAAATCGACGGCGACAACTTGATCGAACGCCGCTTCTTCAACGTCCGCGAGCAAACCTCCTGTGGGCAGAACACCGGCGTTGTTGAACGCGCAGTGCAGTCCACCGTAGGTTTTGACCGCGGCCGCTACAAGATTTTTCACGTCGCTCGCGTCCGTCCGCACAAAAAGAGCGTCGCCTCTCTCCTGTTTGATCATGTCAACAGTCGCCACCCCGGCCGGATCAATGTCGCCGATGACAACTTTTGCTCCGTACCGCGCAAACAGCAGCGCTGTCGCGCGACCTATGCCGCGGCCGCCGCCAGTAACGAGCGCAACCTTACCCGCAAAATTGAATGGACTCTCGCTCACGCCTTGGTGGAAGATTTGATTAGGTTCAGAACTTGAACGTTGTGCTCAGCGTGAACAGGTCGCCTTTGATGCATTTGATGTTTTCGAACTCTGCATCCAGCGGGCGTTGAGGTCGAGATGATGTTTGCCTAACACTTTCGAGAAAGTATCAATAGCACAATTTCAATTTCGTATTACGTCGCGATAGCTCGCGGCTGCTTCGGTATCGATACGCCCTGGGATCGTTAGAAAAAAAACGCTAAAGGCGCGCCGCTCCAACGCCTAATGTCAGGCCTTGGTCCAATGTCGGCAATCGATCGTGATGGACGGCTGCTCCCGCAGATCGCGTCAGCTCACAATACCGGACCGAGCATCGCGATGGCATTATTCCAAAGTCGGCGCGTGATTGGCCACTGAGCGACCATCTCGGCGGTGACCTCGTGCGATTGGGCCAGATATGCCTCCTGACTGCGGCGCATTTCGGCGGTGAGGGCGGAATCGCAGAACAGGATGTTGTTTTCGTAGTTCAAGTCAAAACTGCGTCTATCCATGTTGGCGGACCCGATCAGGGTGATCTCGCCATCCAGCGTGAGAGACTTGGTGTGAAGGAGCCCGCCTTCGAATTCAAAAATGCGAACCCCGGCCGCCAGCAAGTCAGCGTAATAACTGCGACTGGCCGCCTGCACGATGAAGGAGTCGTTGCGCGCCGGAAAGATGATGGTCGTCTCGACACCACGATAAGCGCTTGCGCAGAGCGCGATCTGCATCGCTTCGTCGGGCACGTAATAAGGCGTTGTGATGAAGAGCTCATGACGGGCCGCATACATCAGCGTCTCGAACACCTCGGGCATGGCGGAATTGCGCACCGTCGGTCCCGTGCCGATCACCTGCGCGGCAAAGCCCGGTTCGCCGGGAGGCAGCGGGCGCTGCAGGAGTTCGCGAATATCTTCGTCCACGTGCGCCATCCAGTCGCTGGCAAATAGATATTGGTTCTGCCGGGCGATCGGGCCTTCGAAACGCATCAACGCATCGACCCATGGCGCATACTTTGCCTTGATGAGAAACTCCGGATCCGCGCAGTTCTGGCTCCCGCAATAGGTGATCCAATCGTCGATAACTACAATCTTCCGATGGTTGCGAAGGTCGATGCGACCTAGCAACGGCCGCAGCAGCAGATTGCCGATCGGCAGGGCGGTGGCGACATGCACGCGAGCATCGTGCATCCCTTTCCAATGCTCGGAGTCGATCATGATCCGGGAACCGAGGCCGTCTGCCATGACCCGGCAGGTGACTTTGCGCGCCGCAGCCCGCTTCAGCGCTCCGACTACCTTGAGGCCGTTGTTATCCGGCAGCCAAATATAAAAGATCAGGTTCACGTGATCCTTCGCGGCATCGATGTCCGAGACCAGCGACTCAATGCTGGCATTGGAATCAGGCAGCAATCGTCCGTGGTTACCACCCACGGGCTCGAAACCATTCACCGAATGCCCCACCCGGAACAGGTGGCTGTAACGTTCCGGAATTTCCGCCTGCAGAGCTGGCGCATCCGCTCCAGGCGCGTCGGCGACACTCGGCATACCGGCCAGCATTTCACGCATGCGGCGCACGCGACGACGCCCAATATTCGTCTCACCGAGGAGAAGATAAGAGACCATACCCACGACGGGTAAAGCGATGATCATCACGATCCAGGCAATCCGCGAAGCAGGCTCCCGGTGCGGCCGCAAGATCACCCGCGCGATTACCGCGACGTGGACCAGGAAAAGCAGCAGCGCTCCCAGCGTGGAGAAGAACGAGTATTCAGTCATGCCTAGCCTGGTGCTCTATTAGAGTCCCGCCCCGTTGACAAAAGTCCATTCCTTGCCCGGCGTAGGCCAGATGTAGAGGATCGTGATCGGCGTGAACGACGCCTTCATGTCGACATCCAGAGTAAGATTGACACCGATCGGAACGGTGGTGCCACCGCCAATCGAGGCATCGTAGTAGGCTTCGGTCACTCCCACTGCGAATCCCGGCAAAGGCGGAACCAAGCCCGCATAAGGATTGATGGTCGCGCCGGAAATGGGCCGGCCCAACCGGCCTTCGACCGCAAAGGCGGAGGAAGCGAATGAGAGAAACTGTAAAACGACTGTGATACTAAGAGCAGCGAGTTTGGTTTTCATCGCGGATTTCTCTCCCTGGTTGCCGCGATTTGCTCAGGATGTTTCGGCGGCATCCGGCATTAACAGTGCGATCGGCGCGTTGAGCCATTGCGCCGCTTCCTGTCGATCTTGGAAAATGCGGACCTTGATCGGCGAACCTTGAGTCAGCAAGGCATGCAGCCTGCCGTAATGAATAATGGTGGAATCGGTCGCAAGAATCGCAGACTTGATTGGCGGCCGGCCTTGGTAGCTGAGGCGGCGATAGAGAGAAACCTGAATGACATATCTGAAGTTCAGCTCCACTTCGTCGTGACCTAACGTATCGAAGAACCGGTTGAAAGGTTCCTTTAACCTGGCCTCGAGTTCTCCAATGACTCTAACGATTTTGTTAACCGACGCCTCGTTCAACGAACCGCGCGGCCGATAGACGAGCAGACGAATGTCTTCGTGAAACTGGATATCAGGAGGAAGTTTCATTGCAACATCTTTCTACTTTTCGTTAGGCAGTCCGTTTGAGTTTGTGTTTTCACTTTCCATGTCATCGATTGTTTCCATGCGCTTCCTGGTCAGCGGGCCGGTGTCGGTCAGGGCGCGATTGGTTGAAATCGCGTCGCTCACGATCTGAAACAGACGAGGCAGTTCGGCTATTGGACTTTGGTCCTATCGGCCTGCGGTTTTCGTGTTCGCTTCTTTCACGCAACGAAAACCGAGATGGTTAGTGCCGGTGTTAACTTCGCCTTTGCCGCGCGTGCCGACGATGTAGCGCGAGCAGTATTGGTCGTTGCAAAGAAACGAGCCCCCGCGATGGACGCGCTTTTTCTCGTTAGGTTCGGATGGATCGAATGGTGAATCAGGTCCGCGCGGATTCATGGCCACGCCGCCGGCTCTCGCCAATGTCTCGTAATAATCCGGCCGGTACCAATCGCTGCACCATTCCCAAACGTTGCCGGCCATGTCGTAAAGGCCATAGCCATTGGCTGGAAATTTTGCGACCGGAGCGATGCCGGCGTAGCCGTCTTCGCCCGCGTCTTTCACCGGAAATTTTCCCTGCCAGGTATTTGCCATCCATTTACCGCCGGGACGAAATTCGTCGCCCCAGGTGTAAGTTTTGCCGGCTAATCCACCGCGCGCGGCGAATTCAAATTCCGCTTCGGTCGGCAAACGTTTGCCCGCCCATTTCGCATACGCTTCCGCGTCGGGATAAGCGATCTGCACGACTGGATATTTTTCCTTCCCTTTGATGTCGCTTTCCGGTCCGAGCGGATGCCGCCAGTTCGCGCCCTTCACGTAGGTCCACCATTGGAGGTGATCGTCGAGCGGCACGTCATGGTCGGTCGGCGCAAACACGACCGAGCCTGCGACGAGATTTTCCTGCGGCGCAGTTGGGAATTCTTCTTTTGTCGGCGTTCGTTCCGCGATGGTGACGTAACCGGTCACTTTGACGAACTTCTCGAACTGCTCATTCGTCACCGCCGTTTTATCCATGAAGAACCCATCCACGCGCACGCGATGAATCGGCTCTGTGTCGTTCGAAGCCATCGGCATCTCGCAGCTGCCATGGCCATTCACCGATGCGCCCATCGAGAACTCGCCGCCCGGAATCCAAACCATTCCTTCCGGAGCAGGTTTGGGCGCAGCAGTGCTATTCGAAATTGTCGTGACGAATTGGGAGGATGTTTGGTTTGCCTGCTGCGAGCGGGCTGAGCCGGCAAGACAGATGGTCAAGGTCAGACCAGTTAATACTAATTGACTGGTTTTCATTTTTTCTTACTCGGCGGATATAGAATCTGCAGCGGCACACCAAGCCACTCGGCTGCCGCCTCGCGTTTTTCGAAAACGCGGACGGTGATCATCGCTCGCTCCATCAATCCTTCATACATCTTGCCGATGCTCAAAGTGACCGGCTGATCCGCGAAGAAGGCAGAATTCACCGGTTCCCTTGCCTTGCGACGACGGCGGGCGATTTCGAACATATGGTTAACTTTGAGTCGAACCTTGGTGAGACCGGAAAAATCGGTGTACCGATCAAAGAGCTCATCCTGGTCGTGCTCTTGCATTTCGATGAACTCAATAATTTGGTCGGCCACCGCATCGGTAAGAACTCCGGTCGGATGCCAGGTAGCTAGCCGAAATTTCGGGTAATACCAATTGCGCGGAAAGCGCGGATAACTCCTAAGAGTGTATTCAATCGGCTCCGGGTTCATCATGTCATGGCAAATGCAACCATAGAACCGCAATCCTTCATCTCAATAGATCCCGCCGGGAAAATTAGTCTTCGATTGCTGCCGCGACCTCTTCTGCATCTTCCACCGCTTTTTTGTCAGTCGGGCTCAGGTTCGAGGGCTTGGTGTCGATCGTTACGCTGATGATTTTTCCGGTGAACTTGTTGTCATTCTGTTTGTAGTCATTTGAGACCGCGGTTTCAGCATCCTCCCCGACGTCGGCGCCTTCATCTCCGGAAAAAGCGAAAGGTTGCGTCTTTGGAATTCGTCCTTCTGCCACTTGTTGACCATCCACATAGAGGACGGATTTGCCTCCAGTACCGGGTTTCGGTGAGTCAGCCACAAACTCGTACTTAATTTCGTGCTTGCCGGCGGACAAGGCAGTCTGCCCGGCGATGTTTGTGCGTTCTACTCCAAAGTAATTATACTCCTGGTGGACTTTGCCTTCTTTCATATAGATGACCCAGCCACCAAAGGCGCCGGCCTGCGCGATAATCACACCATTAGTATTGCCGTCTTTCAGTTCAACTGGCGCAGTAATGGTATAGGAGCGGTTCTTTACGTTAATGAATGCGTTTTCCGTCATCCCGGTCATGCCGGGATAAACCGTCAGGGAGGTGCGATCGCCCATCAGGTCGGGTCTCCCGGCGATCGCCGCGTTGAAACGCTCCGATCTGCGGTCATCGATGGGCAGCACATGATTCTTGATCGCCTCCTTCGTGAAAAGATCCTGAAGTTCTTTCAGTTTCGCTGGATTCTTGGATGCCAGATCATTGGCTTCGCTGAAGTCTTCAGCGACGTGGTAAAGTTCCCATACGTCCTTCGAGAGCGGTGGGAGCGGCACCATCAACCACGGAATGGAGTGCCGTGTACAAGCTATCCAGCCATCGTGATAGATTCCGCGATTACCAAACATCTCGAAGTACTGAGTCGTATGCGTCTCCTTGGCTTTGGGATTATCAAAGGTATAAACCATCGATGTTCCATCGAAAGGTTTTTGCGCCGCCCCGTTCACGCTCTTTGGAAAAGGCAACCCGGTTGCCTCCAGGACAGTCGGTGCGATGTCCGTGACATGGGTAAACTGCGAACGGAACTCTCCTTTTGCTTTAATGCGCGCCGGCCAATGGATAACTACACCGTTGGTGGTTCCGCCATAGTGTGATGCAATCTGCTTGGTCCACTGGAATGGAGTGTCCCCGGCCCAGGCCCAGCCGATGGCATAATGCGGAAAGGTGCTAGGATCGCCCCAATTATCCAAATGAGGCATGTTGATCTCGGCGGTGCTGATGATGCCGTTCAACGCCATCATTTCGTTATAAGCGCCTCCCGGCCCGCCCTCGGCGCTCGCTCCGTTATCTCCGATGATGTAAATGAACAGAGTATTGTCCAGCACGCCCATGTTCTGCACGGCATCGACTAGACGTCCTACCTGTTCGTCAGTGTGCTCGGCGAAACCAGCGAAGGTCTCCATTTGCCGAGCCTCAAGTTTTTTCTGGTCGGGTGTCTGAGAATCCCAGGAAGGAATCTCCTTGGGTCGCTTCGTTAGCTCGGCGTTGGCGGGGATAACGCCAATTTGTTTCTGGCGCGCGAACGTTTCGTCGCGGAGCGCATCCCAACCCTCATCGAATTTGCCTTTGTAGCGGTCAATATATTCCTTGGGGACATGATGCGGAGCATGCAGCGCACCGGTGGCGAAGTAGATGAAGAAAGGCATGTCGGGTGTTAACGAGTGTTGCGCCTGCATCCAAGCGATCGCCTGGTTGGTCATGTCGACCGTAAAGTGGTAATCAGGATCGTGCGGCGGCTCCACTCGGATGGTTCCATCGAAAATAGCGGGCGCCCACTGATTGGTCTCGCCACCGATGAAACCGTAGAACTTATCGAAGCCGGAATGCGTCGGCCACCGGTCGAGCGGTCCTGAGACCGAGACCTCCCATGGCGGCGTTTCGTGATACTTGCCGAAGGCGGCGGTGCTATATCCATTCAATCGCAGCATCTCTGCCACTGGTGCGACGCTTTGCGGGCGAATGCCGGTATTACCTGGAAACGCAGTCGCGAGTTCCATGATCGCGCCGGCATTGTTCACGTGATGATTGCGACCGGTCAGCAGCGCGGTGCGAGTCGGCGAACAAAGCGCAGTAGTATGAAAATCGTTGTAACGCAGGCCGGCGGCCGCGAGCTTTTCCGCTGTCTGCATTTTGCAGGGTCCACCAAACGCGCTCGACTGCCCGAAGCCGATGTCGTCCAGTAAAACGACGACGACGTTCGGTGCTCCTTTGGGCGCTTTGACCTCAAAGCGCGGCGGCGCCTTGGCGTTACGAGCGTCCAGTTCTGTAATCGTCGGCGGCTGAGGCTCGGGCACCGGCAGGATGGTTCGATTGATCTGCTGTGCTCCGAGCGATAGCGGCAGCAAGCTCAATACACCTGTCAATCCAAGCAGCAAAGGCGCGTGCGTCTTTAACATTTCCGATTTCATAGCGATTGGTTTTTTCTAATTAGTCGGTCGCGATTTTGCTGTGTTTTTGAACTAAAAAAAAGTGTTCCAGGGTCGTTAGCGCAGTAATCGTTGCGCGTTCTTCGCCTGAGCCAGCGCGTCGCGCACGGCAGTGAGAAATTTTTCATCGTTGAACGGTTTGATGAAAAAGGCGACCGGACCGATGGCCATGGCGGTGGCGCGTGCGGCCAAATCGTCGCGCGCCGTGATGACGATAACGCGCGTCTTCGGTGAAAGTGCGCAGAGGCGAGCCAAGACCTCCAAGCCTGTTACTTTTTCCATCCAGATGTCGAGCACCACGACCGGAACATGTTGTTTCGCGACATGGGCAAGAAAGTCTTCCGCTTTATTAAACGCGTGTACCGCCAATCCATCGGATGCGAGCAGATACTGCATCGATCTAAGGACGGATGGATCATCGTCGACCAAACAGACTTCAGCCGATTCGTTGGAATTATTCATGCCGCCTGGCTTTTCGAGTCGCCGCGCGCGGCGGGCAGGCGGAAAAAGAAACGCGCTCCGCGATCCGGAGCGTTTTCCGCGCTGATCGTGCCACCGTGCATTTCAATAATGGAGCGAACGATGGTCAATCCCATGCCCATTCCAGTTTGTTTGGTGGAAAAGAAATGATCGAACACTTTCTGCGGCCGGTCCTTCGGCAGGCCGGCGCCGAAATCGCGCACAGCGACCTCCGCACTATCTCCGCTGAGCGAACGCGTAGTAACGATGATTCGGCGTTCGGCGGGCGGGAGCGCTTCGACGGCGTCGAGTGCATTCATGATCAGGTTGAGCAAGACCTGTTGAATCTGAACCGGCGCCGCTTCCACCTGTGGCAGGTTGTGATCCATCTCGGTCGTAACCACGCTTTCGCGCAGCAGAACGTCCGAACTCACCAGGCGCAAGGTATCTGCGATCACGGCATTGAGATTAAGCACGCTGCGAACGACGCTTTTATCTTTCCGCACCAGCGCGCGAATGCCGCGAATGACTTCGCCCGCGCGCTGACTGTCGGCCACCATGTCTTGCAGCAGTTGTTGCAGTAACGCGGGGTCAATGTTCCCGCGCTCGAGAAAACGACGCGCGGCCGCCGCGTTGTTGGCGATGGCGGTAAGCGGCTGATTCAATTCGTGCGCGACCGAAGCGGTCATTTCCCCCATCAACGCCACGCGATTCAAATGTGCCAACTCTTCGCGCTGTATTTGTAACTGGAGGTCGGACTGCTTTTGCGCGCTGACATCAATCGTCACCCCGATAAGTTCCAAAAGACTTCCGTGCTCGTCCTCCAAACACCGTCCGCGCACGATCACCCAGCGTGTCTTGCCGTAAGGCAGAACGAGTCGGTGCTCCGATTCGAAGATCCCGTGCGAAGCGCACGCGCGATCAAAAGCGGCGTGGACTGCGGCTCTTTCATCCGGATGCACGCGCGAGCAGATCAAGTCGCGAGTCAACGGCAGCTTGGAATCAAATCCGTAAATTTTGCGTCCCTTATCACTCATCCAGGCAGTATTTTGCTCCGGATAAATGACCCAAAACGCGAGATCAGCCGATTCCGCTGCGAGATTGATGCGCGCATCGCGCTCGCGCAACGTCTCCTGGACGCGTTGGCGCTCGATCGCAATTCCCGCGATGTGTGTGGCAATCTGGGTCAGGTGCGCTTCTTCTGCGTTGGGGCCGCGCTGTTCCTGCCGATACATGGCAAACGACCCAATGACATCGCCTTGATGTGAGAAGATCGGCGTCGACCAACACGCGCGCAGGCCACAAATCTCCGCCAGATCTCGGTAATCAGCCCAAAGAGGATCGGTCATCACATCGGTCACAACGACCGGCCTCTTTAAATACATTGCTGTCCCGCAGGAGCCATTCCGCGGGCCGATCGGCGCGCCGTTGACGGCCTTAACGTAAGCCTTCGGCAAACTCGGGGCCGCGCCGTGGCGCACGCGCATGCCGTCTGCGGTCAGGACCAAAATGGAACAGAGCATCCCTTCCGCTTGCGCCTCCATCAGCAAAACAAGGTTGGTCAGGATCTCCGGAAGCGGAGCGTTCGCTGCGACCATTTCCAGAACTCGAGTCTGCCCCGCGTAAAAGGGCTCCTCCTTCTCTTGCTGTCCTTGGTCGATATTGCCTCGTTCGCTCATTCAATAGGGGTGCATTGCCAGCGCGCCACGCACAGCGTTTAAAAATTGATCGTCGTCAAAAGGCTTGGTGAAAAACGCGATAACGCCTGACTGCAGGGCGGCTAATTTTGCAGTTTGATCTTCGCGCCCAGTAATGATGATTACGCGGGTTTGGGGCGAAAGCGCGGAAAGTTGCGCCTGGACTTCCAAGCCGCTCATCTCTTCCATCCAGATGTCGAGAACAACGAGCGACACCGCATGTGCTTGAACATACGCAAGAAACTCCTTTGGCTTGTTGAACGCGCGCACCGAAAATCCATCGGACGCTAGCAATCGCTCGATCGACTTCAGAATCGAGAGGTCGTCATCGACCAGGCAAACAATCTCCGTGTCAGATTTTTCACTGGATGTCATACAAATTGCGCGATCGCCCATTTCCTAAGCGGGACGTGCCGAGCAACCTCAAGGCTATCGCTTACGATCTGGCTGGATAGTGGACTTTAGTCCCATGCCGGACCGCGGGGAAGCGCCACGCCTACACGCGTTACGAAATGCCCTCCATAAGGATGGTTTCCTGTATGATGATTCAGGCGCGTGGCCGAGCGCGTGATGAACTGCCTGGAGAAATTCTTCGTCATCAAAAGGCTTAATAAAAAAAGCGACTGTGCCGATTTGCATCGCGGTGATTCGCGCGGCGGCATCTTCGTGTCCTGTGATCACAATCACATGGGTTTGCGGCGAGATAGCGCAGAGCCGCGCCAGGACTTCCAAGCCGTTCATTCCTTTCATCCAAATGTCCAGCACGACGACGGGCACGTCGTGTGACGCGACATAAGCAATGAAATCCTCGCCGTTATCAAACCGACACACGTCGAATCCATCTGAGGCGAGTAAAAGACCGGTCGATCTGAGCACCGTGGGATCATCATCCACCAAGCAAACAATCTCCGAGGAAGGCTTTTCACTGGGCGTCGTGCGCTTTTGCGCGACCGCCCCCATTTCAATGTGGGACGTAGCGATCATATCGCACATTAGTCCCGAAAGTTTGGCCGGATAGTGGACCTTAGTCCTATGCCGGATTGCAGGCCGGGGCGACGCCAGCGCGCTGCGTAATGCCGGCACTGAACCGCGCACGCATTTTGATGCTCATGCGATTTCTTCTTTCTCGCCAGGTATGCAGGCCGCTTTCATGACGTGGGTAAGTCCGCGCCCGCGCCTTTGCCGTTGTCTTGGCGGGGAAGAATTCGGTCTGAGAATTAGCACCCCGGCAATAGCGAGCAGGAGGGCGGCAGCCGTAAACTCGCGCAATACGAGCCCCACGCCGGCTCCCATCAAAGGCAACGCTGCCCTCGGTATGAAATCTGCCGCACTGCTGATCGAGGATCTCTTGCGCTGCAATGGAAAACCCCGGGCGACCCAATCCTTCATTCCGCCGTCTACCGGAACGGCATTCACGCAACCGGCTGATCGCAAAATCCCAGTTGCAAGGCTGGCTCGAGCGTGACCGCCGGCGGAAATGACATAAACGCGCTCTCTCGTCGGGCGCTCTCTTCGAAAAATCTTCGTCGCCGCCAGCTCACCAAAGGGAACCGAGCGCGCCCCCGGGATGTGCATTGCAGCAAATTCTTTCTTTGACCGAACGTCGATCAATTCAATCGGCTCATGATTGACGACCAATGTTTCCAGCGCCAAACAGTCCATCATCTTCATACTGATTACATCGCAGGCAAGTGCCGCTTCAGCATATTGGACTTTCGTCTTATATGGTCGCGGGACTCGTTTCAGCAGGGAACGTACTATCCGGGTGGAACGACGAGTCGCGATCAATCCGACACAGGTGCCCTTAACGAATGGCAGAAACCCACCAATCTTTTGTGAGTTAGGCTGACAGACGAACGGATTCGTCGACATGATTGCCGATCCCTCCGTTGGCTAATGATCTTAGTCTTATCCCCGATTGCGGCCCGGGGCGACGCCGGCGCGCTGCGAAATGCGAACCAAATCAGGGACAGACGTGACTCTGAGCTTTTGCATGACGCGGCCGCGATGAACTTTGATCGTCTTCTCGGCCGTGTGCAGTTCCGCCGCAATCTGCTTGTTCAACAGACCCAAAATCACGAAGCGAAAAACGTCGAACTCACGCGGCGTCAATTTATTGATGAGGCCACGCGCCTCGCGCCTTCCCCTGCGTTTGCGCAGTTGTTCCTCACCACGTTCCAAAGCACGCTTGACCGCTTCGATCAGTTCCCCGTCGTCAAAAGGCTTCAATAGAAAATCAACCGCACCATTTTTCATCGCCTTTGTGCATGTTGGCACATCGGCATGGCCTGTAATGAAGACGATTTGCTCGCAAGCTCCCCGCGATTCCAGCACCTCCTGCAAATCGGGTCCGTTTACGCCAGGCATTCGCACATCCAAAACAAGGCAGATCGGGCCTTCGAAGATTTCCCGCGCGAGATAATCCTCGGCCGAAGCAAACGTTTCTGCGGCATACCCGGCGGACTTAAATAGACGCCCTAAACCGCGGCGCACCGATTGGTCGTCGTCCACGACGCAAACAAGCTTCTTGGTTTTGCTCAAGCGACCTCCCGAGTCTCAGATTTTCGTGTCACCGGCAGGGTAAAGAAAAAGCGAGCACCTACATCGACATTTTCCGCCCGCAACTTCCCTCCATGCGCTTCGATAATAGAGCGAACAACCGTCAAACCCATTCCCATCCCGTTTGGCTTGGTCGAATAAAAATGAGTGAAAACCTTATCCAGATCTTCTTTGGGAAGGCCGCTGCCGTAATCGCGCACACCGACCGTCACAGAGGAATTTGCTTCGCAAGTTGTGGAAATGACGACGCGGCGCTTAGCCGCGGGTGTAGCCTGCATTGCTTCCAGCGAATTCATCAGGAGATTTAACAAGACCTGCTGCAACTGCACGGCATTGGCGTCGACGGATGGAAGACTCGGTGCGAGTTGTGTTTCAATCGCCGTCCCTCGTCCAAGCAAGTCGGAATGCAACAGACGCAGGACTTCCCGGATGATCTCATTCAAATCTACTGCGCGCCTTACACCCTCGCTCTTTCGAACGAATTGATGGATGCCATGAATGATATCGCCCGCGCGGCGCGCATCCGCCGCCACATCATCGAGCAACTCTTTGAACATTGCGAGGTCGGGTGAACGCTGCGCCAAAAATCGTCTCCCAGCCGCGACGTTGCTGGCAATGGCGGTGAGGGGTTGATTGAGCTCGTGCGCGAGTGACGCGGTCAGCTCACCCATCGACGATACCCGGCTCATGCGGGCCATCTCCTCCCGCTGCAGTCGCAACTCGAGGTCTGCCTTGACTTGGGCTGTGATGTCGATGGCGACACCGATCAGTTCGCTAACACCGCCGCGATCGTCGTGCCCGTAACGGCCGCGTGAGATGAGCCAGCGGATGTCGCCATCCGGCCGCAACAGACGATATTCAATTTCGAATGTCTGCGATTCCGAGCGCGCGCGTTCAATGGCTTCGTCGACAGTGTTTCGATCTTCCGGATGCACCCGCGAGAGAAACAGCTCACGGGACAAGGGCTCGTCCGGCCCAAAGTTGAAAATGGCACGGCCTTTATCGCTCATCCACGACTCCTTCCGCTCGAAATTGATGGACCAGAACGCCAGATTCGCCGACTCGGCGGCGAGACTGATGCGCTCTTCCCGTTCGCGCAGCGTCGTCGCCCCTTTGCTGCGTTCTTCTATGACGGCGGCAAGAAGCAGCAGCGGGACCGACATGACAATCAAAAACATTTGAATCGAAAGCGCATTTTCTTCTGCGGATCTTGTCGAAAATGGTCCATACCCGTGTCCAGCGCTCCATATCGCAAGAAACGTGAAAGTGCAGATGGCCGCACTCGCGCCGCGTGAGCCAAAGCGCACCGCGGCCCATATCAGAAATGGTAGTGGCAAACAGAGCAGCGCCGAGTCTGCGGTTGGTCCCAGTTTATAGAAAACGATGGTGTTAACCGAAAGCAGACCCGCCAGCAGAAGGGCGGCCTCGACAAATCGCGCACGACGAATCTTGCCCAGCCAGCCAATTCCATCCGCGCTCCAAGTGACAATTAAAGGCACCAGGGTTAGTGCGGCCAAAACATTCGAGGTAAATCGGACTCGCCAGACCTGCCAATAACTGTCTTGCCCCCACTGATTGAGGGCGACAAAGGCCGCATCCACAAAGGAAGAAAGGAAAGGCGCCAAAAACGCAGCGAAGAAGACAAAAATTCCAACGTTCCCCAGACGATCGAACCGCACTGGACGATCGATCAGATACCGGACACAACCCGCGCCGATGAGCGCTTCGAGCGAGTTGCTGATGAACCAGCAAAAGATCATCGTCGGCGGAACGTTGCTTTGCAGTTGCGCCGCCAGATGGGCCGGAAATGCGGCCAGCAAGATTACCCACCAAACACGCACCGGCGTCAGGAGAAGTGCCGCCAACAGGATCGCATTCGGCGGCCAAAGAACCGAAACCGGATGGGGTCGAAAAGTCAGCGCGAATCCAACTTTTGCTCCGAGATAATATCCAACAAATACGCACAGCGCGATGCCGGCAACGCGCCGATTAAAAAATTGAGCGTCACTTCGCTCTGTCCTTGAACGCGGACCGAGCCCTGCCAATCCAAGTGGCGTGGCCAAGGTTTTCATCTCCAACTCGCTGCTTATCATGGGCTAAGAAGTAGGCTCCTTCATGCTTATATCCTACGAGGGAATGGCTAGCAAGAGGCGGAACAAAGGCAAGCTTTTGCATGTTACAATCAGGTAACGGCTGCGAAGAATCAAATGCGGTGACCGCAAATAGGGTCACGCAAGAAGGCTGCGCAAA